>Ga0209498_1001078_pt1 | contig 16722 bp, 16 predicted proteins | sample WalLakDeSediment_FD_184131 | JGI IMG/M metagenome (GOLD analysis project Ga0209498, IMG submission 184131) | Lake sediment microbial communities from Walker lake, Nevada to study Microbial Dark Matter (Phase II) - Walker Lake 11/02/13 Deep... | ecosystem: Environmental > Aquatic > Freshwater >... | reverse complement strand
AGCAACCCGTTCACTCTCCGCCGGGGTTACTTCACCAGTCCACTCTGTATCCAGCCAGTCGGTCAGCGATAGTTCTACCTCTTGCGCTTCAGCAGCAAGCTCCAGGTCGTCTAGCTCACCGGCCCAGTCGGTTTCCAGCCAGTCGGTGAGGCTCAGGTCATCCTCTTCGGTCGTTGACTCACTCGCCGCATCTGGCTCCTCATCCTCCAGGAAATCATCCGGCCACTCTTCCGCTTCGCTGTCAACATCTACAGTCGCGGGCTCCGTGTCTGACGGGCCAATTCCCAGCCAGTCCAGGCTGCCGGTGAATCGTTCATCCGCCTCATCAGTCTCCTCTTCAGATAGAGAAAGTATGTTGGTGTCTTGGGGAGCGAGATCAACCAACCAGCTCGGCAAAGGGCCGGTGGTCGACAGTTCATCATCAGCATCAGCGCCGGTTTCATCAAACAATGATGCCCGCAGCCAATCAGTTAGGGGCGGTTCATCTGACTCCGGCGATGGGTCAGTCTCGGCTGCCACATCATCGGCCATCTCTGCATCTAGCCAGGCGGTCAAACCACTGGAAGGCGGCTCAGCAGCCGCGCCATCAGCAGCTTCTTCTAATTCCTTGGCCAGAGCAGCACTGAGCCAGCCCGTGAGACCACCTTCCCCGGTTTCTGAGGATGAATCCTGGTCATCTTCACTGGTTTCTTTGGCCAGCTCTCTATCCAGCCAGTCAGTCAGACCTCCAGGAGCCGGCTCGGCAACCGCTTCAGCTGCCGCTGATGCGGGTTCACCTTCTGTATCCTCAGCCAGAGTAGTGTCTAGCCAGCCAGTAAAGCTACCTTCGCCAATCTCTAAGGATGAAGCCGGGTCATCATCCACGCCTTCATCGGCCAACTCTTTTTCCAGCCAGTCAGTCAAACTGGTTTCTTCAGCGTCTGGCTCCGGAGTTGCTCCTGCTATTTCGCCGGCAAGAGCCTCCCGCAGCCAGTCAGTCAGCTCGCCCAGGTTATCATCCTCATCGGCTTCAGCGATGCCTAATCTGTCAACTAAAAGGGCGCCACAGCGCTCACAATAGGTCAGATCAGGTGGGTTTTCAGCCTGACAGTTAATACAAACTAGAAGAGTAACGGCCGTCACAGAGCGACCACACTGGTGGCAGGTATGGGCATCCGGAGGATTCTCTGCCTGACAATGATTACAGATCAGCTTACTCATCGGTTATACGGCCGCTCCATCCCAATCAGCAGCCGGACAGCAATGGTAACTGCGCCCAGCGCCACGCCAATCAGCAAACCACGCATGCCGGCCCCGGCAAAGACCACAGTCAGTAAATTGGCCAACCAGCTCACGGCGCTGGCAGCCGCCGACGGCAGCGGTGATTGGCTTAACAGGATAACAATCAGCGTTAGCAAAAAGATAAGCGACCAGCGATCGGGCCGCCGCTGCAGCAGACGCACCGCGGCAAAAAGCAAGAAAAAGGCTAACAAGGCCGCCAGGGCGGCCTCAATCGGGGCCTGCACCCACCAGAACGCACCATCGGCCCCGGATGTCGTCAGCCCCAAGCTGTCGGTGACAGCCAAAAGAAACACGACAATCATGCTGAGGACGAGAACTGTACTGTAAACATTACCGGCAAACAGCCGGCGAAAATGAACAAAAAAGAGATTGAGAACGCCAAAAAGAAGAGCCAGGGCGGCTAACAGGGTACCCCAACCCAAGAGCAGATCAGCCAGGGCCGGTACAAAAAGCAGGCCCAGCAGCGTTAGAAGGCCAAAGGCCAGGGCAACTGTTAATGTGACATATTGCTTCAAAGTCGTCATATGCAGCTAACCGGCGATAATACCTGCCAATGCAGCAAGCAAAATGAGAATAACAATAACCAGGCGGGCCATATCCTGCAGCTGAATGGCGGCCACCTGGGAGGGACGCCCTTCCAAGTAGGCGTGTGCGGCTAACAGCTCTTCCCCGATAATCAGATGATCGGTTACGGCCGCCCCCACACTTAAGGCCAACGGATCATCTGAACCGATAACCTGCTCGGTATTGGCGCGTACAGCAGCCTCGCTCATTAAAGCCAATTCGCTGCCAAAGCGGCCCAACATCAGATTGCTGCCAACTCGCTGCTGCACCATCAGGTCGGTGACACCAGCGGCATAAGCAAAGGGGGCGCTTTCAGGAGCGACAAATTGGACCGAGGCCAGAGAAAATTCATCGGCGCGGTCGGCTCGGCGATAGCCGGCGCGGAGACTATCTTGAGCGGCTGGCAAGAGACTACCCTCACCAACGGCAACCAAAGGGGGGACGCCGCTAGCGCAGCCATCACGAGCCAGGCTGTTCAACGCCGTCAGACTGGCCAGACTGGTAGGGCTGGCTAAGCCAAGCAGGCTGGCCCGACCCACGGCAAAATGAACCCGCCGGCCATTTTCCACAGCGCGACCTATCTGGCTTTTCAAGGCAAGATAGCTAGGCAGCGGCCGCAAACCAACTTCCACCCCACTCGCCAGGCGCCGGCTGAGCAATACAAGCAGTATCGTAACGGTAATAAAGATAACCAGCGTTAAGAGAGCGGCACCAACATTCATGATACTTCTTTATGTAGGTCGGCAATAAGCCGATCGAGTTGTTCCGGCTGTTCAAAAAGGATGGCCCAACGACTAACTGTCGAAGATGCCCAGAACAAAGAGAGTGTGGGTTGAGCCAACCAGATTAGCTGCCCCACCGGGAAAGCCAACGGCCGTCCAACCTCCAATGCAAGCAGCACCAGAAAACGCCACCGACTGCTGCCAATCATTTCCGTCAGATTGTCTGCCTGATCATTCGTCTTAATCTGTGGGGTCATGACACGCTCAACGCCCAATTCAGCTTGACGTAACATATTATCTGGCCGGAGTATAGCACGTTTGCCAGAGGGTGTAAAGGCGTCGCCAGCCCTGGCCGCCAGCCCTGGCAGATGGCCAACCCTCAGCAACCGCATCCGCTTTTGCCAATTGTCCACCGAGTGGCTATAATATCTCCGAGATTGCCCTGGTGGCGGAATTGGCATACGCGGTAGGTTGAGGGCCTATGCCCTTTGGGCGTGGAGGTTCGAGTCCTCTCCAGGGCACAAAACGTCAGGAGAAATCCTGGCGTTTTTTCTTGCCTCAAGCCAGCACGACAGCCTGTCGCAGACGACTATCATGGGTTAAAGTCATGGTCAAGCCCTCAGCTAAACTGACCTGCGGGCGAAAATTGAGCAGGTCGCGGGCCAGGCGGATATCGGCCACCAGCCGGCGCACACCACCCTCCTTCTGCCGGTTGTAGATCACGTTGGGCATCAGGCCGGTTGCTTGAGCTAGCAGCTTGATCAGCTCATTCACGCTTGTTTCCTGCCCGCTGCCAATGTTGATCACCCGCCGGTTGATGTTACGCGCCGTCGCTGCTTTGATCAGCACAGCAATCACATCGTCAAGATAGATAAAATCACGACTTTGACGGCCGTCGCCATGCACAACCAGCGAACCACCTGTCAACAACTGCTGCATAAAATAGGGAATGACCGGGGGATGGGAGGCTGGCAAAATCTGGTTGGGACCGTAGGTGTTAAAGATGCGCAGGGCAACCGTTTCAATGTCCCACAACGCGCCAATGGTATGCACATATTGTTCAGCCGCCCATTTGCTAACCGCGTAAGGAGAATCAGGCTGGGGGGTCATGGTCTCATTTACCGGCTGGAGGAGCTGACGGCCGTAAATCGCCCCCGAAGATGCCAGAATAACCCGCCGAATGCCGGCATCGCGCATCGCTTCCATCAAGCTAACCGTCCCGCCGACATTGGTGCTGTTGTAATCACGGGGGTAAAGGAGCGACTGGGCCACAGAAACACGCGCCGCCAGGTGATAGACGCAATCTACATCTTGCAGCATTGACCAGAGTAAGGGGATGTCGTTAACATCTCCGCGCGTAAAATGGATAGAGGGATGGAGTCGGTGGCGATCACCGTTGCTTAAGTCATCGAGCACGCGAACCGCATGGCCCTCAGCGGCCAGTTGGTTGGCCAGGGCAACACCCAAAAAACCGGCGCCACCGGTAATTAAGAAACGCATAACAATAATTCCTCCAGAAAAATGTCGGGCTGTAGTTTTATTAACAGCTCACCGATTCTATTTTAGCACAGCAACCCGGTAAGCGTTGCATGACTTTTGTCTCAGGTTGCCAGTCTGGTCACCGGGCGGGCAGGCATAACCCGCTGAGGGTTTCAATAAAGATCGTAACTAAGCCTGTCGAAGCCTGAGCCTGTCGAAGCCCGCCCTTTGCCTTCGACAAGCTCAGGCAGCGGGCCTGGTAGTTATTACAGCTCTTTTAGGAGAGATATCGACTCTCCGGCATCTGTGCTATACTGCTGCCCATGGCTGTCTTTTGGCACAGGTTGTGGGTTTCAGCAAAGCTGCTCGTAGTAGCTCTCCTTTTTCTACTGCTGATTGCCCCCGAATGGCCCCCATTTCAAGATGAACGGTATCGCCTGAACAGTATTGTGGGTTTGCGCCAGTTTGATTTCGCCGTCTGGCTAAGCCAGGCGTTGTGGCAGAAAGGGGAAACGGCCGTGGCTGCCAGCCACACCTATCTGGATGAAGATAGTCGCCGTGAACTGGTGCTGGAATACCTCGATCTCGTCAGCCAGAGACGCCAGTTAGAACGGGCGCTGGCACGCTTATACACCGATCCGGCAACAGCCGCGTCACAGCAAGATGGGGCCACACTGGCAGCAGAGATTAGCTGGCTAAAGGCTGAAATAGCCAATCGGCAACCGCTGGCCGAAGCAGTCGTGCAGGAACAGGTAGCCGCCATTCTGCTTGAAGAAGAGTTCCAGATATTGGGTAAACCCTGGCCGCCGGTACAGATGCAGATAACGCCACTGCCGGCTATTCTGATTGTTTCCCCCCGCGACCGGATTGAGCGGTTGTACGGAATTCCGCTGGTCCATGGCCTGACAGCCGCCGAACAAGAAGCACTGGAGGCCGGCGTTCTGGCCGAGCTTGATTATGCCGCTCTCGTCGTCCCCATTGGCGGGCTGGGCATCTTTCCGGCTATGATTTTAGAAACGGCCAACATCAACTTCCTGGCTGATGTGGTTGCCCATGAATGGGCCCACCACTGGCTGACGCTGCGGCCGCTGGGCATTCGCTACGCCGCCAGCCCGGCCATGTACACCATCAATGAAACCGTGGCCTCAATATTTGGGCGTGAAGTTGGACCACGCGTGGTGGCTCGCTACTATCCTGACCTGCTGCCCCCACCCACAACGCCAGCCACGGCTGCCGAGCCGCTCCAGCCACCCTCTTTTGACTTTCGGGCCGAGATGTTTATTACTCGCACTGAAGTTGATAACCTGCTGGCCGACGGCCGTATTGAGGAGGCTGAAGCCTATATGGAACGGCGGCGACGCTTCTTTGTGGCCAACGGTTACCAGATTCGCAAATTGAACCAGGCCTACTTTGCTTTTTACGGGATGTATGCCGACACCGTCGGCGCCGCCGGAGAAGATCCTATTGGCCCCACCGTGGTAGCCTTGCGCGAAGCGAGCCCAACGCTGCGCGCCTTTATGCAGCAGATGGGGGGTATTACCAGCCTGGAAGATTTACAGCGCCTAGCCGAGTAATTCACGTAAAAGAGCGGCCGTGCGCCGGGCAACAGCCGCGTATTCCTGATTCTCCGGCGGAAGCTGCAAATAGGCTTCTAAATCGGTCAGAGCTGCCTGATAGCGGCCGTTCTCTTGCAGCGCCATAGCCCGGTTGAGCAAGGCCGGCTGGTTAGCCGGATTCTCCTGCAGCAGCGCATCAAAATCGTCCAGGGCCGCTTCCAGATCGCCTAACTCACGCCACAAAAGAATGGCCCGATCCAGGCGCGCCCGAGCAAAATTCGGATCGAGGGCATAGGCCCGGCTAAAACAACGGAGCGCTGCCTGGTGCTCGCGCCGAAAACTACTTTGGTTGCCAAAATTGCGGTGTAGGCTGCCCTTCATATGCAGTGCACGGGCAGCCAAACGCCGCACAAAAAGGAATAGATAGCCAGAAGCCGTCGGCAACAGAGACATAGGCCGGTAAGAGGGTATCACCCCTGAGGGGGAGTGCTACTCCTGTTCGCTCAACCAGCGCTCACACTGCATGGCTGCGGCCGTGCCCTGACCCACCGATGTCGCAATCTGACGATAAATGGGATCCTGGATCTCGCCCGCCGCAAAGACACCAGGCACACTGGTGCGCATTAATTCGTCGGTGATCACGTAGCCATGCTCATCCATAGCCAGTTGATCAACCAGGAACTGGCTGTTGGGATAATGGCCAACGTAAACGAAAACACCGTCAGTGGGCACAACGGCCGTTTCCCCACTTTTCACATTGCGCGTCACCACCTCCTTAACCTGCCCATTACCCAGAATTTCTTCCACGACAGTGTCCCAAACAAAGGCGATTTTGGGGTTAGCCATAGCCCGTTTTTGCAGGGTGGGGCCAGCACGCAGCTCATCTCGACGGTGGATGATTTGCACCTGATTGGCAAACTTGGTCAAAAAGATACCTTCTTCCAAAGCGCTGTCGCCACCGCCAACCACAACAACATCCTTGCCCCGGAAAAAGAAGCCATCACAGGTAGCACAGTAGCTGACGCCGCGGCCAATAAGTGAATCTTCACCGGGAACGCCAAGGCGGCGGGGCGATGCGCCGGCAGTCACAATAATCGCATCAGCCTGAATCTCTTTGGCGTGGGTTCTGACCGTAAATGGTGGCCCCTGGGTGAAATCCACGGCAATAACCTCATCATATTCGAGCCGGGCGCCAAAATGCTCGGCATGTTTCTTCATTAGTTCCACCAGTTCAGGCCCGGTGGTTCCTTCGGGAAAGGCGGGATAGTTTTCTACCTCACTGGTAATGGAAATCTGACCACCAAGCTGATTCCCCACAATCACCAGGGGATTCAGTAAAGCGCGAGCCGTATAGATGGCCGCGGTCAAGCCAGCCGGGCCTGACCCTATAATCACAACACGTTCTTTTTGCATTCCGTTTTTCCTATGCCTGTTATCATGGCACCGGTCACCATTCAAAGCTGAATCTGTAAGACGATCTTTGCAGGCTTGTCGAGACCGGTATCAACAAGCGTTCAGCGCAAAGGTAACCTCAAATTCACCGATCCTGAGCCGGTAGTCAAACCGGTTACCTTATTTCAGGGCTGAATTGTAGCCGTGCGGCCAAGGGTGAACCATTAGTATTGTGTTAGCAGCGACCAGGGGGTAATGATCTATCCGGCAGTCACTCGCTGCGGATGGGAATAAGGCAGCGGAACGTCGTGCCCAAGTCGAGCTGGCTGTCAACTTGAATCTGTCCCCCGTATTCATCGACAATCCGTTTCACAATGGCCAGACCTAGCCCGTAACCATCGGTAAAGCCTTCACGATCGGGCAGCCGGTAGAACCGCTCAAAAAGCCGTTCCTGGGCCTCGGCCGGAATGCCCGGTCCATTGTCGGATACCGCCAGGATGAGCTGCCCGGCCGCCTGAGTTAGCTTTATGGTAACCCGACCTCCTGGCCGGTTATATTTCACGCCGTTGCTGACCAGATTAAGCAGCAGCTGCTTAAAGCGGCTGGCATCACCTATGAAGAAAAAAGGCTGAACTGGCAAGTCCAGATCGAGAGAAACGTGGTGGGCATCGGCTAGCGGCCGCAGCATAGCCAACACATCTGTCGTTAACTGCACCAATTCCACCCGCTCCCGATCAAAGAAGGCCCGCCCCGATTCCAATCGGGCAAAATCCAGCATCTCCCTGGTCATTTCCGTTAGCCGCTGCAGTTCCTGATGGGCCAAACGCAAGATCTCTGCCTCCTCCACTGGCTGAAGTTCAGGTCGCCCCAGCGCGGCCATGGCATTGGTCAAACTCATGAGCGGCGTTTGCAGCTCATGCATGATTTCAGCCACCAGGTCAGATTGCTGGAACAGGCGAGCGTTGTCAATAGCCACAGCCGCTTGTGTAGCCAGGGCGCGCAACGTGACAATATCCTGAGGCGTATAGGTTATCTCACCCTGTTTGTTAATCGCTTCCAGGACACCGATCACCCGCCCCCGCGTGGTCAGGGGCACACCCAGCAGGCTGCGGGTAACAAAGTGAGTAATCAGATCCACGCCCTGATAATGGCGTTCATCAGCCTGCACATCATCCAGAACCAGAGGCTGGCCGTGCTCGACAATCCATCCGGCAACGCTGCCCGCCATAGGCACCACCAGATCCGCAGGCAAGGATATACCCGAAGCGGCCGCAAATTTCAGCTTACCGGTCACCGGTTCAAGGAGCAAGATCGAGGCGCTTTCACTATCCGTTAGCTCAGTAGCAGCATCGATCACCAAATCCAACAGCTGCTTCAAATCTAAGGTTGAGTTGAGCAAAATGCTAATCGTCAACAGATGACGCAGATGCTCAGGTTGAATAGCATCCAGGAGACTGGGATCGAGCCGATGGGCAGAATCAGGCAATTGCAGCATGATGATCTAAGCGGCGCGGGCTTCAATCACGGCCGCAGCCAGCTTTGGCAGTAGTTCCACCACGTCCGTGCGAAAAACGAGATCAGCCTCGCCATCCATATGGGTTTCGGCCAGGTTAACAATGATGAGCCGGGCCCCGCGAGCGCGAGCCACGGCCGGCAAATCTCCAGCTGGTGCCACTGCCAGAGAAGAGCCAATCACCAGCATGAGATCACACTGTTTTGCCTGCCGCCGGGCCTCATTCCAAACCATGACCGGCAGTTGTTCACCAAACAGAATGACATTAGGTTTCAGCACATTCAGACAAACCGGGCAGCCAGGCATCTGCCGGGTTGTCAAGAAGGTGGCTAAAAAGGGTTCGGATTCATAGATACGGTAACAGCGAACACAGGTCAATTCGCGCAGATGACCATGCACCTCCAAAATATGCTGCGAACCGGCCTTTGTATGCAACATATCAATGTTCTGGGTAATAATGGCCTGAATGGGACCGCTGCTCTCCAGCTGCGCCAGCGCCAGGTGGGCCGAGTTAGGCTCAGCATTTACCGTAACTTCAGCCAGGGGAAAAATCCATTCATAGAATCGCTCTGGTTGGTGACGAAAGCCATAAATGGAGGCGACTTCCAGCGGATTCACATTACGCCATAAGCCGGACTGAGGGCTGCGAAAATCAGGGATGCCGGATGGGGTGCTGATGCCCGCACCGGTGAAGGCCACGGCGTGACGGGATTGGGCCAGCAACTGGACAGCCAGTTCGAATCGGGCCGGGTCAAGGGTTAAGTCAGGCATAACTATAACGAACCGTCTTAATAGCCAGCCGCTCCGCTATCTGCCGCAGGGCCGCGGCCGTGGGATTGTCCCGGACTGGCTCAGTTAATAACTGGGCATTATTCACAAATTTAGCCATCTGAGCCATTGATATCGGCACCACACCGGCTAAAGGATAATTGAGATAATCCTCAACTGCCCGGCGCGACAGGTTGCTGTGACTGAAGAAATCCAGCATCAGCGGTTGCAGCGCAAGCTCGTTGTCCTGGACCATCGCCAAACGGCGCAGCAGCAAGCGGGCAGCAGCCATCGTCATCCGGTCAGGTCGCAGGCAGACAAAAATGTCATCGGCCGCAGCCAGAAGAGGCGCGTCGAACGGATACACACCGCAGCCCAAATCAACCACAATAGTGCGATTTGGTCGCATGAGCGCTTTAATCAGGACCTCAACCTGCTGAGCCGTAAAAAAGGGCAGGCGGCGATCCAGATTCACCTCCGTTAACAGAAGCTGCCAGCCATCCTGATAGTTGATCACTTGAGACGACAGTTCCTGCTTCAAATGGACACCATCAAGGCGGGTTAAGCTGTTGAGACCAGCGCTGATCTTCTGCTTCAAGTAGAGGGCGATGTGGCCCTGAACCATGTCAAAATCAACCAGCAGGGTAGGTTGGCCCATGTTGACCAGGGTAGCCGCCAGATGAATGGCGGCCGTGGTGGTCCCCACTCCACCTCGGGCGCCTACAAACAGGATCAACCGTCCGTGGCGTTGCGGCAGACTGCTAGACGCTTGCATGGGATCAAAAACAGGTAGTGAGTCGGTGCTGGCATTTCTGGAAAGTAGCGTGGCAATCCGATTGATCAACTCCTGCGGATCGGTCGGTTTGACCAGATAGTCATCAGCACCCGCTTCAAAACCAGCCCATTTGCCGTCAACCTGGGAGCTGACCGAGAACATAATGACCGGCACACGCTCGAGCTGAGGAATCTCGCGCAGGCGGCGGCAGACTTCTGTACCGGACATACCGGGCATCATCATATCTAAAAGGACTAGATGGGGCAGCTGCTGTTTGGCCACGGCCAGCGCTTCCAGACCGTTGGTGGCAGCTACCACTTCGTAGCCATTCTGCCGCAAAATCAGGCCAGTAACGTTTAATGTTTCCGGATGGTCATCAACAATCAGAATCTTGTGCATGGAGTTACTCTTACAGGCAGGCTATCTTCAATACCTGCCACCGGCCAGTTACCGCGGGCAAGAAAAAAATCTTGATAAATTATCCACTAAGTAGCTGTCCGCAATTAACTTAGCGATTTAGGAAGTCAAGGCTTCAGCCGGTCCTCGCCCGGCTGAAGCCTTGACTCCAATAAGTAATTTCCGGACAGCTACTAACCATATTAGCGGCCTTCAGCCAGCTAGACAAGAGGCCAGGGATAGGGACGGCCGCGACCGGGAACGGGAAAAGTGCCGGTATCCAGTAGCTTCTGGAGCCGCCGCCGCATCTGAACCCACTCGCCCGGCGCCAGCAGCGTTTGTAGCTCAGTTATCACCAGATCATCAGTGGCTTCTATGCGGCGCTGCAACTCTACTAGCTCGCCCTGCAGCAAACTGGAAATCGGCTGTCCGGCGAACTCCCAGATGACGGTGCGCAGTTTATACTGCTCATGAAAGCAGACGCCGTGATCAATAGCCCAGAGGCGATCGGTTCCGTCCCGCAGCACGTGGCCGCTCTTACGATCGGCATTATTAACCACATAGTCAAACAAAACAATGCGCTGCAGCTGATCGGGGAATTGGCCCTCAAAGGTGAAGTAGTGCGCTTCCGGATCATGGTCGATAAATAGCTGCACCGCGCCATAGCCGTATGGGCCATCGCGCAGTAAGGTGAGGGGCACAAGCGACCATCCGGCGGCCTCGCTGAGCAAGTAGGCGGCCCGCTCACGGTGACAGAGTGTACCCGTGGCAAAATCCCACAACGGCCGTTCGCCTCGCTGTGGCTTATAGATGGCGTCGATCACCGCATCCTCATGGCAAACCTGTACCAAAAAGGTGAAATTAGAACCCCAGGTAACCTGGCCTTCCATCTGCAGCTGGCCGCGCGCCAGAATATCAGGTGCGATGTCCATTGCGATTGGGGCAAAAGTGACCATCGGCATCGATGGGTTGGCCACAGTTGCCGCAAATGGGACGGCCAGCGCGCACAATCTCGACCGCATGCTTGATCAAGGCCTGTGCCTGACCCCAGGAAGCCCAAAAACTGACCACATTGGGCTCATCACCCTCTTCAACCTGCTCGTAAGCTACAATCACAATACGCTCCGTTTCGTCACTGTAGCCTAGGCCCATGTTGCCTACTCGAAAAAGCGGATCCATTGGTTCACGCAGGCGCATGTCAGTCCACACCGGGTGCGGATCTTCGGCCTGAGGATATTTGCGCTGCAGCTCTTCAAGCATCATCTGCAAACTATTGGCTAACATGGCCGCCTGCTGCTTTTCAATGATGAGCGAAATAAGGTTAGGGCCGCGGCTGCCCTGGAGATAGAAAACGCGTTGGCCAGGCGGGCCAATGGCGCCCACCGTCAAATGGGTCGTTGGATTAAGTTCAATGTGTCGCGGCATAGTTACTCATTTGCCTTTTCAGGTTCAGCAGCAGCTGCCTGGCGCTGCTCTTTGGCTTTCTTCGCCCGCTTCTTCTCAGCTTTCTTCTGCTTATCTTTCTTCTTCTGCGCGGCCGACGGCCGTGTTTCAGTAGGTGGTGGCTCCAGGGGACCATCATCATTCAGTCGAACCACCCGCATCACCCCCTCCGAATGAAGGGCTAAAACGCTGACAGATGCCGGGGAGACCACCACTCTCTGGAAAAGATCAATGTGTACACCCAAATAATGGGCTAACAGCAGCTTGATCAGATCGGCGTGAGAAACAACAACAATCAGCTCATCAGGATGCTGCCGCGCCAACTCTTCCAAAGCGGCCACGCCCCGTGCCTGAACCTCAAACAGCGATTCGCCATCAGGGAAACGAAAACGGCCGGGGTAATGTTGCACGGCCGTCCAGCGGGGGTCTTTAGCCAATTTCTTGATCTTGGCCCCTTCCCACTGACCATAACGCACTTCACCAACAGCGGGCAGTTCGGTTAAGGGCAACTGATGGGGAGCCGCAATCGCCGCGGCAGTTTCGCGGCATCGTTCCAGAGGGCTGGTGTAAACGGCCTTAACGGGCAAATGGGCCAGGCGGGCGGCGGCTGCTTCTGCCTGCTGGCGACCGGTATCATTCAGATGAACCCCAGGTATCCAGCCCGCTAACCGATTCTTTTTTACCCAATCATTCTGCCCGTGTCGCACCAAGAGGATTGTTGTCGCCATAGTTCAGATAATAGCACAATTGGCCTTGTTACGGAAGTAAGTACACAGTTGTGACAGAAGGTCAGCTTCCCCTTCAAAGTCAATCTTCACTGAGCCAACGCCGGCGGCGTATGGTTTCGATCATTGACCATACCAATGGCCAAGGGCTCGCGTCGGGTATCATTCAAAATGAGGGGCGAATCCGTGTGTTCGCCCAGAAGTGGACAGACACACTGGTCTGCCCCTACCCCAGGCTCTCGAAAAGATAGATACGGCATTCTAGAAACCGCGCCGCTGGCTTTGCCAGGGAGGCGGGGCGCCCTGCTCAAATTCGACCACGCTCGGCCCGGCCAAATGACGCAGCCGCCAGCTGCCATACAGATAGGTTACAATCAGCAGCAGCAGAATACCGGGCCAACCCAAGATGAAATTCACGCTGGCTAATTCAGCTACCTGGTCTTGGCGAAAAAAGAGCATTTGCAGCAGGAGACGAACACCAAAATAACCGGCCCATAACCAGGTGGTCTCACTGTAAGCGGGCCGTACCCGTGGATGCCAGTACCATTGCCGCGGCCAGCGCCGGGCAATATGGCTGCTCCAGGCGGTCAGCGGCCGTTTAGCCAACACGCTCACCACGGCCAAAATCACCGTCAGCCCACCGGTGACCATACCAGGTACAAAAAAGGCGGTTTCCTGTCTAAGCAATTGGGCCAGGCCCATCGCCGCCAGGACGCCGGCAGCCCCGGCCAGAGCTGCCAGACGAAAACGGCCCTGCCAGAAGCGCAGCAGGACAAAGCCCACCGCCAGCAGCAGCGCGCTGCCGACGGCATAGTCAAAGCCTAGCCAGCCCAGGAGCAGCAGGAAGAGCAGCGGTGGCAGAACAATATCCAGGACACCCCGCCCTTTCACAATGACTTGCTGAATCTCTTCGACGATTTCCCTGAATCGCTCGTTAATCATTACGCTACCTCAGGCAGAAAAGTTAAGTAACTACCAGGCATGTCATTGTGAGCTTCCAGGGGAAGCGAAGCAATCCCCGACAAGGCCGGTAGTTACTGAGTTAGCAACATTAAATGGCGCCAGGAAGACGGCGGCCGTCGGTGAAGGGAAAACTACTCACCGGCGGCGTCTGGCGCTACAGGCGCCATCCCAACTACTGCGGCGATGCCGCGCAACGGTGGGTTTACTACCCGCTGGCTCTAGCTACCGGCGGCTGTTATACCCTCCTTAGCCGGCTGCTCAAGAAGTAGCTACCGCCGGGGCGCTATATTAGGGCGCAGCGGCCGTTTGCCCTGGTTCGATCGCCGGTGCGTAACGATCGACTTTGAAATAAGCAGCCATGACTTCACGAGTAATCGGCGCGGCCCACAAAGAGCCCTCACCGCCATTGTAGAGAAAAGCGACTACCGCAATCTCCGGCTCTTCAAAAGGCGCATAGCCCACAAACCAGGAATGGGTCGGCCGAATGGTCCCCTGGAGATCGTCTGGCCGGCACCAGCCGCGCCGGATAGCAATCTGATCGCAGAACTCGGCCGTGCCCGTCTTGCCGGCTGAGGTAACGCCAAATTCGTCTAACCAGTCAAAATTGAGCAGCGAGGCCCCCGTGCCTCCTTCCTGATTCACCAGGCGCATCCCTTCAGCGACCACATCGATGAACTCCGGCGCCACCGAAATTGAATTAAGCACTTCTGGCGCAAAGTCGCGTACCATGTTGCCATCCCCATCAGTAATATGGTGAATGAACGTGGGCCGGTAGAGAAATCCGCCACTGGCAATGACAGCCGCCATTTGCGCTTGCTGCATAGGGGTCGACGTGACGAAGCCTTGCCCTACCCCGGCATTATAATCATCGCCCGTTGACCAGGGCTCATTATGCACCCGGCGCTTCCAGGCCTGCGTCGGCATGTTACCCGGCGACTCCAGAAATGATTCGATGCCCTGCCGGCGGCCAAAGCCAAATTCATTGGCATAGCGGGCCAGCACGTCAATGCCCAGGCCGGTGACAAACTCATTATCCTGGTTGAAACCGCCCGCCAGCTTGTAGAAATAGACGTTGCAGGAATTGGCCATTCCACTAAACATGTTCATCAAGCCATGTCCTTCCCGAAGCCAGCAGTAGAAGGTTTGGGCCCGGCCGGGGTCGTTAGGGGCAAACTGGTTGGCAATGGTGATCGTACCGGGATCAAATAGATAGCGGAAAGGCGAGACAATACCTTCCTGCAAGGCGGCCGCGGCGGTGACAAGCTTAAACGTTGAGCCAGGTGGATACTCGCCGCTAATCGCATTGTTGACCAAGGGCCGGTAATCATTGCGCGCCAGTCCCAGGTAATAATCAACCGGCACCTCGGTAGCAAAGCGGTTGTTGTCAAAGGTCGGAATGTTGACCATAGCCAGCACTTCACCCGTATTGGGGTTCAAGACAATGACCACACCATGCTCCGTCTCTTTAAGCTCGCCGTCAAAGGAGTCTCGCGTCACCCGGCGCAGATCCATCAAGCGCGTCAAGATTTCATGGACTTGAATCTGCAAATCCAGGTCAATGGTCAGGTACAGGTTTTGGCCCGGGACTGGTTCGCGGGCTAAGCCAACCTGGCGCACTTCACGGCCGGTCCAATCCACCTCAATCCGGCGCTCCCCTTTGACGCCAGCCAGCTCCGCCTCCGAAAAATACTCCAGACCGGCCCAGCCCACCCGGTCATCCCGCTGGTAACCGCGATCCAGCCAAGTCAAATTAGGCAATGGCCCCATGTAGCCAATGAGGTGGGCCGTATACTCACCGCTGGGATAATGGCGCACCGGTTCAGCAATAACTCGCACTCCTGGCAGGAAGAGGCTTTGCTGCTCAATCTCGATAGCCAGCGTCAGGGGCACATTAGCGCGGACTACCGCCGGGTTGTATTGGTTAAAGCTGAACTTCTCGTAAATGGCAGTGATGCTCTCCGGCAGTAGGGGAACAAGCCCAGCGGCATCGAGTGTCGTATCTACCGGGGCATTATACAGTTGGGCCAGGCGCGAGTAAGCGCCAATCAGCTCTTGATCGGCCGCCGCCCGCAGCGCGTCCTGCTCTACCGTATTGGTCACCGGCACCCCGGTAAGCAAGGATAGGCGTTCAAAAACAGCCAACCGCTCGGCCGGATTGCGAGGCAGGAAGGCCGGGGTAATGGTGACATTGAAACTGGGCAGATTAACCGCCAGCGGCTGGCCATTGCGGTCGAAGATAGCTCCCCGTGGTGGAGTTATTAACAGGGTGGCCAACTGGTTATCGGCCGCCCGCAGTTGAAACTCCTCGCCGCGCGTTTGCTGCAAGGCATAAACGCGGTAGACCAAGACGGCAAAAAGAGCAATTATGACGATGCGGAAGAAATACAGCCGGGCGCGAATGCCAGGGTCTTCTTGGGGAACATCAATATCCTCAACCCGTTCCCAGCCAATTCTGGACATAGTGCTTACTCCATCAGTCGAATGAACCGACGGTTCAACATCAACCGGCGATTCATCATGAATCGTTGGCCCATCATACTACAGTTATACCTCAATAGACCGCGGTGTTAAGCGGCGGTTAATGGTCATAGCCAGCCAGTAAACGGGTACAGCCAGTAGGCCATGCAGCAGCGTTAACTGAGGCAGTTGGTTGGTAATTTGCCAATCAATGGTTAAACCGGCCAGGCGAACCAGGAACAAGTAAACTGCCAGGTAAATTAAGGTGGCTGCGGCCGTTAACAGTGCCGGCAGCCAGAGACGGCTGGCCGGCAGGCTGCGCTGAGCTGTTGTTACCGCAATTATGGCCAGCATCATGGCCAATGATTGTGACCCCAGTGGCGAAATCGAGAACAGATCTAAGAAGAAGCCGGCTATAAACGCCCACAAGACGCCTTCATCGGGCGAACGGAGCAGCCCCCAGGCCACGACAACCAGAAAGGGCAAAATGGGCACAAAACCAAAAATGGGAAACCGGGGCAAGATAGAGCTCTGGACGATAGTCAAGACGGCCATTAGAGGAATAGCGATGTAGACATTGTAGCTGTATTTCATGGACCTGTTTCCGTATCAAAGACAGAAGTGTCCACGGTGGGGAAATTAGTGATGACAAAAACAATCTCTAAGGCAGTGAAATCAACGGCCGGCT
>Ga0209498_1001077_pt1 | contig 16723 bp, 15 predicted proteins | sample WalLakDeSediment_FD_184131 | JGI IMG/M metagenome (GOLD analysis project Ga0209498, IMG submission 184131) | Lake sediment microbial communities from Walker lake, Nevada to study Microbial Dark Matter (Phase II) - Walker Lake 11/02/13 Deep... | ecosystem: Environmental > Aquatic > Freshwater >... | reverse complement strand
TCTATCTTGTAATGCTGCACTACCGATTCCACGCCAGACTAATTCCTTTTTTGAGTTATCAACAAAATCAATTATGAGTGAAGCCTGTGTGTAATAAGAAACATCTATGTCTCTGCCATAAGGACTAGGTCCCCACCATCCACCATAGCCATAACCATAATCCGTAACATTCATTTTTTCTGTAGTGCCGCCATGAGCATAAATTATCAAGTCCGCAACAGCTGCTTCGGCTTCAGTTAATCCTTTCTTCTTCAATTCATTGTTGATAGCTTCAAGCACTCTTTTCTTTGCTAACGGTACATTTTCCAGTTTACTATCCTTGATAACTTCATCATAAATATTAAATGTACTTAATCAGATAATGGGTAGGAAGATTCAATTAGATTGTTTAAATAAAACCATAAAGTCGCTGTAATTTAAATTCAAGCATCCAATATAATGCATAGCAAAGCTTTTTGTTATCCAGAGCGAATTCTTTTACAGCGGTGAAGTTTTACCGACAAAAAAAATACTGGCGGGGAAATCATTTAGCTGAACTGTCTCAAATAAAGATGCCAATTCTCAACTCTTCCTAATTGACAAACAAGAATTTTTTGTAACTAATTTTTTATTTTATTATAATCTTATTGCATTTCCTGATGGTATGTAGGTAAAACTATTTAGTCATTTTTTTGCTCAAAGTTAGAGCACTGAGGGGTTGAATGTTAGTTTATAGAGTTTTTTTTCTTCCTGAATTGTTCAATCAAAGAACTGCCAGCATTTTTTTTCTGCTTGTAAAATCATTTCTCCAAAATTCACTTTTTGTTTTTAAAACCTTTAATTCTTGAGAGGGCGAATTATGAAAAAGATATATTTAATTCTGACATTATTAACTTTCATTTCATTTACCATATTGTTTCAAAGTTGCAGTGATGAAAAAAATCCGGTAGAACCACAGGACGAAAATGTAGTTATAATACCTGAAACAACTAAATCAGTCGATAGTACAGATTATTCATCAAATCTTATCAATATCTCAAATGACAGTTTGACATTTACTTTTCAAAGTGGATTTAGCTCAAAATATAATCCTGCTGTCAATGATGTTTTAGTAATTACCAACGGCGAAGGACTTCTCAGAAAGATCACTGATATTCAATCATCAGGTAGTAGTGTTGTACTCACTACAAGGCAGGCAACATTGGAAGATGCAATTGAAGAAGGAACTATATCCCTTCAGCAAAATTTACAAAATGCCCAAATCAGTAAAGTAGATTATTATTATGAGGGAATTGAGTATAAGATCAACAAAGGTCAGGAATCTAATTTTGATTTTAATCTGGATATTGTCTTGTATGATTTAGACGGAAATCTCAATACAACAAATGATCAGGTTAAATTAGTTGGCAATTTTATATTGGATGCAAATGTTGTGTTTCAGGCAAAGATATCTTCATTCAAATTACGAAATGCTAAAATAGGTTTAGAAGCAACTAATACCGCAAATCTTGAATTATTAGCACATCTGAATTATACAATTCAAAAAGAGTTTACTTTAGCTACTGTTCATTTTTCACCAATATATTTTCAGTTAGGGCCATTACCGGTTATAATTGTAATTAAACTTGATATTAAAGCAGGGGGCAGTGGTTTTGCGAATGCAAGTCTGAGTGTTGGACTGGAAAATACTGTCTCTTACGAAGCCGGAATTGGTTATGTAAGAGGACAGGGATGGAATCCTTATAGTAACTTTAGCAATCAATTTGATTATTATCCACCAGTATTGACAGCAAATGCAGGCGCAAGAATATATGTAAAGCCGGAAATAAGTGTTGGTGTGTATGGTGTACTGGCAGGATATGCAAACGCCGAGGCTTATGGAGAGATACTTGTTGATTTAAATAGTTCACCTTGGTGGCAGCTTTATGCAGGTTTAGATTTTGGCGTTGGTGCCAGAGCAAAAATCTGGAGTATTGAATTATTCGATATTCATAGAAATGTTTTGGAATTAAGATGGCTGCTTGCTCAGGCAAGCACAGGTAATTTAGGTGAATCTTGTCCGGGAATTCCTACCGTTACTTATGGTGGCAAAACTTACAACACAGTGTTAATAGGTAATCAATGCTGGTTAAGAGAAAATCTTGATATCGGAACAAGAATAAACGGGTCACAAAATCCAACTAATAATAATGTAATTGAAAAATATTGCTATGACGACGATCCGGCTAACTGCAATACATACGGCGGATTGTACCAGTGGAAGGAAGCGATGCAATATTCAACAACTGAAGGTGCACGGGGAATCTGTCCGCCAGGCTGGCACATACCAACTCTTGAAGAAATTGAAGCATTAGCTATAACCTTAGCTGGAGATGGAAATGCACTTAAAGCAATCGGACAGGGTTCAGGTGATGGAGCAGGAACAAACACAACTGGATTCTCTGCTTTGCTGGCAGGCGACCGTTCCCAATTTGGTGATTTCGAAAATTTAGGATTTGACGGATTGTTCTGGTGTTCTACAGAGTATGATGCAGATAGTGCCGGTGATCTTAGCTTTGACTCCGAATCCCATTGGATTTACATCGGCGAAAATGCATCAAAGGCATACGGATATAGTATACGCTGCATTAAGGATTAGCCTTGTGAAATAGACTCGAAAGGTTTCGAGTCTGCTATGCTATGCATTACACAAGGCTAGCCCTGTGAAAAAATTATGAATTTAAGATAAAAATATAGAAAGGTATTCTAAATAGGTGAAATTAAAATGTATTCTGCTTTAGGAAATATACAAGTAAGAGTTAAAATAGTGATCCTATCCTGAAACAGACAGCAATAAATATATTATTCAACTTCAAACAGAGGATGTTATGAAAAACACATTTCAATTAATTCTTTTTCTTCCTGTTTTAACAACATTTTTATTTCTGCAAAGCTGCAGTGAAAAAGAAACACCGACACAAACTGTAACTACAGGGACAATTCAAGGGAAAGTAACCGATGCAATTAGTGGAACGGCAATAAATAATGCAACTATAGTTACTAATCCACCTACAAGTTCTGTACTCACTGACCAAAATGGAGAATATACAATAAGTGATGTTACTGAAGGAACATATACAGTTACAGCTTCCAAGATCGGCAGTGTAGATTGCTCGGTAAATATTTTAGTTGTTGCCGGAAAAACAACCACCGCTAATATGCAAATGAATACCGCAACAGCGCCAAACGCTCCTGTACTATCATCACCAGCTAACGGAGCCACAAATATCAGTAATCCCCCGACATTAGTCTGGAATGCGAGCAGCGGTGCAACAAGCTATACCCTCCAGGTATCGGGTGACAGCAGCTTCACATCACTTTTATTCAACCAAAGCGGACTTACAGGAACCAGCCAGCAGGTTACCGGATTAAGCACAACCACCTATTACTGGCGAGTAAATGCAGCGAACAGTAATGGTACATCAGGATGGTCAAGTCCCACTTGGAATTTTACCACTGTATTTGTTTGTGGTTCACAGATAGAATACGCAGGAAAAACATACAATACAGTATTAATAGGCAGCCAATGCTGGCTGAAAGAAAACCTTGACTTAGGAACAATGATTCAAGGCAGCCAAAACCAAACAAACAACGGAGTGATTGAAAAATATTGTTACGATAACAATCCAAACAATTGTAATACGTATGGCGGGCTCTATCAATGGAATGAAGCGATGCAATACAGCACTACACCCGGAGTACAAGGAATTTGTCCTGATGGTTGGCATATACCTACTGACGATGAATGGTGTACCCTAACCAAATTTATTGATTCAACTGTAAATTGTAATGCGACTGGATGGAGTGGAACAGATTGTGGTACAAAGATGAAATCTACAGTCGGATGGTCAGGTGGTGGTAATGGTACAAATACTTCCGGTTTTACTGCTCTGGCAGGAGGTCACCGTGATAACATTGGTAATTTTGTGAACCAGAATAGTCACGCTGGTTTTTGGTCTTCTTCTCAACGATTCACTAGTGATTCTTGGTTCCGGAACTTATACTTTGGATTAACTACTATTGACCGTAACGCAGTAGTAAAAGTTGATGGACGCAGTATACGCTGCATTAAGGATTAAACTGGAAATTAATTATGCTTTTTTATGAGAGATGACATCTTTTTACCTATTCGCCATCAGCGGAAAGGATGTCATCTCTTTGCGTTAAAATTTAATCAGAGGAACTATATGAGATTCTTTTTTTTCCCTTTAATATTAATTCTGAACTTAAATGTTGCCTTTTCACAGCAAGTGACAGTAACAGTTCATAATTTAATTGAGAAAGCAGCCGTTCTGTCTTTTTTATCCGGTGAAAATATTTCTTTTATTGATTCTGTAAATGCTTTAAATAATGGCGAATTCAAATTTCACTTAGAAAATAAACATTCGGGTATATACCGTCTTAAATTGAATAATAAAGGCTGGCTGGATTTTATTTATGATAATGAAGTTGTTGAAATCAAAACTGATGCAAATAATATTGTAGATAACCTTAAGGTCATCAAATCCCAATCCAACAAAATTTATTACGAGTTTGTAAAGCTAAATAAGGACTATAAGACCAAAACCGAGCTGCTTTCGTTGATAATTGCCCGCTATCCTGGAAAGGATGATTACTTCAATTCCACAAAAGAAAAACTCATTCAACTTCAGGAAGAATATCTGTACTTTGTAAATGTAACTGCACAGACCGACCCAAATTCTTTTATTGCCAGATATGTCAGGTCTGCTCAACTTCCGGTAGTTGATGTTGAAATACCGTTTGACAAACAACTTGAATTCCTGAAAGCTCACGCACTGGACAAGGTTAACTTTTATGATGATGGACTCATCTACTCTGATGCATTTACCAATAAGACAATTGAATATCTTACATATTACAGAAATCCTCAGCTTCCGCTAGGACTTCTTGAACAGGAATTTATGAAAGCAATTGATTCGATACTTATTAAGGCGAATGTAAATGAGATAGTCTATAAGCATATTGTAGAATACCTGCTCGATGGATTCAAGAAATTCGGGTTTGATAATGTAATAAACTACATAGTTGAGAATTATGTAATCAAAGATGATATCTGCCTTGATGAAAGTTTATCAACAGCACTTGAGAGAAGAATACAGCAGACCAGGAATTTTAAGGTTGGCAATCTGGTGCCGGATATTGTTATGCAAAATGAAGCCGGGAAAGAAATAAAATTATCATCATTAAATACAGATAAAATACTATTAGTTTTTTACTCAACTGACTGTCCGCACTGCACAGGTTTACTACCTGAACTTTATAAACTATATACTGAGCAAAAAAGCATAAAATTTGAAGTTCTTGCAATTTCTTTGGATGAAAATAGAAATACCTGGCAGGAATACATTCAGACCAATGGATATAATTGGATAAATCTAAACGATACAAGTGGCTGGAGCAGTAAAGCCGCCGGGGATTATTACATCTATGCGACACCGACGATGTTTTTGGTTGACAGAGAGAAAAAAATAATTACAATGCCAAAGAATATAGAAGGAATGAAAATTAACTAAGACGATTAGTTTACAATCTATAAAATTGAGTTGGTGAGAATTATCTTCTAAGTTTGAAAAAAAGCTGCTCAGTTTGAGCAGCTTAAAATAATTTGAGGCAAATTATTCTACAGGAGGGTATTGACTTAAAATTTTTGCAACTGCTTCATCAATAAATTGCTGTCTTTCTTCCGGCGTTCCTCTATCTTGTAATGCTGCACTACCGATTCCACGCCAGACTAATTCCTTTTTTGAGTTATCAACAAAATCAATTATGAGTGAAGCCTGTGTGTAATAAGAAACATCTATGTCTCTGCCGTAAGGATAAGGTCCCCACCATCCGCCGTATCCATATCCGTAATCTGTAACATTCATTTTTTCTGTTGTACCGGCATGAGCATAAATTATCAAGTCCGCAACAGCAAATTCGGCCTCGGTTAATCCTTTCTTCTGCATTTCTTTAGTTATTGCTTCAAGAACTCTTTTCTTTGCTAACGGTACATTTTCAAGCTAACTATCCTTGATAACTCCATCGTAAATACTAAATGTACTATAAGCTAAAAAATCTGCTTCAGGATCATAATCATTGGTGACAGAAACTGAAGAGCAGCATGTAATGAATCCAATAGATACAATTGCTATCAAAAAATATTTAATCACGTACACACTCCTGAATTATTTTTTAAATGATTTGTTGCTTCTTTTACTTTCTTTGTGAATCGCCCTGGCAACAAGTTCTTTCCTGGTACCTGTTTCACCCTCGATAAGGACTGTGGCCTTTGTGGTAGCAACCTGTTTGATTTTGAAATGTATATATTTTATTGATTCACTCTCAGCTATAATTGCATTCCGAATGCTGGTTGATTTAAACTGATCTTTTAGATAAATGTTCTCAGCTTTGAGCAGATCGTTCAGCCGGGATATTTCTTTCAATTGCAAATCAATTTTTTCCCGTGCTGAAACCAGGTCACTGATGTCAACAGCTAATCCAATTAAAAAATTCTCCCCATCTATTACGCATGCCCTTGCTTTAGACAAAACGGGGATATGCTTTCCGGATTTAGTTATAATTGTATGCTCAACCGAGGCAGAACCTTATGCGAAACACTCTTCAAGTGCCGATCTGACTTTTTCTCTATCCTTCTCCTGTGAAAAATTTGAAGTCATTTTTCCCTGCATCTCCTCAGAAGAAAGTCCGAGGATCTCTTCAGCTCTTTTATTCCAGGCAACCAATTGCCCATCTCTTGAGAAGGTGTACGCAAGTCCGGGCATACTATCCATAATCGTCTGATTGAGGACTATACTATTGAATTTTTCTTTCATAGGGGTAAGTAAGAAATCTTTATTTCTAATATAATAAAGAGTAGAGAATGTTCATTAAATCCTGAAAGCATTTTGGTAAAAATAAAGGATTAATTGCAAATTAGATTGATGCGGTAAACTATTTTGTTTAAGGATAAATTTTATTCCAATCCTAATTGTTATTACGGTTAAACTCAATATAAAAAGTTAAACCTTCAACAGCCTGATAATATTCTCCGGCGAGCAGATCTCTGTCTGGTAAGTAGTTAAGTGTGTATTTGGAACCCGGATAGTTAACATCTCTCAGCTCGATAGTAATTTTAAGGTTGCGATAACTTTGTTCCCATTTTGCTTTTCCAACGTTAATTGATTTGGGATTAAAATACTGAGCATCAAGAGTTCCATCCTCATTCACTTTTGTTATCAGGATTCTATATCCGGCATCCGTTCTTAACCAATCTCCAACAAGTAAATTTTTGTCAGCAACTTTTTTATTACCTGAATCGGTTTCTGAAGGTTCTTTTGCCAGTATAACGACAGTAACTATTAGCAGAATAACTGCCACAACAGAGGATAGTATTAACTTATTTTTTTTATTCATTGAGTTTGTTTAAATATTTACAAGATCAGGTATATTTTGTCAACGATGAAACAGAAAACCCACAACTCATATTGTGGGTTTTCAAAATATTGCTATCTAGTTTTTCTCTGCTAACCTGGATTTATAAACTAACCACCAGCGTTAGTGAAAAAAGTGAATCCATATTTTTAAGTGGTGTTAAAACTGTCGAACCGGTTGATGTTCCGTCTGTTGCAAACAAATCGATTTCGGTAAGAGATGGTTCATTTCTCCAGAGTAGCTGCAATGAAGGTTTAAGAGTGAATACTTCACTAATCTTAACTGGCAGCGCATTATAGAAATCAAATCTAATGTCATCGGTATTATCCAGATTCCAGTCCAAAATAAAAATGCTCTCAAAGTCGGTTGAAGCAGTTAGATTATACCAGAAGTCGTATGCAAAACGCACACCGGGGAAGTTTGTTTTAGCAAAAGGATTTTCCACAACGTCATTTTGGAATGAATAGGTAAAACTATAATCAGTTTTGAATCGGATATCATTATTATCTACCCATTTATTACCTACACCCGCGGCGACCAGAGTACGACTGTTGATACCAGCAAGCCGGTTTCTCAGCCAGTCAATTCCGCCTAGCGCGTAAAAATTCTCAGTAAAATTGTAATCGTATCTGCCTCGGGCGAAAATAACTTCTGCAGTTTTTTCTGTTTTTGATTGTTCATTTACTTCGAAGCTTTCCGTTGTTCCGACCGCAGAACGCGTTGTGAGTGTCGATTGAGTTTGAAGTCCGCCTGCATCAAATCTTAATTCAGAATTTGTCCAGATATGCTTCAAGGTTGCTCCTAAACCAAGAGTAAATGATTCTGAGTTGCCGCCTGCCCATAAACCGGCTAACTTTCCTTCAAAGAACCAGCCGATTTTTTTTTCTTCTGCATCCTGCGAAAAAATATTGATGCTTGAAACTAAAAGCACAATTAAAAGAATTCCTGTTTTAGTCGAAAACATTTTTTGATCTCCTTGTTTTGGTTTTTATGAAAATAAACAGGGAAGGGCCTTTCTTCACCTGAGTTTTATCTAATAAATAGTGTGGCCATTATTATGCTAGAAAAATAACCCGCAAAACTAACTGATTTGATTTTTTGAAGCAAGCTAACACGAACAATTTTTCAATTATCTTTATTATTATAAAAATATTATTTGACAAAAGAATTGATTTACCCTAACAACTTTCGGAATAACTTTAATCTCCTAATATCTTGGTTTCTTAAACGCCTCAATAATAAAATATCATTCGCTCTGCTGATATTTTGCCTTTCTACTTCCTTCGTAGCTATCTATTTGCAATAGGACTCCTTCGAGTTTTCCGTTTACTAATGGAATTCTTCTCGAAGTCTTTAACCCGATATGTTTCCTTAACGTAGGTTCACCGGTATAAATAAATGCAGAAGTCCCTTTACATTTTGTTTTGAGAAAATCACCGAGTTCTTTATAAAGATTCTCAACTTCTTTTCTTTCGCCAAGCCTGATACCATATGGGGGATTGGTAATCAGAACTCCGTTTTCAAATTGTTTAATATGCTGGAATGGATGAGCAGACAAAGTTACTGATTCAGAATAAGGTAATCTTGATAAATTTTCTTTTGCAATATTCACTGTTATCTGCGATTTATCGCTGCCGATAATTATTCCTTTTGGTAATGGTCTGATTTTACTATCTGCTTCATTTTTAAATTTTTCCCAATCAGATTTATTGAAATCAGGCAGATGGAAGAAACCAAATTTCTTCCTGAGTTTTTGTGCGGGAATTCTGCAGTAATGCATTAGTGCTTCGCATAAAATTGTTCCTGATCCGCACATACAATCAAGCAAAGGCCTTTCACCATCCCATTTACTTAATCTGATTATCGCCGCAGCTAAAGTTTCCTGCATCGGAGCTTCACCAGCAAGAAGCCTGTATCCTCTTTTGTGTAAAGATTCACCCGAGGTATCTAAACTTAAAACGGCATTATCTGTTTCGATGAAAAGATTAAATCTTACATCGGGATTGACAGTATCTACATCCGGTCTTTTACCGAACTTTGCACGGAAGTAATCTGCAGTACCATCCTTAAGAACTTGCGATGCATATAGTGAATTAGTAATTGAACTTTTTATGACATTTGATGTAATTGCAAATGTATTATCAAGAGAAAACAATTTATCCCATTCAATTTTTTTTGCCATTTTCATAATGGCATTTGCATCTCTGCAATGAAAAGATTTTAATGGTGCTAATACCCGTGATATTGTTCTTGAGGTGTAATTAATTCTATAAATTGTTGGAAGGTCAGCTTCAAAATAAATTCCGCGGTATGCTGCTTTAGTATTTCTTGCACCAAGCTCGATCAATTCCTGCTCACATAGTTCTTCCATCATTCCGGGGACTTGAGCAAAAAAAGTATTATTAGTTTGATATAAGTACAATCAGTAAATCCTTAAATGTATTTGAGATGAGTTTGTTTTAGGATATTTATTCGTCAAACTTAATTTCTTCCTGGACATAAGGATTTTTTAAATGGTTATTGTTGTTAGACTCGACTACATCTTTTGCGATTCTTTTTGATAAGTAGTAAATGCGTTTCATATTTTCTACGATCTCTGATAAAATACGATACTCAGCTAAAGGAATATCGGCTTCAGAATTCAGCCTTTTCTCAAGATGAAGCTGCGTTAACTCAGCCAATTCGCTTACTTCTTTTTTCATCTGAATAACCGTTTCGGCTTTCTGTTTATTTCCTTCAAGTAGAGCATTAAATGATTCTTCTGCGCACCAGATAACTTTATCAAAGAAGTTACGCAAGAATGGTTCGGAGGTTTTGCTGAATTTTAACTCAGCGTCGACACGTTCTTTGCCGAGTGTTACTAAATTCGTTTCAATTACGTCACCAATATATTCAATATAGTTGGATGCGATTATGTAACTTTGATGCAGCTTCGACTCATCTTCTGTAAGCTCTTGTTTAGAAAGCTTGCTTAAATAACTGATTATATATTCGTGGAGTAAATCTACCTCATCATCCATCTTTTTAATTTTCTTAAGCTTGTCTCTATCTGCGTAAAGTACTGCATCGGAAATTTCTTTTACCATCAACAAAGCTCGTCTGCTTTGTCTGCTTAGTTCCATTCGTACAAGCTCTAATGCAATGCTTGGTGTGGAAAGGGAAGCATCGTCAAGATACTTTGGTTTGATTTTTTCTTCAATCATTACGGGTTTTACAGGTAAAATCCAGGCAATAAACTTTCCCAATAAAGAAATGAATGGAAGAAGAATAACTGTGTTAGCTAAATTAAATATTGTATGAGCATTTGCTATTTGCCTTGGTGCTTCTGCAGCGATCCTATTTAGACCTGTTAAATCAGGAAATGAGGGAGATATATATCTGACAAAATCATCCAGCCGGTAAATGAAAGGCAACCAGATCAGTACACCTATTATGTTGATAATAACATGACTGAGTGCTGCCTGTTTACTTTCTCTTGGACTCCCAACAGATGCAAGAATTGCTGTTACGCAGGTTCCGACGTTAGCGCCGAGAACTAAAGAAATTCCAGCTTCAAGATTAATAAATCCCTGGCTTGCAAGTGTTATCACAATGCCGATAGTAGCCGCCGAGCTTTGGATTATTGCCGTGAAAATCGCCGCAATCAGAATACCAATTAAAGGATTCTTCATATGACCCATTGCATAGATGAAAGGCTCATAAGCACGGAGCGGGCGGGTTGCATCGCTCATAAATTGCATCCCGAGAAATATCAATCCGAAACCCATCAACATTATCCCGAGATATTTGGCTTTGTCATTCTTCGAAAAAAATTTTAACGCAAATCCAAGTGCTACCATCAATAGAGAATATTGAGTGATATTGAATGCTATTATCTGAACTGTGAGAGTAGAGCCAACATTTGCACCAACGATAATGCTTATTGCCTGAGCAAGGCTCAGGAATCCGGCGGAGATGAATCCAACCACAAGTACAGTAGTGACAGAAGATGACTGAACGACTGCAGTAGCAAATGCACCTGTTAATGCTCCTTTGATTCTGTTTGAAGTCATCCTCCGCAGCAGATTTTTTATTTTTGAACCAGCAGCGGTTTTTAATGCGCCGGTCATCTGCTCAATTCCGTAGAGGAATAAAGCAAGACCACCTAATAATCCGAATAGTAAAGGAAGGATTTCGATGGAAGGACTTGTTTGCATCAGGATTTAATTTTTTTTTTGGTAATGAAATCAGTAACAAAAAAATAGCTCCTGAAACCTGGAGCTAATAACAGATATTTTAACAAACTAGCTTAAAACAGGAACAGAAAAATTCTTATCCAGAGCCTTGGCTAAAATGGTCAAATCTTTCATCAATTTTTCAAACTCCGAAAGATCAAGTGACTGTTGACCATCTGAATATGATCTTAATGGATCAGGATGAACTTCAATCATCAAGCCGTCGGCACCTGCTGCTATTGCTGCTTTGCTTGCTGCAGCAACAAGGCTTCTTTTTCCCGTGCTGTGTGATGGATCAACTATAACGGGAAGGTGCGTTAATTCTTTCAAAGCCGGAACAGCAAGAATGTCAAGAGTATTTCTTGTATAAGTTTCAAAAGTTCTGATACCTCTTTCACAAAGAATAACTTTTTCATTTCCGACAGATAAAATGTATTCAGCAGCAAGCAGGAATTCTTCCAAAGTTGCGCTCATATTTCTCTTAAGAATAATAGGCTTCTTAGTCTTTCCAACTGCTTTGAGTAATTCATAATTATCCATATTCCTTGAGCCAATACGAAGTATGTCTGCTTCACTTGCCAGTGCTTCAAGATGGTCGGTGCTGAGGATTTCAGTTTCAAGAAGCAGGTTAGTTTCAGCATGAAGTGTTTTTAGAAGCTGAACACCATCGATTCCATAACCCTGGTAAGTATAAGGCGAAGTTCTTGGTTTGAACAACGAGCATCGAAAAACCTTAGCACCTGAATGCTCAACAGCTCTTGCAGTTTTTACGGCAAGTTCTTCACTTTCAAGTGCACATGGTCCGGCAATTACGGTAAAATAACCTTCACCAATATGAACATCATGTAAATCAATTACAGTATTATGTTCAGAATTTATCTTTTGAACTTTTGTTTCTGATAGTCTTTTCATTTATGCTATATTAAATCTATAATTTCAACAAACAAAAATATAAAATACTTAACATAAGAACACATTTATAAGGAATTTAGTTCACTATGCCAACTAATAATCAGGACAAATGTAACAGAAAGTATTGGCTAAATTCAAAGCTGCTTAAATAAGCTAACCATTTCGATTGCAGATAGTGCAGCATCCCAACCTTTATTTCCTGACTTTGTTCCGGCACGCTCTAATGCTTGTTCAATGTTATCTGTGGTTAAAACTCCAAAGATAACAGGCAGATTTGAATCCAGTCCTACTTGAGCAACGCCTTTTGAAACTTCTGCAGCTATATAATCGAAGTGTGGCGTTCCGCCGCGAATGACTGCACCAAGACATATAACTGCATCATACTTTTTTGAGTGAGCCATTTTCTTTGCGGCTAATGGTATTTCGTACGACCCGGGAACCCAGGCAACTGTAATATCTTCTTCCTTACATTCGTGTCTTAATAGACAGTCCTTTGCACCAGAAAGAAGCTGCGAAGAAATTAACTCATTAAATCTGCTAACGACAAAACCAAATTTTTTTCCTTTAGCGTTGAGTTTACCTTCAATTATCTTAGCCATTTTATCCTCTTAGTTTATTTTAAAATTTATTCTGAATGAAGTAGATGACCTAATCTGTCCCGCTTTGTCTTTAAATATTTTTCGTTGCTTGAATTCGGTGGAATTTCCAGCGGAATTCTTTCCACGATTTCGAGATCGTAACCCTTAAGTCCGATTACTTTTTTCGGATTGTTTGTAAGCAAACGGATTTTTTTTAAACCAAGATCTTTGAGAATTTGTGCACCGGTGCCGTAATCTCTGAGATCAGCTTTAAATCCTAAAGCTTCATTAGCTTCAACAGTATCCTTACCTTGTTCCTGCAAATGATAGGCGAGTAGTTTATTAACCAAACCAATTCCTCTTCCTTCCTGACGCATATAAAGTACAACACCTCTGCCGGCTTTTTCTACCATACTCATTGCAGCAATAAGCTGCTCACCGCAATCACAACGCTTTGAACCGAAAATATCTCCGGTTAAACATTCAGAATGAACCCGAACAAGCACAGGTTCATCACCGCTAATATCTCCTTTAACAAGTGCCATTGGATTGTCCATATGATCAAGTGTGTTTTCATAAAGATGAAGTTTGAATGAGCCGTATCGGGTTGGCAGATCAACAGTAACTTTTTTCTGAACAAAATGTTCTCTGGACATTCGATATTCAATAAGATCAGCGATGGTTATGATTTTTAAATTATGCTTTTTAGCAAACTCCATCAACTTAGGCACTCTAGCCATTGTTCCGTCTTCGGCAAGGATTTCACATAAAACTCCAACTGGATTTAATCCGGCTAGTTTAACAAGATCAACTACCGCTTCAGTATGGCCAGCACGTTTTAGCACGCCGCCTTTTTTAGCAATTAGCGGGAAGATATGTCCTGGTCTTCCAAAATCGTCTGGAATAACTTTTTTATCTGCTGCACGATTGATCGTGATTGCTCTATCATGTGCAGAGATGCCGGTTGTGGTGCCATGGCGGTAATCGATTGAAATTGAAAAAGGTGTTCCGTGTAAAGCGGTGTTGTTTTGTACCATTAAATCTAAATTGAGTGCTTTAGCTTTATCTTCTGTTATTGGTAAGCAGAGTATGCCTCTTCCTTCTCTCGTAATAAAATTTACATCTTTTGATGTAACCAGCTCAGCAGCCATCACAAGGTCGCCTTCGTTTTCTCTGTCAGGATCATCCACAACAATCAGCATCTTGCCAGCTTTGATGTCCTCAATACCTTCTTCAATCGTATTAAATTTAAACTCGTTGTTATTGTTCATTTTACCTTTCATTGATAACCAAGCTCCTTCAGCCAGCCTTCGGTTATATTCTTATCTGAATTGTCGTTACGCTTTGCTAAAAGTTTTTCTACATACTTTGCTAAAATATCAATTTCAACGTTTACTTTTTCATTAACTTTTTTGTCTTTCAGATTTGTATTCTGCCAGGTATGAGGAATAACGGAAATTGAAATTTCGCTCTTGTTCAATTCGGCGATAGTAAGACTTATTCCATTTATTGCTATTGAACCTTCCTTAATCAAATATCTTTCAAGCTCTTCAGGGATGACAATCTTGACTAAATAATTTTCGCCAAGCTTTTTTATTTCAGAAATTATCCCAATTCCATTTACGTGTCCCTGAACTAAATGTCCACCAAGCCGATCGCTCAGCCTTACAGATCTTTCTAAATTTACTGAGGTATCTGCTTTAACTTTATTGAATGTACTTTTCTCAAGTGTTGCCCCGACTGCATCAACCCAAAACGAGCTTTTATCTGAATTTGTTACTGTAAGACAAACACCATCAATACAAACCGAATCATTTACAGCAATATCTTCAATTATTTTCTTTGCACGTATAGTTAGGCTGATGCCACCCGAAATTGGTGAAACCTTTTCAATTGTGCCTATTTCTTCAATAATTCCGGTAAACATAAGCCAAAGTTAATTATTTTCAATCACAAACTAATTAACTTATTTTTTACCATAAACAAGCTTTATATCCTTACCTAAACGATTCATTTCTACCAGGCGGAGTCTTTTTAAGTCAGTCAGTTTGATTCCAGGTAATCCTTTACCCAAAATTTTAGGGCTTTGAAGAACGATGATTTCATCAAATAAATTTTGACTAAGGAATTGAGAGAAGATTTTCTGTCCTCCTTCGACAAGTATGGAGATGATTTTTTGTTCTGCTAAAACTTTGAGAATTTTTTTTATATCCAGTAATTTTCCTTTTGAATTACTAATCCTAAAAATATTTATTCCTTTATCTGCTATCCTTTTAACTTTTTTCTCGTCAACATTACTTGAAGTAAAAATCCAGGTTTTTTCAGGATCACTCAAATGTACGATTTTTGAATTAGTTGGTATACTAAGATTTCCATCCACAATCACCCGAATAGGATTTCTTCCTTTTACATCTCTTACCGTAAGAAGGGGATCATCAACTTTAACTGTATTAGCACCAACTAAAACTGCATCATATTCACTTCGCAGTTTGTGAACATATTTAATTGACTCTTTTCCAGTCAGCCACGTCTGTTTGTTTTTAGCTTCGCTGATTTTTCCATCGATTGATTGTGCAACCTTTAATGTTACATAAGGAAGATTCTTTGTGACATACTTGAAATAAAATTTGTTTAATTCTTTCCCTTCATCCTCGAGAATTCCTGATATAACTTCGATACCAGCTTCTCTTAATTGTTCAACACCTTTGCCATCTACTTCATCATTGGGATCGAGATTACTTATGACTACTCTCTTTATTTTTTTCTGAATGATAAGTGGAACGCAAGGAGGGGTTTTTTTATTTGTATGGCAGCATGGTTCAAGATTGCAATATAAAGTTGCATCAGCAACATTCTGAGTTGCATTTTTTATTGCGTTTACCTCTGCGTGTTCGGCACCAAATTTTTTGTGGTAGCCACGACCAATAATTTTTCCATTCTTAACAAGCAAAGCACCAACGAGTGGATTTGGACTGACTAGTCCCTGACCTTTACTAGCGACTTTAAAACACTTACTAATATACTCTTTGGCTCGTAATTCATTTTTTTTCATTATTTAATTAAAACTTTCTGATAAAATAAAATCGTAGACTAATCTTAATGAAAATTTCGAGCAAAAAAAAAGCTTCTTTCAGCAAGCTTTATTTGCGGAGAGAGAGATTCCTTTCTCTCTTCTAATATGCTCATAGGAATCAATCGAACCGAATTTTCTGTCATGATAGTAAATCCTTCTTTATTCCTTATGTAGATGATCCTGCTATCTAAATAAATGTCCGAACGTTCAAGATTCTCATCCCTGTTAACAGAAATGTCAAATGTTTTTTTATTATAGGTTCTACAGAGTATTATTTACCTCTTTGTAAGTATAAAATGATTTATGATAACGTGTAGTATATTACCCAAAATATATTATATTTGTGTAGTATGTTACACATTATAAGAGAAAACAATGTTACAATATAAAACGGATAAAATCTTAGTAGAGCTTGGAGGAAATATCAAGTTCGCTCGTTTGAGAAGAAAACTGAGTGCCGAACAAGTTGCCGAGAGAGCAGGAATCAGCAGAAA
>Ga0209498_1001076_pt1 | contig 16724 bp, 25 predicted proteins | sample WalLakDeSediment_FD_184131 | JGI IMG/M metagenome (GOLD analysis project Ga0209498, IMG submission 184131) | Lake sediment microbial communities from Walker lake, Nevada to study Microbial Dark Matter (Phase II) - Walker Lake 11/02/13 Deep... | ecosystem: Environmental > Aquatic > Freshwater >... | reverse complement strand
CACGCCCAAGGGCGAAAAGGAACTGACGCCTGAAGAGAAACTTTTGCGGGCTATCTTTGGCGAAAAACTCCGCGACGTCAAAGACACCAGCTTGAGGATGCCGCACGGCGCGCACGGTAAGGTGGTCGAGGTCAAAGTCTTCGACCGCGAAGAGTACCGCGACCTGCCGGCGGGCGTCGAGCGCGTCGTCCGGGTCAGCGTGGCGCAGCGGCGCAAGATCACCGAGGGCGATAAAATGGCCGGACGGCACGGCAACAAAGGCGTCATTTCACAGATCGTCCCGCTGGAGGACATGCCGTATTTGGCCGACGGTACGCCCATCGATGTGATCCTCAATCCACTCAGCGTGCCAGGCCGGATGAACATTGGGCAAGTGCTCGAAACGCATCTGGGATGGGCCTCTGGGCGACTGGGATTCCGCACCATCACGCCTGTCTTCGATGGGGCAAATGAGGAAGAGATCGCCGCTGAGTTGGCGCGCGCGTGGCTCATCGATTATGCGTGGGACACTGTGTCGGAGCGCGCCTGGGCCTGGCTCAAAGCGCAGGAATATCCGCTGGAAATGTTGCGGGATGACGATGAGGCGCGGCTGCTCTATATCGCCGCCTGGTTAACCCCCAAAGGCTACAAGGTGGATGCACTGCACGATGACCGGAACTACGCACGCCGCGCTGTTGTGCAGGAATGGCTCAAAGAGAAAGGCTACCGTCCAGAAGACTTGCTGTTCTTTGAGGATGATCCCCGGTCGATCAATGATAGCAAGGAGATTGACAGCAAAGCGCAGGCAGTGTGTCTGCGTCTCTGGATGGAAGCGCGTGGGCAAGACGTCAGCGCGCTTGATGATGAAGCGGTCGTTTTGAAGGCGACGGAGTACAGCTATGGGCGCAACGATCCGCTGCCCACATTTGGGAAGATGGTGCTCTACAATGGCAAGACCGGGCAACCTTTCGATCAACCCATCACCGTGGGCATCATCTACATTATGAAGCTTGCGCACCTGGTTGAGGACAAGGTGCACACCCGCTCGACCGGCCCCTACTCGCTGGTCACGCAACAGCCGTTGGGTGGCAAGGCGCAATTCGGTGGGCAGCGCTTCGGCGAGATGGAAGTGTGGGCATTGGAAGCCTATGGTGCGGCATATACGCTGCAAGAGATGCTCACCATCAAGTCGGATGACGTGCAGGGGCGCGTCAAGGCTTACGAGTCCATCGTCAAGGGCCTGCCGATCGAAGAACCGGGGATCCCGGCTTCGTTCAAAGTGTTGGTGAAGGAGTTACAAAGTCTGGCGCTGGCGGTGGAAGCCGTTACCGATTCTGGCGAGGTCCTGCGCTTTGGGCGCGACGACCGGCGGATGCAGTTGCCCAAACTGGGCATGGGCTTACTGGGGCTGACCCCCAGGGAATAAGCGCTTGTGGCGACAGACACGTGGGCGTGGCAGATGAGTTGACGTTTTTTCCCTTTGTGGTAGAATTCTCATTCGCTGACGGCAGCAAGAACTCCTGCCATCGACAAGTGAAAAGGGGTGAAAGCCCCATGGACTACGGCAACAACTGAGGAGGCCATCATAGCTAAAGATGGCCTTCTTCACTGGAAACATGAAGGCGAAACAATAAAGCAGTTTTTTGCAAGCGGATCTAGATCCACTTGTGGGGTAAGTTGAGGAGGAAAAAGTGCCTACAATCAATCAGTTGCTGCGCAAGGGGCGCAAACCAAGATCGCGCAAAGCGAAAGCGCCCGCGCTTCTATATAATGTGAATGCGAAGAAAGGCGGCCGGCGCACGCAACCTAAGCGTGGCAATCCGCAGAAGCGTGGCGTCTGCACCGTCGTGCGTACCACAACGCCCAAGAAACCGAACTCCGCGCTGCGCAAGATCGCGCGTGTCCGGTTGTCCAATCGCGTCGAAATCACGGCCTACATTCCCGGTGAAGGGCACAACTTGCAGGAACACTCGGTGGTGCTCGTGCGCGGTGGCCGTGTGCGAGACCTTCCTGGTGTGCGCTATCACGTTGTCCGTGGCGCCCTGGATACCACAGGCGTCAGTGGGCGTAGTCAGCAGCGTTCCAAGTATGGAACCAAGAAAGATGCAAAGTAGTTTCGAGGAAACGGAGTGAAATATGCCGAGACGAAATAGTCCGCCTAAACCTGTAATTCCTCCCGATATCCGTTATAACAGCGTGCCGTTGCAACGCTTCATCAACCGGATGATGCACGATGGCAAGAAGAGTGTGGCGCAGCGTGTGATGTACGAAGCGTTGGATCGCGTTGAGGCGCGCACTAACAAACCGGCTATTGAAGTCTTTGACTCCGCGTTGCGCAATGTGGCGCCGGCGATTGAGATCAAGCCGCGCCGCGTGGGTGGGGCCACTTATCAAATCCCCGTTGAAGTTCCGTCACATCGCCAGCTCTCTTTGGCCATTCGTTGGATTTTGGAGGCTTCGCACAAACGATCCGGCCACGGAATGGTTGAGAAGTTATCGGCTGAGTTGATCGACGCTTCCAATGGGGCAGGAGCTGCTGTTAGGAAACGTGAAGATACCTTGAGGATGGCGGAAGCAAACCGCGCTTTTGCGCACCTGCGTTGGTAAGCGATTTGCGCTGTGGTAAGCAGCACGCTGGTTGCCAAACGAGCGTATAGTTGAAAACGAGCTATCGCTGATTAAGAAATTGAACTGCAAGTAGTTACGTGGTTAGCGATGGCCGCAGAACATTCACTTGAACATATTCGTAACATCGGCATTATTGCACACATTGATGCCGGTAAAACGACGACGACCGAGCGGATCCTGTACTACACAGGAAAGACACACCGGCTAGGCAACGTCGATGAGGGAACGACCGTCACCGACTGGATGGCCCAGGAGCGCGAGCGCGGGATCACGATCACGTCAGCCGCCGTCACGTGTTACTGGCGCGGACACCAGATCAACATTGTCGATACTCCTGGTCACATCGACTTTACGGCCGAAGTGCAGCGAAGTCTGCGAGTTCTAGATGGAGGAGTTGTCGTTTTTGACGGGACGGCCGGTGTAGAACCGCAGTCTGAAACGGTGTGGCGTCAGGCGCGGTTGTTCGGCGTTCCGCTGCTGGCTTTCATTAACAAGATGGATAAGCTCGGCGCCGATTTCGCGCACGCTGTTGAGACAATGCGCGGGCGTCTGAAGGCGCACCCTTTGCCCATCCAATGGCCGATGGGGGCCGAATCGAATTTCCGCGGCGTGGTAGACCTGCTTGCGTGGAAGGCCATCATCTGGGCAGACGAGTTAGGCACAGTCGCGCAGGAAATCCCGGTTCCCTCAGAGGTTGAGACCGATGCCTGGATCGCGCGTGAAACGATGATCGAGGCCATCGTCGAGACCGATGATGATCTGACGGTACGTTACCTGGAGGGTGAGGAGATCGCGGCGGTGGACTTGTCTGCAGCGCTGCGTCAAGCGACACTGCGCGGCGACCTGCAACCCGTTTTGTGCGGTTCGTCGTTGCGCAACAAAGGTGTGCAGTTGTTGATCGACGCTATAGTGGATTTTCTACCATCGCCGTTGGATGTTCCTCCGGTGCGGGGGGAGAATCCCAAGAAAAATACTGTAGAAGAGCGTCCGGCGGATCCTGAAGCGCCGCTGGCTGCGCTGGTCTTTAAAATTGCAACTGACCCTTACGTGGGGCGTTTGGCTTACTTCAGGATATATTCCGGGAAGATAAGCCGGGGCAATGTTTACTTGAATCCCACTAAGGGGATACGCGAACGAGTCCCGAAATTGCTACGGATGTTTGCCGACCGTCGGGAAGAGGTGGACGAGTTGAGCGCGGGCGACATTGGTGCAACGCTCGGTCTGAAGAACACCTTTACCGGTGACACGTTGTCTGCGATGCACGCGCCGATTATCCTGGAAAGCATTCGTTTTCCTGAACCGGTGATCGCAGTCGCGGTGGAGCCGCGTACCATTGCCGACCAGGATCGCTTGAACGAAGCGTTACAGCGGCTCGCCGAGGAAGATCCTACCTTCCAGGTGCGTGTGGATGAAGGGACGGGGCAGACCGTCATCTCTGGGATGGGGGAGCTGCACCTGGATATCCTGGTGGATCGGATGCTGCGCGAGTTCAACGTGCAGGCCAATGTGGGCAAGTTGCGGGTCTCGTACAAAGAAACGGTCACCCGCGCCAGCCAGGTTGATGTGGTTTTCGACCGGGTGCTGGCCGGAAAACCCCAGTACGCACGGGTCGTTTTGGAAGTCAGCCCTGCCGACATCGGTGGGGAATCGCGATTCGAGAACATGTTGCGTCCGCAGGACCTGTCGCCGGCGTTTGTTGAGGCGGTCAGAGCTGGGGCGTTAGAGTCGTTGGATAGCGGTTTCCTGGCAGGGTATCCGGTGGTGGGCATCGTCGTTCGTTTGTTGAGAGCAGAGGCGCATCCTGAGTTTTCGACGGAGATTGCCTTCAAGGCAGCGGGCGCACAAGCCTTCCGTCAAGCCGTCGAAGCGGCGGCCCCGGTTTTGCTCGAGCCGGTGATGGATGTCGAAGTCGTCCTGCCGGAGGAATTCGTCGGCGAGGTGTTGGGCGACTTAAGCGCGCGCGACGCCAACGTTCAGATGATGGAAGCGCGTCCTGGCGGTGGGCAAGCCATCCGGGCTTACGGGCCTTTAGCAAAAATGTTTGGGTATGCAACCGACTTGCGGAGTATGACGCAGGGACGGGGAACATTCACAATGGAGTTCCATCATTATGCACCGGTGGACTCCCGGCAAATGGAAGCCATTTTGTATGGCGCGTAGGACCTAAAGTATAGCGGAGTAAACTGCCAGCAGTGAACACTGCGCGCAGTCTCGCTATCTTGGTTGGTTAATAATCCGAGTCAATTAAATAAAGATTAATTAGTAAGAAATAAGGAGAGGCAAGCAATGGCTAAAGAGAAGTTTGAGCGCACAAAGCCACATGTAAACGTTGGGACGATTGGTCACATTGACCATGGTAAGACCACCTTGACCGCGGCGATCACCCGCACCTTGTCGACCAAGGGGTGGGCGGATTTCAAAGGTTACGATGAGGTTGCCAAGGCGGATGCCAAGATGTTCCGCCGTGACGCCACCAAAATCTTGACCGTCGCTATCTCTCACGTGGAGTACCAAACTGAAAACCGCCACTATGCGCACGTCGACTGCCCCGGTCACCGCGACTATATCAAGAACATGATCACGGGCGCGGCGCAGATGGATGGTGCTATTCTTGTGGTGTCCGCGGTTGATGGTCCAATGCCCCAGACGCGCGAGCACATCCTCCTGGCGCGCCAGGTTGAAGTTCCCGCGATTGTGGTCTATATGAACAAGGTTGACCTGATGGACGACCCCGAGCTGTTGGAGCTGGTTGATCTGGAGATCCGTGAGGTGCTGAGCAGCTACGGGTTCCCCGGCGATGAAACCCCCATCGTGCAGGGTTCTGCGTTGGCGGCCTTGAACTGCAAGAGCGATGATCCCGAAGATCCGGCCTACGCGTCGATCTGGGAGCTGATGCGCGTGGTCGATGAGTACATTCCCACGCCGGCGCGCGACGAGGACAAGCCCTTCTTGATGTCCATCGAGGACGTCTTCTCTATCAAGGGCCGTGGTACGGTCGTCACCGGTCGTGTGGAGCGGGGGACGATGCGTCCCAACACCGAGGTTGAGCTGGTAGGCGATCTATACGAGAAGCCCCGCAAGACCGTGGTAACGTCGATGGAAATGTTCCACAAGATTCTTGACGTGGTGCGGGCGGGCGACAATGCGGGGCTGTTGCTGCGCGGCGTCAACAAGGACGAGGTGGGGCGCGGCGTCGTTGTCGCTGCTCCGAATACCATTCGCGCGCAGCGGAAGTTTGAGGCTGAGGTCTACATCCTGCGCCGGGACGAGGGTGGGCGTCACAAGCCTTTCTTCTCCGGTTACAAGCCGCAGTTCTTCATTAGCACGATGGATATCACCGGCAGCGTCGAACTGCCGGAAGGCGTCGAAATGGTGATGCCGGGCGATCGCACCAATATGACGGTGGATCTAATCTCGCCCGTGGCCATTGAGGCGGGTCAGCGTTTTGCCATTCGTGAGGGTGGTCTGACCGTTGGCGCTGGTATCATCACCAAGATTCTGAGCTAATTGATAAACTGCTCGCAGTTTACTGCGCTATATAAGGTGGTTTATGGCTAAACAACGTATTCGTATTCGGTTGAAGGGATATGATCATCGTATCCTTGACGAGTCCGCGCGGCGTATCGTCGAAGCGGCTGAACGCACGGGGGCGCGGGTCGTTGGCCCGGTCCCACTGCCGACCAAGATTGAGCGATTTGCGTTACGACGTTCGACATTCATCGACAAGGATAGTCACGAGCACTTCGAGATTCGCACCCATAAGCGATTGATCGATATCCAGGAACCGGATTCGAAGACTATCGACACGCTGATGCGGTTGAATATGCCGGCCGGCGTCGATATCGAGATCAAACTTTAAGCACTGAATTTGCACCGCTGCTGCTGCCCCCTGGTCCTCCCTGAACCACAGGGTCAAGGGCCAGGGGGCTAAGTTGCGAGCGTTTATGTAGCGGTAGCATGGGATGATGCGGCAAAACCTAGTGCTGGCAGTCCCAAGGAGGACGAAGTGAAAGGTATCCTAGGTAAAAAAGTAGGGATGACTCAGATCATTCAAGACGATGGTCTTGTGGTGCCGGTGACGGTGGTAGAGGCCGGGCCGTGCTTTGTTACGGCCATTCGCACCCCGGAGCGCGATGGATATCGCGCAGTACAACTGGGGTATGGCCCAACCAAGTCGCAGCGCTTGACCAAAGGACAGCGTGGGCATCTACAACAATCCGGAGCGCCTGACCTGCGCCATTTGCGCGAATTGCGCATCCGCGAGGACGAGGAATACGAACTGGGACAGCAGGTGTTGGTTGACATCTTCGAGCCGGGTGAGACGGTCGATGTCGAAGCGAAGTCCAAGGGTCGCGGGTTTGCCGGCGTGATCAAACGGCACAACTTTGCCGGCGGCCCACGCACACATGGGCAGTCGGATCGCGAGCGCGCGCCCGGTTCGATCGGCTCTTCCGCCACGCCTGGTAGGGTGTGGAAGGGGAAGAAGATGCCCGGTCGTATGGGTGGCAAGAAGACAACGGTTTCCAATTTGGAAGTTGTGCTCGTCGATCCAGAGCGGAACCTGATTGCTGTGCGGGGAAGTGTCCCTGGGCCAAACGGTGGTTTGGTCTTGATCAAGATCGCCCGTAAGCAGAAGACTGACAAGTCAGTCGCCAAGGGAGGTAAGTAGCGATGCTTATTCCAGTGATGAATATGCAGGGCGAGAAGGTCGATGAGATTGAACTACGCCCCGATATTTTTGAGGCGACGGTGAACGTACCGTTGATGCATCAGGCGCTGGTGCGCCAATTGGCGAATGCCCGTCTGGGCACGCACAAGACCAAGACGCGCAGCGAAAACAATCGCACGAAGTCCAAGTGGTATCGCCAGAAAGGTACCGGTCGCGCCCGCCATGGGAGTCGCAATGCGCCGATCTTCGTGGGCGGTGGTATTGCGCACGGGCCGCGCCCGCGCAGCTACGAGAAGAAGATGCCGGTGAAGATGCGCCGTGCTGCGTTGCGGTCGGCACTTTCCGCTAAGGCTGCGGCGCAACAGATCGTGGTAATCGATCAGTTGGCGATGGACGCGCCGAAGACGAAGGAGATGGTGCGGGTACTGAACAACCTGTCTGCGGTGGACGGCAAGACCTTGATCTTGCTCCCGGAGCGCAATGCACCTGTCGAACTCTCGGTCCGCAATCTGCCCACGGCCAGAACGCTGCGCGCGCATTACTTGAACATCAAAGACTTGATGAGCGCCGACTATCTCGTCATGCCATTGGGGGCGCTTGAGGTGGTCGAGTCTATTCTGGGGCTGGCCTCCTAGACACGGCGAGAGGAGCTGAACAATGGATGTTTATGAAATCATTGTCCGTCCGTTAGAAACGGAAAAAGCGTATATCCAACGCGAAATGGGACAGTACGTTTTTATCGTCAATCGCAATGCGAACAAGATACAGATTTCGCGCGCTGTGGAAGAAATCTACGACGTCAACGTGCAATCTGTGAATGTGATGAATATGCCGGCCAAAATCAACCGCACTCGTGGACGCCGTCCGGTAAGACGCCGTGCGCCGTGGAAGAAAGCCATTGTGACTTTGGAACCGGGTGAAACGATCGAGGCATTGGAGGCTTAGGATGGCAATCAAGAATTATAAGCCCACTTCTCCCGGTCGTCGCTGGATGACCGGGCAGACATTCGAAGAAATAACACGGACGAAGCCAGAGAAGAGCCTGGTGCGCCCGCTGCACAAGAAGGCCGGACGCAACACCTACGGGCGCATCACGGTACGGCATCGCGGTGGTGGTCACGCGCGTCAATACCGCCTGATCGATTTCCGCCGTAATAAGTACGACATTCCGGCGCGTGTGGATTCGATTGAATATGATCCTAATCGCTCGGCGCGGATTGCCTTGTTGGTTTACGCTGATGGCGAAAAACGCTACATCCTGGCTCCGCTGGGCCTGCGGGTAGGGGGCACGGTCGTGAGTTCGAAGAAAGGCACGGAAGTTTACGTGGGTAATGCGATGCCCCTGGAGCGCACCCCTTTGGGCACGATGGTGCACAATGTTGAGCTTTATCCCGGTCGTGGCGGTCAAATGGTTCGAGCGGCAGGCGCGTCGGCCCAGGTCTTGGCTAAAGAAGGCGACTATGTGACGCTGCGCCTGCCGAGCAATGAAATGCGTCGTGTTCACAAGAGTTGTATGGCGACCGTAGGGCAGGTCGGCAACCTCGATCACGCCAATGTTAAATTGGGCAAAGCCGGACGCAAGCGTTGGTTGGGATGGCGGCCTGCGGTGCGCGGTTCGGCGATGTCGCCCCGCGACCATCCCCATGGCGGTGGTGAAGGCCGTTCGCCGATCGGTATGCCCGGCCCGAAGTCTCCGTGGGGCTGGCGGACGCTGGGCCGCAAGACCCGGCGGAACAAATCAACTGACAAATACATCGTTCGTCGGCGCAATGCCGGACGCCGTAAGTAAGGGAGGTATAGAATGTCGCGTTCTTTGAAAAAAGGGCCTTACGTCAACCCGAAGCTGCTCAAGAAAGTCGAAGAGATGAATCGCAGTGGGCAGAAGCGCTTGCTCCGCACGTGGTCGCGCGCATCGGTTATCTTCCCGCAGATGGTGGGGCATACCATTGCGGTTCATGATGGACGGCGACACGTACCGATCTACGTGACGGAGAATATGGTGGGTCATCGTTTGGGAGAGTTTGCGCCCACGCGAACGTATCGCGGCCACATCGTCAAAGAGAAAAAAGGCCGGGTCTCGCGGTAAGGGAGTGAGGTAAAGACTAATGCCAGAAAGTGTACACGCTATAGCTAAGCATATCCCTATGTCGCCTCTGAAGGTGCGGCGCATTCTTGCTCCTTTGAGGGGTATGGGGGCGCAAGCTGCCCTGGATGTGCTGCGGGTCATGCCCCAGGCGGCGACCGAACCGGTCTATAAAGTCATCCGTTCTGCGATGGCGAACGCCGATGAGATGGGGTTGGATATCGAGAATTTATACATCGTTCAACTTACGGCTGATGAAGGACCAGGTCGGATGCCCGGCAAGGGTTGGCGAGCGCGCTGGGGAAGTCGTGGGCGCTATAGGCCGATCCGTAAACGTTCATCGCACATCAAGGTCGTTCTTGAAGAACGGCTTCCAGAGTAGTTGAGAAGGAGGCTAACTTGGGGCGCAAGGTTCATCCCTACGGTTTTCGTTTGAAAGTAGTCCGCGATTGGAGGTCTCGCTGGTTTGCAGAGGGTCGGGAATATTCTGACCTGTTGGCGGAAGATCGCAAAATTCGTGATTTGATTTATTCAGAAATGCGCGCGCGCTCACGGGATGGGCAAAGTGGCATTTCGCGGGTAGAAATCGAACGCTTTCCCCCGAATCAGGTCTCGGTCATCATCTGGACGGCGCGGCCGGGTGTGGTGATCGGGCGCAAAGGGGAGAACGTCAAAGCTCTACGGCAACAGATTGAGGAGCTGACCGGCGGTAAGCGCGTACACGTCGATATTCAAGAGGTCGAACAACCCGATCTGGATGCCCAGTTGGTGGCGGAGAATATCGTCGCGCAGTTGGAAAAGCGGATTTATCATAGCCGGGCGATGAAGCGTGCTGTGCGTCAGGCTATGCGCGCTGGCGCCGAGGGTGTGAAGGTGATGTGCAGCGGGCGGCTGTCCGGCGCTGAAATGGCGCGCCGGGAATGGATGCGTGAGGGGCGTGTACCCCTGCAAACGTTGCGTGCTGACATCGACTATGCTCAGGATGAGGCGCTTACGACTTATGGTCGTATCGGCGTCAAGGTATGGATTTATAAAGGGGAACTTCTGCCCCGTAAATCTGCCGTTGTGGAAGATGCCGCGTAGAGCTTCATTTAACTGCTAGCGGTTTACGTTGTGAGTTGTGATATGAAGGAGATAGAACCATGTTGATGCCTAAGCGCGTGAAATATCGCAAGCAACATCGTGGGCGCAGAAAGGGCACGGAATCCCGTGGGGTGGATGTAAGCTTTGGCGATTACGGTTTGCAAGCCCTGGAGCCCGCCTGGGTCACTGCCCGGCAGATCGAAGCTGCACGCCGCGCCATTGTGCGCCATATGCGACGACGCGGTAAGTACTGGATCCGCATTTTCCCGGATAAGCCGATCACGTCTAAGCCGGCGGAGACCCGCATGGGTAAGGGGAAGGGCGCTGTCGATCAATGGGTAGCTGTTGTGCGTCCTGGGCGCGTGATGTTTGAGATTGCGGGGATCCCGAATGACGTAGCGCATGAGGCGTTGCGGTTGGCGGCAAATAAACTGCCGATCAAAACTCAGGTGATTACCCGCTTGGATTTGGAGCAGGAGAGTTAGCTATGCAGGCACAGGAATTACGAGAATTAACCGCAGATGAGTTGCGAATCCGCCTGCAAGAAACTCGGCGCGAATTATTCAACCTGCGGCAACAATGGTATGGCGGCAGTTTAGAAGATCACAATCGAATGCGTGCGGTGCGCAAAGACATAGCGCGGATCATGACAATTCTTCGTGAACGCGAGTTAGTCGCAGGGCTGGCGCAGAAAGGAGCAGCGGCATGAGAGAGCTAGATGGTAGGCAGTCTCGTCGTCGTCGTTTGACAGGTGTTGTGACCAGTGACAAGATGGACAAGACCGTGGTTGTGAGCGTGGAGCGGCGCTATCGTCACCCACTGTACAAGAAAGTGGTGCGTGCGATCAAGAAATACATGGCTCACGACGAAAATAACGATTGTCGTTTGGGTGACCGGGTCAGCATCGTCGAATCGCGCCCTTACAGCCGCCGCAAGCGCTGGGCTGTCGAAGAGATTCTGGAACGGGCCGCGTAAGGAGTTATTACAATGATTCAAAAAGAAACGCGGTTGAAAGTTGCAGATAATACGGGTGCGCAGGAGATACAGTGTATTCATGTGCTGGGTGGTTCGCGCCGGCGCTATGCCTTCGTTGGCGACTCCATTGTAGCGACGGTCAAAGCGTCTACGCCTACGGCTTCGGTGAAAAAAGGGGAGATCGTTCGCGCAGTCGTTGTGCGGGTAGCCAAAGAATATCGGCGTCCCGATGGTTCGTACATCCGCTTCGACGACAATGCAGCCGTTATTCTGGATGCATCGGGCACCAATCCGCGCGGAACCCGTATTTTTGGGCCGGTGGCGCGGGAGTTGCGTGAAAAAGGTTATATGAAAATCGTGTCCCTGGCGCCTGAAGTGTTGTAAGGCCGGTATGAGGTTATGAAATGAATCGTATAAAGAAGGGTGATACCGTTGAAGTGATCACGGGCGAAGACCAGGACATCCGCGGCGAAGTGATGCGGGTGTTACCCAAAGAGAATCGCGTGGTGGTCTCGAAAGTTAACATCGTGACGAAGCACCAGAGCGCCCAACGGGCTGGCCGGTCGCAGATGCAAGGTGGGCGGATTCAGTTTGAAGCGCCGATTCATATGTCCAATGTGATGCTGGTGTGTCCGAAATGCGATCAGGCCACGCGCGTGAGATATGCCGTCGTCGATGAGCGTAAAGTGCGCATCTGCCGCAAGTGCGACGCGGTGATTGAGTAGCAGGTTCCCTGTTTTGGGAGAAGGTCGATATGCAACCGTTACAGAAGCGTTATCGTGAAGAAATTGCACCTAACCTAATCAAAGAGTTTGGGTATGAAAATGTGATGCAAGCGCCGCGTATCCGCAAGGTGGTGCTCAATATTGGGATGGGCGAAGCCCTTGATAACCCCAAAGCGTTGGAGTATGCCGTCGCCGACTTGCGGACGATTACTGGACAACAGCCGGTCATCACCAAAGCGCGTAAGTCAATCGCCAATTTCAAGCTGCGTGAAGGCCGCGCGATTGGCGTCAAAGTGACCTTGCGCGGTGAAAAGATGTGGGCTTTTCTCAGCCGTTTGATCAATGTGGCGCTGCCGCGTACACGCGACTTCCGGGGTGTGCCCGACAAGTTAGATGGTCGTGGCAATTATACCTTGGGGATACGCGAGCAACTGTTGTTCCCGGAAATCAATTATGACAAGATCGATAAAATCCGAGGGTTTGAAGTAACGATTAACACGACGGCTGAAACCGACGAAGAGGCGCGCCGCCTCCTGGAAATGCTGGGGATGCCTTTCCAGCGTTAATAGTAGCGTCTCAGTGCGTTACCTTTGGGTTTGTAAGCGAACGAGTTTTTAAGAAGGAGTAATCGTATGGCAAAAACATCAATGCCGATTCGCGAAACCCGGCGGAAGTATAAGATACGGGTACGCAACCGCTGTTCTCGTTGTGGACGTCCGCGTGGGTACTACCGCCGCTTCGGCTTATGCCGGATTTGTGTTCGTGAGTTGGCCTTAGAGGGGAAAATCCCCGGCTTGGTCAAGTCGAGTTGGTAATGGAGTAGAGAGATGATAACAACTTCAGATCCAATTGCCGATATGTTAACGCGCATTCGTAATGCTTTGATGGTCAAGCACGCGACCGTTTCTATGCCTGCATCCAAGATCAAGTTGGCGATTGCCAAGATCCTCAAGGATGAGGGGTATATCGAAGACTATAAGATGGTCACCGATGAGAATATGCACCGGAACCTGGTCATTCAATTGAAGTACCACGGTGATTTGAAGCACCAGCGGCCTGTCATCACCAACCTAACGCGTGTGAGCAAGCCCGGCCGGCGCATTTATACGGCGGCTAAGGATATTCCCTGGGTGCGCAGTGGGATGGGGATTGCGATCCTCTCCACGCCCAAGGGCGTCATCACGGGGCAGCAAGCGCGCCGCCTTAACGTCGGCGGCGAAGTCATCTGCTACGTCTGGTAGAGCGGGTAGGGAGGTCAATGTGTCACGGATAGGAAGGATGCCGGTCCCGGTCCCGACTGGGGTGCAGGTGATGATTGAAGGAAATACGGTGACGGTCAAGGGTCCGCAAGGCGAGTTGACGCGCCAGTTCCGTCGTGAGATGCAGATCGCGTTCGAGGATGGTGTGGTGCGGGTGACGCGCCCCAACGATGAGCGCACCGTCAAGGCGCTGCATGGGCTTACTCGCGCGCTGATCAACAACATGGTGATCGGCGTCCACGAGGGCTACAGCAAGGTTTTAGAAGTTCTGGGGACCGGTTATCGGGCCGAACTTCAGGGAGAGAATCTGGTGATGAACCTGGGTTTCTCTCACCCCGTCGTCGTCACGCCGCCGCCGGGCATTACCTTTGAGGTCAACCCGCGCACCAGCACGATCACGGTCAAGGGCTGTGACAAGGAAGTGGTTGGGCGCATCGCTGCGGAAATTCGCGGCTGGCGTCCGGTCGAACCTTACCTGGGTAAGGGTATCCGCTACCAGGGCGAGGTGGTGCGCCGTAAAGCCGGTAAATCTGGCAAAGCACAGTAGCTTAATTTCAATAAAAACGTGGAACCGAGGGTGAAATAAAAGATGAAACCGGAAATTGATCGTCGTAAAGCCCGAATGCGGCGTCGTATGCACATTCGCAAGACGGTGCATGGCACGCCCGAACGTCCACGTCTCAGTGTCTTCCGAAGCCTGGATCACATTTATGCGCAGATTATAGATGACAGTGTGGGCTGCACGTTGGCGTCAGCTTCCACGGTGGATCAGGCAGTTCGTCAGCAAGTTGTTGACCTGACGAAGACCGAGCAGGCGCGGATCGTGGGGCAGGTGTTGGCCGAGCGGGCCTTGTCGAGCGGGGTAATAAAGGTGGTGTTTGATCGTGGTGGATACAAGTATCACGGTCGCGTGAAAGCTCTCGCCGAGGCCGCTCGTAAGGCGGGTCTGGATTTCTAAATTGTGGGGCTGCGCCTTAGTCGCGTCCGGCAGGAGGAGATATGGAGTCACGACGAAATATGGAATCACGACGAGATCGTAGACCATTTGAGGAAGAACAAGAAGAACTGGATGAGCGCGTAGTGGATATTACGCGGGTCGCCAAAGTCGTTAAGGGTGGTCGCACATTCCACTTTCGCGTGGTAGCGATTGTGGGTGACAACAAAGGCCAGGTCGGACTGGGGATCGGCAAAGCGCGCACGGTTCCCGATGCCATCGGGAAAGCCACCGAACGCGCGCGGCGCGCGATGCACACCATCCCGCTGGAGGGCACATCAATCCCGCACGAGGTCGTAGGCCGTTGTAGCGGTGCGAAAGTGCTGTTGCGCCCGGCTACCAGAGGTACCGGCGTGATCGCCGGTGGTAGCGTTCGCGCAGTACTGGAAGCGGCGGGCGTTCACGATGTGTTGACGAAGTCGCAAGGCAGCGCTACGGCCGTCAACGTTGTCCAGGCCACAATGGATGCGCTGGATCAACTGCGCTGGGTCGAAGAAGTCGCCAAAGAACGCGGCAAACCGGTGGCCGAAGTGATGCCATTCTGGCGAAGGAGAAGTGCATAATGGAGAAGATGTTGCGCATTAAACTGGTGCGCAGCCCCATTGGGTATTCCATTCGCCAGAAGCGAACGGTGAAGGCGTTGGGGCTGCGGAAGTTGCAGCAGGTTGTGGAACGTCCCGACAATCCGGCTGTGCGCGGAATGGTGAACAGAATTTCACACTTGTTGCACGTCGAAGAAGTTGCGTCAGCGGATGCCACGCTAGAGGATAGCGCGCCATCAAATGGCGCGGCATAGGGTGGAGGATACCATGAAGTTACATGATTTGCAGCCCGCCGAGGGCGCAAAAAAGAATAGGAAGCGCAAGGGACGTGGTATCGCTGCTGGGCAGGGTAAGACGGCCGGGCGGGGTACCAAGGGCCAGAATGCGCGCAGCGGCGGTGGGGTGCCTCCTTATTTTGAGGGCGGACAATTGCCTTTGGTGCGCAAGATCCCCTTCGTGCGGGGTTACAAGTTCTTTAACCCTTATAAAGTGACATTTAAGCCGGTGAACCTTTCGCAGCTTGCTGAGCGTTTTGAGGTCGAGACCGTCATCTCCCCGGAAACGTTGGCTGAGGTTGGATTGATCAAACGTGCAGATGACTTGGTGGTTGTGTTGGGCGACGGCGAGATCGATCGTCCCCTGACGGTGACGGTGCATCGCGTCTCGGAAGCGGCGCGAGCCAAGATCGAGGCTGCGGGCGGCACGGTGGAGTTACTGCCGTGGACACGCGGCGGCTATCGCACTCGCTGATCGATGTGGATTGGGTTAGACTCTGACGGAGGCAAATGATGCTTGAGGCCCTGCGTAATGCTTTCAAACTTCCGGATCTGCGCCGGCGGATTTTCTATACGCTTTTGATCCTGGTGATTTTCCGGATGGCGTCGAACATTCCCGTCCCTGGCGTGGACCGTTTGGCGCTCAGAGACTTCTTCGAATCTGCCAGGGCCGGCGGTGAGGCAGCAGGGTTGGGCACGTTTGCCAATCTCCTGGACCTGTTGTCCGGTGGGGCAGTCTCGAACTTCTCGGTTCTCGCTGCTGGCGTTTATCCGTATGTGACGGCGCAAATCGTCCTGCAACTGCTGTTGCCGATCTTCCCGAAATGGGAACAACAAATCAAAGAAGAAGGCGAAGAAGGTCAGCGCAAGATGAATCAGTGGACGTTCTATATGACCGTGCCATTGGCGGCGCTGTCGGCCTTCGGGCAGGCGCAGCTCTTCCGCTCGGCGACCGTGGGCGCGCGTCCGATCTTGCCATTTTTTGGATGGGGGCCTGGCACCACACTCCCTACCATCACGCTGTTGGTAACGATGACTGCGGGCACCATGTTCGCCGTTTGGCTCGGCGAATTGATCTCCGAACAAGGGATCGGCAATGGGTTGTCGTTGATCATCTTCGGCGGAATCGTCTCGCGGGTGCCGGCCAGCTTCCGTGGCATCTGGGAGACCGATGGTGTCTTTGGTATTGTGATCTACATCGTCATCATGGTGGCGACCATCCTGTTCATCGTTTTTGTACAAGATGGCGAGCGGCGTATCAAAGTGCAGTATGGGCGGCGCGTGCGGGGAATGAAACAATACGGGGGAGGGAGCACCTACATCCCGTTAAAAATCAACACTGCCGGTATGATCCCGCTGATCTTCGCGCAGTCGATTCTCGCTTTCCCGGCGGTCATCGCGCAGTTCTTTATGGGCAGCACCAACCCGGGTGTTTTGCAATTCGCGAATGACACCGTGCGCTTCTTTGGTGGAAATAGTATTTGGTATGCACCGATCTATTTCCTGGCGGTC
>Ga0209498_1001074_pt1 | contig 16762 bp, 10 predicted proteins | sample WalLakDeSediment_FD_184131 | JGI IMG/M metagenome (GOLD analysis project Ga0209498, IMG submission 184131) | Lake sediment microbial communities from Walker lake, Nevada to study Microbial Dark Matter (Phase II) - Walker Lake 11/02/13 Deep... | ecosystem: Environmental > Aquatic > Freshwater >... | reverse complement strand
CCGCCGGTGGTTGGGGTGCACCCAAGACCGGCGCTGAGGCAAGCCGGCGGCCCGCTGATGACGAGGCGTTTTCGGCCTTGGTCTTCAAGATCGCGACCGACTCATACGTAGGCAAGCTTTGTTACCTGAGGGTATACTCCGGCCACTTGGACTCGGGACGGACCGTCTACAACCCGCGCACTGGCAGGCGCGAGCGCGTCGGGCGGCTGGTGCGACTGCATGCCAACCATCGCGAGGACATCACGGAGCTCAACACGGGGGATGTCGTGGCTGCGGTCGGCATGCGTGATGTCACCACCGGTGACACACTGTGCCTTGAGAACCAGCCGATCTTGTTGGAGCTGATCGACTTTCCCGAGCCTGTGATCTCCGTGGCCATCGAGCCGGACAGCAAGGCTGACGAGGACAGGCTGGCGTTGTCCCTCGGCAAGCTGGGCGATGAGGACCCAACCTTTCGTTACCATACCGATGCGGAGACGGGGCAGCAGATCATCTCCGGCATGGGCGAGCTGCACTTGGAGATCATCGTCGACCGCTTGATCCGCGAGTTTCAGGTCAAGGCCCGGGTTGGCCGGCCCCAGGTCAGCTACCGCGAGACCATTGCGCGGCCGGCGACCGGCGAGGGGCGCTTTGTCCGTCAGTCCGGCGGCCGTGGTCAGTTCGGGCACGTGGTGCTTGAGGTTGCGCCCCGGGATGATGCCACCGGCTACACGTTCGCCAACCGCTCTCGCGGCGGGGTGGTGCCGGTCGAGTTTTTGCCTGACGTGGAGGCCGGGGTGCGCGAGGCGATGAGCAGCGGCGTCAACGGGTACCCCGTGATCGGCGTGGACGTTGCTTTGGTCCACGGCTCTTTCCACGAAGTGGACTCAACCCCGGTGGCCTTTCGGATCGCCGGCGCGATGGCTTTTCGCAACGCGATGTCCAAGGCGGAGCCGCGCGTGCTTGAGCCAGTGATGGAAGTGGAGGTCGTCATACCCGAGGAGTACCTGGGCGAGGTACTGGCCGACCTGAACCAGCGGCGAGGCAGCATCGAGGACCTCGGGCAGGGTGCAGGGGCCCGGATCATCGAGGCCCAGGTGCCACTATCCCAGATGTTCGGCTACGCGACCGACTTGCGCTCGTTGACTCAGGGGCGCGGTACATATACCATGCAGTTTGCGCGCTACAGCTTGTTGCCCCCCGGGCAGTTCCAGGCGGCAATCGGTCGAGCGCTTTAGCAGCTAATCTTCCTTTTCGGGAGGGGCCAAAGTGGCAAAGAAGAAGTTTGAGCGGACCAAGACTCACGTCAACATTGGTACGATTGGTCACGTTGACCACGGCAAGACGACCTTGACGTCGGCGATCACGCGTTGTTTGGCGACGCAGGGCATGGCGGAGTTCATGTCTTTTGATGCGATCGACAAGGCTCCTGAGGAGCGGACCCGTGGCATCACGATCGACACGGCCCACGTGGAGTACGAGACGGAGCTGCGTCACTACGCCCATGTGGACTGCCCTGGTCACCAGGACTACATCAAGAACATGATCACCGGCGCGGCTCAGATGGACGGGGCGATTTTGGTGGTATCGGCTCCCGACGGTCCGATGCCGCAGACCCGGGAGCACATTTTGCTGGCTCGCCAGGTTGGAGTGCCGGCGTTGGTCGTGTTCATGAACAAGGTGGACATGGTTGACGATCCGGAGCTGTTGGATCTGGTTGAGATGGAGATTCGGGAGTTGCTTTCCAAGTACGAGTTTCCGGGCGACGACATTCCTGTGGTTCGCGGGTCGGCCTTGAAGGCCGGCGAGTGCGGTTGCGGTACTCGGGAGTGCGAGGAATGCCGGGTGGTCTGGGAGCTGATGGACGCGGTTGACGAGTACATCCCGACGCCTGAGCGCGAGATTGACAAGCCGTTTTTGATGTCGGTTGAGGACGTGTTCTCGATCACGGGTCGTGGCACGGTGGTGACGGGTCGTATCGATCGTGGCCGGGTCAAGGTCGGCGAAGAGGTTGAGATCGTCGGCTTGATGGACCGTCCGCGCAAGACGGTTGCGACCGGGGTTGAGATGTTCCGCAAGCTGCTGGATGAAGGCGTGGCAGGCGACAACGTAGGTGTGTTGCTGCGCGGCATCGACAAGGACGAGGTGGAGCGGGGTCAGGTGCTGGCCAAGCCGGGCTCGATCAAGCCGCACACCAAGTTCCAGGCGCAGGTGTACGTGTTGTCCCGCGAGGAGGGTGGCCGCCACACGCCATTCTTCAATGGTTACCGTCCGCAGTTCTACTTCCGGACGACGGATGTCACGGGTGTGACTGAGTTGCCTGAGGGCGTCGAGATGGTCATGCCTGGTGACAACGTGGAGATGGATATCGAGCTGATCACGCCGATCGCGATCGAGCCTGGTCTGCGTTTCGCCATCCGCGAGGGTTCGCGGACCGTCGGCGCCGGCGCGGTCATCAAGATCAACGAATAGGGACGGTCGGGCCAGAGGTAGACGGTCAGGCCTGGCGGCGAATGCCGCGGGGCGTCGGACAGCCCTTCAATAGGCATATCTAGCTGGTCGGGCAAGCCGTCCTGATTCCTTGACACTGCGTCGCGCCTTATGCTAGAGTCATAAGGTGCGACACTGGGTATAGTATGTGGCTCTGGGGAGGGCACGATGATGCGCGACCAGATAACGCTGGCCTGCACCGAGTGCAAGCGGCGCAATTATATCAGTTCCAAGAACAAGAGGAGCGATCCGGGTCGGATTGAGCTTAAGAAGTACTGCAAGTTCTGCCGCGCCCATACCGCTCATCGTGAGACGAGATAGACTAGAAGCACAAGTGTAGTTTGTGGTGGCAGCGATTGTCGTTGCGGTTGGCATTGCAGGCCCGTAGCTCCAATTGGTAGAGCGGCGGTCTCCAAAACCGCATGTTGGGGGTTCGAGTCCCTCCGGGCCTGCCAGCTATATCTAGCGGCGATTGCGCTTTGTTCCAGTGTCTTGTATTCTTTTTTTATGTTCGAAGGGCCGGAGGTGACAGGGGCCTTGCAAAAGACCCTAGCGAAGTTTGGTAAATTCCTGCGTGAGGTACGCGCAGAGCTAAGCAAAGTGATCTGGCCCGATCGTCGCCAAACCATGGTCTATACAGGCATCGTCGTGGCGTCGGTGGCGGTGATCGCCTCGATCATCGCCGTAGCCGACGCTGTGGTCAGCCAGATCATCGCATTCATCTTGCGATAGAGAGTCTTCACAGGTAGGTAGGTGCCTTCGAGGCAAGGAGGAGTTTGTGCTGGAGACTAGCAAGACGTCAGCGGACCAGACCGGTGCGCCCACCGGTTCCAGCCCCGCCGACAATTCCGAGGAGAGCCGTGAGCCACTAGCCGCTGAGGGCGCCGAGATCCCGTCGCTGCTTGATGAGGATGAGACGCCTAAGAAGCGCTGGTACGTGGTGCATACTTACTCGGGTTACGAGAACAAGGTCAAAGCCAATCTGGAAAAGCGCATTGAGACCATGGAAAAAGAGGACAAGATCTTCCGCGTTGTCGTGCCCACAGAGGAAGAGATGGAGATCAAGGACGGCAAGCGCAAGATCACCAAGCGCAAGGTTTTCCCCGGCTACGTGTTGGTCGAGATGCTAATGTCCGATGATTCCTGGTATGTTGTGCGCAACACACCTGGAGTTACCGGTTTTGTGGGTTCTGGTTCAAAGCCGATTCCACTTCAGCCTGCCGAGGTGCGTTCGATACTCCGCCAGATGGGTGTCGATGAGCCCCGGCCCAAAGTCGCTTACGCGGTGGGTGAGAGTGTGCGGGTGACGGCCGGCCCATTCGAGGGTTTCGTAGGTGTGATTCGCGAGATTCATCCCGACAAAGGCAAGCTTAGGGTGTTTGTGTCGATGTTCGGCCGCGACACTCCCATTGAGCTTGATTTTGGTCAGGTGGAGAAGCTCTAGGAGGAACGGGCATGCCCAAGAAAGTGATGGCCAAGGTAAGTCTGCAACTGCCGGCAGGTAAGGCCACTCCTGCCCCGCCTGTTGGCCCGGCGTTGGGTCAGCACGGCATCAACATCGTCGCGTTCTGCAAGGACTATAACGAACGCACTGCCAAGCAGATCGGCACTGTAATTCCAGTGGAGATCTCGGTGTTCGAAGACCGCTCGTTCTCGTTCATACTCAAGACGCCACCAGCCGCGGTGCTACTCAAGCAGGCTGCCGGGGTTGATAAGGCTTCCGGCGAGCCCAACACCAACAAGGTCGGTCGCGTAACATCTCAGCAGGTCAGAGAGATCGCCGAGCAGAAGATGCCGGATCTCAATGCCGCCACGATCGAGGCCGCGATGCGCGTGATTGAGGGCACAGCCCGCAGCATGGGCATCGAGGTCGTTAAGTAGCAGTAGGAGGAGTGGGCATGTCCCGTCACGGCAAGCGGTATCTACAGAGCCGCAGTGAAGTCAACTCAGAGACGACCTACGAGCCCATTGAGGCGATTGAGCTTGTCAAGCGCAACGCCAATGCCAAGTTTGACGAGACGGTTGAGGCCTCCATCAAGCTCGGCATCGATGTCAAACATGCCGATCAGATGGTTCGCGGGGCCGTTGTGCTGCCTCATGGCACCGGCAAGACCCGGCGCGTGCTCGTATTTGCCAAGGGCGACAAAGCCAAGGAGGCCGAGGAGGCCGGAGCCGATTACGTTGGCGCCGACGAACTTGCGGCCAAAATCCAGGAGGGCTGGCTCGACTTCGATGTGGCCGTCGCCACGCCCGATATGATGTCCGTCGTCGGCCGTTTGGGCCGCATCTTGGGACCCAAAGGCATGATGCCCAACCCCAAGACCGGCACCGTTACGATGGAGGTTGGTACGGCGGTGCAGGAGATCAAGGCCGGCAAGATCGAGTACCGGGCTGAGAAGGCCGGAATCATCCACGCACCCATCGGCAAGGCCTCATTCGAGACCGAGAAGTTGCTGGAAAACCTCGAGACGCTGGTCGATGCGCTTGTGCGTGCCAAGCCGGCGGCATCCAAGGGCCACTATCTTCGTACCGTAGCCTTAAGCTCAACGATGGGCCCTGGTGTGAAGGTTACCCCGTCAAGGATTGGCGCCCGGGCCTGAACCGCCACAAGGGTGCCTGATTGCCGACAAACGAATCAGCCGACAGTTTCGTAGCCGTAGACCGCAGGCGCGTTTCGCTTAATTCCGCAAGGAGCCTGCCGAGGCTGCCAAACCCGCAAGGGTATCTTGGCTCTCGCAGTCTACGCGAGAGCTTTGCTTATTGGAGGTGAGACCTTGGCCAGTAGGGTCGAGAAACAGGCGACAGTCAGCGAGCTCGTTGCCAAGTTGCGCCGGGCCCAAACCGTCGCTCTTGCCGACTATCGCGGTCTCAACGTGGCTCAGATGACCGATCTTCGCCAAAAGGCCCGCGAGGCGCAGATTGAGCTGCGGGTGATCAAGAACACGCTCGCCATCCGCGCCGCCGAGGAGGCTGGCATGGAGCCCATGAGCGAGTTGCTCAAAGGGCCCACCGCCGTGGCCATCAGTTATGACAACCCAGCAGCGCCCGCCAAGCTTCTGGTGGATTTCGCTCGCACTGCGCGACAGCTGGAGATTAAGGGCGGAATGGTCGTGGGCCGGCTGTTCTCCGCCGCCGATATTCGCGCACTCGCTACACTGCCGAGCCGCGAAGTGCTGTTGACGCAAGTGGTGTCGGCCATGCAGATGCCGCTCGCCAGCATGGCATCAGTGCTCGCCGCGCCGATGCGCGGCCTCGTGACGGCGTTGGAGGCAGTTCGGAAGCAACGTGAGGAAGCCGCTGACTAGCAGCCAAAGTTGAACTGGCGCACCGGCAAGATGGACTCAGAACATCAGATTTTTGCGCAAGCACATAGGGAGGCACATTCAATTGTCCAAGACAGAACAGATTCTGGACCTCGTGAAGCAGATGAGTGTCGTTGAGTTGGCCGAGTTGGTCAAGGCTTTCGAGGCCGAGTTTGGTGTATCGGCCGCCGCCATGGTCGCCGCCGCGCCGGCGGCCGCCGGACCCGCTGCCGAAGCCGCCCCGGAGGCCGAGCAGACGGAGTTTGACGTGGTCCTGACCTTCGCCGGCGATCAGAAGATCGCCGTCATCCGGACCGTCAAGGAGATCACCGGAGTAGGTCTCAAAGAGGCTAAGGCGCTCGTGGATGCGGCCCCTAAGGCGATCAAGGAGAAGGTCTCCCGCCAGGAGGCCGAGGCCGTCAAAGCTAAACTTGACGAGGTTGGCGCGACGAGCGAAATCAAGTAGGCCCTGTTGCCTTGGCCTGGCTGGTCCGGTCGACCGCCGCACAAGCGTGCGGCCGGACCAGCCCCCCTTTCATTGACATAAGCGCAGGGTCGCTCTTATAATGAGGTGTTAAAATCTCATCAGGTTACTGGCTTATCCTAGCCCAGAAAACTTGGACAAGAACCTATTGACCCTCATCATATCTTCCAGACGTAGGCGGTGTACGGTGCACCGTCAATATTGATTTTGCTGACACCCTTGGCAACCAGAAAAGGAGGCCCTTCCTGCATGCCCCAGCTGGTGAAGGTTGGCGAGCGCGAGCGTATCAGTTACTCCAACCTCCGCGAGGTCCTCGAGGTACCAAACCTTATCGAGATTCAGCGAGCCTCATATGAGTGGTTCTTGGTCAACGGTCTCAAGGAGATGTTCGAGGACATCTCCCCGATTCAGGACTTTACCGGCAACCTGGTCCTTACTTTTGGCGAGCATGCCCTAGGCGAGCCCAAGTACTCCGTTGCGGCCTGCAAGGAGCGCGATGTGACCTACGCCGCTCCCCTTAGGGTCAGGGTGCAGCTGATCAACAGGCAGACCGGTGAAGTCAAGGAGCAGGAAGTCTTCATGGGCGACTTCCCGCTGATGACCGACAACGGCACATTCGTGATCAACGGCGCGGAGCGAGTTGTGGTCAGCCAACTCGTCCGGTCGCCCGGAGCATATTACTCGGACTCGCTTGACCCGCAGGGAAAGCGGTTGTACGCGGCCACGGTGATTCCCAACCGCGGTGCCTGGCTCGAGTTCGAGACTGATTCGTCGGACATCATGTACGTGCGCGTCGACAGAACCAGGAAGATACCAGCTACAGTTTTGCTCAAGGCCCTGGGTTATGAGAGCGACGACCTCATTCTCCGTCTTCTGGGCGAGGAAAATCCCTATGTGCTGGCTACCCTGGACAAGGACGCGACCGAGGACCAGGACGAAGCATTGGTGGAGATCTACAAGCGCCTTCGCCCCGGTGAGCCGCCTACGGTGGAGAGTGCTCGCTCGCTGCTCAATTCACTCTTCTTCGACGCCCGGCGCTATGATCTAGCGGGAGTGGGCCGGTACAAGCTCAACAAGAAGCTGGCCGTCAGGCGCCGGATGATCGACAGTCTCGCCGGCCAGGACGTGGTTGACCCGGACACCGGCGAACTCGTTTGCCGCACCGGTGACCCGATCGATCGCGAACTGGCGATGCGCATTGAGCAGTATGGTCCGATCTTCGATATCCAGCTGGCCGACGGAGGCACAGTCAGGCTGGTAGGCAACGGGCAGCCCGATTACGGAGTCAAGACCTTGACCCGGGAGGACGTCCTGGCGGCTGTCAACTACCTTGCCAACCTGCATCGCGGAGTCGGCGATGTTGACGACATCGACCACCTCGGCAACCGTCGTTTGCGTTCGGTGGGCGAGTTGCTGCAAAACCAGTTCCGCATCGGTTTGGCCCGCATGGAGCGGGTGGTCAAGGAGCGCATGACCATCCAGGACGTCGACATCATCACCCCGCAGGCGCTGATCAACATCAGGCCGGTCGTCGCCGCGGTCAAGGAGTTCTTCGGCTCGAGCCAGCTATCCCAGTTCATGGACCAAACCAACCCCCTGGCCGAGTTGACCCACAAGCGCCGGCTCTCAGCCTTGGGCCCCGGCGGTCTCTCGCGCGAGCGCGCCGGCTTCGAAGTCCGGGACGTGCACTTCTCGCACTACGGTCGGATGTGTCCGATCGAGACCCCCGAAGGGCCCAACATCGGGTTGATCGGCTATTTGTCCACCTATGCCCGGATCAACGAGTTTGGCTTTATGGAGACGCCGTACAGGGTCGTTAATCGTGAAAAGGGTGTTGTCACGGATCATATTGCCTATCTGACCGCCGACGAAGAGGACGAGTGCACAATTGCCCAGGCCAACGCACCTCTTAGCGACGAAGGGGCCTTTCTCAACAGCCGCGTCACGGCGCGTCGCCGACACGACATCGCGGTCGTCCCGGCTTCGCAGATCGACTACATGGATGTGTCGCCCAAGCAGGTGGTGTCGGTCGCCTCGGCTCTGATCCCGTTCCTGGAAAACGATGACGCGGGCCGTGCTTTGATGGGCGCCAACATGCAGCGCCAGGCGGTGCCGTTGCTCCGCAGCGAGGCCCCGTTGATTGGGACCGGCATGGAAGCTAAGGTGGCCGGCGACTCGGGTATGGTAGTGCTGTCCCGCACCACGGGCCTCGTCACGCTCGTCAATGCCACGGAGATAGTCGTGCGCAACGACGACGGTCGCGAGTACATCCACCCCCTGCGCAAGTACGAGCGTTCCAACCAGGGGACCTGTATCAACCAGCGTCCCCTGGTGTACGTTGGCCAAGAGGTTGAGGCTGGTCAGGCCATCGCTGATGGCCCTTCGACCGAGTTAGGCGAGTTGGCCCTCGGTCGCAACGTCCTTGTGGCCTTCATGCCTTGGGAGGGCTTCAACTTTGAGGACGCCATCCTGATTAGCGAGCGTCTGGTCCAAGAGGATGTTTTCACCTCGATTCACATTGAGGAGCATGAGGCCGAGGCTCGTGACACCAAGCTGGGACCCGAGGAGATCACTCGCGATATTCCCAACGTTGGCGAAGAAGTGCTCAAGGATCTGGACGATCGGGGCATCATCCGGGTCGGCGCTGAGGTACGGCCCGGCGATGTTTTGGTCGGCAAAGTCACTCCCAAAGGCGAAACCGAACTCACCGCCGAGGAGCGATTGCTGCGAGCCATCTTCGGGGAGAAGGCCCGGGAAGTCAGGGATACGTCGTTGCGTGTACCGCACGGGGAGAGCGGCATCGTCGTGGACGTCAAAGTCTTCTCCCGCGACAGCGGCGACGAGCTGACGCCAGGCGTCAACCAACTCGTGCGGGTGTTTGTGGCCCAAAAGCGCAAGATCTCCGAGGGCGACAAGATGGCGGGCCGCCATGGCAACAAAGGTGTCATCGCCCGGATCATGGCCGAGGAGGACATGCCTTTCCTGCCTGACGGCACACCCGTGGACATCGTGCTCAACCCGCTCGGGGTACCTTCCCGGATGAACATTGGACAGATCTATGAGACCCACATGGGTTGGGCTGCGCATGCGCTGGGCTACTACGTATCCAGCCCTGTGTTCGACGGTGCCACTGAAGACGCCGTCCGTGAAGCCCTGCGCGAGGCTGGCTTGCCGCTCGATGGCAAGACCCTGGTCCGGGACGGCCGAACCGGCGAATACTTCGACAACCCGGTCACAGTCGGGTATGCCTACATGATGAAACTGCTCCACTTGGTGGACGACAAGATTCACGCCCGCTCGACCGGCCCGTACTCCCTTGTCACGCAGCAGCCGCTGGGTGGTAAAGCCCAGTTTGGCGGCCAGCGCTTTGGGGAGATGGAGGTCTGGGCCCTTTACGCCTACGGCGCAGCGTACACACTTCAGGAACTGCTGACCGTCAAGTCGGATGACGTCATCGGGCGCGTGCGCACCTATGAGGCCATCGTTAAAGGCGAGAATGTGCCGGAACCAGGCGTGCCTGAATCCTTCAAGGTGCTGATCAAGGAGTTGCACAGCTTGGGTCTGGACGTCAAGGTCTTGAGCGCCGATGATCGCGAGATTGAGATCCGCGAGACCGACGAGGACTACATGGAGACCGCCCGGCGGCTGGAGCTTGATATCGAGGGCCGCGATGAGCAGCCAGCGGTAGCTCGTGGCCGTCGCTTCCTAGCCGGCGAAGAGGTCGACGAAGACGCGGCCCCGCGCCGGCCTGCCGCCACCGACGAGCTGGCTCCGCGGCGGGAGGCACGGGCGACGGGCGGCGAGGCCGATGTCTCCGCTCTCGCCAAGCTGTTTGGCGGGGCGGCTGATGACGCTGATGACGAGCCGGCGACCGACGCGGCTGGTGACGCCAGCGAACAGCCGGCGGCCGATGACGACGAGGATGGCGTCGAAGTGGTGGCGGCTGCCAGCGACGACGATGGCGACACCGCCGACGCTGATAAGGACAGCGACGACCTGGATGAGAGCGACGAGGAAGCCGACGACGACGAAGACCTCGAAGGCGACGAGCTGACCGCCAGCGAGGATGAGGACGACGAAACCGCCACGGTTGTTGATCCGGATGCCGAGGAGGAGCGCGAGTTCGGCACCACCAAGCGGCGTCAGGCCAAGGCCCGCGCGACCAAAGCCCGGACCAAGCCGGCGCGTGACGAATACGCCTATGACCCCCTGGATCTTCGTCGTGGCGGAACACGGGACGACGAGGACGAGGACGAGGACGAGGATGAGCAACCATGATGAGCCGCTGCCCAATGGTGTGCTCAACCGGTAGGATGATCTGCTACTCGCAGCCGAAAGGGGACGGCGCCCGTGTTGGACGTTAACGACTTCGCCTCCATAAAAATCGGCTTGGCTTCGCCGCAGCAAATTCGGACCTGGTCGCACGGTGAGGTCAAGAAACCTGAAACCATAAATTACCGAACTCTGAAGCCCGAGCGCGATGGTTTGTTCTGCGAGCGGATTTTCGGCCCGACGCGCGACTGGGAGTGCCATTGCGGCAAGTACAAGCGGGTGCGTTACAAAGGTATCATCTGTGACCGCTGTGGCGTCGAGGTCACTCGTTCCAAGGTCCGACGCGACCGCATGGGGCACATCGAGTTGGCTGCGCCCGTGTCACACATCTGGTACTTTAAGGGCATCCCCTCTCGGATGGGCCTGCTGTTGGACATGTCACCACGCCTGCTCGAGAAGGTCCTGTATTTCGCGTCATACCTGGTGTCCGACCCGGGCGACACGCCGCTCGGCAAGAAGCAGATCCTCAGCGAAGCCGAGTACCGCGAGGCGCGCGACAAGTACGGCCCTTCGTTCAAGGCCGGTATGGGCGCAGAGTCCGTGAAGTTCCTGCTGGAGGAACTCGATCTCGAGGAGATGGCCAAGGATCTGCGCACCGAGCTCCGGCAGTGCTCCGGGCAGCGCCGGATCCGCGCCATCCGGCGGCTTGAGGTGGTCGAGGCCTTTCTGAAGTCCAGCAACAAGCCTGAGTGGATGATCATGGAGGTCGTGCCGGTGATTCCGCCCGACCTGCGACCGATGGTCCAGCTGGATGGCGGCCGATTCGCCACGTCCGACATGAACGACCTATATCGCCGGGTGATCAACCGCAACAATCGCCTTAAGCGGTTGCTCGATCTTGAGGCGCCGGACATCATCGTTCGCAACGAGAAGCGGATGCTGCAAGAGGCGGTGGACGCCCTAATCGACAACGGTCGCCGCGGTCGCCCGGTTACCGGACCCGGCAACCGGCCGCTCAAGTCGCTGTCCGATTTGCTTAAAGGCAAGCAGGGCCGGTTCCGGCAGAACCTTCTGGGCAAGCGTGTGGACTACAGCGGCCGGTCCGTAATCGTGGTCGGTCCGACTCTGCAGATGCACCAGTGCGGTCTCCCCAAAGAGATGGCTTTGGAGCTGTTCAAGCCGTTCGTCATGAAGCGTCTGGTGCAGCTCGGCTACGCCCACAACATCAAGAGCGCCAAGCGCATGGTCGAGCGGGCCCGCGATGAGGTGTGGGACGTCCTGGAGGAGGTCATCAAGGAGCACCCTGTCCTGCTCAACCGGGCACCCACGCTGCACCGCCTGGGCATCCAGGCGTTCGAACCGGTGTTGGTCGAGGGGCGCGCCATCCAGGTGCACCCGCTAGTGTGCACGGCGTACAATGCCGACTTCGATGGGGATCAGATGGCGGTGCATGTGCCCCTATCGGCGGAGGCCCAGGCTGAGGCCAGGGTGCTGATGTTGTCTGCGCACAATATACTTGCACCCAAGGACGGTTCGCCAATCGTTACCCCAACCAAGGACCTCGTCTTGGGCTGTTACTATCTGACCCTCAAACGTAGTCCTGATAACCCGGGAGAGTCTGAAGCAGACAATGGGGCCGGCGTATCAGAGTCCGGTAACGGGGCTGTAACGTCCGTGCGGCCGGCGGATCGGAGCGCCTGGCGGTTCGGCTCCCCTGACGAGGCCATTATGGCCTATCAGCAGGACCGGATCGCGCTGCACGAACCAATCGAGGTTAGATGGTACGATGGGCGCGTCTACCGCGATACCACGGTGGGGCGCGTCATCTTCAATGACTCCTTGCCCGTGGACCTGCGCCGCGAGGAGTACATCGACCGGGTCATCGACCGGCGCGAGTTGGGCAAAGTCGTGGCCAGGGTCTACCGCACCCAGGGCAGCACCCATACGGCTAAGGTTCTCGACCGCATCAAGGAGATCGGTTTCCGCTACGCGACGCGAGCCGGGACCACCATTGCTCTCTCCGATCTACAGGTCGACATCGGCAAGGACAAGATTCTGGCCGAGTCCGAATCTAAGGTTGAGGCAGTCGAATCCCAGTTCCGGCGGGGTTTGATTACCTGGGATGAACGCTACGAGCGAGTCGTGGAAATCTGGACTCAGGCCACCGAGGATGTATCGCGCAACCTGATGGGGTCACTGGATGTGTTCAACCCCGTGTACATGATGGCCATCTCGGGCGCGCGAGGCAACGTGGCTCAGTTGCGTCAGTTGGCTGGAATGCGCGGTCTGATGGCCGATCCGAGCGGGCGGATCATCGAGTTGCCAGTGCGGGCCAACTTCCGCGAGGGGTTGACCGTCTTGGAGTACTTTACCTCCACGCACGGGACTCGTAAGGGGCTGGCCGACACGGCGCTCCGGACCGCTGACTCAGGATACCTCACACGTCGGCTCGTCGACGTTTCGCAGGATGTGATCGTGCGCGAGGACGATTGCGGCTCGACTGTCGGCATCCAGATCGGCGAGATCAGTGACGGCAGCCAGATTATCGAGGCGCTCGAGGACCGCATTCTGGGCCGTTACGCGTTTGAGGATATCGTCGACCCCGAGACCGACGAGGTCATCGTCCCGGCCAATGAGTTGATCGCCGAGGATGAGGCCGACCGTATAGCCGCGGCCGGTCTGACGGAACTGATGGTTCGTAGTGTGCTGACCTGCCGGACGCCGCACGGCGTCTGCCGCAAGTGCTACGGTCGCAATTTGGCCACGGGTCAACTGGTAGACGTCGGTGAGGCGGTGGGAATCATCGCCGCACAGTCCATCGGCGAGCCTGGAACCCAGTTGACCATGCGTACCTTCCACACCGGCGGCGTCGCGGGTGAGGACATTACTCACGGCCTGCCGCGGGTCGAGGAGCTCTTTGAAGCCCGCAAGCCGAAGGGGCAAGCGGTGATCACGGAAATTGACGGGGTGGTTTCCTTCAGCGAGGACTCTCCCGGCAAGCGCGAGCTCTTCGTCACCCGTGAGGACAATCAGGCGGAGGCCTATGTGATTCCGTTCGGCGCGAGGCTACGCGTCAAGGCAGGCGAGACGGTCCAGGCGGGGGACGAGCTGACGGAGGGCTCCGCCAACCCGCATGACATACTCAAGGTGCGTGGCCTTCGCGGCCTGCAGACCTATCTGCTCGAGGAGGTTCAGAAGGTCTACCGGCTCCAGGGCGTGGACATCAACGACAAGCACATCGAGATCATGATCAGGCAGATGCTCAAGAAGGTCAGAATCGACGACCCGGGCGACACGCACCTGCTGCCAGGCGGGCTGGTTGATGGCTTCGAGTTCGAGCAGGAGAACAAACGGGCATTGGCGGCCGACGGTAGCCCGGCGACTGCTCGCCCCGTGCTGCTCGGAATCACCAAGACGGCCTTGGCTACGGACTCGTTCCTCTCGGCGGCGTCGTTCCAGGAGACCACCAGGGTGCTCACCGACGCCGCGATCAAGGGCAAGCGCGATCCGCTGCTTGGCCTCAAGGAGAACGTCATCATCGGCAAGCTGATTCCGGCCGGCACCGGCATGGCTCGCTACCGTAACATCAAAGTGGCTTTCGCCGATGCCGCAGCCGCCGAGGGCATCGGCGACGTGGACGACATAGCAGACGGGGTCGACCACGGTAGCGGCGTCGATGTGGGAGTGGAGGCTGCGGACCCCACTGGAGACCTGCCCGCGGGTGAGCGATTGGACAGCCCGGAGGATGCGCCTCCAACGCAGGAGCCGGTTTGAGGTGCTCACGGAGGTTCAGTGATGCTCAAGCTGTTCCGCAATATTGTACCGGGCAGTAACGAACGCGAGTTAAAGAGGCTTGGTAGAGTGGTGGAGGCGGTCGGTCATCATGCCGACCGCCTTGCCAGGGTAACCGACGTCGAGCTAGCCGCTTATACAGCGGACTTTCGCCGTCGCCTCGACCAGGGGGCCTCGCTCGAGGACCTGATGACGGAGGTCTTCGCCGTGGTCCGCGAGGCGGCAACGCGGACGATCGGGCTGCGGCCGTTTGACGTCCAGGTTCTCGGGGCTGTGGTACTGCACGAGGGCAATATCGCGGAGATGAAGACGGGGGAGGGCAAGACCCTCGTCGCCACCATGCCCCTATACCTCAACGCCTTGACGGGACAAGGTGCCCACCTCGTCACGGTCAATGATTATCTGGCCAAGTTGCATGCCGAGTGGATGGGAGCCGTATACCAGTTCCTAGGCCTTAGCGTAGGTTTCATCGGACACGGCCTGGACACCAACGAGCGACGCCTAGCTTATCAGGCCGACATCACTTACGGCACTAACAACGAGTTTGGCTTTGATTACCTGCGCGACAACATGTCTTTGCATCCTGATCACCTGGTCCAGCGGCGGCTGCACTACGCCATCGTGGACGAGGTGGACAGCATCCTGATCGATGAGGCACGCACACCGCTAATCATCTCGGGGCCGTCGACCAGGTCTGCCGACCTCTACTATCGCTTCGCCAAGATCGTGCCACGCCTCAGGGTCGACGAAGATTACGCAGTCGATGAGAAGGCTCATGCCGTCACGCCGACCGAAGATGGGCTGCGTCGGGTGGAAAAGCTGATCGGGGTTGCCGACCTCTTCGCGCCCGAGTCGACCGACCTGAATCACTACCTCAACCAGGCCCTTCGAGCCCATGCCCTGTACCGGTTGGACCGCGACTACATCGTCAAGGACGGCGAAGTGCTGATCGTCGACGAGTTCACCGGCCGCCTGATGTTTGGGCGGCGCTACAGCGACGGCCTGCACCAGGCCATCGAGGCCAAAGAAGGCGTCAAGATCCAGAGCGAGCATCAGACCCTGGCCACCATCACCTTTCAGAACTACTTCCGGATGTATGCCAAGCTGGCCGGGATGACCGGCACCGCCGCCACCGAAGCCGAGGAGTTTCGCCGGATCTACGGCCTTGATGTGATCGAGGTGCCGACCAACAAGCCGATGATCAGGGTCGACCACCCCGATGTCGTGTTCCGCAGCGATGCCGGTCGTACCCGGTGCGTGATCGACGAAATCGTCGAGTGTCATGAGGGCGGCCAGCCCGTGTTGGTCGGCACGACCTCCATCGAGAAGAGCGAGGAGCTTTCCCGGTTCCTCAAGCGGCGCGGCGTTGCCCATGAGGTTCTCAACGCCAGATACCACGAGAAGGAAGCGGCGATCATCGCCCAGGCGGGCCAGGCTCGCGCGGTGACCATCGCGACCAACATGGCCGGCCGTGGGACCGACATCGTCCTGGGCGAGGGTGTGGTCGAGCGCGGTGGGTTACATGTGATCGGCACCACCCGGCACGAGGCCCGCCGCATCGACAACCAGCTGCGCGGCAGGTGCGGTCGCCAGGGAGATCCCGGCTCCACCCGGTTCTACGTTTCGATGGACGATGACCTCATGCGGCTTTTCGGTGCGGACAACGTGACAGGGATTCTCGACCGGCTGGGCATGGACGACGATATGCCGCTGGAGCACAATGTACTGAGCCGGGCCATTGAGGGTGCTCAGAAGCGGGTGGAGTCGCGCAACTTCGACATCCGCCGCCGCGTGCTCGAGTACGACGATGTCCTCAACCAGCAACGTGAGCTGATATACCGCCAGCGTCGCCAGGTGCTCGACGGCGAGGACCTCAAACCGGTGATCCTGCGCATGGCCCATTCGGCGATCGGGCGCATCGTCGACGCGTACGCCCACCCCAATCTGCCTCCCGAGGACTGGGACCTTGAGGGGCTCTTGGCCCTGGCGCAAGATCTCTATCTGCCCAAAGGGCTGATCAAGCGGACCGACCTCGCCGGTCTCGAGAGCCGCAGCGCCCTGGCGGCGCTCCTCGAAGACCAGGCCGATCAGGTGTACGAGCAGCGCGAGTTGGCCTTTGGGCCGCAGTTGATGCGCGATCTCGAGCGGCTGATCTTGCTACGCGTGGTGGACGGCAAATGGATGGATCATCTGGCGGCCATGGATGACCTGCGAGAGGGCGTGGGTCTGCGGGCTTACGGCCAGAAGGACCCCCTGCTCGAGTACAAGTTCGAGGCTTTCGAGATGTTCGAGGAGATGATCCACGCGGTCGAGGACGAGGTTGCTCGTCTCATGTATCACGTCCGCATTCAAGGGCAGGCGGGACGGCGCGCGCTGCAGGCAGCAGGCGGTGCCGTTGCCGATGGTGGTGCCGGTGCGGGGAGTACAGTCACCATCTCGCAGG
>Ga0209498_1001073_pt1 | contig 16763 bp, 13 predicted proteins | sample WalLakDeSediment_FD_184131 | JGI IMG/M metagenome (GOLD analysis project Ga0209498, IMG submission 184131) | Lake sediment microbial communities from Walker lake, Nevada to study Microbial Dark Matter (Phase II) - Walker Lake 11/02/13 Deep... | ecosystem: Environmental > Aquatic > Freshwater >... | reverse complement strand
AAGGACTGCATCAGCAGTTTGCCCGGCAGGTCTACTTTGATCTCCTCGACATCGTGTCCAAGCTCTGCACACAGCTTCGCGGCATCGACCACCGCGTCTACACAGTCGGGATGCACCTTTACCTCAGTAACGGGATCGGATGTGAAGCCGATGCGCAGCCGTCCCGGGTCGGCACCCACCTCGTCAGTGAAGGGCCGCTCAGCCGGCGGTACCCAGTACGGGTCGCCCACATCAGAGCCGGACGTGGCGTCCAGCAAAGCGGCGCTATCGCGCACGCTCCGAGTGACGGCATGCTCGGCGATAAGCCCGCTACCCATGTCACCGAAGTCCGGGCCAAGAGGGTTGCGTCCGCGCGTCGGCTTCAGGCCAAACAGCCCGCAGCACGAGGCGGGAATCCGGATCGACCCTCCCCCATCGTTGCCGTGAGCCATTGGCACCATTCCGCCAGCAACTGCAGCTGCCGACCCGCCGCTCGAGCCGCCGGGTGTACGCTTGGGGTCCCAGGGATTGCGCGCCGGCCCGTGGAGGCGCGACTCGGTGGTGGGCAGTATACCGAACTCGGGCACGTTGGTCTTTCCCAGGATGACCAGCCCGGCACGCCTGTACCTTGCCACCAGTTCCGAGTCATGGCTCGATACGTAATCGGAAGCGAAGGAGGAGCCACAAGTCATGCGTACCCCGGCACAGCCGGCGACCAGGTCCTTGAGCAGGAACGGCACGCCCGTGAATGGTCCGTCCGGTAAGTCACCATTCGCCGCAGTGCGGGCCCGCTCACAAACAGTTGTTACCACGGCGTTGAGCCTCGGGTTCAGTCGCTCCATGCGCTCAATCGCTGCATCCACCAGTTCGATGGGCCGCAGTTCCTTGCACCGCACAAGGTCGGCCTGCGCGGTGGCGTCAAGCCATGCCAGTTCCGGAATACTCGACATCGTTATCACCTCCTACCGCAAACGGGCCTGTCGGCCACATATCTGGGGAATCAGGCAAGGGGCATTGAGCAACCACCGCCTGCCTTGCTCATATCACCCGTTCAGGCTAACCAACACCGAATGCTACTAACCAGCCCACTGTTAGTCAAGGCCTCTCATTTGACAAAAGGGGCTTTCACTGCTATATTTCATTGGTTTTTGCGAGCATTGAATCAACAGATCGGAGGTACCCCACATGGTCATCATCGGTGAAAACATACACGTCATCGCCCAGGCAGTTTCCACGGCAATAAGTGAGAAGAACCCCAGGGTTATCCAGGATCTGGCCAAAGCCCAGGCCGAGGCGGGAGCGGATTACATCGACCTGAACGTCGGTCCTATGAAGAAGGACACGGAAGAGACCATGCAATGGTTGGTGAACGCGGCTCAAGAGGTTACCGAGTTACCTCTGTCCATAGATACCCTCAATCCCGTAGCTATGGAGGCCGGTCTCAAAGCCTGTCGTGTCAGGCCGCTGCTCAACTCCGCTTCAGGAAGAACCAACTCCAAAGAGCAGATGCTGCCTCTAGCCCAGAGGTACAACTGCGGTGTTGTGGTCTCGGTGATGACGGACAAGGGCATGCCCCCCGATGTTGAGTCCAAGATAGAGAGCATCATGGACACGGTTGCCCATGCCAATGAGCTGGGCATTCCCAACGAGGATATATGGGTTGACCCCATACTCCTGCCCATCAGCACCGCCGGCGAGGGGCAGAGGTTCACTGTGGTGAACCTGGAGTTCATCAAGATACTCGAGGATGTCCTCCCCGGCGTCAAGTCGACGGTGGGACTTTCCAACACATCGAATGGCGTGCCCGAGCCGCTCAGGCCGCTTCTTAACCGCACCTACCTGGTTATGCTGGGGAGAAACGGACTCTACTCGGCAATCGCCGATCCACTCGACACTGAACTCATGCGCTTGATCAAAGGAGAGATGCCGGAGATCACTGAGCTTATTCATAGAGCCATGGACGGAGAGGACATAGACCTATCCGGCCTATCCCAGAAGGGAGCCGACTACGTAAAGACAGCCAGGGTCCTTATGGGCGAGAACCTGTACTCGGATGCCTGGCTTGAAAGCTAGCAGCCCGGCTGCCGCCCCGGGAATCGGGCACAGCCCGAATCCTCCACCCCGATCCGCCGGGGCTCGGAATGACGGGCGGGTTGTTAAGTAGCCTTCGGAAGTTAAGGAGGGTAGAGAATGGAATACAAAGCACCGGTGGAAGCGTACACTGGGGTGGTTAGAGAGGTCACCGTCGGAAAGGGGAAGAAGAGCATGAAGATAGGGGGGGAGAATATCCTTCCCCTTCATTTTTTCGATCAAGGCTCAAACCCCAATCCCCCGAAGTTCGCCCTGGAAGTCCTGGACATGCCCCCGCAGGACTGGCCTGCGCACGCGGTTGAGCCATTCGGGGACGCGGTCTCCGACCCGGTCCGGTGGGCAAAGAAATGCCAGGACTTCGCCGTGGACGCCGTCTCACTATACCTGATGAGCACCGACCCGGCGGTGAAGGACACTCCCGCCGACAAGGCCGCAGCACTGGCAAGGGAGATCGCCGAAGCGATCGATGTGCCGTTGATCGTCTACGGCTCGGGAGACGAGACCAAAGATGCCGAGGTCCTGGCGAAGGTGGCCGAAGCTTGTGACGGGATGAACCTGCTTATCGGCCCCGTACTCAAGGAGAACTATGAGGTGACGGGCAGGGCCATTCTCGATCACGGGCATACGGCGATTGCCCAGAGTCCCCTTGACATCAACCTGCTCAAGGAGATAAACGTTAAGCTGGGCAAATTCTTCCCTCCGGAGAGAATCGTCATCGACCCGCTGTCGTCAGCACTGGGCTATGGCATGGAGTACAGCTTCTCGCTGATGGAGAGAGTCAAACAGATCGGCATTATCACCAAGGACAGCATGACCATGATGCCGATCATCGCCAATCTTGGTTTCGAATGCTGGAAGACAAAACAAGCGAAGGAGAACAGGGAGCAAGGGTTGCTCTGGGAGGGAATGACAGCGCTATCGCTGCTGATGGCGGGTGCCAATGTCCTTGTCCTGAGGCATCCTGAAGCTCTAAAACTGGTCAGAGAGACAATGGAGGTGAAGTAACCAATGGCCGTAGCCGAGAAGAAGCTTTCAAGGAAACTGGAGGAGCTACACAAGCGCATCAGGGCCGACCTTCCGTGGGAACCGGTAGGGCCTACTCCCATGCCCGACATTCCCGACCTCAGGAGCTGGGACATGCGTTTGCTCAAGACGTACAAGCCATTCTATGCACCCTTCTGCGACCTGTGTTGTTTGTGCACCTATGGCAAGTGCGATCTTACAGGTGGCAAGAGGGGAGCTTGCGGGATCGACATAGCCACTCAGCAGGCAAGAATGGTCCTTATGGCCTGTCTGATGGGATGCTCGGCCCATGCCGCTCATGGAGCGCATATCCTGGAGGTGCTGATTGAAAAACATGGTCCGGACAAGAAGATAGACCTGGGCGAATCGATCACTATCGAAGCGCCCCACATCAGAACCGTCATTGGTCTGAAGCCGGAGACACTGGGAGACCTGCAGATAGCTATAGACTACGTGTTCAAGGAGGTCGGCCACCTGCTTGACTCGTGCCACACAGGGCAGGAGGGTAGTGCCCTGGACTATGAGTCCAAGGCCCTGCATGCGGGCATGCTGGACCACGTGGGAATGGAGGCGGCTGATATCGCCCAGATCGTGGGATTCGGCTATCCCACCTCCGTTGCCGACACGCCACTGGTCGACATGGGTTGGGGAGCAATAGACAAGAGCAAGCCGACGATTCTGGTGTCGGGACACAACCCGGCAACATCAACGGAGTTGATCGACTACCTGCGAGAACACAAGCTGGAGGATGCAGTCGAGGTGGCAGGTGTCTGCTGCACTGCCCTTGAAACCACCAGGTATTCTGACAGGGCTAAGATCGTCGGACCACTGTCGCGGCAGCTTTTCTTCATGAGAGCCGGCATCGCCGACGTCATAATGACTGATGAGCAATGCATCAGGACGGATACGCCACAGGAAGCAGCTAAGACCGGGGCGGCCGTGATCGCCTGTCTGGACAAGGCGATGTACGGTCTTGAAGACGCCACGGAGATGGTTACTGACGACATAGTGAAGCGGATGGTTGACAACGGAGAGCAGTTCGCCATCCTCGACTCGAAGAAGGCAGCCGAAGTAGCGGTCAAGGTCGCCATCGAGCTTGCCCCCAAACGGAGGAAGGAGTGGCTGACGGAGCCTGAAGCCGTAGAGTTAGCCAAGAAGTGCAACGCCTGCGGTATGTGTGAACAGGTGTGTCCTAACCTGTTGTGCATCGGCGACGGTATCACTGAGATGGCCAAGGGCGACTTCGCCCCGATAAGAAAGCTGTTCAACGAGTGCCTAGGCTGCGGCAAGTGTGAACAGGAGTGCCCTCGAGACGTTGCCATATTCAAGCTGATGCAGGTGGCTGCGGGCAACGAGACCTGGAAGGCCAGGTCCGGACGCGGCCCCATTATGGACACAGAGATCAGAACGGTGGGAGCGCCCATCACTCTGGGAACCATCCCCGGGGTCATCGCCATCGTTGGATGCTCTAACTTCCCCGACATGGATGACATCGCCGACATGGTAGACGAGTTTGCCAAGAGGAAGTACATCGTGGTTCTGTCCGGTTGTTCAGCCATGGTTGCCGGCATGAAGAAGGACGCCGACGGCAAGACTGTCTACGAGAAGTATTCTCCGGTCTTCGAGGCCGGCGGTGTGGTAAACGTCGGCTCGTGTGTGGCCAATAGCCATATCACCGGAGCGGCCATAAAGATCGCCAATATCTTTGCTGCGCTTCCTCTAAGAGGAAACTACGAGGTAATGGCCGACTACGTTCTTAACCGCGTGGGCGCTGTGGGAGTGGCCTGGGGAGCATACTCTCAAAAGGCTGCCTCCATCGGCACAGGATGCAACAGACTCGGCATACCCGTCGTCTTAGGTCCGCACGCGTCCAAGTACAGGAGGCTGTATCTCTCCAGGAAGGAAGAGGACGACTGGAGTGTCATGGATGCCAGGAAGAAGGAGATCGTCGACACCGGGGAGCCTTCGCCGGAACACCTGGCTTACGTCTGTGAGACCAAGGAGAAAGCCATGCCCATGATCGCCAAACTGTGCATCAGGAAGAACGATACACCGCAGGGCAGGGCGATCAAGTTGAACCACTACATATCTTTGCACAGGAAGTACATCGGGGGAGGACTTCCCGAAGACCTGCACCTGTTTGTACGAAGGGACGCCGACATACCCCTGGTGTACAAGAAGGAGGTTCGGGCGCATCTACAGGAGATCGGCTGGCAGCCCAGGGAGCCCGTCGGGCTTCCGACCTACATCGGTACCTACCCCAGCAAGATCGCCATAGATTCTGTAATACACTAGCAGGGGCTAGAAGGAGGAGAAATGAGCGCAGTACTGCCACGTCACAGAGTCAACATTCTAACGGGCACCAAGTCGGCCAGACTGATCGAGGAGGCCGCTGAGTGCGCCGGCTACATCAAGAAGGCAAAGAGACCTTTGCTCGTCGTCGGCCCCTTGCTGCTGGGATCTTCGCCAGACGGGAAGCTGCTTATGGATTACGCCATCGACCTGGCCAAAGCGGCCAGCATTCCGATATGCGCTACGGCCCAGACCAGAGGCAAACTGGTGGAGATGGGAGTTCAGCCGGATTGCGTCTATGATGCCGTCGAGATAGTGAACGCCCTCAAGGATCCCGACTGGAAAGGGGTGAAGAAAGAGGGAAACCACGACCTGGTGATGTTCTTCGGCATCAGATCCGACCTAGGCAGCCAGGGTCTCTCGACACTCAAGCACTTCGCACCGCACCTGAAGACTATGACGCTGTGCAAGCACTACTTCCCCCACGCCAGCTACTCACTGACAAACTTCAGGAAGGACGCGAAATGGCAGGAGTTCCTGGAGAGCCTTATAGAGGAATTGAAGAAAGGAGACTAAGGAAGAATGGAAGGCGAATTTCATGTAGATATGGGGCCCCAGTACGAAGGCGAGGTAATAAGAAAGGAAAACCTATATATCGAGTTCGGCGGACCGAAGATGTCTCACAAGTTCGAACTGGCAACGGTCAAGAGCGCCGACGAGATAGAGCACGAGAAGGTGGAGATCATCGGTCCCGACATCGGTGATCTGCAACCCTACGATGAGGAGAAGGGTGGCGGCAGCTATCCCATTGCCGTTCTCGTAGATGTTGCCGGCGGCGAGCTGGACAAAGACGCCGAGGCGATCATCGAAAGAAGAATCCACATGTTCACAAACATGATCGAGGGCTGGTATCACATGAACCAGAGGCAGGACGTGTGGATGAGGATAAGCAAAGAATGCCATAGCAAGGGCTTTACCTCACTCCGGGAACTGGCAGAGATCTACATCCTGCTTTATACATCGGAGATGCCGATCATCGAGGCCATTCAGGTTACGATCATAACCGATGAGAAGAAGGTGGCAGAGCTTCTGCCCCATGCCCTGGAGGTCTACAATGCCAGGGACGAGAGGGCAAGGACTCTCAACGACGAGGACGTCGACACTTTCTATGGATGCGTGCTGTGTCAGAGCTTCGCTCCGACTCATATATCGATCATAACTCCCAACAGAATAGCGAACTGTGGAGCCATCAACTGGTTTGATGGCAGAGCTGCCGCTAAGATCGACCCGGAAGGGCCCATCTTCGCAATACCGAAGGGCGAGGTAATCGACGCCGTGAAGGGCGAGTACTCGGGAGCAAATGCCATTGAAGCTGAGAAGTCGCTCGGCAACTACGACAGGGTCTATCTGTACAGCGCGTTTGAGCACCCGCACACATCCTGTGGTTGTTTTGAGGCCATCGTCTTCTACATCCCCGAGGTGGATGCCTTCGGAGTAGTGCACAGAGAGTACAAGGGTGAAACGGTGATCGGAGAGACCTTCTCCCACATGGCCGGCGAAACGTCCGGAGGAAAGCAGATAGAGGGAAGACTGGGAACCGGACTGGAACAACTCAGATCTCCCAAGTTCATCCAGGCCGATGGCGGCCTGGCCCGGATCGTCTGGCTGCCCAAGAACCTGAAGGAACGGTTCAAGGACACGCTGGAAGCCAAAGGGCTCTACGATAAGATCGCCAGTGAAGATGACGTGAAGAGCGTGGACGAGCTCGTGGAGTTCCTGGAGAAGACTGCCCATCCCTGGCTGCAGGGCGAGGTGGAACTGCCGACGTAGACGCAGGATTTAGCAGCTATCAGCCAACAGAGACCTGTAGTCTGATAGCTGAGAGTTGATGACTCATTAAAGGAGGTTTGCCATGCCGATTGCAGGTTCCGAGATTGTCAAGATTCTTCCGGGAAGGAAGCCATGTAAGGACTGCGGCTTCCCTACCTGCTTCGCCTTTGCCATGAAACTGGCATCGGGCGGAGCCACTGTGGACAAATGCCCATACCTCTCCGACGAGGTAAAGGCCAGGTTGCTGGATCTCCTGGCGCCGCCGATCAAGCTCGTTACCGTAGGCTCCGGCGACAACGCCGTCAAGATCGGTAACGAGGAGGTGATATACCGGCATGAGAAGACCTTCATACACTCGCCGGCCATAACGCTCCTTATCTCGGACAAAGAGGCGGACGAAAAAGTCGACGAGAAGATAAAGAAGATAAAGGACCTGCAATTCCCCTGGGTGGGCGTGGATCTTAAGGCAGACCTCCTGGCACTCCATTTCGAGTCGGGTAACAAGGACAGGTTCCTGTCCCTGGTGAAGAAAGTCTACGATGCAACAGATGTGGGCGTGGTGCTGATCTCAGAAGACCTGGACGCCCTTTTCGCGGCACGGGACATATACGCAGACAGGAGTCCGCTTCTCTACCCCATAACAACCGAGAACATAGACCGGGCGATCCCCAGGATCAAGGAGAAGATCACTCCTATCGGCCTCAGGGGAAAGAGCATTGAGGAGCTGATCCCCCTCACTACCAGGTTGAAAGAAGAGGGCATCGAGGACCTGGTCCTGGATCCCGGTTCCAGGAACGTGCTGGAGGCAGTAAGAGACCAGACCTTCATCAGAAGGGCATCGCTGAAGCAGGGCTTCAGACCGCTCGGCTACCCCACTATTGGCTTTCCCTGTTTTATCGCCAGGGACGGGTTGAAGGAGATGATGGTGGGATCGGCGCTCATAAACAAATGGGCGGCCATAATCGTCTTCTCCGATTTCGACCGGCACTCGCTCCTGCCCCTCCTTGTTCAACGACTCAATATCTACACCGATCCTCGCTTTCCGATGGCAGTGGAGGAGAAGGTCTACGAAGTCGGGCAACCCGACGAGTCCTCGCCTGTTCTCGTCACAACGAACTGGGCTTTGACGTACTTCCTCGTATCATCGGCTGTTGAGGCTACCAAGGTTCCCGCCTACATCTGCGTGAAGGAGGCGGAGGGACTCGGAGTCCTCACGGCATGGGCCGCAGGCAAGTTTACGGGGGATGCCGTAGGCACGTTCGTGAAGAAGTGCGGCATCGAGGACAGGGTGAAGCACAGGAAGATACTCATACCGGGGAAGGTGGCAAGGATTAGAGGCGAGCTTGAAGATGCTCTGAACCTCGAATGGGAGGTGGTGATCGGCCCTCGGGAGACAACCGGCATAGCCCATTTCCTGCCGGCATTCGCCAAGCAGCTGAAGTGACATCCCCGGGCACGACATAAGGAATGATTGCCAAGGACCAGAGCGGCCAAGCTCTGTCTGAGATTCTGTCGTCACATACCAAAGATAGGGGTAATCTCATACCCCTGCTGCAGGAAACCCAGGCGAAGCTGGGTTATGTCCCCAGGGAAGCGATGCAGGCGATCTCAGATTTCCTGGGAATACCCCGGGTTGAGGTCTGGGGCGTCGCCACCTTTTACAATCAGTTCCGTCTCAAACCTCTAGGAAGACACCACATCGTTGTCTGTATGGGAACCGCTTGCCACCTGGCGGGCGGCAGGCTTATCATGGAGGCACTGGAGCGCGAACTGGAGATCAAGGCGGGAGAGACAGGCGCGGACGGCAACTTCAGCCTGGAAAGAGTGGCCTGTATCGGCTGCTGCATGCTGGCCCCGGTGGCCCTCATAGGAGACAAGGTCTTCCCCAGGATGACTCCGTTCAAGGCAGAAGAGGCGCTCATACCTTACAAGCGGGGAGAGGCCAAGGACACAGAACAGTGAGGACCTGAATTGCCCGGAGTTCTGGCACAGACGAGTGACCCCCGGGCAGAATACCGGGAGAGGGATACGGCGTTTTGCCAAACATGAGTTTTGCAGCTATCAAGGAGAAGGCGCAGGCAGAATGGGAAGCCCTGCAGGGCAGCACCCATATTCTCGTCAGTTCAGCTACATGCGGGAGAGCCGCCGGCGCCCTGGATGTGGTCGATGCTCTCAGTAGCGAACTGGCGAGGCAAGGCCTGGAAACACCGATCATCCAGGTTGGCTGCATGGAACTCTGCTATGCCGACCCCCTGGTCATCATACGCAAGCCTGATCCGATGAGCATCGCGTATGCCAACGTAACTCCGGAGCTCGTGCCGCGCATTGTGGAGGGTTACGTTGCAGGCGACGACCCATGCCTGGAGCTTGCCTTGGGCACGTTCGAGGGAGGTGAGGACGAGGCAGCCTACATCCCGGAGTTGCCCAGGTATGAACACGAGCTTCGCCTCGTTCTGCGCCGTTGCGGCTATATTGATCCTGAGAACATAAAGCACTATATCGCTACCGGCGGCTATAGCGGCCTTGACACGGCTCTGAAGATGCCGCCCGGTGACGTAATAGCCGAACTGAAGAGGTCGGGGCTGCGCGGAAGGGGAGGAGCCGGCTTTCCAACTCACCGCAAGTGGGAGCAATGCCGTGAAGCAGAAGCCAGGCCGAAGTACGTGATATGCAATGCCGACGAAGGAGACCCCGGTGCCTTCATGGACCGCGTGGTCCTGGAAAGCGATCCGCATCAGGTCATCGAGGGGATGGTCATAGCCGGCTATGCCGTAGGTGCTGAACGAGGATACATCTATGTTCGAGCCGAGTACCCTCTGGCCATCAAGCGTGTTCAGATCGCACTGAAGCAGGCAGCCGAGGCAGGTCTCCTGGGGGGTGATATCCTGGGCAGCGGCTTCGGCTTCGACATCGAGATAGCCGCGGGAGCGGGCGCATTCGTGTCGGGAGAATCAACGGCGCTCGTCGCGGCTATGGAGGGGAGAAGAAGCGAACCGCGTACACGACCCCCTCGGTTGGCCGAGGCCGGCCTGTGGGGGAGGCCCACATTGTTGAACAACGTGAAGACCTTCGCCTACGTTCCTTCGATAATCCACCACGGCGCTGAGTGGTTCGCCTCAAGCGGCACCGAAGGTAGCAGGGGCACCGCGGTGTTCACACTGGCAGGCAAGGTGGTCAACACGGGATTGGCAGAGGTGCCTATGGGGACAACACTCCGCCAGTTGATCTACGACATCGGCGGCGGCATCAGCAAGGACAGGCAGTTCAAGGCGGTGCAGATAGGAGGACCGTCGGGAGGTTGCCTCCCCGAGGGACTTCTCGACATCCCAATCGATTATGACTCGCTCCGCGAGGCCGGGTCGATGATGGGCTCGGGCGGCATGATTGTCATGGATGAGGACAACTGCATGGTTGATGCTGCCAGGTTCTTCCTCGACTTCTCAACCAGGGAATCCTGCGGGAAGTGCACCACGTGCCGCCTGGGCACCCTGCAGATGCTGCACATCCTGGAAGAGATAACCGCCGGCCGTGGTAAGATGAAGGATATCGAGCTTCTGCAGCAACTGGCTGAGGATGTAAAGGCTGGTTCGCTCTGCGGATTGGGGAGAACAGCACCCAACCCCGTGCTTACGACACTCCGCTATTTCAGGGACGAATACGAAGCCCACATCAGGGACAAGACCTGCGCGGCCAGGGTCTGTACAGATCTCATCGTCTATTATATCCTTCCAGACAGGTGCGACAGAGCCTGTGAACACTGTGTGCTCACCTGTCCCACCGACGCAATCAAGGGAGGCAAAGGAGAGGTCAAGGTCATAGATCAGGAGAAGTGCACCAAGTGCAGCACATGCCTGGACGTTTGCCCGCCTGAGTATGACGCAGTGGTGAAGTTATCGCCTGTCAGTTCACTGCCTTCACCTGAGCCATCCGAAAGGAGAAGCAAGAAATGACAAAGACAATCGCAATGGCGGGAAAAGGGGGGGTAGGCAAGACTACCATCGCTGCTTTGCTCGTCAAGATACTCTCACAGAGAGGGCTTGTCCTCGCCCTGGACGCAGATCCCAGCACGAATCTCAACCAGGCGCTGGGACTGCCCCTCGACGATAGTCAGACTGTCGGCACAATAAGGGAGAAGATGACCGATGATGTGTCCAAGGGCAAGTTGAGTCCCACCATCGTCAAGCAGGAGTACCTTTTCGGTAAGATAGTTGAATCCCTGACGGAGTCCAAAGGATTCGACCTTCTGGCCATGGGACGCCCCGAGGGACCGGGATGCTACTGCGCCTCCAATCGCTTCCTCCGCGACTCCCTGGACAAGCTGGTAGAGGATCACAAGTACGACTACATCATCATCGACTGCGAGGCAGGGCTTGAACACATCAGCCGCCAGACAACCAGGGACATCGATGTCCTGCTCATCATCTCCGACCCGACCATTAGGGGCATCACCACCGCAGCCCGGATGAAGAAGCTCATCGAGGAACTGAGGTCTAACGTGGGCAGGGCCGGACTCATCATCAACCGGGTCAAAGGCGAACTGACTCCCGAGATCGACAAGGCGATCGAAGATTCCGGTCTCGAAGTGCTTGCCCTGATTCCTGAGGAGCCCGACATGTCCGAGCTCGAGACCAGAGGAAAGCCGGTGGTTGATCTCCCTGCCGAATCGCCGCTTCAACTCAAGGTCAGGGAGGTAGTTGAGAACCTGTCTCTGTAGAAGAGCTACTGACGAACGCCTGCTTGTGAAACCGGTGTCGGATGGTTTAGAATGCGGCGTCTTACCGAACCCGCGCAGTGACGCAGAACAGGCGTTTCGGACGTGTCGAGTGTAGACAGGACAAATCGACTTTGGCTAGCTACAGCTGAGGTTCATGCGACATGGAAACACATCTGAGGGACTACACCAAGTTCAGACCGAAACCTGCAGAAGAGATCGGGGAGGTTTTCCGGCGCGCCAACCGGATGTTCGTCCTTTCATGCGGGAAATGCTACAAGGTGTTCGAGCAGGAAGACGAGGGCCAGTACGAGCAACTCCTGGAGACACTGGGCGACGATGCTTCAAAGGTTGCCGGACACAAACGGGTTGACTTTCTCTGTAACGAGTTCCTGTCCGGGAAGAAGATCTCAGGTCTGGACCTCGGTGACTCCGACAGCATAGGGGTGATGTCCTGCGGCCTGGGAGTTCAGTTTGTGGCCGGGCTCTTCGAACAGACACCTGTCTACGCGCTGTCCGACTCTGTGGCGCACGGCCTCAACTACCCTTCTGAGGTCGGCTATCACGGGATATCGCTTGAGGATGACAGCTGCGCGGCTTGTAGCCAGTGCTATCTGAACCTCACCGGCGGGATCTGCCCCATCACGAACTGCGCTAAAGGCCTCCTGAACGGGCCCTGCGGCGGGGCAACGGCCGGGAAGTGCGAGGTTAACTCAGACGTTGACTGTGCCTGGGTGAGAATCCATGACCGACTGACCAAACGCGGAGAACTCCTCTCGTTTGGCTACGTGCACACCAGGGATTACTCCAGGCCATCCTGGAAGACGCAGAACAACCTATCGCTGCAGAACCGTGAGTCCAGAGGAGAGGGATTCTACGGAGGGTTCCATCCTCTGGAGAAGAAGGAGGTAACTGCCGACAGGCGAATAGAGCAGTTCGCAGAACCGCAGACGGCTGTGATCTTCCTCTGTCAGCACATCGGCAAGAGGGCCAGGCCCATTGTGGAACCGGGAGAGATGGTCAAGGTTGGCCAGAAGATCGGAGAGGCCGACGGGTTCGTCTCGGCCGCCATCCACTCCAGCATCAGCGGAAAAATGATCGCCGTAGAAGACAGGCCCTATCCCGCGGCACCGCGCAAAGAGCTGGCCGTGGTGATAGAGAACGACGGCAAGGCCGAAATGCACCCTTCGGTCCAGCCGAGGACTGGATATGAGGCGCTGCCCAAAGAAGCCTTGCTCGAAATAATCAAGGAGAGCGGAATCGTGGGGCTCGGCGGAGCCATGTTCCCCACTCATGTGAAGTTCTCCCCTCCGAAACCCGTCGACACCCTGCTTGTAAACGGCTGTGAGTGTGAGCCTTATCTCAACACCGATAACAGGCTCATGATCGAGCACACCGAGGAGATACTCGCCGGCATAGGGATAGTACAGAGGATCCTGAGCGTCGACAGGGTGTTGATGGGAGTCGAGGAGAACAAGCCCGAAGCCATAGCGGCGCTGAGCAGGTTCTCTGATAAGTATCCATCGGTGCAGGTGGTCAGCCTCAAGACCAAGTATCCTCAGGGAGCTGAGAGATCATTGATCAAGAGACTCCTCGACAGAGATGTCCCTCCCCCTCCCAAAGGGCTTCCTTTCGATGTAGGAGTGATGGTCTCCAATGTGGGCACGCTGTTTGCCATCTATCAGGCGGTGGCGAAAGGCGTACCCATGTTCCAGCGGGTTATCACCGTGTCAGGAGAAGGACTGAGCAGGCCAGGAAACTACCTGGTCAAGATAGGCACTCCCATCAGGGACATTATGCGGCATTGCCTTGCCAAGGATGTGGAGGGGCTTCTTGAGGAATACGATGTCAAGATGGGCGGGGCGATCATGGGCATTCCCCAGGCCAACCTCGATTCCGCCGTCATCAAGGGAACCACAGGACTGACCGTCCTCAGGCGACATCCCGTGGGCGTTTCCGAGGAGAGGGACTGCATTAAGTGCGGTCGTTGCGTCGAAGTCTGCCCCATGCATCTTTACCCTCTCTTCTACGGTCTGTACGGAAAGCAGGGTGATCTGGGCAAGGCGCTTGAGCACAGGGTGGAGGAATGCGTCGAGTGCGGATGCTGTGAATACATCTGTGCCTCCAAGATAGCGCTTCTGAGTTTCATAAGACAGGAGAAGGCGTATGCTCGCAGTGCAGATAAAGGCTAAGGAAGAGATACTTCCCCTGATCTCGTCAAAGAGGCTTTTCATCTTCGAATGCCTGGGCTGTCGTGACGTTCATTATCCAGTAGAGGAGGCACAAGAGCTTATCGGCAGCCTGGACGAGGAGATAGTGGGCAAAGCCACTCTCGATTATCTCTGTCACAGGGACTACAGCCGGGAGTACATCAAGGCCTATGCCCCCGAGATAGACGAGGCGCAGGTCATCCTAGTCTTCTCATGCGGGGTGGGAGCCCAGGTGTTATCCTCGCTTCTGGAAGATAGAAAGGTCTACACAGGTTGCGATACCCTCTACCTCAGCGGCTTCCAGGGGTTAACGGCGAAGGAGTATAACTGCGGCCAGTGCGGGGAGTGCTATCTCAACTACACCGGAGGCCTTTGCCCGGTCGCTCTGTGTTCCAAGAACCTTCTCAACGGCCCATGTGGCGGCTCACAGAATGGCAAGTGCGAGGTCGATCCCGACATGCCGTGCGTCTGGCAACAGATCTACGACCGCCTCGCCAGGCTGGGACAGCTTGAGACAATGGAGAGGCTGGGGGCACCCAAGAGGTGGAACGCGAGCCCTCTCCAATGACCGGCAGCAAGAAGGCTTTCCTGGATGTCCCGATCGCATCGTGACTAACGAAACAACCGGAGGAGCAATGAAGAGCAAGAGCAATCTGGAGCGGGTACTTGAAGCCGGACACTTCGCGGTCACAGGCGAGCTGGGGCCGCCGGCAAGCGCCGATGCAGAGGTGATCAGGAAGAAGGCGAGAATACTCAAGGGGCACGTGGACGCCTTCAACATCACCGATGGCCAGACCGCTGTCGTGCGCATGGCATCGTGGGCCGCTGCCGTCATGGGCAAGCAGGAAGGCATGGATCCCATCGTACAGATGACCTGCCGCGACCGGAACCGCATTGCCCTCCAGATGGATGTGCTGGGCATCGCAGCACTGGGTATAAACAACATGCTTTGCCTCACCGGCGACCACCAGAAGTTCGGCAACCACCCCGCAGCCAGAGGCGTCTATGATCTCGACTCCATTCAACTGCTCAAGATGGTGAGAGACATGCGGGATGAGAAGAAGTTCCAGTGCGGCGACGACATCGCGGTCGAGCCCCGTCTCTTCATCGGGGCTGCCGAGAACCCGTTCGCCGATCCTTTCGAGTTCCGGGTGCCCCGACTCGCCAAGAAGGTGGAGGCAGGGGCCGATTTCATCCAGACTCAGATCATCTACAACGTGGACAAGTTCGCCGAGTGGATGAAGGGAGTGCGCGACAGGGGCCTGCACGAACGCGTGAAGATACTCGCCGGCGTCGCCCCCATTAAGTCCATGGGTGCGGCAAGATACATGAAGACAAGGGTTCCCGGAATGGACGTCCCGGACAGCGTCCTCGAACGGCTCCAGGGAGCACCAACCAAAGAGCAGGTGTCCCGGCAGGGCATCAACCTCTGCGTTGACATCATCAAGCAGGTACGCGAGATCGAAGGTGTCGCCGGCATTCACCTCATGGCCATTGAATGGGAAGAGGTCGTGCCGGAAATAGTGGAGGCGGCCGGGCTCCTGCCCCGCCCTGTCTTGCCCGAGTGAATATGATGAAGAAGAACCATAACGACCCGCATGGCCCCAGAGAAGAGGCTTACCAGCTTTCCTATGACCTCGCCCGCAAACATCTGGCCGGCATCAGCGATCTTGAGGAGCAATGCCGCAAGAGCGGCACCCGCTACGTGGGGCCCGATACGATAGTTCTCAGCTATCTAAATCGGCAATATAGCATCACCTTTCCCGGCGTCGACGTCTCGCTAGAGGACAGTGATGCAGAAGTCCCCCTGACGGACAAGATACTGATGCTCCACTACTTCAACCATGCCAGAGGCACCCCGCCTACGGGCAAACTCATCACCTTCAAACAGATCCCGGGCGGCATCAGTTACTACCCGGCGTTCTTTCAGAGGGTCGTTTCGCCCCTGGCCGGCCGCTTTGGAAAGCAGCCCGACCTCTTGCCGAAGGCTGCCGCTCGCTTCGGTGGCAACAAAGCCGATCTCGGAGACGTGTCCGTGACCATCAATGGATTTCCCCATGTACCGATCACCCTCGCCCTGTGGCAGGGTGATGACGAGGTTTCTCCCTCGGCGAACGTGCTCTTTGACGCCAACATAACGGACTACCTGCCCACCGAGGATGTGGTCGTCCTCTGCGGAAACCTGGCCTGGAAACTGATCAAAGAGATCCCCTCAACCTGACCCCGACCAACCGTTGCGCTCACTCAACACAGAGACCACCCTGGCACATCATGCCCCGAATCTGACAGGTACTCGCAACACCCTTTGCAGGCTCACCACAGGCAGAGCACAAGAGTGGTGAATGGTTATCTACCACGCGGATCCGCGCCTGCAATCGGGAAGACTCGAAGAGATCTGGTGGAGCTGATGGGATTCGAACCCACCACCTTCTGACTGCCAGTCAGACGCTCTCCCAACTGAGCTACAGCCCCTCCTGAGGTAAGAATATAGCAGACCAGCGTGCGAAACTCAAGCTAGACGTTCAGCCCCAGCCAATGCAGTATCGACCGCAGACCGAAGTATCCCAGGTAGGCCAGTATCATGTTCTTAACCGTCCTCCCCGCCCAGGTGGAGAGGAAGAATCTCA
>Ga0209498_1001072_pt1 | contig 16763 bp, 15 predicted proteins | sample WalLakDeSediment_FD_184131 | JGI IMG/M metagenome (GOLD analysis project Ga0209498, IMG submission 184131) | Lake sediment microbial communities from Walker lake, Nevada to study Microbial Dark Matter (Phase II) - Walker Lake 11/02/13 Deep... | ecosystem: Environmental > Aquatic > Freshwater >... | reverse complement strand
CAACGAGGTCCTCGAAGCGAAGCTGCTGGCTGGAAGCACGGGCTACGACCTGGTGGTTCCCTCGCTGTCGTTCCTCGGCCGCCAGATCGTTGCGGGCGCGTTCCAGCCGATCGACCGCTCCAAGCTGTCGAACTACGGCAACCTCGACTCTGACCTGATGGCCAGGATTGCCGAAACCGATCCCGGCAACAAGTATTCCGTGCCGTACCTCTGGGGCACGACGGGAATCGGCTTCAACGTCGGCAAGATCGCGGAGATCTTCGGCGAGGACTTCGAAGTCGACTCCTGGAGCCTGGTGCTCGATCCGGAAAATACCGCCAAGCTCTCCGGCTGTGGCTTCGCCATGCTGGACGCCGCCTCGGAGATGATTCCCGTGGCGCTGCACTATATCGGCGAGGACCCCAACAGCTTCGATCCGAACGTGATCGCGAAATCCAGGGATGTCCTGCTGGCCGTGCGGCCGCACGTGACGTATTTCCACTCGTCCCAGTACATCAACGACCTGGCGAATGGCGACATCTGCGTCGCCGTCGGCTGGTCGGGCGACGTGTTCCAGGCCGCCGACCGGGCGTCGGAAGCCGAGCAGGGCGTGGAAGTCGATTACGTCATCCCCGACGAAGGCGCGCCGATGTGGTTCGACATGCTCGCCATCCCCGTGGATGCGCGCAATCCCGGCAATGCCCACCTCTTCATCGATTTCCTGCTGCGTCCGGAAGTGATGGCGGAGATCACGGACTACGTGGCCTTCGCGAATGCCGTGCCCGCGTCGCTGGAACTCATCGACGAGGAAGTGGGCGAGAACCCGGCCATCTATCCACCGGAAGAGGTCATGGAGAAGCTCTACACGCTGAAGGTCCTGCCGCGGGAGGTCGACCGGATCTACACGCGGGTCTGGACCACCGTCCGGACCGGGCGGTGAGCTGAGCGACGGTCGCGCGGAGCCGAGCTGAGTTGGCCCTTCCAAGCGTCGTCCCCGCGCAGGGGCAAACGTCATGAGCGCCCAGGGTAAGTCCGCTGCCGGCGCGCGGGCCTCGGTTTCCCCTGCGCGGTCCGACGCGCTCGGCCGACAGGATTACCTGAAGATCGACGGCGTCTCCAAGGACTTCGACGGATTCGTCGCCGTCGATCGCGTCAACCTCCTGGTCCGGCAGCGCGAGATCTTCGCGCTGCTGGGCGCCTCCGGCAGCGGGAAGTCGACGCTGCTGAGGCTGCTGGCCGGATTCGAGTCCCCGTCGGCCGGACGCATCGAGCTGGACGGCGAAGATCTCGCGGGGCTGGCGCCGTACAAGCGGCCAGTGAACATGATGTTCCAGTCCTATGCGCTCTTCCCGCACATGACGGTGGCCGACAACGTTGCATTCGGACTGAAGCAGGATCGCCTGCCGCGCGACAAGGTGAAGCGGCGGGTCGAGGAAATGCTGGCGCTGGTGCACATGGAATCGATGGCGCGCCGCAAGCCGCACCAGCTGTCGGGGGGGCAGCAGCAACGGGTGGCGCTGGCCCGTTCGCTGGCGAAGAGCCCCAAGCTCCTGCTGCTGGACGAACCCATGGGAGCGCTCGACAAGAAGCTGCGCTCCGAGATGCAGCTGGAGGTGGTGAACATCATCGAGCGGCTGGGCGTGACCTGCGTCATGGTCACCCATGACCAGGAAGAGGCCATGACCATGGCGCACCGGATCGCGATCATGGAGGGCGGCCGGATCGTGCAGGTCGGCACGCCGGACGAGATCTATGAGCAGCCCACGAGCCGCTTCGCCGCCGGGTTTGTCGGCTCGGTCAATCTCATCGAAGGCAAGATCGAGGATGATGAGCCCGAACACGTCACCATCAGGGCGGCCGGCTTGTCGGAATCCATCTGGGTCGGACACGGGCATACCGGCTACGAGGGGATGGAGGTGGTCTTAGCCGTGCGCCCGGAGAAGCTCGTGGTCAGCAAGGAGCGCCCCGCACAGGCGCACAACTGCTTCCAGGGCAAGATCGAGGACATCGCCTACCTGGGCAGCCACTCGGTGCTGCACATTCGCCTGGATGGCGGCCTCAAGGTGCTGGCCCACGTGGCCAATTCGCGGCGCTGGGCATCGGAGGACTTCACCTGGGATGAGCACGTCTGGGTCAGCTGGCACGATCTCGCGGGCGTGGTCCTCACCGCATGAGGAACCTGCTCAGGGGTCGGTTCCCGGGGGCGCGCTGGCTGGTCATTGCGGTGCCGTTCCTGTGGATGCTGGTTTTCTTCGCCGTTCCGTTCGCGATCGTGCTGAAGATCTCGTTCGCCGAGGGGCTCATCGCGATGCCGCCTTACAGCGACATCCTGACCCGGACGGACAAGGGCGTCATCATCCAGCTGAACTTCGAGAACTACCTCTACATGGTCCGCGACAGCCTGTATGTCTCGGCCTACCTCGGCTCCCTGAAAATCGCGCTCATCTCGACCTTCCTGTGCCTGTTGATCGGGTACCCGATGGCCTACGCGATCTCGAGGCTCGATCCGACCGCCCGCAACATCGCGCTGCTGCTGGTGATCCTGCCGTCGTGGACCTCGTTCCTGATCCGGGTCTACGCCTGGATCGGGATACTCAAGAACAATGGCCTCATCAACAATTTCCTGATGTGGATCGGCGCGATCTCCGAGCCCCTGCAGATCCTGCACACGCCGCTTGCGGTGTACGTCGGCGTGGTCTACACGTACCTGCCCTTCATGATCCTGCCGCTGTACGCGAACCTCGTGCGCCTCGACCCGCGCCTGGAGGAGGCGGCCTATGACCTCGGTGCGAAGCCTTGGCGGGTGTTCCTGAGCCTGACGTTACCGATGACCCTGGCGGGCATCATCGCGGGCTCCATGCTCGTGATGATCCCGGTTGTTGGGGAGTTCGTGATCCCGGAGCTGCTGGGCGGCCCGGATACCCTGATGATCGGGAAGGTCTTATGGGAGGAGTTCTTCAATAACAGGGACTGGCCGGTGGCTTCGGCTGTGGCGATCATCATGTTGCTGCTGCTCGTCATCCCGATCACCATCTTCCATCATTACCAGTCGCGGGACATGGAGAAGAGGCTGGCATGAGCGGCGCTGGACGCAATTCGCGATTCACATTGACGCTGCTCGGCCTCGGGTTCGTTTTCCTGTATGCGCCGATTCTCAGCCTGATCGTCTACTCGTTCAACGAGTCCCGGCTGGTGACGGTCTGGTCGGGGTTCTCGTTCAAGTGGTATGGGGAACTGTTCAGGGATCGCCAGCTCATGGATGCCGTGTGGGTCAGCATACGGGTGGCGTTCTACACCGCCTGGGCAGCGGTCGCCATCGGCACCATGGCGGCGATGCTCCTCGTCAGGTTCCGGCGCTTTGCAGGCAAGACGCTGTTCGGCGCCTTGATCACCGCGCCGCTGGTCATGCCCGAAGTGATCACCGGGCTGTCGCTGCTTTTGCTGTTCGTTTTCATCGGCGAGCTGATCGGCACGCCGATCATGCGCGGCATGGGCACCATCTGGATTGCGCACACGACCTTCGCCACGGCCTTCGTGACCGTGGTGGTGGCCTCGCGGCTGACCGAAATGGATCGCTCGCTGGACGAGGCGGCGATGGACCTGGGCGCGAACCGGCTGAAGGTGTTTTTCGTCATCACTCTGCCGCTCATCGTCCCCGCGCTGGTGGCCGGCTGGCTGCTGGCGTTTACGCTCTCCCTGGACGACCTGGTGATCGCCAGCTTCGTGTCCGGACCCGCCTCGACCACGCTGCCGATGAAGGTGTTCTCCTCGGTGCGCATGGGCGTGAGCCCGAAAATCAATGCGCTGGCCACATTATGGATTCTGGCGGTTTCCCTGGCGGCGGTCATCGCCTGGTGGGTGATGGCGCGCAGCGAAAGGAAGCGGCGAGAGGAGAGTCAAGGGAATGACGAGACGACTTGAGATACAGACCTGATTTTTTCGACCAGAGGCGCTAAGCCCAAAGATACAAGGAACCTGATCATGACGAAGAAAGACACGCCCGTACGGATCGCCGTTACGCCGCTTCCATCCGCACTTGTAGCTGGGATTCTGGCCGGGCTTCTGGTTGCGCCCGCGCATGCGGAAGACGAGGGCTGGTGGTACGGGGGCAGCCTGACGGTGACCAGCGATTACGTTTACCGCGGCGTCACACAGACGGACGAGAGCCCGGCGATCCAGGGCAGCCTGGATGTCGGCCATTCGAGTGGCTTCTATGCCGGCGTCTGGGCATCCAACGTCGACTTCGACGAGCCGGACGGCATCGACATCGAGGTCAACATCTACGCCGGATGGACATTCGAGTTCGAGAACGACACCGAGCTCGACCTGCAGCTGGTGCGCTATCTGTATCCCGACGCCAACCCCGGTTTCGGCTTCAACTACAACGAGTTCATCGCGGCGTACAGCTTCCTCGAGAACTACACGGCGACGGTGGCCTGGTCGGACGACTTCTGGAAATCCGGCGAGAGCGCCTTCTACTACCATCTAGGCGCCGAATATGAACTGGGCGTGGCCGAGCTGAACCTGGTCCTCGGCGCCGGTCTCAACGACGTTTCCAGCGTGACGGGCAGCGATTACTGGGACTTCCAGGTCGGCATCAACCGCAGCTTCGGCATGATCAATGCGGACCTGTCGTACTTCGACACGTCGGGTTTCGATGACGACGTTCAGGATGTCTTCGGACCCAGCAATTGGGCCGACGCACGCGTGGTCCTGACCTTCAGCATCGAGTTCTGAGGCGGGATACGCTCTCGAGGCTTGACCTGAAACCAAAGCGGGGCCGGTTTGCCGGCCCCGCTATTTTCTTGTCGCCTCCGCGCCTCCGCCTCTCTGCGTCTCCGCGCCTCCGCGCGAAAGTCTTCCCCGGCAGAAGCACCCGGCGCCGCGCCGGCGAGGCTACTTCATGGTCGGCATGATGAACTCCGGCTCACCCTGCGGGGAGAGCGGCCAGCGCGCCGTGACGGTCTTCAGCCGCGTGTAGAAGCGCACGCCGTCCGGGCCATGCATGTGGAGCGGTCCGAACAGGGAGCGTTTCCAGCCGCCGAAACTGTGGAAGGCCATCGGCACCGGGATTGGAACATTGATCCCGACCATCCCGGCCTCGACCCGATGAGTGAACGCCCGTGCCGCCGCCCCGGAGCGCGTGAAAATCGCCGTGCCGTTGCCGAATTCGTGGCTGTTGACGAGCGCGAGTGCGGCCTCGAGATCCGGCACCCTGACGACGCACAGCACCGGCCCGAAAATCTCCTCACGGTAGATCCTCATGTCCGGGCTTACATGGTCGAACAGGCAGCCGCCAAGGAAGAAACCCTGCTCGTGCCCGGGGACCCTGAAATCACGCCCGTCGACCACGAGCCTGGCGCCCTCGGCCACGCCGAGGTCCACGTACCCGCGGACCTTGTCCAGGTGTTGGCCGGTGATCAGCGGGCCCATATCGGGATCGCCCTGGCAACCCGGCCCGATCCTCAGCGCGCGGACTCGCGGCGCGAGATTCTCGACCAGCGCATCCGCGGTCGCATCGCCCACGCAGACCGCGACCGAAATCGCCATGCAACGTTCGCCGGCCGAGCCGTAGCCCGCCCCGAGCAAGGCGCTCGCAGCCTGCTCCAAATCGGCGTCGGGCAGGATCACCATGTGGTTCTTGGCGCCACCCAGTGCCTGGACGCGTTTGCCGCGCGCGGAGCCCCGCGCGTAGATGTATTCCGCAATCGGCGTGGAGCCGACGAAACTCAGGGCCTGGACACGGTCGTCGCCAATCAGCGCATCCACGGCGTCCTTGTCGCCGTGGATCACGTTGAAAACCCCGTCCGGCAGCCCGGCCTCCTTGAGCAGCCGGGCCAGGATCATCGCCGGACCCGGATCGCGCTCTGAAGGCTTGAGGATGAAGCTGTTGCCGCAAGCCAGAGCGACCGGGAACATCCACATCGGCACCATGGCGGGGAAATTGAACGGCGTGATCCCTGCGACGACACCCAGCGGAGCGAACTCGCTCCACGAATCGACGCCGCTGCCCACGTTCATGGAATGCTCGCCCTTGAGCATCTGGGGAATGCCGCAGGCGAATTCCACCACCTCGACGCCGCGGGTCAGTTCGCCGCGCGCGTCGGCCAGGACCTTGCCGTGTTCCGCGGTGATCGCCGCCACGATCTCGTCGGCATGCTCTTCGAGCAGGCTCTTGAAGCGGAACATGACGCGCGCCCGGCCGAGCGGCGTGGTCGCCGCCCAGGCCGGGAAGGCGGCATGCGCCGCGGCGACCGCCCGGGCGACGTCGTCTCGCCCGGCGAGCGGCACATGGCAGGCGACCCGGCCCGTGGCGGGATCGAACACTTCGCCGGTCCTGATCGACTCGCCGACCCAGCATGCGCCGTTCACCCAGTGCGCTACCCGGGGTATGCCGGCCTCCGGCCGGCTCGCTTCATCGGCGTGGCTCATAACTGTCTCCCGATTCAAGCCAGCGCCTCGAGCGCCGGCGTGTAGGCATAGCCAAGGTCATGGGCAACCGCCTCAAATGTGACCCTGCCTTCGTGCACATTCAGGCCGTTGCGCAGATGCTCGTCATCCAGCATGGCCTGCCGGGCCCCCTTGTTGGCGAGCTGCACCGCGTACGCCAGGGTCGCGTTGGTGAGCGCGAAAGTGGACGTGCGCGCGACCGCGCCGGGCATGTTGGCGACGCAATAGTGGATGATGCCGTCCACCTCGTAGGTGGGATCCTGGTGGGTCGTGGCCCGGCTGGTTTCAAAGCAGCCGCCCTGGTCGATGGCGACATCGACCAGCACCGAGCCCGGCCGCATCAGCCCGAGCTGCTCGCGCCTGACGAGCTTGGGCGCGGCCGCGCCGGGAATCAGCACGGCGCCGATCACGAGGTCGGCGAGGCGCAGGTGCGTCTCGATAGACTCCTCGGTCGAGTAGAGCGTGTTGAGTCGCTCGCCGTAAAGCTCGTCGATGTACTTCAGGCGCGGCAGCGAGCGGTCGAACAGCGTGACATTGGCGCCCATCCCCATGGCGATTCGGGCCGCGTTCAACCCGACCACGCCCGCGCCGATGACCATGACATTGGCCGCGGGCACCCCGGGGACGCCGCCCAGCAAGACGCCGGAGCCGCCCTGGGCCCGCTCCAGCGCGTGCGCTCCCGCCTGGATCGACATACGCCCGGCCACTTCGCTCATGGGCGCGAGCAGGGGCAGGCCGCCGCTGCGGTCGGTCACCGTCTCGTAGGCGATTGCGGTGCACCCAGATTCCAGCAGCAGGCGGGTCTGCTCCGGATCCGGCGCCAAGTGCAGATAGGTGTAGAGGACCTGGCCCCGCCTGAGCATGCGGCACTCGTTTGGTTGCGGCTCCTTGACCTTGATGATCATCTCGGCGCGCGCGAAGATTTCCTCGGGCGTGTCGACGATTTCCGCCCCGATCTTTTCGTAGGCCGCGTCGGTCAGGCCGATCGCCTTGCCGCCATCGCGCTGAACCAGCACGCGATGACCGTTGCCGATCAGTTCGCGGGCGCCGCCCGGCGTCAGGCCGATGCGGTATTCGTGGTTCTTGATCTCCTTCGGCACGCCGATAAGCATGTGCAGGTTCGCCTTGGTGATGGGTGGAATATCCGGATCAGCCGGCCGCGCGGATCGCCGTCGCCAACCGCCCGACGATCTGGTCGATATGTTCGCGTTCCACGATCAGCGGCGGCGAGAGGGCGATCACGTCGCCCGTGCAGCGCACCAGCATGTCCCGGTTGTGGAAGCACTCGGTGAACACATCGTAACCGCGCGCGCCCGGCGCGTCGTTCCTGGGTGCCAGTTCCACCGCGCCGACCAGGCCGAAGTTGCGGATGTCGATGACGTTCGGCAGCTCGCGGAGGCTGTGCAGCGCGTCTTCCCAGTATCCGCCCAGCTCGATCGCCCGTTCGAAAAGCTGCTCTTCCTCGTAAAGGTCGAGCGTGGCCAATGCGGCGGCGCAAGCCGCCGGGTGGCCGGAGTAAGTGTAGCCGTGGAACAACTCGATCAACGGCTCCGGCCCCTGCATGAATGCATCATGCACGGCATCGGAGGCGAACACCGCGCCCATCGGAATCGAGCCGTTGGTCAGTCCCTTGGCGGTGGTCATCAGGTCCGGCGTGATGCCGAGCCGCTCCGCGGCGAAGGCCTTGCCGACCCGTCCGAATCCGGTGATGACTTCGTCGAATATCAGGAGTATTCCATGGCGGGTGCAGATCTCCCGCAGGCGCTCGAGGTAGCCGTCCGCCGGCAGGATCACGCCGGCGGATCCAGCGACCGGCTCGACGATGACGGCCGCGATAGTCGAGGCATCGTGCAGAGCGACCAGGCGCTCGAGGTCATCGGCGAGCTCCGCGCCATACCTGGGCAGGCCGCGGGAAAAGGCGTTGCGCCCGATGTCCAGCGTGTGACGTAGGTGATCGACACCCGGCAGCATGGCGCCGAAGGCCTTCCGGTTGTTGACCATGCCGCCCACGGACATGCCGCCGAAGCCGACCCCGTGATAACCCTTTTCGCGGCCGATCAGGCGTGTGCGCTGGCCATCGCCGCGGGCACGGTGATAGGCGAGGGCGATTTTCAGGGCCGTGTCCACGGACTCCGAGCCGGAGTTGGTATAAAAAACGTGCCCGAGCGATGCCGGAGCGATTTTCGCGAGTCGCTCGGCCAGTTCGAACGCGAGGGGATGACCCATCTGGAAGCTCGGCGCATAGTCGAGGCGCTCGAGCTGGGCTTTCACCGCCGCGGCAATGCGACTGCGGCCGTGACCGGCGTTGCAGCACCACAGCCCCGCCGTGGCGTCCAGCACCTCGCGCTGGTCGGGGGTCCGGTAGTACATGCCCCGGGCCTCGCTCAACAGTCGCGGTCGATGCTTGAACTGCCGGTTGGCGGTGAACGGCATCCAGTAGGCCGCCAGCCGGGAAGCGTCGGCGGCTTCGTTCGCGGCCGTGGCCGTTGCAGAATCGGCATTTGCAGCCATTACGTCTCCCGCGCCGGCTCGGCGGCGCCACTCATTCGGGTGAGTCGATGAAAAGTGTTGAATAAACTTTACATCAACCGCGACTTTTTGCCCATATCTACGCTAGATTCATGGCATAGTGTTCACTATTCGGCAACAAAACGGGGAATTTGGTCGATGGATATCGGTGCCCGCCTGAAAGCGATCCGCAAGGCGCAGGGCTTGAGCCAGCGCGAACTGGCCAAGCGCGTCGGGGTGACCAACAGCACGATCTCGCTGATCGAGCAGAACAAGGTCAGCCCGTCCGTCGGCTCCCTGAAAAAAGTGCTCGATGGCATCCCGATCTCGCTGACGGATTTCTTCACCGCGGATTTCAATGTGAGCTCCGAAGGAGGCCCGTTCTTCACGCCGGAGCAGCAGCCCGACGTGGGTACCGGGGCGATCCACTACTTCCTGATCGGCAACGGCCGTCCCGGACGCCAGATGTGCATCCTGCGCGAGGTCCTCCCCCCCGGGAGCGATACCGGTGCCGAGATGCTTCGGCACGGCGGCGAGGAGGCGGGCGTGGTGGTCGCCGGGCGGGTCGAGTTGACCGTCGACGAGCTGGTCCGCGTACTGGAGCCGGGCCACGGCTACTATTTCGAGAGCAACAGGCCGCACCGCTTCCGCAACATCGGGCACGAGGACGCGATGATCGTCAGCGCCAGCACGCCGCCGACGTTCTGATCGGGCCGCGGACTGGCCGCAATTGAAGCACCAGCAACAGCGACGGAAGACCCCTGATGAATGACGCCACGCCCCATCCCCGCAGCAAGTCTGACTGGCTCGAGCGGGTCGCAAAGCTCCACATCGGCACCCAGGCCTTCATCGACGGCCGTTACGTCGATGCGGCCTCGGGAAAGACTTTCGCGGATATCAGCCCCATCGATGGCCGCGAACTCGGCGCGATCGCGGAGTGCGAATCCGAGGATGTCGAGCGGGCCGTGGCGGCGGCCCGGCGTGCATTCGAGGACGGGCGCTGGCGCGACCAGACCCCGGTCGAGCGCAAGAAAACGCTGATCCGGTTCGCCGGGCTCATCGAGCGGCATGCGGAAGAACTGGCGCTGCTGGAAACCCTGGACATGGGCAAGCCGATCGACGATGCGCTGCAGGTCGATATCGCTGCCGTGCTGCGCTGCCTGAACTGGACCGGCGAGGCGGTGGACAAGGTCTACGACGAGATCGCACCCACGGGCCGGCATGAGCTGGGACTGGTGACGCGCGAGCCGCTCGGCGTGGTCGCCGCGATCGTGCCCTGGAATTTCCCGCTGCTGATGGCGGCCTGGAAGTTCGCGCCGGCCCTGGCCATGGGCAATTCGGTGATTCTCAAGCCCTCCGAGAAATCACCACTCAGCGCCATCCGCGTCGCCGCGCTGGCCACCGAGGCCGGTATCCCGGACGGCGTGTTCAACGTGCTGCCGGGATTCGGCCGTGGGGCGGGGGAGGCCCTGGCGCTGCACATGGATGTCGACGGCCTGGTCTTCACCGGCTCGACAGCGATCGGCAAGCACCTGATGCAGTGCTCCGGCCGCAGCAACCTGAAGCGGGTTTTCCTGGAGTGCGGCGGCAAGAGTCCGAACCTGGTGTTCGCGGATGCGCCGGACCTCGAGGCGGCCGCCAGGGCCGCGGCCTCGGGCATTTTCTTCAACCAGGGGGAAGTCTGCACGGCCGCGTCGCGACTGCTGGTCGAACGCACCATCAAGGACGAGTTTCTCGAGCGCGTGGTCGCCGCGGGTCGAGAAATGCAGCCGAGGCACCCGCTCGAGCCGGGCGCCCCGATGGGCGCCATGGTCGATGAAGGCCAGATGCAGCGCGTGCTGGACTACATCGACACGGGCAGGGCGGAGGGCGGCCGGGTCGCCCTCGGGGGCAACCGCGTGCTGGCGCACACCGGTGGTTTCTACATCGAGCCGACCGTGTTCGACGGGGTAAGCCACGATGCGACGATCGCCCGGGAAGAAATCTTCGGCCCCGTGCTGGCCGCCATAGCCTTCGACGACGAGGCGGAGGCGCTGCGGATGGCGAACGACAGCATCTACGGCCTGGCCGCCGGCGTGTGGACCCGCGACATCTCCCGCGCCCACCGGGTGGCACGCGCGCTGCGGGCGGGGAGCGTCTGGGTCAACTACTGGGATGGCGGCGACATGACGGCGCCTTTCGGCGGCTTCAAGCAGTCGGGCAACGGCCGGGACAAATCCCTGCACGCTTTCGACAAGTACACCGAGCTGAAGGCGACCTGGATCAACCTGGGCGCTTGATAGAACGGCGCCCTCCGGCAACCAGGCAGGGCCCGCGTGTTTCAATTTACGGGAACGATCGACATGGCACTACGACTCCAGAACCCCGACCTGTTCCGTACCCGCTGCCTAGTGGGGGGTGATTGGATCGATGCCGATTCGGGCGCCACGCTGACGATTCGCAACCCGGCCAACGGTGAAACCCTCGGCACCGTGCCGGCCATGGGCGCCGCCGAGACGCGGCGCGCGATCGAGGCAGCAAACGACGCCTGGCCAGGCTGGCGGGCCCTGACGGCGGGCGCGCGCGCCCGTATCCTGCGCCGCTGGTTCGAGCTGATCCTCGAGCACCAGGAGGACCTGGCGGTCCTGATGACGTCGGAACAGGGCAAGCCACTCGCGGAGGCGCGCGGCGAGGTGCTGTATGCCGCCTCGTTCGTCGAGTGGTTCGCCGAGGAAGCCAAGCGCATCTACGGCGACACGATTCCCGCGCACCAGCCGGACAAACGCATCGTCGTGACGAAGGAGCCCGTCGGCGTGTGCGCGGCGATCACGCCGTGGAACTTCCCGCTGGCGATGATCACCCGCAAGGCGGGCCCCGCGCTGGCGGCCGGCTGCACCATGGTGCTCAAGCCCGCCAGCCAGACGCCTTACTCCGCCCTGGCCCTCGCGGCGCTCGGGGAGCAGGCCGGCATTCCGGCCGGCGTGTTCAGCGTCGTGACGGGCGGCGCGCGCGACATCGGCGGGGAACTGACCGGTAACCCGCTGGTACGCAAGCTGACGTTCACGGGGTCGACCGAGGTCGGCATCACGCTGGCAAGGCAGTGCGCGGCGACGGTGAAGAAGATGTCGCTGGAGCTCGGCGGGAACGCGCCCTTCATCGTGTTCGACGATGCCGACCTGGACGCCGCAGTCGAGGGCGCGATCGCCTCTAAGTATCGCAACACGGGCCAGACCTGCGTGTGCGCCAACCGCCTCCTCGTGCAGGACGCGGTCTACGACGCGTTCGCCGAAAAACTCGCCGCCGCGGTCAGGCGGCTGAAGGTCGGCGACGGCCTCGAGGACGGCGTCACGCAGGGGCCGCTGATCGACATGAAAGCCGTCGAGAAGGTTGAGGAGCACATCGCGGATGCGCTGGCCGGCGGCGCCCGCGTGGTGCTCGGCGGCCACCGGCATGCGCTGGGGGGCAGCTTCTTCGAGCCCACGGTACTGGCCGACGTGACACCCGACATGAAGATCGCGCGTGAGGAGACGTTCGGTCCGGTCGCGCCGTTATTCCGCTTCCAGGACGAGGCCGAGGCGATCCGCATGGCGAACGACACCGAGTGCGGCCTGGCGGCCTATTTCTACGCGGCCGGGATGAACCGGGTGTGGCGGGTGGCCGAGGCGCTGGAGTACGGCATCGTCGGCATCAACACCGGGATCATCTCCACTGAAGTGGCGCCCTTCGGCGGCATGAAGTCCTCCGGGCTCGGCCGCGAGGGCTCGAAGTACGGCATTGAGGACTACCTCGAGATCAAGTACCTGTGCATGGGCGGCGTCCAGTGAGGCGCGGCCCCGGCATCACTCCATGGAGAACCGCATGAACGCCAAGATCGAGCCTGCCACGCAGTCTCCCGCCGTGACCAACGCCGGGCAGATGGCACGCCGCTCCGCGGCACTCCCGCGCGGCGTCGGCCAGGGTCACCCCGTATTTGCGGCCCGCGCCCGGAACGCCGAGATCTGGGATGTCGAAGGGCGGCGCTACATCGACTTTGTCGCCGGCATCGCCGTCGTCAACACCGGCCATTGCCATCCCCGGGTCATCGACGCCGCGCAGCGCCAGCTGGCCGCGTTCACCCACACCTGCTTCCAGGTCGTCGCCTACGACGGCTACGTGACGCTCTGCGAGCGCCTCAACGCGCTCGCGCCGGGTGATTTCGCCAGGAAGACCATGCTGATCAATACCGGCGCCGAGGCGGTCGAGAACTCGATCAAGATCGCGCGAGCGTATACCGGCCGACCGGGCGTGATTGCGTTCCACGGCGGCTTCCACGGCCGCACCCTGCTGGCACTCGGCCTCACCGGCAAGGTCGATCCCTACAAGCTCGGCGTGGGGCCGTTCCCCGGCGAGATCTTCCATGCGCCGTTCCCATGCAAGCTCCATGGCATCGGTGTCGCGGACGCGATCCACGCGCTCGAGATGCTGTTCAAGAGCGACATTGAGCCGAGCCGTGTCGCCGCCTTCATGATCGAGCCCGTGCAGGGCGAAGGCGGTTATTACCCGGCGCCGGCCGAGTTTCTGCAGCGCCTGCGGGCCCTGGCCGACAAGCACGGCATCCTGCTGATCTCCGACGAGGTTCAGACCGGCATGGCGCGCACCGGGCGAATGTTCGGCATCGAGCACAGCGGTGTCGTGCCGGACATCATCACCATGGCAAAGGGCCTCGGGGGCGGCTTCCCGATCGCGGCCGTGACGGGCCGCGCGGAGGTCATGGATGCGCTCAACGCGGGCGGCCTCGGCAGCACCTATGCCGGCAGCCCGATCGCCTGCGAGGCCGCGCTCGCGGTGCTCGACGTGATCGACGAGGAGAGCTTATGCGATCGCGCCAGCGAGCTCGGCCTGCACATGCAGGCCCGGCTGCAGACGCTGGCCAGCCGCCAGCCTTGCATCGCGGAAGTGCGCGGGCTCGGCGCGATGGTGGCGGTGGAACTGTGCCACGAGGGCGATCCGGAGCGCCCGGCGCCTGAACTCACCCGCGCCGTCATCGCCGCGGCGCGCGACCGCGGCCTGCTGCTGCTGTCCTGCGGGAGCTACGGTAACGTGCTGCGCCTGATGGTGCCGCTGACCATCGAGCGCAGTGTCCTGGACGAGGGCCTGGACGCGCTCGAGGCCGCGATGATCGCGGCCGTCGCGGCCGCCGGCTAGTCGGGGGTACCGACCAGGGCGACGACCGGCAGCGTCCAGGAACGCATGCCAGGTGTCGGCCTTACCCGCGAGCCGACCCGAGGTGATGGGACGGGTGCTGGGCATCGTCTGCCGCTGCCGATACGCTGGAGTGGTTCGGTCGCCAGCCCGCCGACAGGCAGTCCGCACTGCGCGCCGGAATCACGGCCGAGCGGGAAGCCGAAGTCCTGTCTGCCTGGCACGTGCGGGCCTGACCGACGGTCCCGGTCGAGATTAACTCGGGTGACGAAATACCTGCGCAGCCGGCTCCCCCTTCCTGATCCGAGCAAGCAAGGAGGGCGCTGCCTTATACCAATCCCGTTTCGCACCCGGGGCACGGCTGAAGCGCTTGTAGGTCCACTGATACTGCTCGGGCTGCCGCAGGATAATGCGCTCAAACCGGGCCTTCATCGCGCGCAGCACCTCGGGCTGACTCATTTTCAGAATGGTTTCATCCGCAAACTCGAAGCAGACAACGAAGCGGTAGTCGGCGTTACGGCGCGTGCTGACGAATATCACGTGAGGTTGAAAGCGCTCAATCACCTTGTGCACAAAGGCTGGCACAGCTACCTGATGCCCAAAGAACTCCGTAAACGGACTCGTCTTGGCGGCCGGCTTGTGGTCGGCCAGTAGCGCGATAGACGCACCTCGCCCCAGCGATGCCAGCGCAGTGCGCACGCCGTCGCCATTGGTTGGCGCAAGAGTGCACCCGGTGCCCTGGCGCCCATCCTTGACAAGACTTTCCAGTGCACTCTCGTTGTCAGGCCGATACATCACCACTACGGTCGGATCTCTCTGTCCGAGGACCAACACCGGGAGTTCCCAGCTCGACTGGTGCAAAGACAAATAAAGAATCGGCCGTTCGCTGGCAATGGCTGCCAACCATTCGGCTTCGCCTTCGATATTGTCGACTCGAGCGAGCATTTCTGCGGGCGGGCGCAACCACAGGTGGCTGTAGCCGGCAATGGTACGCACCGTTTCAATAATTACCTGGCGGCCGAAGCGACGCGCCTCAGTCCAGTTCTTTTCCGGAAAGCACGCCAAGACATTTACGAGCACATTTCGATACGCCGTGGCCACGGACAAAGGCAGATAGCAATACAGCGAGGCCAGTCTCGTTGCCAGGGCCAGCATCCAATGCAGAGGCAGGGCCGCAAACACGCGCACCAGGCGCGCCTCCCAGACATGTCGGTTTTTCATTGAATCAATTTCGACTCGACGTGCTCGACGATGCGGCTCATCCATGGGCTCCCTCGATGACGACCCCGATGACCTGCGGGGTGTACTCGAACGGGTCCCCGTCGAACAACACGAGATCGCCGTCCTTGCCGGGCTCGATGCTACCCACCCGGTCGGCGATGCCGAGAATCACCGCAGCCTGCGAGCTGATGCTGGCGCATGAATGATCGAGGCCATCGCGCCGGCCTCCGCAATCTCGCGGGCCACCAAGTCGGCTTCGCTGACGTGGTGCAGCACGACACGCAGGTCGAACTCGCGGGCCAGCCGCAACACGGTCAAGACATCGTCATGACGGTGGGTGTGGTGGTGCACGATGCGCCGGCCGTCGAGCGCCTCGCACATGGCCTCGAGGCCGAGGTTGCGGGGAGGGCGCTTGTCGGCGGTCAGCTTCCGGTCGGCCACCTTGGCGCAGTTCTCCTGTGCCAACACGAGGTGGGCACGCAGCAACGCGGCCGACTTGCCGCGGGTGCCGGGGAACGGCGTCGGACGCAGCGGGTTAGTGCCGTTCTCGATCACCTCGCCCTCGATCGGGATCAGCGTGGCGCCGACGAAGGCGATCGGTCGTTCCTGCGCGCCGGCCTGGACTGCGGCGGCGCACAACACGGCAAAGATCAAGGTACGCATGCGGACTCCTTCATAGCGAGCGCCGAATGCTAAGCGATGTGACGCTGATTGCCCAACACCTGTCATCGGCGCCCTTGAGAACAAAAAACGTTATAACTGATTGAAACTGATAGACCGCGCCTTTCAAACACTTGCGAACAGTGGCGGTCGCGCAGGTGGGTTCGAATTATGTCAACGCTCAGTCGAGAACAGTTGAAGTAAATTCTAGAACGGAGAAACCGATTGAGTCCATTTCACAGGTTGGCAGGGGCAGTCAGCATGCCGCGACCGTGGATCCGGACGCGCCGACGCCGGCCGAACGCGGCGGCGGATGCGGGCACCGCCCATAGAAAAGGTGCTTTGGACTGCCTATACTCTTCGCCCCGGTAGAGGTGCTGAACCCGCGTCCCGCCTGGGACGACCCTGAGGATCTCGCGGAGGCTGTGCGTCGGCACCAGGCAGGGGTCTGGGCACTGCTTTGTGAGCCGAATGTTCACGTCTACCCCAAGGGCCTGATGCATTTCGGGGAACAGTTCGACGCCGCCCTGGCGGAAGCCACCGGCAGCGCGGAGGACTGGGCGAAGGGAAAAGCGGAAATCAACGCAGCGGGGCGTCGGATGGCGCTGCTGTACTGAAGCTACGCACCACGGCGAGCCTGGGGCGGGCTTTGCGTGCTGGGAAAGGATGCCGCCATGAGTAACGCGAGGACCCACAGTCGCTGGACGGTCATGGTCGGCGCCGTGCTCGTCCAGGTGACCTTGGGAACCGTCTACGCTTTCAGTGTTTTCGTCACCCCGCTCCAG
>Ga0209498_1001071_pt1 | contig 16764 bp, 17 predicted proteins | sample WalLakDeSediment_FD_184131 | JGI IMG/M metagenome (GOLD analysis project Ga0209498, IMG submission 184131) | Lake sediment microbial communities from Walker lake, Nevada to study Microbial Dark Matter (Phase II) - Walker Lake 11/02/13 Deep... | ecosystem: Environmental > Aquatic > Freshwater >... | reverse complement strand
ACCGCATTTCATGCGTCTTTCCAGGGATACGTATATCCTGTTGCGAGGTATGCCCAGCTTGCTGCATTCCTGAATTACGAATCTGTACATTACAGGCGGACCAATGGTGGCCACGCTGGTGGTTTCCGGATTAATCCTTATTTTGGGAAACAGGGTAGTTATAACACCCACGTTGCCCTTCCAGCTGTCATCCGGGGTGTCTACGGTTTCCATAACCTCAAGATCATTTCTTTTACTTAACTCGGCCAGCTGGTCAGTGAAGATCCTCTCGCCGGGATTTCTTGTGCCAACCAGAAGTGTAATATGTCCATATTCATCCCTGTGTCTGAGCATGTAATGCAGCACGCTTCTTAAGGGAATATACCCCAGCCCGCCGGCCACAAAAAGAAAATCCTGACCAACAAATTTCTGCATGGGAAAATATGAACCGTATGGTCCCCTTATTCCTATTTTGGCGCCGACTTCCAGAGCGTGCAGAGCGTTGGTTACAGATCCTGTTTTGCGCACTGCCAACTCAAAATGGTTGTTATCAGTCCGGGGCGGAGAACTTACTGAAAACGGTGCTTCACCGACTCCGTAAACAGAAACCTGAATAAACTGACCTGGCCTGTGAGCCAGGGTTTTCCCGCTGTCCTGGGCGAATTCGAACAAGGTCACAAGTTCATTGAGTTCCTGTTTGGCCACCACAGTCGCGGGTCTGGGTACATAAGGAGAAAAATCAGGCTTCATTCTTCATGGCCTCCCAGATTTCATTATATACCTTCCTGGGGTTCGCTATGCGCGCGGTGCAGGCCCTGACGCATCTTCCACAGCCAACGCATCCCAGTTCACCCAGTTTATCATGAATATATTTGCCTTTGCGCATATATCTGTGCCGGTACCTTTCCCAGGCCGTATCCCTGAAGTTATGACCGCCCGCGATTTCGGCAAACCCCTTGAGCATGCAGCCGTCCCATTGCCGGAAGCGCTCGCCTTTTTCAAGCAGATCATCGACTTCTTCCTGGATGTCAAAACAATAGCAGGTGGGACAGACCAGATTGCATGAGCCGCAGGAAAGACAGGTTTTGGCCTTTTCCCTCCAGAATGTCCGGTTATTGAAATACTTGTTCACCAGTTCCGGGGTTTTGTTCCAGTCGAAATTCAAAGTCTGTTTTTCCGCCTCAGCCAGCACTTTGAGGTGAGCCCTCCTGGCTGCTTCCTTCTGGGCCACGCTGGATTTCTCAACTGGACCATTCATTTTGAGCATCTCTTCCCCCCTGGCAGAACCCACCTGAACAAAAAAAGCACCAGGGCTTATTCTGGTCCAGTAAAGATCGAAGCCAAAATCCACTTTAGCGGCGCCCACGCTTGACCAGAAGGCTGTGTCAGCTACCTGAGCCGGTTCCAGGCCAAAAATAATGGTATTGTCCCTTCTTGTCTGGTAATTGACGTCAGGACTGTCCATATCCATAAGCTGGTCCAGCTGATTAATGGCCTTTATATCGTATGGATGCACCCCGAACAGAAGCTGTTTGGGAGCTTCTATCAAAGATCTGGCTGAATATTCTTTCATATCAAAAGATATGATGTTTTCCCTGGGAGGGAAAATGAATTTTTTCAGGGTGGTGTAGCAGAGATCATAGTCCCAGGCGATTTCAACCTGGTCATTCCAGGGCCTGAATTCGTAAAATCCGTCTTCAACCCTGACAGGGGTATAAACATTGAGTTCCAAGGCCCACTTTTTCAGAAGCCCTCTGATTTGAGGCAGATAAATGATGTAAGCAATCATGCCCTCTCCAGTCTGTTAAGAGAGAAACTTAAAATAAAATTCAATAATGTTGAACTAGTTTCCAATTCAGCTTTTGTAAAGGTCCCCATCAAAAAAAATACAGTTTTCATCTATCAATAAAATGCACTCATATTTTTTTTATGGCTTACGTGGACGGAACCAGAGGCGACAGTCTTTTCAGATCTCTTTTGTTTTTTCTGTGCTGATTAAAAATAACCAGACCCACAAGGGTTATGCCTACGGCATCTTTAATCAGGTCTGGACTGAAGCAGAGATAGGTTCCAGCGCCGAAAATCAACCACTCAATAATGGTTGTTTTTCGAAGCAGATAAAACATGGACCATGCGGAAAAAGCAATGGTTCCAATGGTGGCGGCAAAATAGACCATGATGATTTCACTGACACTGGCATTAAGGACCATGGCCGGCTCATACGCGAACAAAAACGGGACCACATATAAGAGCTTGGAAAATTTCAGAGCTGTCCATCCGGTTTTCCACGGGTCTGAACCGGCAATAGCTGCTCCAGCATAGGCCGCCACGCACACCGGGGGTGTTATGTTTGAGTTCTGGCTGAACCAGTAGACAATCATATGCGCTGCTATCAGGCTGACACCCAGTTCATGCAGGGCCGGGACAGCCAGAACAGCTACAATAAGATATGACGCGGTTACCGGTACCCCCATGCCCAGAGCAAGAGAGGCCACGGCAATGAGAATGATTGCCAGCAGAAGGTTCCCGCCGGAAAAAGAAATAATCAGATCGGAAAATTTGAGTCCTATGCCGGTCAGAGAAATAGTGCCCACAATTATGCCGATAACACCGACGGTAGCCCCGACAACCAGAGTGTTGCGCGAGCCAACTACCATTGCTCTCCATATTTCCTTGGGGCCCATTCTGTATTCTTTGTCAACCCAGCTGATAACGACACAGGATATTGTGGCCCAGAAAGCGGCCATTCCCGGAGAATAACCAAACATCATCATAAGAACGATAATAACCAGGGGCATGGCTTTGAACCAGTGCTGCTTAAAGACCTCCCTGGCCTTTGGCTGGCCTTCGAGGTCCAATCCCCGGATATTGAGCTTTTTGGCTTCAAAGTGGATCATGACAAAAACTGAGAGAAAATAGAGCAGAGCAGGAAATACAGCAATGGCCATGATATTCACGTAGGGTGTATTGGTCATTTCAGCCATTAAAAACCCGCCCGCACCCATAATGGGAGGCATGAACATTCCTCCGATGGACGCGGCAGGTTCAATGGCCCCGGCCACATGAGGCCGGAAGCCCGCTTTTTTCATCAAAGGGATGGTGAATGATCCCGTAGAGACTGTATTGGCAATGGCAGAGCCTGATACTGAGCCGAAAAATCCTGAGGCAACAACAGCAACTTTGGCCGGGCCTCCAAGGGTTTTGCCGGCCAGAGCCATTGGCCAGTCAATAAAAAATCTGCCCACACCGGATTGCTGCAGAAAAGAACCAAAGAAAATAAATATTATCACATAGGTAACCAGAACATTGCACATTACTCCAAACACGCCGTCCTGAGTCAGGAAAATAAAACTGGCCAGCCTCTCAACGTCAAATCCTCTGTGGGCGATGGGACCTGGCATGTATGGTCCAAAATAACCAAAGATAAGGAAGGCCGTTCCCACAATGGTGATTGACCAGCCAAGGACCCTGCGGCTTACTTCCAGGGAAAGGATTATCCCCACGATGCTGATCCAGATATCACGCTGAGTTTCAGCTCCCATCCGGTAATTGAGATTTTCGAATTCCATCATCCAGTAGCCCACGACAATAATGGATGTTATAGCCAGGACTATATCGACTATTGTGGGTCTTTTATGGCTGGATCTCGACCAGAAGGGGAAAGAAATAAAGATCATCACATAGGTCAAAAGAACATACACGCCTCGGTGATACTGATCGTTGAAGGGCTGAACTCCGGCTGAGTACATGTAAAAAAATACCATAACCACACCCAGCAGGGAAACAACTGTGAACCAGAAAGGGGACAGTCTGCGGCCAAATTTGGACTCCTTGGCCTGGATTTTTTTCAGCTCTTCATTCTCTTCGACTTTGATCTGATCTTTATCAACCATCTATTCTACCACCATTTTTTTTGAAAATTGTTCATTAAAAATTTTGAAAAAGATACGATTAAAGTGATGATACATCCTTAAAAAATTAATCATTCAGAGACTTTTTTTCTAAAAAAAACCCGCAAGTCTCGTCAAAAATAATCAGGAAAAAGCATGTTCAGGAGAAAATAAGAAGTTCATCCGGTTAAGCTTCAGATAAAAAAACACTCAACTGAGTCAGTTGCCGGATATACATGAAAAAAACCCAAAAAAAAAGGAGAACCGGATTTTAAATCCGGCTCTCCCGCTTATTGTTATGGCTTTAATTCTTCGGGAATATCCAGTCCCTGTTCCGTCCAAAAGCGGAATGCTCCGGGATGAATAGGTACGGATGCTCCGGTAAGGGCATTTTCAACGTTCATTTCCCTGGCAGCACCATGAGCTGTAAGCATATGCTGCAATCCTTCGGGTGAATAGATGGTTTTAACTGACTGATAGACTATTTCTTCATCCACTCCTGCTCCGGCACACCAGAAAGTGGAATCCTGGAATGTTTCTACGGGATTATCCACATTGCGGTAAGTTCCACCGGGAATGGTTACATTGGCATAGAAGGGGTATTCTTCATAAAAGCCGGTTTCCAGGGCATCGGTATGCAAGTCAACAAGGCTGATTCTGCTCTGAGTGGCGGCCTCTATAACTGATGCATTGGGATAGCCCACCAGGACCCAGAAAGCGTCAATATGGCCATCTTTGAAGGCGGAAGCGGCTGGAGAATAGCCCAGAAACTGCGGGGTCATTTCATCCCAGATTCCAATATGTCTGAAGAACCTCTCAGCTGAAAGAGCAGCCCCTGATCCAGCGTTACCCACAGCAACCCTTTTCCCGGCAAGCTGTCTGGCTGAGGTGATCTGGTCTCCGGCCCCGACCACCAGCTGGGCGGGAGCTCCATAAAGGTAACCCACAGTCATTACTTTATCATATTTTGTGGTATCATTGGGTAACTCACCTCGTCTGCCAAGAAAAGCGTCTCCGGAATAAACAATGCCGTAGTCGATCTGTCCGGCATGGATCCTTCTCAGGTTTTCACCGGAACCTCCGGAACCCTCAGAGGACATCTCAAGATTAGGGACATGCCGGCCGAGATATATGGCCATTCCATTGGCAAAATAGTTAAAGGTTCCGCCAGTCGGGCCTCCACCAAAGGCCAGGAATGCTTTTCTCTGAGCATCGGCCTTATCAAAATTCATGCACATAAATAGAGCCAGAAACCCGGCCAGCAAAAAAATCAAACTCCCTTTTTTCATTTTGACCTCCTACAGTCGTTAATAATAATTTTCAAAAGCACTACGTTATCTATTTATTTAAAGCCTGAAATTGAGGCTAAAGTCAAGATATTTTTCTTTAAAAACCAGAACCTCATTGTTCAAAACCGCATCAGATAACAGCTGCAAAGAATGGAATTTTCGCAGGATAAAAGTCCACGTTCTCCTGGTAAGCGGGGGGAATTTACTGGGAAATGATCATAAGAATCATAGAGGTAAATGCTATAAAAAATTAGAAAGGACTTTTTATCAGGGTTGTTATAAAAAAAACGCCCCTCAGGACTTTCATGGTCTGAGGGGCGTTGGTTAAAAGCGTTGAAACGCAAAACTATCACCAAAGATAGGCTCATATTATTACATTATAAACTTTCAGCTTTTCGATCCTGTTTTTGGTTGATCTTACTTAAGCGTCATGACTTTTTGCATAAGCCTGAGAAACTGGTTGCAAAATCCCGCTTCATTATCATACCAGACAATCAGCTTGACCATTGTTTCGTCCATTACCGTGGTGGACAGGGCGTCAACTACTCCTCCGTGGACGCTTCCATTAAAATCCACTGAGACCAGAGGTTTTTCAGTATAACCCAGAGGTCCTTTCATTGGTCCTTCAGCGGCAGCCTTCAGAGCCCTGTTGACTTCCTGAGTGGTGATTTTCTTTTCAGTTTCTACAACCAGATCCACCAGGGAAACATTGGGCGTGGGTACCCGGATGGCCATGCCGTCAAGTTTGCCTTTAAGCTCGGGGATAACCTGAGTTACTGCTCTGGCCGCGCCGGTGGTGGTGGGTATCATGGACATGGCCGCTGCCCTGGCCCTGCGAATGTCCTTGTGGGTACCATCCAGTATTCGCTGACTCATGGTATAAGAGTGTATTGTGGTCATCAGGCCGTGTTTGAATCCAAAGTTGTCGTAAATAACCCTGGCTACCGGAGCTAAGCAGTTTGTCGTGCAGGAAGCGTTGGATATGATTTTGTCCTCGGGCTTTAATGAAGAATCATTAACACCCATGACAATGGTTGCGTCTGGATTTTTGCCCGGGGCACTGATGAGAACTTTCCCTGCTCCCTGACCCAGATGCTTTTCACAGCTCTCTCTGTCCGTGAACTTTCCGGTGGTCTCAAGGACCATGTCTACGCCCAGATCTCCCCATATCCATTCACCAGGACCTTTTCTGGTGACCTGAACTTTTTTCCCGTTTATTTGAAAGCCCTGGTCAAAGGGGATAACCTCTTTGGCAAAAGTCCCGTGCACTGAGTCGTACTGCAGCAGATGAGCCAGTTGTTCATTGTCCGCCCTGGCATTGACAACGGTCAGCTCCATGTCCTGACTTGAGGACAAAAGTCTGGCCATATATCTGCCTATCCTGCCAAAACCATTCATTCCTATTCTGATTGCCATGTATACCTCCTTAGTCTTAAGTTAAATTGTATTGGAGGAACCAAGAACATTTCTAATTTTATGCTGGACCATATCTTTGACCGCCTGTCTGGCTGGTCCCAGATACTTGCGGGGATCAAATTCTTCAGGGTGTTCCCTGAAGTATTTGCGTATAACCGCGGTCATAGCCAGCCGGATATCTGTGTCAATATTGATTTTACAGACTCCTGACCGAGCAGCCTTGCGCAGAAAATCCTCAGGCACTCCCCTGGCGTCGGCCACATTTCCGCCGTACTGGTTGGCCATCTTGACGAATTCAGGCAGAACTGATGATGCCCCGTGAAGTACCAGGGGGAAATCAGGCAACATCGCGGTAATTTTTTCCAGCCGATCAAAATCAAGCTTTGGCTCGCCCTTGAATTTGTAAGCACCGTGACTGGTGCCAATGGCGATGGCCAGAGAATCGCAGCCTGTCCGTTCCACAAATTCCACAGCTTCATCTGGATCGGTGTAAACATTTTCTTCTGCACTCACCTCGTCTTCCACACCGGCCAGACGGCCAAGCTCCGCCTCGACCCAAACTCCTCTGCCGTGGGCATAGTCGACAACCTGTCTGGTCAGGGCGATGTTTTCCTCAAAGGGCAGGTGTGAACCGTCAATCATGACCGATGTGAACCCTCCCTCAATCACATCCCTGCAGATCTCAAAAGTCTGCCCATGGTCCAAATGCAGAACAATAGGCAGATCCGCTTCTTCCAGGGCAGCCTCAATAAGCTTCACTATATATTTCTGGCCCGCGTATTTCCTGGCCCCGGCTGAAACCTGCAGAATAAGGGGTGATTGTTCTTCCTGGCCAGCCTGGATAATACCCTGGACAATTTCCATGTTGTTTACATTAAACGCGCCGATGGCATAACCATTCTGGTATGCCCTCTGGAACATTTCTTTGGGTGAAGTTAATGGCATAGGACCTCCTTGTAACTTAACGAGTTCAAAGTTCAATCACGCGCAATAACATGGAAAAGGCATGGTTATGGTGACTACTTTATTTTATAATCATATTATCTGACAGGACAAGTTCCTGCAACTCATTCATTATATCAAAGTTGGTCAACACAAACTGCAGAGGGGTCAGGGTAATATATCCCCTGCTCAAGAGAGCCCTGTCCGCTTCGGGATGGACCTTTTCCATGGGAATTTCTCCTCCAAGCCAGTAGTAAGGCCTGCCTCTGGGATCATTGCGGGTGCTGTAGTGATCTTTATATACTACATCGGTCTGGGAACAGACCTTTACTCCCTTGACCAATTTCATTTCACAGTCAGGAAAGTTCAGGTTCAACACATTTTTTGGGGGCAGTTTTGTCCAGGCAAATCTTCCAATAAAACTGGCTGTCCATCTGGCGTGATCTGAAAAGTCCCTGGGCCGGAAATCATCAATGGATACGGCAAGAGAAGGTATTCCAGCCAGAGCGCCTTCTGTGGCAGCGGATACCGTCCCGGAATAAAGCACGTCTATACCCACATTTGCCCCGCTGTTGATTCCGGATACAATCAGGTCAGGTGCTTTTTTCAGGTAAGAGCTCATGGCCCACTTCACGCAATCCACGGGCGTTCCGGAAAGTGCCACTCCTTTGTAGCCATCCTCCAGAATTTCCTTGATCCTTAAGGGAGAAAATATGGTTAAAGAATGGCCCACAGCGCTCTGCTCGGTCAATGGGGCCACAACCAGGACGTTGTGTCCGGAATTTTCAAGCTCCCAGTAAAGGGACTTGATTCCCATGGCGTGAATGCCATCGTCATTTGTCAGGAGAATGTCCATTTTTCAGGCGCGTCTGGATACTCTTTTTTGGCCGCGTTAAATCCGGCATTAAAGGCCTTGATATTGATGTCTATAATTTTGGACGGCAGAATGCTTTTGAGGCTATTGCGAACCGAGGCCGCCCTCATAAAGGGCAGAAAGTGGGTCAGGGCTCCAAGGGTAACTATGTTGGCCGTCTGAACCAGACCTATTTTCCTGGCCATCTGGGTCAAAGGGAGTCCCAGGAATATATTGGTTGGAGTCTGGGCTACCATGGAGGTATCAACAAACAGGAAACCGTCTGGTTTCAGATTGGTAAAGAATTTATTACACGCTTCCTGGCTCAGGGCTACCAGAAGATCAAGACTGATGGTTTTGGGATAACTGATGGGCTTGGAACTGATGACCAGATCACTTCTGCTGGCCCCGCCCCTGGCTTCCGGGCCGTAACTCTGGGTCTGGGTGACATAGTATCCATGGTCCAGGGCCAGGGCCTGTCCCATTATCTTGCCCAGAGTAATTATTCCCTGACCACCAAGCCCTGAAAGCCTTATTTCAAATCTGTTGAGCTGCATGTCTTTGCTCACGCGGCACCTCCTTTGATTTTCCGGCGCATTTGAGCATACCTCTCTTCAAGACCGGCGCAGTCCCTGTGAGTAAAAACTCCGGTGGAAACAACCTCTTTCTGTTTTTCCGGAGTCATCTGCATGAATTTTTCTATGGGAGTGGCGTTTTTTTTGAGCCATTTGTACATATCAACAGCGGTCTTATATTTATTCTTGCGGCCAAACTGAGTATGACACGGAGTGATAACCTCCACCAGGTTGAAACCGGGATTCTCCAGAGCCGTGGAAATCAGTCTGTCCATGAGGTTTGCCTGCATTACAGTGGCCCTGGCAACAAAATTGGCTCCGCACGCTTTGGTAATCTCAGCGATATCGAATTCTTTTTCCATTTGTCCAAAGGGAGTAGTAGTGGAATAACAGCCAAAAGGAGTTGTGGACGAGCTTTGTCCCCCGGTCATTCCGTAAATATGGTTGTTCAGAACCAGAGTGGTCAGGCCGATATTTCTTCTGGCCGCGTGGATGAGATGATTGCCGCCTATGGACATGGCGTCTCCGTCACCCATGATTACAATAACCTTGAGTTTCGGGTTGGCCAGCTTTATCCCTGTGGCAAAGGTCAGGGCCCGGCCATGGGTGGTATGGACGGTATTGAAGTCCACGTAAACCGGGATTCTTCCCGAGCAGCCAATGCCTGCCACCAGCACGATATCGTCTTTTGGTATGCCCTGGGCGTGAACGCTTCTGACAAGAGATCCCAGGACTATTCCATGTCCGCAGCCAGGACAGAAAACATGAGGAAATTTTTTGGTATGCCGCAGATAATCATGAATTAATTGGGTTACTTTCGCCATAATTTAACCTTTGAGTAGTTTTTTAAGTATTTCGCCTGGAGTAATAATCTGCCCATCGATTCTGTTCAAGGTATTGACCTTGCTCTGCCCGTTATTAACCCTTTTCACCTCACGGGAAATCTGACCCATATTCATTTCAGGCACCAGAATAGAAGAACATTGCCTCAACATTTTTTCCACAGCTGGCCTTGGAAAGGGAAAAAGGGTTTTAAGCTTTAACAAGCCCACTTTTTCACCACGTTCCCTGGCCATCTGCACGGCCAGTTCAGCTGACCTTCCCACGCATCCGTAAGCAATGATGCAGCTCTCCGCGTCTTCACAATGGATTTCATCAACTATCTGGATGTCATAAAAGAACTGATCAATTTTTCTGAAAAGTCTGTTTATGAAGCTTTCCACTTCTTTGGGCTTGGATGTTGGATACCCATGATCATCGTGTGTCAGGCCGGTCACATGGTACCTGTATCCTGAACCCAGAGGCGGCATGGCCGAAACCCCGCGCATGTTGTCTTCATATGGCATATACCATTCCGGAGGCATGCTGGGCAGAAGACGGGAATATATATATAGATCCTCAGGATGGGGAATGGATATTTTTTCCCTGGTATGGGCGGTAACCTCATCCAGAAGAAGAATAACCGGGGTCCGGTATTTTTCAGAAAAATTAAAAGCGGTTACAGTCATGGCCAGACACTCCTGGACGTCTCCGGCTGACAGAACTATAATGGGATGGTCGCCGTGGGTGCCCCACCTGGCCTGCTGCACATCACCCTGGGCCGGACTGGTGGGCATACCGGTGCTGGGCCCGGCGCGCATGACATTTACCAGCACCAGCGGTGTTTCACTTATGCAGGCGTAACCAATGTGTTCCTGCATCAGGGAAAATCCGGGACCTGAAGTGGCTGTCATGGCTTTACGCCCGGCCAGTGAAGCTCCAATTACCGCCCCAAGGCTTGCGATTTCATCTTCCATCTGAATAAAAACGCCATCCTCCAGACAGGGGAGACGTCTGGCCATTTCTTCGGCAATCTCAGTGGACGGCGTGATGGGGTAACCGGCGTAAAAATCACACCCGGCCAGAAGAGCGCCTTCAACAACTGCTTCGTTGCCCAGGGCAAAGATTTCTTTCTGCTTTTTCTTATTTGTCTTATTTGCCATGTGTTATCCTGGTTGCTGTTGAGTTAGGGTATCTCTAGTATCTAAGGGCTTTAACTGGGTTTATATTCTTCCAGTACCGGGCTTTCATCGTCTTCAGAAGGAATTTCCAAGGCTTCAGTCTGGTTCTTTTTTAACCCGACCATTTTTTTAGGTTGAACATTAATGGCAAAATCCGGACAATGGATTTCGCAGAAACCACAATTAATGCATTCCTCTTCGTGCGCTACTTCAGCCTTGCCCTGGTTGTTGAGCCTAAGAACTCCTGCGGGGCAGAAAGCCACGCAAATGCCGCAACCTTTACACCAGTCCTGATAGATCTTGATACTGGTCTCTCCCTTTTTCCTGGCCATACTTTTTCCTTTAACAAATTAATTTATATAATAATTAAAATAAGATATGCAATTTAGTTATAATGAGCTTTATTTCAGCATAGATCCATGATAGTTAATGGGCATTGGTCATAACAACATATTTGTTGAACAGGATTAATGCTGCGAATAATTAAAACGTGTCAGTAACCGGTCCAAGGACAGCCATTACTTGATGGTTTACTGATTGACAACATTATGAAGCAAAAAAAATATTATATTAAGGACATCGGTCAGGGCCAGCAGTTTGAAGACATGTTCATCGTCATTCAGAGCCGCCTTGAACATGCTAAGAACGGACCTTACTGGCAACTTACCCTTCAGGATAAGACCGGAAACATCCCGGCCAGAATATGGAGCCCCTTAAGCCAGAGTTTTGAAAAAATCAAACCTGAACAGATTGTACATATCCGGGCGGCAGCCCATATTTTTCGGGATCAGCTCCAGCTTAATATTGAATCTCTAGAGTTCGTGTCAATCCAGGAGACGAACATTGCCTTTTTTCTGCCGGTTTCAGAAATTCCCCCGGAAGACCTGTACAGAAAATTAATGGATTTTCTCCGGGCCAGGGTGGCTTTCCCGCCATGGACCCGTCTATACAAAAGCATCCTTGGGCAGGACAAAATCAGATCCGCCCTGATCAACGCCCCAGGGGGAAAGTCCATACATCACGCGTATATTGGTGGCCTGCTGGAGCATACCCTGAGCGTTTGCAGGATATGTGATTCAGTGAGTGATCTTTATCCTGTCCTGGACAGGGATATTCTTCTTGTGGCCGCTGCCCTGCATGATTTGGGGAAGTCCAGGGAGATTACTTCGGGAATAAGCAGGGATTACTCAGATGAGGGTAAACTTTTGGGCCATATTTTTTTGGGGCTGGAAATGATTGAGCCATTTTTAAGCAAGGTCGGAGATCTTTCCCCGGAGATCATTATGCATCTCAAGCATATCATTCTGAGCCACCATGGCGAACTGGAGTTCGGCTCCCCCAAAAGACCCAAAACCCATGAGGCGTTTGTTCTGCATTATGCTGATAACCTTGATGCCAAGCTGAATACCCTGGACCTGGCCCTGAAAAATTCTCCTGAAGATCAGGAGGGTGATGATTATTGGTCTGAATATCAGAAAACTCTGAGCAGACATCTGTACAAACCAGTGAAAACCCCCAGACCTGAAACAAAAAAAATAAGTCCGGCCAGAAAGGAGAAAGCTTGTTTATTACCTTTGAAGGCATAGAAGGATGCGGCAAGTCTACCCAGGCCTGTCTTTTAAGAGATTTTCTCCAGAATAGAGGAAAAGAGGTTGTTTTGACCAAGGAGCCTGGAGGCAGCAGGCTGGGCCATGAACTTCGAAGAATTCTTCTGTCTGTGGAAAACCAGGATCTGTCTGAGGAAGCAGAGCTTTTTCTTTATCTGGCTGATCGGGCCCAGCACACTCACAGTGTCATCAGCCCGGCCCTCAAGGCTGGCAGGGTGGTTATCTCAGACAGGTTTACCGACTCCACAATAGCTTACCAGGGATACGGAAGGGGCATTGATCCCGATATCCTCAACCAGTTGAATATAATGGCCGTTAAGGGCATTTTGCCTGATATAACTTTTCTTTTGGACCTTCCCGTTGAGACAGGGCTTAAGCGTGCCCTGGACAGAAATATCCAAAAGAATCTGACCATGTCCGAGGGCCGGTTTGAAGCTGAAAGCCTGGAGTTTCACAAAAAAATCAGGCAGGGCTATCTGATCTGGGCAAACCTGAACAAAAACAGATTTGTGATTGTTGACGCTTCCCGGGATGTGAATGCAATCTTTACATTTATTGTCCTCAACCTGGAGGAATTTTTCAAAAATTTTTAAAAAAATATTGACATTGTCTCCGGCAATCTTTACACATCTTTTTCCCACATCGTGGGGGGCGGGTAGCTCAGTTGGGAGAGCATCGGCCTTACAAGCCGAGGGTCACAGGTTCGAGCCCTGTTCCGCCCACCATGTATTTTATATACGCGGGGCCGTAGTTAAGTTGGTTATAACGCTGGCCTGTCACGCCAGAGGCCGCGAGTTCGAGTCTCGTCGGCCCCGCCACAATAACCAGGTGATCGGGTTTTCTGTAAGTCGCAATGTATTGCCTGAATTACCATATTTATATTGGAATGAAAAACCTCTGAAGTCTGCCAGCTTTGGAGGTTTTTTTTTGGATAAAGACTTTCCTTAAGCGGTATTGACTTTCAGCAGTAAAACCAGATGATCATTTGATCATAACGCAGCCCTTAACCAAGCACTTTATCTGAAGGACTGAAAGTATTTTGACTATTCCTGCATATTTTGTGTAACTTACTGATAATCCCGGGAAAAATCATGGATCAAAAAATGCGGCATGACATTTTCCAGACCCTGGATGCATATTCCCGGTCCGGCAGTCTGAGAACAATACCTGAAACCGACCATGGTTCGAGTCTCTATCTTGAATATAAGGGCAAAAAACTGCTCAACCTGGCTTCCAACAACTACCTTGGATTTTCAAACTCTGAAACCCTGAAAAAAGCGTCTATTCAGGCAATCCAGCTTTACGGAACATCCAGTTCAGCCTCCAGGCTCATATCTGGTAACTACAAAATTTATGACCAGCTGGAAAAGATTCTGGCTGAATTCAAAAAACAGCAAAAAGCCCTGGCGGTGGGATCAGGGTACGCTGCTAATCTGTGCATTATGGGCGCTCTGGCTGGACGGGGAGTGACCATCTTTTCAGACCGTTTAAACCACGCGAGCATCATTGACGCCGCTGTTCTGTCCAGAGCCAGACAAGTCAGGTACCGCCATGCTGATACAGACCATCTGGGTTTTCTCCTGGAAAAATTCCGGGAACACCCCTCAAAAATACTGGTCACGGACACTGTTTTCAGCATGGACGGTGATACAGCACCATTGGAAAAATTAGTTCAGTTATGTAAAAAGCATCAGGTGCTCATGATTGTGGATGAAGCTCACGCCACGGGGATTTTTGGCAGGGGTCGCGGCCTTGCCCATCATCTGGGTCTGGAAAATGAAATTGACGTGCATATGGGGACTTTCAGCAAGGCCATGGGCTCTTATGGCGGTTATATCGCGTCAAGCAAAGATATAATAGACCTCATCATAACCAGGAGCAGACCTTTTATCTATTCCACTTCCCTGCCTCCAGCAGTAGTAGGGGCCAGTCTTGCAGCCCTGGAAACGATCATGTGTAACCCTCAGACTGCCAGCGCGCTTCTTGAATTCGCCCAAAAGGTCAGGTCACTTCTGAAGGGACTTGGATTTGACACAGGACAGAGTTCAACTCATATCATTCCGGTGGTTATGAGAGAAAGCAATCTGACAATCAAGGCCTGGCAGAAACTTACTGATTATGGAATATTCACAGGGGCTATCCGCCCCCCAACAGTACCTGAAAACACTGCCAGGCTTCGCCTTTCGCTTAGAGGGGACATGGGTGAAAAAGAGATGGGAATTATTAAACACTGTTTCACTCAGCTGGCTCGTGAGCTTGAGCTTTCCGGCGGGCTTGGAACGTACTGAAAAGGCTGTCTCTTTTGCAAAAGATAATCATTTTTGATATATTGTTTTTTTAAACATGACCTGAACCATAAGCGGTGACAAGTTATGAATGATTGCGAAATAAAATGGGCAGTATTCGATTACGGTGGCGTTCTGGCGGAAGAAGGTTTTATGAATGGTCTTCACGCCATAGCGGAACAGGAAGGTCTTGATGGACAATACGTATATGAAACCACCAGGGCAATAATCATCTCGGGGGGATATCTGGTGGGAAAGATTCTGGAGGAGAGTTTCTGGAATGCTTTTCGCCGGGAAACCAAAATCAAAAGAAGTGATCAGGACCTTAGAAATGAAATTCTTTCCAGGTTTGAACTGAGACCATGGATGCTCCAGCTTGTGTCAAACCTTAGAACCAGGGGAGTCAATACCGCGATTCTCAGCGATCAGGTTAACTGGCTTGATGAACTGGATGTCCGGGACAACTTTTTTCAATATTTTGACAGGGTTTATAACAGCTTTCATGTTGGTCTCAGCAAGAACGATCCCTCAATTTTCGAAGAACTGGTTCAATGGGTAAATTGCGCTCCAGGAAGCATAGTCTTCATTGACGACCACCTTCCTCACATTAAGAGGGCCAGATCCAGGGGGCTCAACACTATTCACTATACTGACAGGCAGAGTTTTATCAAAGATCTTCAGGTTTACTGTCCGGACATATCATGAAGCCTCATGATGAGTATAAAGGCATAGCACCTTTCTATGACCTGGTACTGAACCCTTTTCTGGACTCCATCCGGAAGGACATCTGCAGTTTTTTGCTTTCACAACAGGTTTCCCGCGCGGTGGATCTTGGATGCGGCACTGGAAGGCAATGCCAATTTCTGCACAAACATGGAATTAAAGCTTTTGGCGTGGACAGGTCGCCAGCCATGCTTGAAAAGGCCAGAGAAAGGAGCGGAAAAGATATTGAGTATCATCAGGAGGACCTGACAGCCATGAGCTTCAGAAATGATACTTTTGACGCGGCCATAGTCAGTCTTACCCTGCATGAACATGAGCAGGATGTTCAGAATAAAATCATCAGGGAAGCGGTTCGGATAACCAGATCCCATGGCTATGTCGCTTTTCTCGATCACGGCAGAATTGACAGCCTTCCCGCAAGGATAATGCACTATTTTTCATTTGTTCCAGAACGCCTTGCCGGGAAGAAGCATTTTCAGAATTATCTGTTGTTTATGAAAAATCAAGGTTTGCAGGGCCTGCTTGGTTCCGTGCCTGATCTGCATATTCTGCGGGACCGCAGATATCTTTTGGGCGGCTTATGGCTCTGTCTGACCAGGATAACTCATTAGTTGGGCAGTATTTGGATATCTTGCCATCATGGATTGTCAATCTTATTAGATTTCCTTAAAAATATTTAAAAAGGAGACTGACCATGCTTAACGAAAAAATGGAGAAAAATCTCAACAATCAGGTCAACGCTGAACTTTATTCTTCTTACCTTTATCTGTCCATGTCCGCTTATTTCAGCGAGATAAATCTTAATGGATGCGCCCACTGGATGAGGCTTCAGGCCCAGGAGGAGTTGCTGCATGCCCTTAAAATCTACGACTACATAAATGAACGGGGTGGCAGGCCTGTGCTGGACAGTATTGAAGCTCCGCCCAAATCATGGGACTCGCCCACGAATGTGTTCGAGAATGTCCTGAGCCACGAGGAGAAGGTCACAAGTCTGATCAATGATCTGGTTGACCTGGCTATTGGGCTGAAGGACCATGCAACCAACAACTTTCTGCAGTGGTTTGTTTCAGAACAGGTGGAGGAGGAAGCCAGCGCCAACGAAGTACTGCAGAAGATAAGAATGACTGGTAATGAAGGAGGAGGTTTATTCATGCTGGATCAGGAACTGGGGAAAAGGATCCTTTCTCCTGATTCTGAGTAGTATC
>Ga0209498_1001070_pt1 | contig 16790 bp, 11 predicted proteins | sample WalLakDeSediment_FD_184131 | JGI IMG/M metagenome (GOLD analysis project Ga0209498, IMG submission 184131) | Lake sediment microbial communities from Walker lake, Nevada to study Microbial Dark Matter (Phase II) - Walker Lake 11/02/13 Deep... | ecosystem: Environmental > Aquatic > Freshwater >... | reverse complement strand
GGGCGGTTGCCGGACGCCATCAGCGACTCGATCAGCTTGAGACGCTTGGAGAGCTTCTTGATCTTGGTCTCGGAGTTGGTGCTCTCGATCTCCTCGCGCATACGGCGGACCTCGGCCGGCAGATCCAGCGTGCGCAGCAGCTCGTAGACCGCCTCCGCCCCCATGCGGGCGTCGAACTCGTCGCCGTTCTCCTCAAGGGCCTCGAGGTACTGCTCGTCGGTCAGGAGCTGGCAGCGCTCGAGCTGGGTCATGCCCGGGTCGACCACGACGTAGGACTCGAAGTAGAGGATCCGCTCGATGTCGCGCAGCGTCATATCGAGCAGGAGCCCAATACGCGAGGGCAGCGACTTCAGGAACCAGATGTGGGCCACCGGGCTTGCCAGATCGATGTGGCCCATGCGCTCGCGCCGGACCTTGGCCAGGGTGACCTCGACCCCGCACTTCTCGCACACCACGCCGCGGTGCTTCAATCGCTTGTACTTGCCGCACAGGCACTCGTAGTCGCTGATCGGGCCGAAGATCTTGGCGCAGAACAGCCCGTCGCGCTCCGGCTTGAAGGTGCGGTAGTTGATGGTCTCCGGCTTCTTGACCTCGCCGAAGGACCAGGAGCGGATCATGGCCGGCGAGGCCAGCCCGATCTTGATGGCATCGAACTCCAGGGCCTGACCCTGGGCCTTGAGAATCATGAGCAGATCTTTCAACTCGATGTCTCCAGTTGAGTCGTCACAGGCGCGCCGAGCGCGGCACGGCTACGGCGATCAGTCCTGCTCCAGCTCGACGTTGATGCCGAGGGAGCGGATCTCCTTGACCAGCACGTTGAAGGACTCGGGCATGCCGGCCTCCATGCGGTGATCGCCGTCGACGATGTTCTTGTACATGCGGGTGCGCCCGTTCACGTCGTCGGACTTGACCGTGAGCATCTCTTGCAGGGTGTAGGCGGCGCCGTAGGCCTCCAAGGCCCAGACCTCCATCTCGCCGAAACGCTGGCCACCGAACTGCGCCTTGCCCCCGAGCGGCTGCTGGGTGACCAGGCTGTAGGGACCCGTCGATCGGGCGTGCATCTTGTCGTCGACCAGGTGGTTGAGCTTGAGCATGTACATGTAGCCGACGGTCACCGGACGCTCGAAGGGATCGCCGGTGCGCCCGTCGTACAGGGTGGTCTGTCCGCCCTCGGGGAGCTCGGCGAGCCTGAGCATCGACCGGATCTCGTGCTCCGAGGCGCCGTCGAAGACGGGGGTGGCCAAGGGCACGCCGCCCGTCAGGTGGCGCGCCAGCTCGTAGACGTCCTCGTCGCTCAGGCTGTCGAGGTCCTCGGGCCGACCGCTGGCGTTGTAGATCTGATCGAGGAGCCGGCGCAGCTCGGCCACTGCGGACTTGGCTTGCAGCATCTGGCCGATCTTCTGGCCCAGGCCCTTGGCCGCCCAGCCGAGGTGCGTCTCCAAGACCTGGCCCACGTTCATGCGCGAGGGCACGCCGAGCGGATTGAGCACGATGTCGACCGGCTCGCCGTCGGCCGAGAAGGGCATGTCCTCGACGGGAACGATCATCGAGATGACGCCCTTGTTGCCGTGCCGCCCGGCCATCTTGTCACCGGGCTGGATGCGGCGCTTCACGGCGACATAGACCTTGACCATCTTGAGCACGCCGGGGGCGAGGTCGTCACCGCTGGTGATCTTGCGCTTCTTCGCCTCGAAACGGGCGCGCGACTCCTCGCGCTGCTGTTTGATCTGGGCGGCAACGGTCTCGAGCTGGCTGGCGGCCTCCTCACTGCGCAGGCGGATCTCCAGCCACTTGTCCTTGCCCTCCTTCTCGGCGAGCTCTTGGAGGTAGGTCTTGGTGATCTTGTTGCCCGCCTTGAGCCCGCGCGGCCCGCCGTCGGCCACCTTTCCGATCAGCATCCGCTCGATGCGCTGAAAGCTGTCGTTCTCCATGATGCGAAGCTCATCGGCCAGGTCCTTGCGCACGCGCTCGAGCTCTTGCTCCTCGATCTGCAGGGCGCGCTTGTCCTTCTCCACCCCGTCGCGGGTGAAGACCTGGACGTCGAGGACCGTGCCGGCCATGCCGGAGGGCAGCCGCAGCGAGGTGTCCTTCACGTCCGAGGCCTTCTCGCCGAAGATCGCGCGCAACAGCTTCTCCTCCGGGGTGAGCTGGGTCTCGCCCTTGGGGGTGACCTTGCCCACCAGGATGTCGCCGTCACGCACCTCGGCGCCGACGTAGATGATGCCGGACTCGTCGAGCTTGGAGAGCGCGGCCTCACCGACGTTGGGGATGTCGCCGGTGATCTCCTCGGGCCCGAGCTTGGTGTCGCGGGCGAGGCAGGAGAGCTCCTCGATGTGGATGCTGGTGAAGCGGTCCTCCTGGACCACCCGCTCGGAGATCAGGATCGAGTCCTCGAAGTTGTAGCCGTTCCAGGGCATGAAGGCGATGCGCAGGTTCTGCCCGAGGGCGAGCTCGCCCATGTCCGTGGAGGGCCCATCCGCGAGCACATCGCCGCGGGCGATGACGTCGCCCGGTTTGACCAGCGGGCGCTGGTTGATGCAGGTGTTCTGGTTGGAGCGGGTGTACTTGGTCAGATTGTAGATATCGACACCCGGCACCCCAGGCACCGCCTCGTCGTCGTTGACCCGCACCACGATGCGGGCCGCATCGACCGACTCGATCACGCCGCCGCGGCGCGCCCAGACCACAACCCCCGAGTCCTTCGCCACCACCCGCTCCATCCCGGTGCCGATCAAGGGCTTCTCGGCGCGCAGGGTCGGTACCGCCTGGCGCTGCATGTTCGAGCCCATGAGCGCACGGTTGGCGTCATCGTGCTCGAGGAAGGGGATCAGCGAGGCCGCCACCGAGACGATCTGCCGCGGCGAGACGTCCACGTACTGGACCTCTTCCGGGGCCTTGAGCGTGAACTCGTTCTGATGCCGACAGGACACCAGGGCATCGACCAGGCGGCCCTCCCCATCCAGGGTCGCGTTGGCCTGGGCAATGACGAAGTTGCCCTCTTCGATCGCCGAGAGGTAGTGGATCTCGTCCGTGACCTTGCCCCCCTCGACCCGCCGGTAGGGCGTTTCGAGAAAACCGTATTTGTTGGTCCGCGCGTAGACCGCGAGCGAGTTGATCAGCCCGATGTTCGGACCTTCTGGGGTCTCGATCGGGCACACCCGGCCGTAGTGGGTGGGATGGACGTCGCGCACCTCGAAGCCGGCGCGCTCGCGCGCCAGACCGCCCGGCCCGAGCGCCGAGACCCGCCGCTTGTGGGTGACCTCGGACAGCGGGTTGTTCTGATCCATGAACTGGGAGAGCTGGCTGGAGCCGAAGAACTCCTTGATCGCGGCCGAGACCGGCTTGGCGTTGATCAGCTCCTGGGGCATCAGGCCCTCGGACTCGGCGAGCGAGAGGCGCTCTTTGACCGCGCGCTCGACCCGCACCAGGCCGACGCGGAACTGGTTCTCCGCCATCTCGCCGACGCAGCGGATGCGCCGATTGCCGAGGTGGTCGATGTCGTCCACGCTGCCGCGGCCGTTGCGCAGCTCGACCAAGACGTTCAGCGCATCGATGATGTCGGAGCTGTCGCCGTGCTCGCTCACGAGCCGCTGTGCAAACTCATCGGAGCGCTTACCGAAATACCGACTGTCGTAGAGGATACCAGGCCCCTCCTCGGTCGGGCGCGTCAGTCGGCGGTTGAACTTCATGCGGCCGACCGCGGAGAGGTCGTAGCGGTCGGGCGCAAAGAACAGGTTGTGGAACAGGTTCTGGGCGGCGTCCTTGGTCGGCGGCTCACCGGGGCGCATCATCCGATAGATCTCGACCTGCGCCTCCAGCTCGTTGGTGGCCGGGTCGATGCGCAGGGTCTCCGACATGTAGGGGCCGTGATCGAGGTCGTTGACGAACAGGGTCTCAACGGCCGGGACGGCCTTGTCGATCAGTGCCTGGACCAGCTCCGGGGTGAGCTCCGTGTTGGCTTCGGCAATGATCTCGCCGGTCTCGGTATCGACCTGGACGCGCGCGAGGATGCGCCCGTACAGGAAGTCGGCCGGCACCGCCAGGCGGGACACCCCGGCCTTCTGCAGCTCGCGGATATGGCGCGCGGTCACACGCTTGCCCGCCTCGACGAGGACCTCGTCGCCGACGGTGATGTCGAACCCGACGGTCTCGCCGCGCAGGCGCTCCGGGACCAGCTCGACCTCGATCTGGTCTCGGCTCAGATGGAAGGTATCGGTGTCGAAGAAGCGGGTGAGGATATCCTCAGTACCGTAGCCAAGCGCGCGCAGCAGGATGGTCGCCGGCAGCTTGCGCCGCCGGTCGATGCGCACGAAGACGTTGTCCTTGGGGTCGAACTCGAAGTCGAGCCAGGAGCCGCGATAGGGGATCACCCGCGCGGAGAACAGGAGCTTTCCCGAGGAGTGGGTCTTGCCCTTGTCGTGGTCGAAGAAGACGCCGGGCGAGCGGTGGAGCTGGGAGACGATCACGCGCTCGGTCCCGTTGATGATGAAGGTCCCGGTCTCGGTCATGAGCGGCAGCTCGCCCATGTAGACCTCTTGCTCCTTGATGTCCTTGACCACCTTCGAGCCGGACGGCGCCTCCTTGTCGTAGATCACCAGCCGCAGCAGCACGCGGAGCGGCGCCGCGTAGGTCGCCCCGCGCAGATGACACTCGCGCACGTCGAAGGCCGGCTCACCCAGGCGATAGCTCACGTACTCAAGGGCCGCGTTTCCCGAGTAGCTCTCGATCGGGAATACGGTCTTGAATGCGGCATGCAGCCCGATGTCCTCGCGCCGCGCGGGGGCCTTCTCCTCTTGCAGGAACTGCCGGTAGGAGTCGATTTGGGTGGCGAGCAGGAAGGGTACGTCCAGGATGCTCGAACGCTTGCCGAAGTCTTTGCGAATACGCTTTTTCTCGGTGAACGAATAGGCCATACTGCCTTCCCTCGATAGGCTTAAAGGACTCCCCGCGGCCAGGCTCGTCGCCTGGGTACTGGCGACGACGGATGGCGACGAGGCACCCGGTCTACGGACGGCTTGCCGGGGTGATGACGCGCCGCAAACGGGAAAAGGCCGGCGGCGCGAAGCCGCCAGCCTCGGTGCTGCCGCTGCAAGAATAACGACGCAAGGGCGCCGTTATTTGATCTCGACCGTCGCCCCGGCCTCTTCGAGCTGCTTCTTCGCCTCTTCGGCATCCGCCTTGGACACGCCCTCTTTCACGGTCGTGGGAACACCCTCGACGGCGTCCTTCGCCTCCTTCAGACCCAGCCCGGTGAGGGCCCGCACGGTCTTGATGACCGACACCTTATTGGCGCCGAAGGAGGTCATCACCACATCGAACTCGGTCTTCTCCTCCACCGGCGCGGCCTCGGCCCCGCCACCCGCCGCCGGGGCAGCAGCAACGGCGGCGGCAGCAGTGACGCCAAACTTCTCTTCCATCGCGCTGATCAGCTCGACGACCTCCATCACCGTCATGTTGGCGATGGCGTCCAGGATCTCTTCTTTCGAAACGGCCATGAGTTGCTCCTAAATCGATAGTCTGGGGTTCGTGCCTTGGCGGTCAGGCCGCCTCTTTGGCATCGCGGATCGCGGCGAGTGTGCGCACCAGTTTGCCTGGGACCTCGTTGATCGTCGCCGCCAGCTTCTGCACGGGGGCCTTCATCACGGCCATCAGCAGGCTGATCGCCTCATCGTAGGTCGGCATCTTGGCGAGCGTGCCGATCTCCGAGGGGTCGAGCAGCCGACCGCTGATCGCGATGAGCTTGACCTGAAACTTATCGTGCTGCTTGGCGAACGCCTCCAAGACCCGCGCGGCCGAGCCCGGATCCGCCTGCGAGAAGGCTAGGACCAGCGGCCCTTTCAGCCCCTCTTGCATGCAGGCGAAGTCGGTCCCCTCCAGCGCGCGCTTGGCCAGGGTGTTCTTCACCACGCGCAGATAGACCCCGGCCTTGCGCGCCTCGACGCGCAGGTTGGTCATCTGCTCGACGGTCAAGCCCCGGTACTCGGCCCCGATGGCCGAATAAGCGCCCTTGGCGGCTTCCGCGACCTCGGCGACGATGGCTTCTTTCTGGGCGAAGCTTAGTGCCACAGTCGTCACCTCCTGATTACGGTTGCTGGGGGTCAGACTGACCCCGAAGGCCGCTGGTATCGCGCCTGAAACGCGCGACCGCCAGCAACCACCGCGTGCGACCACCACCAGCGACCTCACCCAGCGCAAGCCGGGTCCGGCTACCGATTCGGGCGCACCGTCTGCGCAGGCCCTTGCGAATTAAGACCCACCCCCGACCGGCTCGGCCGAAGTAGGGTCGCCTGCGGTCTTTGACGGCGTCCGGCGAATGCCGGCGCCCCAAAGCTCGTTGTGGCACGGTGACGGCCAAGGCCGATCACCGCGCCCGTGAAACGCACGATCGCGGGTTGACCCGCAACCTGGTCAGAGCGTCAATGCCTGATGATCGACCGTCAGACCCGGCCCCATGGTGGTGGAGACCGTGACCTTCTTCATGTAGATGCCCTTGGACGTGCTCGGCTTGGCCTTCATCAGGTTGCCTAGCAGGGCCTCGAGGTTCTCGCGCAATGCCGTCGGCTGGAAGTCCGCCTTGCCAAGCGGGCAGTGAATGATCCCGGCCTTGTCGGTCCGGTAGCGGACCTGACCGCCCTTGGCATTGCGTACCGCCTCGGCAACGTCTGCGCTCACCGTACCCACCTTCGGGTTTGGCATCAGCCCGCGGGGCCCCAGGATCTTGCCGAGTTGGCCAACGACGCGCATGGCGTCGGGCGAGGCAATGACGACATCGAAATCGAGCTTACCGGCCTTGACGTCCTCGGCCAGGTCATCCATACCGACCCGGTCGGCACCGGCGGCCACCGCCGCCTCGGCGCTCGCACCCTGAGCGAACACGGCGACCCGCACCTGCTTGCCAATACCGTTGGGCAAAACGGTCGCGCCGCGCACCACTTGATCGGACTTGCGCGGATCGACCCCGAGATTGACCGCCACGTCCACGTTCTCCACGAACTTCACCCGCGAGAGCTCTTTCAGCAAGGCAAAAGCCTCCTCGGCGGGATAGGACCGCGAGCGATCTACCTTCGCGCGGATCTCGCGCACACGCTTCGAGTGCTTCGCCATGGTCAAACGCCCTCCACTTCCAGGCCCATCGCGCGGGCGCTACCAGCAATGGTGCGAACGGCCGCGTCGAGATCCGCCGCCGTCAAGTCCGGCATCTTGATACTGGCGATCTCCTCGAGCTGCGCCCGAGTCACGGTCCCGACCTTACTGGTATTCGGATTGCTGCTGCCCTTGGCGAGCCCCATGGCCTTGCGCAGCAGCACCGACGCCGGCGGCGTCTTGGTGATGAAGGTGAAGCTGCGATCGGCATAGACGGTGATCACCACCGGCGTCGGCAGCCCCTTCTCCATGTCCTGCGTGCGCGCATTGAACGTCTTGCAAAACTCCATGATGTTGACGCCGTGCTGGCCGAGTGCCGGCCCCACCGGGGGACTCGGATTTGCTTCCCCCGCCTTGACTTGCAGCTTGATGTAAGCCGTTACTTTCTTCGCCATATCGCTAATCTCCAATGGGTACGAGCGCCGAGATCAAACCCCGGCTCCCCTGCCCCGCATGCTGCGGGGGCTCGCCTCTCGCGCAGAGGCATCGGCATGTCTGCCGGCACGAGTCAGCCCTTTTCGATCTGCCCGAACTCCAGATCGACCGGCGTCGCGCGCCCGAAAATGAGCACCGACACCTTGAGGCGGTTCTTGTCGTAATCGACCTCTTCGACCACCCCATTGAAGTCGGTGAAAGGCCCTTCGACCACCCGCACCACCTCACCGGGCTCGTAGAGGACCTTGGGCCTTGGTTTTTCGACACCTTCCTGCATCCGCTGGAGGATCGCCTCGGCCTGCTTGTCGGGGATCGACGCTGGGCGATCGCCCGTACCTCCGATGAAGCCCATGACCTTGGGCACGCCCTTGACGAGGTGCCAGGTCTCATCATCGAGCTCCATGTGCACCAGCACGTAGCCCGGAAAGAACTTGCGCTCGCTCTTGCGCTGCTGACCACCGCGGATCTCGACAACCTCCTCGGTCGGCACGAGGATCTCCCCGAACTTCTCCTCCACACCCGCCCGCCGAATCCGCTCGGCCAGCGACCGCTTCACCTGTCCCTCGAAGCCCGAGTAGGCATGGATGACATACCAGCGCTTCGCCATCCTCAGCCCCCTTGGCCGGTCAGGAAGCGCAGGATGCTCATCAGCACCATGTCGAACAGCCAGAGGATGATTCCCAGGATGAGCACCATGACCAGGACCATGAGCGTCGTCTGCATGGTCTCTTGCCGTGTTGGCCAAACGACTTTACGAACCTCGTTGCGGGAATCTCCCGCGAACTGCCACAAACGCCGGCCGATATCGGTCTGCGATGCCACCGCCAACGCGACCCCAACCACCGCGAGCAGCCCAAGCACCCGCAGCAGCGTAGAATAGGCCGCGAAATGGTAGAAGCCGTAGATCCCGGCAACGAGCAAAAGGGCGGCGACCACCAGCTTGGCTGTGTCCAAACCGGTGGTGCCTGCCTCGACCTTTGCATTCATGTGATCGTCTGCGACAGCAAGATGGCAGGCCAGGAGGGAATCGAACCCCCAACCTGCGGTTTTGGAGACCGCTGCTCTGCCAATTGAGCTACTGGCCTAAATAATGTGACTGTGGCCGTCGGAGAGACCCTTGGCCGCACGCCGGTGACTCCCCAGACGACAGGCTACTCGATGACCTTCGCCACCACGCCGGCGCCGACGGTGCGCCCACCCTCGCGGATGGCGAAGCGCAGCCCCTCTTCCATGGCGATCGGCGCGATGAGCTTGACGGTCATCTTGACGTTGTCGCCGGGCATGACCATCTCGATACCCTCGGGCAGATCGCAGGCACCGGTGACGTCGGTGGTGCGGAAGTAGAACTGCGGCCGGTAGCCGTTGAAGAAGGGGGTGTGCCGCCCGCCCTCGTCCTTGGATAGGACGTAGACCTCGCACTCGAAGTGGGTGTGCGGGGTGATGCTCTTGGGCTTGGCGAGCACCTGACCGCGCTCGACCTCGTCACGCTTGGTGCCGCGCAGCAGCACGCCGACGTTGTCGCCCGCCTGGCCCTGGTCGAGCAGCTTGCGGAACATCTCCACCCCAGTGCAGATGGTCTTGAGGGTGTCGCGGATGCCGACGATCTCGACTTCATCTCCGACCTTGATGATGCCGCGCTCCACACGCCCGGTGACGACGGTGCCGCGCCCGGAGATGGAGAAGACGTCTTCGATCGGCATCAGGAAGGGTTTGTCGATGTCGCGCTGGGGCTCGGGGATGTAGCTGTCGAGCGCCTCCATGAGCTTGGCAATGGACTGGGCACCGAGCTCGCCCTCGTCACCCTCGAGCGCTTTCAGCGCAGAGCCGACGATGATGGGGGTGTCGTCGCCGGGGAAGTCGTAGCTGGAGAGCAGCTCGCGCACTTCCATGTCGACGAGCTCCAACAGCTCGGCGTCGTCGACCATGTCGGCCTTGTTCAAGTAGACGACGATGTAGGGCACGCCGACCTGGCGCGAGAGCAGGATGTGCTCGCGGGTCTGCGGCATGGGGCCGTCGGCGGCGGAGACGACCAGGATGGCCCCGTCCATCTGCGCCGCACCGGTGATCATGTTCTTGATGTAGTCGGCGTGCCCAGGGCAGTCGACGTGGGCGTAGTGGCGTTTGGTGCTCTCGTACTCGACGTGCGCGGTGGCAATGGTGATGCCGCGCTCGCGCTCCTCGGGGGCGTTGTCGATGGAGTCGAAGGCGCGGAACTCGCCGCCGAACTTCTGCGCCTGCACCTTGGTGATGGCCGCCGTCAGCGTGGTCTTGCCATGGTCCACGTGCCCGATCGTCCCAACGTTGACGTGTGGCTTCTTACGCTCGAATTTTTGCTTGGACATGCCGCTCTACCCCTGACGGTCGGTTACTGTTTCTTGGCGATGGCCTCGGCGATGCTCGCCGGCACCTCGGTGTACTTGGAGAATTCCATGCTGTAGGTCGCCCGCCCCTGGGTGGCCGAGCGCAGGCTGGTGGCATAGCCGAACATCTGTGCCAATGGCACCTCGGCGCGGATGATGCGCCCGGCGGGGGCGTCCTCCATCCCCTGCACCATGCCCCGGCGGCTGTTCAGGTCGCCCATCACATCGCCCATGTACTCCTCGGGGGTGACGACCTCGACCTTCATGATGGGCTCGAGCAGCACCGGCTTGGCCTTGCGGCAGCCCTCCTTGAAGCCCATCGAGCCGGCGATCTTGAACGCCATCTCGCTGGAGTCCACCTCGTGGTAGGACCCGTCGAAGAGCGACACCTTGAGGTCGACCATCGGGAAGCCCGCGAGCACCCCGCTGTGCATGGCCTCCTGGATGCCCTTGTCGACGGCCGGGATGTACTCCTTGGGGATCGCGCCGCCGACGATCTCGTTGGCAAAGAGGTACCCGGCGCCCGGCTGCTGGGGCTCGATCCGCAGCCAGACGTGACCGAACTGGCCGCGACCGCCCGACTGGCGCACGAACTTGCCTTCCTGCTCCACCTTGGCGCGGATGGTCTCGCGGTAGCTGACCTGGGGCGCGCCGACATTGGCCTCGACCCCGAACTCGCGCTTCATGCGGTCGACGATGATCTCCAGGTGCAGCTCACCCATGCCGGAGATGATCGTCTGCCCCGATTCCTCGTCGGTACGCACGCGAAAGGAGGGGTCCTCCTGGGCGAGCTTGGACAGGGCGACGCCCATCTTCTCCTGATCGCCCTTGGACTTGGGCTCGACCGCGACCGCGATGACAGGCTCGGGGAACTCCATCCGCTCGAGGGTGATGCGCTTGTCCTGGGCGCAGAGGGTATCGCCCGTGGTGACATCCTTGAGCCCGACCGCCGCGGCGATATCGCCGGCGCGCACCTCCTTGATCTCCTTGCGGTCGTTGGCATGCATCTGGAGGATGCGCCCGATGCGCTCGCGCTTGCCCCGGACGGGGTTGTAGACCGAGTCGCCGGAGTTGAGCACGCCGGAGTAGACGCGGAAGAAGGTCAGGGTGCCGACGTAGGGGTCGGTCGCGATCTTGAAGGCGAGCGCCGCGAAGGGCGCGTCGTCCCGCGAGGGGCGGGTATCCTCGGTCTCGCCGTCCTCGGCAATCCCGGTGATCGCGGGCACGTCGGCGGGGGCCGGCATGTAGTCGATGACGCCGTCGAGCATCGCCTGCACGCCCTTGTTCTTGAAGGCCGAGCCGCACATGATCGGAACGATCTCGTTGGCCAGGGTGCGTGCCCGCAGCCCCGCCTTGATCTCAGCCTCGGTGAGCTCCTCGCCCTCGAGGTACTTCTCCATCAGCTCCTCGTTGGCCTCGGCCGCGGCCTCGACCATGTGCGCCCGCCACTCGTCGCAGAGGTCACGCATGTCCGCGGGGATCTCGGCGAGCTCGTACTTCATACCCTTGGATGCCTCGTCCCAGAGGATGGCGCGCATCCGCACCAGATCGACGACGCCTTGGAACCGCTCCTCGGCCCCGATCGGGAGCTGGATCGGGACCGCATTGGCCCCCAGGCGCTCTTTGATCTGACCGACGACCCGCAGGAAATCGGCGCCGATCCGATCCATCTTGTTGACGAACGCCAGGCGGGGAACCCCGTACTTGTTGGCCTGGCGCCAGACCGTCTCGGACTGGGGCTCAACGCCCCCCACCGCGCAGAACAGGGCGCAGGCGCCATCGAGGACGCGCAGGGAGCGCTCCACCTCGATGGTGAAGTCGACGTGCCCGGGGGTGTCGATGATGTTGATCCGGTACTCGGGACCCTCCAGGTCCATGCCCTTCCAGAAGCAGGTGGTCGCGGCGGAGGTGATGGTGATGCCCCGCTCCTGCTCCTGCTCCATCCAGTCCATGGTCGCGGCACCGTCGTGAACTTCCCCGATCTTGTGGGAGACCCCGGTGTAGAACAGGATGCGCTCGGTGGTGGTCGTCTTACCGGCATCGATGTGCGCCATGATGCCAAGGTTGCGATACCGTTCGATGGGTGTACTACGCGCCACGATCTTATCCGCCTTGGATGTATGGAGGGCCGAGGGGCAGGCTCACCAGCGATAGTGCGAGAAGGCCTTATTGGCCTCCGCCATGCGGTGGGTGTCTTCCTTCTTCTTCACCGCGGCGCCGCGCGAGTCGGCCGCATCCATCAGCTCGCCGGCGAGGCGCAGGGCCATGGACTTCTCCGAGCGCTTGCGCGAGGAATCGATCAACCAGCGCATGGCCAACGAATTGCGCCGCGACGGACGGACCTCCACCGGCACCTGATAGGTCGCCCCACCGACGCGGCGAGACTTGACCTCGACCACCGGCCGCACGTTCTCCATCGCCTGGTGGAGCAGGTCGAGCGGCGGAGTCCCCTTCTTCTCCGCCATCTGGTCGAGCGCCCCGTAGATGATGCGCTCGGCAACGGACTTCTTGCCGTCTTCCATCAGCATGTTGATGAACTTGGCCAGCAGCTCGCTTCCGAACTTGGGATCGGGCAGCACTTGGCGGCGGGCAACGATGCGTCTTCTCGGCATGACGGAAGGCTCCGAACCTAGGTCTTAATCGATGCTCAACTCTTGGGGCGCTTGGCGCCGTACTTGGACCGGCCTTGGCGCCGCTTCTCGACGCCGGAGGTGTCCAGGGTCCCGCGCACCGTGTGGTAGCGCACGCCCGGCAGGTCCTTGACGCGGCCGCCGCGGATCAGGACCACCGAGTGCTCCTGCAGGTTGTGCCCCTCGCCGCCGATGTAGGAGGTCACCTCGAAGCCGTTGGTGAGGCGTACGCGGGCGACCTTGCGCAGGGCGGAGTTCGGCTTCTTTGGCGTGGTGGTGTAGACACGCGTGCACACCCCGCGCTTCTGGGGGCAGGCCTCGAGCGCGGGGACCGTGCTCTTCGCCGCCTTGCGCTTGCGCGGCTTGCGGACCAGTTGGTTGACTGTTGCCATGCGGACGTTCTCCAGCGGCGCGCATGCGCCTTCAACACCACGGACCCGCGAGGCCGAACCAAAACCTCCCCGTCGAGCCGCATTCGCGGCGCTGGGGGTCTGGCCTCTCGCGGATAACCGAAAGGGCGCCGGGCGGCTTGGCCCGGCTTGAAAATGAGCCAGCCGGCGCAGAGCCGGCTGAGCTAAGACGCGGAAGTCTAGCGACGGGTCCGAGGCATGTCAACCGAGGCCCCGCCGACCCGCCGGAGGGTGGTCGGACCGACGAGGCGAAGGGCTACTCGGCCTCAGAGATAGAGATATTGAGGGCCTGCTTCAGCGCCTCCTCGACATCGATCACGTCCATCGCACCACGGCCGCGCGCCTCGCCCTCCAGCTCGCGCTCGGCCTGTCGGCGGCGCCGGCGCTCCTTGTGCGACGCCAGACCGGTTCCGGCCGGGATGAGGCGGCCGACGATGACGTTCTCCTTGAGTCCGCTCAGCCGGTCAGTGGAGCCCCGCACTGCCGCCTCGGTGAGGACACGGGTGGTCTCCTGGAAGGAGGCGGCAGAGATAAACGACTCGGTCGCCAGGGACGCCTTGGTGATCCCGAGCAGCAACGGCTGGTAGAGCGCGGGTTGCTTGTTCTCGGCGACCACCCGCGCGTTCTCCGCCAAGACCAGCGAGTGCTCCGCCTGCTCGCCGCGGAGCAGGCGGGTGTCGCCGGCGTCGGTGATCTCGACCTTGCGCAGCATCTGGCGGACGATGACCTCGATGTGCTTGTCGTTGATCTTCACACCCTGGAGGCGGTAGACGTCCTGGATCTCCTTGACCAGGTACTCGGCGAGGGCCGTGACGCCCTTCAAGCGCAGGATGTCGTGGGGGGTCAGCTCGCCGTCGGAGATGACCTCACCGCGCTCCACCCGCTCGCCCTCGAAGACGTTGACATGGCGCCACTTCGGGATGAGCTCCTCGACCGCCTCACCGTCGTCCGTGGTGACGATCAGGCGCTGCTTGCCCTTGGTGTCCTTGCCGAAGCTGATGGTGCCGGAGGCCTCGGCCAGCAGCGCGGGCTCCTTGGGCTTGCGGGCCTCGAACAGGTCCGCGACCCGGGGCAGACCGCCGGTGATGTCACGGGTCTTGGTCGATTCCTGGGGGATGCGGGCGAGCACATCACCCACCCCCACGTCGGCCCCGTCGGCGACGCTCACGATCGCCCCCGCGGGGAGGAAGTAGCGCGCCGGCATCTCGGTCCCGGCGATGTTGAGCTCCTGTTCGCTCTCGTCGAGGAGCTTGACCATCGGGCGCAGGTCCTTGCCCTGGGTCGGGCGCTGCTTGGGGTCGAGCACCACCAGCGAGGTCAGGCCGGTGACATCATCCGTCTGGCCCTGCACGGTGACGCCGTCGATGATGTCCTCGAAGCGCAGCCGACCGGCCACCTCGGTGACCACCGGGTGGGTATGGGGGTCCCAGGTGGCGACGATCTGGCCGCCGCGTACCTGATCGCCGTCACCGGCGCGGAGCGTCGCGCCGTAGGGGACTTTGTAGCGCTCCTTCTCCAGCCCCAGCTCGTCCAGCACGGTGAGCTCGCCGGAGCGCGAGACCGCCACCAGGTTGCCGCTGGCGTGGGTCACGGTCTTGATGTTGTGCAGGCGCACCGTACCCGCGGCCTTGATCTCGATGCTGTTGACCGCCGCCGCGCGCGAGGCCGCACCGCCGATGTGGAAGGTGCGCATGGTGAGCTGGGTGCCGGGCTCGCCGATCGACTGGGCGGCGATGACGCCGACGGCCTCACCCATATTGACGAGATGTCCGCGTGCCAGATCGCGCCCGTAGCAGTTGGCACAGACGCCGATGCGGGCCTCGCAGGTGATTGGCGAGCGCACCCGCACCTGGTCGATGCCCGCGGTCTCCAGGTGGGTCACCCAAACCTCGTCGAGCAGGGTCCCGGCCGGGCAAACCACTTCGTCCGAGCCGGGGCGGTAGACGTCCACCGCGGTCACCCGGCCGAGGATACGCTCGCGCAGCGGCTCGACGACATCGCCGCCCTCGATGATGGGCGACATCAACAGCCCCTGCTCGGTGCCGCAGTCGGTCTCCAACACCACCATGTCCTGGGCGACGTCGACCAGGCGTCGGGTGAGGTAGCCCGAGTTGGCGGTCTTGAGCGCGGTGTCCGCTAGGCCCTTGCGCGCGCCGTGGGTGGAGATGAAGTACTGGATGACGTTCAACCCCTCGCGAAAGTTCGCGGTGATCGGGGTCTCGATGATCGAGCCGTCCGGCTTGGCCATCAGGCCGCGCATACCGGCGAGCTGGCGGATCTGGGCGGCCGAGCCGCGGGCGCCGGAGTCCGCCATCATATAGATGGAGTTGAACGAGTCCTGCAGGCGCTCCTTGCCCTCGCGATCGATTACCACCTCCTTCCCCAGCTTGCCCATCATCGCCTTGGCCACCTGGTCATTGGTGTGGGACCAGATGTCGACGACCTTGTTGTAGCGCTCGCCGTTGGTGACCAGGCCCGAGGCGTACTGGTCCTCGATCTCTTTCACCTGGCGCTCGGCCTCGGCGAGGATGCCGGCCTTCTCTTCCGGCACCGCCATGTCGTCCAGGCCGATCGAGGCGCCGGCGCGGGTCGCCATGCGGAAGCCGAGGTACATGATCTGGTCGGCGAAGACCACGGTCTCCTTGAGCCCCAGCTCGCGGTAGCAGGTGTTGATCAGGCGCGAGATCTGCTTCTTGCCGAGCGCGTGATCGACCAGATCGAACGGCAGCCCCGCGGGCACGATCGCATAGACCAGCGCGCGGCCGAGCACCGTGTCCTTGATGCTGGTGACCGGGGTGCGGGTACCGTCCTCGTCGATGCGGACCTCGCGGATACGCACCTTCACCCGGGCGTGCAGCTCCGCGCAGCCCGTCTCATAGGCGCGGCGCGCCTCGTCGATGCCCGAGAAGGCGCTGCCCTCGCCGCGGGCGCCGACGCGCTCGCGGGTCATGTAGTAGAGTCCGAGCACCACGTCCTGCGACGGCACGATGATGGGCTCGCCGTTCGCGGGCGAGAGGATGTTGTTGGAGGCCATCATCAGCGCCCGCGCCTCGATCTGGGCCTCGAGCGACAGGGGCACGTGCACGGCCATCTGGTCGCCGTCGAAGTCGGCGTTGAAGGCGGTGCAGACCAGGGGGTGGAGCTGGATCGCCTTGCCCTCGATCAGCACCGGCTCGAAGCCCTGGATGCCGAGGCGGTGCAGGGTCGGCGCGCGGTTCAGCATCACCGGGTGCTCGCGGATGACCTCTTCGAGGATGTCCCAGACCTCGGGGGTACCGCGCTCGACCATCTTCTTGGCGGCCTTGATGGTGGTCGCCGTCCCGCGCAGTTGCAGCTTGCTGAAGATGAACGGCTTGAAGAGCTCCAAGGCCATGCGCTTGGGCAGGCCGCACTGGTGCAGCTTGAGCGTCGGGCCGACCACGATGACCGAGCGCCCGGAGTAGTCCACGCGTTTGCCGAGCAGGTTCTGGCGGAACCGCCCCTGCTTGCCCTTGATCATGTCGGCCAAGGACTTGAGCGGGCGCTTGTTGGTCCCGGTGATCGCGCGCCCGCGCCGGCCGTTGTCGAGCAGGGCGTCGACCGCCTCCTGGAGCATGCGCTTCTCGTTGCGCACGATGATGTCGGGCGCGACCAGGTCGAGCAGCCGCTTCAGTCGGTTGTTGCGGTTGATCACCCGCCGGTAGAGGTCGTTGAGATCCGAGGTCGCGAAGCGGCCGCCGTCGAGCGGCACCAGGGGACGCAGCTCCGGGGGCAGGACCGGTAGCACGGTGAGGATCATCCACTCCGGGCGGTTGCCGGACTGCATCAGCGAC
>Ga0209498_1001069_pt1 | contig 16799 bp, 17 predicted proteins | sample WalLakDeSediment_FD_184131 | JGI IMG/M metagenome (GOLD analysis project Ga0209498, IMG submission 184131) | Lake sediment microbial communities from Walker lake, Nevada to study Microbial Dark Matter (Phase II) - Walker Lake 11/02/13 Deep... | ecosystem: Environmental > Aquatic > Freshwater >... | reverse complement strand
TGAACCGCGGACCTTGGGCCGTGCGCCGGTTCTCACACGAGCAACATCTCGGTAATGGGCTTTCCCGACGGCACCATGGGATACACGCACTCCTCGCTTTCCACCACAAAATCCATGATGACCGCCCCGGGACTCGAGAGCCCCTCTTTGAGCGTCGTTTCCACCTCCTCGGGCTTTGTCGCTCTCAACCCCACCGCGCCGTAAGCCTCGGCAAGCCGGACAAAGTCGGGCGCCTCGATCATTTGCGTGCACGAGTAGCAGCAGTCGTAGAAGAGCTGCTGCCACTGGCGAACCATGCCGAGATAGCCGTTGTTGAGGATGACGACCTTGACGGGAAGTTTATACTGCATCAAGGTCCCCATTTCCTGGATGTTCATCTGAATGCTGCCGTCTCCGGCCACATCCACCACGAGCTTGTCCGGGCAGGCAATCTGGGCGCCGATCGCCGCCGGCAAGCCGAACCCCATGCACCCCAAACCCCCGGAGGTGATGAAGTGGTTGGGCTGATCAAAGTGATAGTACTGGGCGGTCCACATCTGGTTTTGGCCCACCTCCGTGGTGATGATGGCCTGCCCCCGGGTCATTTCCCAGAGCTTCTCCACCACGAACTGGGGTTTGATCCTTTCCTTCTGCTCGTAGGCAAGAGGCTTTGTCTCCTTCCATTGCTGGATTCGGTCCAGCCAGGGCTTCCGGGTCCCACGTAAATCGCCGAAGTTTTCCTTGGCCATGAGGTTGTTGAGCTTCTCAAGCGTGATCCTGCAGTCGCCCACAATAGGAACGGAAACAGGAATGTTTTTCCGAATCGACGTGGGGTCGATATCGATATGAATGATCTGGGCGTGGGGCGCAAAGGCGTCCACCTTTCCCGTGACCCGGTCGTCGAAGCGGACACCCACGGCGATCATCAGGTCACACTCGGATGAAGACATGTTGGCCCGATAGGTGCCGTGCATCCCGATCATGCCGAGCCAGAGCGGATCGCCGGCCGGAAAAGCCCCCAGGCCCATCAGGGTCGAAGTCACGGGCGCCTGAATCTTCCTGGCCATGGCTGTAAGTTCCCTGGAAGCTTTCGACAGGATGACGCCGCCCCCTGCGAAAACCACCGGTTTATGCGCCTCCTTGATGAGCTTGATCACTTTCGGCAACTGCTTCACGTTGGGTTCATAGGTGGGGTTGTAGGATTTGAGCAGGACCTCCTTCCTGGGGGTGTACAGGGTTGCGGCCTGCATCACGTCCTTGGGGATGTCCACAAGCACCGGGCCGGGCCGGCCGGAACGGGCGATGTAGAAGGCTTCTTTCAGCACTCTGCCCAGGTCTTCAACGCTTTTCACCAGGTAGTTGTGCTTGGTGCAAGGCCTTGTGATCCCCACAATGTCCACTTCCTGGAAGGCGTCATTGCCGATCAACGGCGTTGGAACCTGGCCTGTGAGGATCACCACGGGGATGGAATCCATGTACGCCGAGGCAATGCCGGAGACGGTGTTGGTGGCGCCGGGTCCGGAAGTGACCAGGCAGACGCCCACCTTGCCCGATGCCCGGGCATACCCGTCGGCTGCATGAACGGCCGCCTGTTCATGGCGCGTCATGATGTGGCGGAGATTGGATTTGGCCAGCTCGTCGTAAATGTCGATGACCGCACCGCCCGGATACCCGAAAAGGGTGTCCACGCCCTCTTCCTGTAAAACGTCGATAATGATTTTCGCTCCCTTGCTTTTCATGGCCGTCACGTCTTTCACTGCCCCCTCACAATGATCCTCTTGCCTTGATATACGGCACAAGTCCGCCTGCCTGAATAATCTCACGCATAAATGCGGGAATGGGTTTTGCATAAACCCGACGCTCCTTGCCCGCATTTCTGATCTCACCCGTTTCAAGATCCGCCGTCACCGTCTCGCCGTCGGCGCAGATTTCAAAAGCTTCTTCGCTTTCCAGGATCGGCAAACCGATGTTGAAGGCGTTCCTGTAAAAGATCCTGGCAAAGCTCTTTGCCACCACCAGGCCGATTCCCGCCGCCTTTATGGCCAGAGGCGCATGCTCCCTGGAAGAGCCGCAGCCGAAGTTCTTTCCGGCCACAATGAGGTCCCCCCGTTGAACCTCTCCGGCAAACTCCGGCCGGAGGTCAACAAAGCAGTGCCTTGCCAATTCGTCCTTGTCCGACACGTTGAGAAACCTTGCAGGGATGATCCCATCCGTGTCGATATTATCACCAAACTTCCAAACCCTTCCCCGGATCTTCATTTCTCCCTCCCTATGGCCTCATGTCCCACAAATTCCCTGACAAGATCCAGTTTACCACCCGCACCTAAGCTGGCCTCCACCGGAAGCCTACAGATATCGCCTTGAGGGGAATAGCCGTCCCTGGCAAAAGACTTCTCGGTTTGAGCCGAAGCTTCGCTGTCAGTAGCAGTACGTTCTCAACAGCTCCGACAGCAGGTTGCTCAAAAACGCCCGGGTACAAGGCGCCGAAACCCCGAGAAGTGAGACTTACATGGCAGTACGTCGCAACGACGAGGGGTGATGGCAACGCCGTAGATGGGCGTTTTTCAGCAACCTGCGAGCTCTTCGGGGGACCCGATCCGTCCCAGCACCGCCGAGGCCGCGGCAACAGCCGGGCCGGTCAAGTACACCTCGCTCTTTGGATGTCCCATGCGGCCGATAAAATTCCGGTTGGTCGTGGAAACCGCTTTTTCCCCCTGAGCCAGAATTCCCATGTGCCCTCCAAGACAGGGCCCGCAGCAGGGCGGCCCTATCACGGCGCCTGCATCCAAGAGCGCCTCCACCAGTCCCTCCTGGATCGCCCTTTTATAGATCTGCTGAGAACCGGGAAGCACAATCAGCCGGGTTCCTTTGGCTACCCTTCTCCCCTTCAGGATGGCTGCTGCGACCCGCAGGTCATCGAGGCGGCCGTTTGTGCACGATCCGATCACCACCTGATCGAGGGGCACAAGCCCCGCATCCGACACGGGTCGCACATTATCCGGAGAGTGGGGGAACGCGACCTGAAGTTCGATCTCATCCACCCGGATCGGGAGGACTCTTTCGTAGGCCGCGCCCTCGTCGCTCTTGAACATCAAAGGTTCTCCGCCCCTTGTCGCGGAGACATAGTTCGCCGTGATGTCATCGGGCTCCACGATGCCGTTCTTGGCCCCCCCTTCCACAGCCATATTGGCCATGGTGAACCTGTGGTCCATGGGAAGATTTCGGATCGTTTCCCCGCAAAACTCAAGCGATTTGTAATTGGCCCCTTCCACGCCGATCCGCCCCAGAGTAAAAAGAATCAGGTCCTTTCCTCCCACCCAGGGCCGGAGCTTTCCTTCGTACTTGACCCGAATGGCGGCAGGCACCTTGAGCCAAACCATGCCCGTGGCCATCACCGCTCCAAGGTCCGTGCTCCCGACCCCGGTGGAAAAAGCGCCCAGTGCCCCATAGGTGCAGGTATGGCTGTCCGCGCCGATCACGAGGTCTCCAGGCCCGACCAACCCTTTTTCAGGGAGGATGACGTGCTCGATGCCTCCATCCCCCAGCTCATAGAAATGGGTAATCTTGTGCTTCAGGGCAAAATCCCTCATGAGCTTTACCTGCCGGGCGGAAGCGATGTCCTTGTTGGGAACGAAATGGTCCGCCACAAGCGCGATCTTCTCCGGATCAAACACCGCCTTTCGACCGATCTCCTCGAACACACGAATGGCCAGGGGAGCGGTAATGTCGTTGGCCAGGGCCAAATCCACCCTTGCCTTGATCAGGTCGCCCGGCCTTACAGCCTCCAGCCCTGCATGAAGGGCCAGGATCTTTTCCGTAATAGTCATAGGATGAGACATGAGTCGGATTCCCTCTCAAAGATCTTCCAATTTACGCATATCAATAGCAACTTCTACTGTTCCTTTCTGTTCTCCTGTATTCTGTCTCCTGTATTCTTCTTTCTTCACATCCCTCTTTCCTCCGCGGACAGGGATGGGTTCTTTTTCAGATACTCCAGCCGGTTCAGCCCATTGATATAGGCCTTGGCGCTTGCGATGAAGATATCCGGGTCCGCGCCTTTTCCAAGGGCCACGTATCCGTTTTCCTGAAGGCGCACCGTCACTTCTCCTTGGGCGTCCGTGCCGCCGCTGATGGCGTTGATGGAAAACCGCACAAGCCTGGACCTCGTCCCGGTCATCTTCGCGATCGTGTTGAAGGTAGCGTCAATGGGACCGATGCCGAACCCCGCACCCTGGGAATCCCGGCCGTCGATCTTGAGTTTCACCGTGGCCGTAGGAACGGCCACGGTTCCGCTCACCACATTCAGATAATCGAGCTGATACATGTCCGGCACCCGAAGGATTTCCTCGGCCACGAGCACCTCGATATCTTCGTCCAGGATCTCTTTTCTTTTGTCCGCCAGCTCCTTGAAACGGGCAAAGACGCGATCCAGATCTTTTTCGGAAAGATCATATCCGAGGGATGCAAGTTTCTGCCTGAAGGCATGCCTTCCCGAGTGTTTCCCCAGGACCAGGCGGTTCGTAGAGAGCCCGACGATCTCCGGTTCCATGATTTCATAAGTCATCCGATTTTTGAGCACGCCGTCCTGGTGGATCCCTGCCTCGTGCGCAAACGCATTGGCGCCCACAATTGCCTTGTTGGGCTGAACCACGATCCCTGTGATCATGCTCACCAGCCTGCTGGCCGGATGGATTTCACGGGTGTTGATGTTGGTGGTCAGTCCCAGATGTTCCTTTCGCGTGTAAAGCCCCATGACCACTTCCTCGAGAGAGGTGTTGCCCGCCCTTTCGCCGATGCCGTTGATGGTGACTTCCACCTGGCGCGCCCCGCCTTTCAGCCCGGCCAGGGTGTTGGCCGTGGCCAGTCCCAGGTCGTTGTGGCAGTGGACGCTCAAGATCACCTGATCCATGCCCGGCGTTTTCTCCCGCACATAGGCGACAAGCCGCCCGAACTCATCGGGCATGGCGTAGCCCACCGTGTCCGGCAGATTCACCGTGGTGGCCCCTGCTTCGATAACCGCCCCAAAGATTTTGCACAGAAAATCAGGATCGCTCCGGGAGCCGTCTTCCGCTGAGAATTCCACGTTCTCCGTCAGGCTCCTGGCATATTTTACCGCATCCACGGCAGCCTTCAGAACCTGCTCGCGGCTCATCTTGAGCTTGTGTTCCAGGTGAATGTCCGATGTCGCAATAAAGGTATGAATTCGAGGGTTGGCCGCGTCCTTGACGGAGCCCCACGCCTTGTCGATGTCTTCTTTCGACGCCCGGGCAAGGGCGGCGATCTGGCTGTTCCGGATCCTGCCTGCAACCGCTCTCACAGCCTCGAAATCGCCCGGCGAGGCAGCCGGAAACCCCGCCTCAATCACGTCAATTCCAAGTTTTTCAAGCTGAATCGCCAGGCGCATTTTTTCAGCCGTGTTCATGCTGGCCCCGGGCGACTGCTCGCCGTCCCTCAGGGTCGTATCAAAGATCACAACGTTTTCCGTCATGGGATAACCTCCTTGTTTCACGTGCCGGCATCCTCGTAACGCAAGGATGCCTCGTTTTTCTGAATGCTCTCTTTCAAGGGCAACAAAATGTCAAATTTCAAAGTTCAAATGCCAATGATTCATCACCGCATACTGCTTCTTTGACATTTGTCATTTGGTCCTTTGACATTTATCGAAATTCCGGGTTCGGACCCGGAATTTCGGGAGGCTATCCCTTTAGGACCCTCCGCAGACATCCCCTCGAAGGGGAATCTGCGGCATCATTCTCCACATGTATACTCGGTTTCTCTCTCATACGACTTCCCATTTCGCCCCAGCCCCCTTACCCTGCTTGCTTTCGGCGCCGCCGAACTCAGGTATGCCTCTGACCCGTAGGAGGAAGCTTTTATCCGCCTCTGGCGAGCCTGCTTCCGATCATCGGGACCGGGAGGTCCCTCCTACTATTTTCCATTCAACACTTTAGAAAGTTTGTACTGCACGCTGTCCACCAGGGCTTGCCAGCTCGCTTCAATCACATTCTCGGAAACCCCGATGGTGGACCAAATCTCGCGGGCATCCCTGGATTCGATCTGCACCCGCACCTTTGCAGCCGTGCCGTCGCTCCCGTCAATGACACGGACCTTGAAGTCCACCAGCTTCATTTCATCCACCTGGGGGAAGAACTTGTAGAGCGCCTTTCGAAGAGCATTGTCCAGGGCATTGACAGGACCGTCGCCTTCAGCCGCCGTGATCTCGTAGTCGTCCGCCACCGAGATCTTGATGGTGGCCTGAGAGGAACTCGGGCCCGAGCGGTTCTTTTCAATGGTGACCCTCAAGGATTCCAGGTGGAAGGGATCTTCAAACTGGCCTGTCACTTTCTTCATGAGCAGTTCCAGGGACCCTTCCGCAGCATCGAACTGGTATCCCTGGTCTTCCAGCCTCTTGATCTCCTGGACAATCTTCTCGCTGCCCCACCCATTGCCTCCCACCTTGACACCCAGTTCCCTGGCTTTGTACTCGATGTTGCTCTTGCCCGAAAGGTCCGAGACCAGGACCCGTCTGCGGTTGCCCACCTTTTCCGGGTCGATGTGCTCATAAGCGGCGGAATTCTTGAGGATGGCGCTCACGTGAACCCCTCCCTTGTGGGCAAAGGCGCTCTTGCCCACGAAAGGCCGCTGGTTGATGGGCGGCATGTTGGCCACCTCGCTCACAAAGCGGGACAGTTCGGTCAGTTTTCCGAGCTTTTCTTCAGGGATGCACCCGTAGCCCATCTTCACCTGAAGCGCGCCGATGACGCCGGTCAGGTCCGTGTTGCCGCATCGCTCCCCGTACCCGTTGATCGTGCCCTGCACCATGACGGCGCCGCCCCGAACGGCCTCCAGGGAGTTGGCTAGAGCCAGGCCGCAATCGTTGTGGGCATGAATCCCAAGGCCAGGCGTGATGAGGGGAGAGACTTTTTTTATGATCGTCTGAATCTCATGGGGCAGGGTGCCGCCGTTGGTATCGCAAAGGACAATGAAGTCCGCGCCGCCTTTCACGGCGGCCTGCACCGTCCTCATCGCATAATCGGGGTTCTTCTTGAATCCGTCGAAAAAATGCTCTGCATCGTAAATCACCCGGCGGTCGCGTTCTTTCAGGAAAAAAACGCTGTCCTCGATCATGGCCAGGTTTTCATCCATGTCAATGCCCAGGATCTCCGTGACATGGAGGTCCCAGCTCTTCCCAAAAAGGGTAATCGTCTCTGTTTCGGTCCGCAGAAGGGCCTGGATGTTTCCGTCCTCTTCTGGCCGGAGCCGGGGTCGGCGGGTGCTTCCGAAGGCGGTGAGGCAGGCATGCTTGAGCGGGTTGGTTCGGGCCATTTCAAAGAAGCGCGCATCCCTCGGGTTTGACCCGGGCCATCCTCCTTCCACATAGTGGACCCCGAACTCGTCGAGCTTCCGGGCAATGCGGAGTTTGTCCTCCGCCGAAAAGCTCACTTCTTCGCCCTGGGTGCCGTCCCTGAGGGTGGTGTCATAGAGGAAGATTTGCTTTGCCATGGGTTGTCTCCCTGTCTAAAGAAAGCGAAGCCGTAAAAAAAACCGTTATCAGGTCAGGCCTGATAACGGTTTTTTTTGGATCTTATTGCTTCTACGTCATTACCAGGCCCGGGCGTCGGAGTTCAATGACCCCGACAAGAAGGAGCAGTAGGGAAAGGACAACCCCTACTGCGCCGATAATGACGATAATGTTGTTCCAAAGATGCATCATGATGGTGAAAATGCCTTTTCTTAAACCGTAAGCGGGAAGGCTAAAGCCTTTGTTCGGCCCTGTCAAGCATTTTTTTCTTCCCCTCCCTCAAAAACCTCCAACCCTTTGAGCGTCCCCCCGCCGAAGCGCTCCATGGTTTCTGCCGCAACGCTCAATCCTTCCCGGATATGAACCGCATCGATCCCGGGTACGGCATACGCGTAGAAAAGAACGTTTCGGGAGTCGTCTTTCACCCTGGTCTTTTCATCCGCGCCCTGGCAGAGAACGCAGATAATGTCCTTTTCGTCCCGGAACACGATCTCCCCTTCCTTTGTGGTGAAAAGGCGCCCTCCCATGCCGTCGCACGTCTCTCCTTCCCGTGCCACGTCCAGGGTCGTCTTGCCCTGGATCCGATCATAATCGGTGACAGCCACCAGGATTCCCGCGCACATCTCGGCCATGAAATGGGCATCCACCTGGAGGTTGTACCGGGGAAATCCGCTGTTCACGGTTCTTTTGAGATGCTTGGGCAGGGGACACTCGAAGCCGAAGCTCCGGAAGAAATTGTCATAGAGAGTGATTCGCTGCGTGATCTCAGCAAGGGTCTCCCGTTTCCGCATTTTCCGCAGGAGCTTTCTCATATATTGTTCATATCCTTGCTGATCAGCCACAGGGTTGCAGCCGGTGATGAGCGTCAGCCCGAAGGCCACGCCCGGATACCTGGCCTGATAGGCCGGCGAAACCGAAAAATCCATCCACGAACCCAATGCCCCACCTCCACATCAGAAAGGTGCTTTGCTTTCGTAAGCCATATCATCCATTGCCGTTCCAATCAAAATGCAAAAGAATGTTCCTCTTGTCAACAACTTCGCTTTTTGACAACGGGCTGGTTCTGTGTCAAATATAATTTTTTAGATCCTTACGGTAAGATGAGTTTGCCGAGACCTGTCCCGCCGCTTGGCGACAAGGAGGAGAACATGGCTTTTTGGAACGCAGGCACACTGAACCTGGAACCCTTCAGGCCCGGAATCATGAGCAAGGCGGAAATCGGGGGGAACCTGGTCATGGCCTGCATGCAGATCGATCCGGCCAAAGAAGACACGGGCCATGAACATCCCTTTGACCAGTGCGGCATTGTCCTGGAAGGCCGGATAGAGATGTTTGTAGATCAGGAGCGCCGGCTGCTGACCCCCAACGATTGCTATTTCATCCCCTCGGGCAGCCGCCATGGCTGGAAAACCTTCGACCGTCCGGCCAAATTGCTGGATGTGTGCTCAAAGCCGGCGCCCGGCGCCGGAGCTTAGCAGGTTGCCCGAAACCCCTCGTGAAACACGACCGTGCCTTGCGCAGCTTTTTCCTCGAAAGGCAAAACGAGAAACACTTCCTGTGGAATACCCTCGTGAATCAGCCCGGTGATATTCCTGAAGCCGAACCTTTCATAGTACTTGGGGTCGCCCACAAGGGCGCAGCCTTTTGCGCCCACGGCTTTCAGCAATGACAGACCCTCAAGCACAAGAGATTTTCCGATCCCCTGCTTCTGCCGCTCGGGCAATACCGAGACCGGGCCGAGTCCGTACCAGCCCGCGGTCCCGTCTGAAATGGTCACAGGCGAAAAGGCGATGTGGCCTGCGACCTTTCCGGCAACCTCCGCGACCAGCGAGATCGTCAGCACATCGGCGGCCCGCAATGCATGAATGATGAATTCCTCGGTCTGTTGACTGAATGGATGATTCTCGAAAGCGGCTCTGGTAACTTCTGATATTCTCTCCACATCCCAAGGCCTCTCCTTGCGAATGATCATATGAACCTCCAACCATGACCGCTTTGGACAACACCCAGAATCCTTAAAACCCCATGCAAATCGTGAGCAAAGCAGAGGGTCGCCCCCCCCTGGTTTGTGACGCTTATGAATGGTCTCATATGAGTCTTGACATTGCTTTTGCAGCATCCGCCTGGTGCCGTCATTGCGAGCCAGGCTTTATCGGGCGTGGCAATCCGACTTGCAAAGCAAGTCGTCCTGAGGCCGCCTTGGGCGGATCGAAGGATCTTCCAGTATCAAGAGGAGATCCCTCGTTACTCTCGGGACAGTGCTTCGCACTGGATTGCCTTTCGGCCGTGAGCCCCTCGGCCGTGAGCTCGGGGCCGAACGGCTTCACGGATTTTATCCTGAGCTTGTCCGTGCTTTCCCCATCCACGGACAAACATCCGCCTGAGGCGGATAAAAGTTTGTCCGTGCCACCCATTTTGCTCCCAGCGGTGGCACTGTCGAGAGGATCTTTTGACAGAGAGCTTCATCCCTAACGCCGGAACGGCATGGAAATTGCGAACCGCAGCGCCGACGGCTCATATCCGTTGCTCCGTCAGCAAGCGCATCAATCGCTGCAGTTGTCATAAGAAGCAGGATAAAAGGAGCCTGTATCCAGTTTTACTTCCATGAGCACCCCACCGGTAAAGGCATTCCTGACAATCAGGCGATCCATATATTTGGGCAGTTGGCGTTTTGCTGTTGTTTCATTGAGTTCACCGGACAGGGTTATGCTTTCGCCGGGTTTGATCTCAGCCTTATTGGTCACGGTGCCGCCGAAAGGCGACTCGGGATCTAAATAGTTAATAAGCTGTGATTTAAAGTCTTCCAGGTGACAGTGTTTATGCTTCCTTTCCCTGAAAGTAATAAGGAACTGAACTTCATTTGGTTTTATGGTCCCATACAAATTAGGCTTGGTCTTCAAGTACCAGCGGGGGTTCCCTCCCACCTTTTGTGCCCACAGTTTCTCAATTTTCAATGCCTTCACGGGATATCCGTCGGCATCTTTACGGAACGGCCGGGGAATCTCCACTGTTCTGGTTGATCCGCCCACTGTGACCCGAATTCGGTGCATGCCTTCAAAATCGGGAAGCTCCGCACGGGCGTAGGATGCCTCTCCGGCTTTGAGAAGTTCTATGACCCCGGATGTTTGAACCCTGTCTTCCTGACGGAAGCCTTCAACCACAACAATGACAGGGAAGTTTTCCGCATCCTGATGACTGGTATTCCTGACTGGAACCTGCCAATAGTGACGCCCTTCCAAGGTTGTGACAATCTCCAAATCTCCCGTCTCCGTAGTTATGGGAATTGACTTGGCCTTCGCCGGAACGGCTTTCCGCTGAGGCAGTTGGGTTGAAACAGGAGGACCGGCCCAAAGCGAACCGATCATAAGCGTTACCGACAGCAAAACACTGCAAATCGCGATCCCGGGCAACGTACGTTTCAGGTTATTCATCATTCAATCCTTTCATCTAATTTTACAAAAAATACATTTCAACAACGCTATGCTGACTGATTTTTTCGTTTCACTGGTACTCTTCCAAAGGGGAATTCATGGTGGAAGCGGCCATTGAAAGGGACCCACAAAATCTTTTCACGAGGCTAATGTGGACTTTGTCGATTTATAGGACATTCCAAGAGTTGCTCCTGTCCTGCTCCAGCGAATTGTGATTCGACGAATATGGGCTCAAGCCGCTTCAATACGCTTCAAATCTCCGATATCAATGGATTGCTTTGTTTTCCAGAGATCGTACTGGAGCTGGAGCCTGAGCCAACCTTCCGGCGAGCGACCAAATACTTTTGATAGCCTCAGTGCCATTTCAGGGCTAATTCCCGCTCGGCCATTGAATAGCGCGGAGAAAGTTTTTCTTCTAAAGCCCAGCGCTCTGGCCGCTTCCGTCACATTTTGATGTTTAGCGGTTCCACACAAAATCCCCTTATGATTTCGCCTGGATGAGGTGGATTATCCATCGCCATTTTTTTCTCCCTAATGTTGACAAATTCGTAAAAAGTCCCCAAGGCCGTCACTCCCGCGAAGGCGGGAGTCCAGAAGTGCTCGAAAAGACTGGATTCCCGCCTTCGCGGGAATGACGGAAAAAGGCGATTTCGGACTTTTTACGAATGCATCAATGTTAATCCTCACAGTTTGCATCAAAGACATCGCCGTTTTGAATCTTGAATGCTGTTTGCCGGTTACCACTGACTTTGACCGCCCAAGTTCCTTTGCGGTTTTCTCTGAGGGGGTGTAGTCCCATACCGGGCAAGTCCATGTCTTCAAGAGTTTCAGTCGTTTCAAGGACAGCGAGGATCTTCCTGATACGGATTGCATGTTGGGGATCCACACCACTCGAGATACCGGGTTCTAACAATCGCAAAAGCCAAAGCTGCTCGCCCCTTCACATCCGCCCCAATTGGATGGTTCGGGGCCTTTTTTCCCATCTCAATATCCAGCTTAACCCGTCCAGGGATTTAAGATTTGGACGCCCGCATGTTTGAAATCATCTGCATTGCGGGTCACCAGTTTCAAATTTCCGGATAAAGCGATGGCTGCAATCAGGGAATCCATGGCCGCCATCTTTTTGCCGCTTACCTCTAAGCGGCCCATCATTTGCCCCCATTTCAAGATGACATCAAGATCAATCGGTAAAATGCGATCGCTGAAGCGAACAAATAAGTCGTTTACCAGCCATTCTTGCAGCGTCGATTTTCGTTTTGAATCCGGGAGCTTTTCAATCCATTTTCGAATTTCCCCAATCGTGATAACACTGAGGTGAACAGCCGCAGGATCAACAGAGTCGATCCAATCAATGACTTCCTGGTTCGGCCTCTTAGCCGCTAATTCCGAAATAGCACATGTGTCAAGCAAGTATCTCATAGGTCTCATAGGGCAATATCCGGCCTCACATCGCTCCTGTCGCGACTAAGATCAATGTCCGTGTCCGCTAAAGGCGATTGACGAAAGAATTCAGAAAGCTTTTTCTGTGACGACAGTAACTTACGATATTCGGCGTAGGACAAAATAATCACAGCTTCTACCCCGCGCCTGGTAACAACCTGTGGGCCTTGTGAGAGGGCTTCCTCAACGACTTCGCTAAATTTGTTCTTTGCCTCTTGGAGTTGCCATATTCGTTTCATCGAGACACCTCCTGTCCAGTCTGTCTAGATCCTATCCAAGATATAGAAGCATATCAAGGAAACGCAAATGAATGATGGAAATCGATTTCCCGAGCAAGTGATTAAGCGTTTTTCGGGATTTTACGATTCTAAAGGAGGGCATGAAAAATAATATTGGCATAATTCCGTCGAGTTCAGCCGCGGCCTTTTTATAGGCCGTCCGCTGGATTGAAAGGTTGGGCTAGAGCCTTTCCCATTCCTCCTTGGATATTCCAGCTTGACGAAGTATTTTGTTCAAGAACTCCCTTCCGATGTCTTTCTGATGTGGGTTGGGAATGGTCAGATTCTTGTATCGCGGTTTGAATGTATTCTCTAATCATATCGAATCCCTTTCTTATTTCCGCCAATGGCTGCGTAGAGGCGCAGCCCGATATTTGCCGAATCGATCTCCAGTCAAATATAGTGCACTATCTTACCCCCGTTTTGCCACTCCAAAAGAATAGGGGGGGAGGGCCATGACATGTCATTGATGATTCGGTATTGAGGTCCCGGAAGAAGTTGTTTGCAGATGAATTTATTGGCTCAATTTAGAACTAGCAATACGATTAAGACTTACACCCGACTCAGCTGCTTGTATGGCCAATTTCCTATGTACCTCAGGAGGCACCCGGACCATAAATCTCCCGCTGAAATGTTTACTTGCGATAGGTTCAGGAATTGGCTCGTCAGTTTTGTCCATATCCAACAATACATCCGCTACAAGATTTCGGATGCCATTTAGAGCCTTTTCCGGTGTATCAGCCAACCAACTTAAGCTGGGAAATTCAGCACACAGGCCTACGTACTCATTATCATCTTCAGACCAGGTAATCCGGTATGTGTATTTATCATTCTTTGTGGCCATGGCTAACCTCCAACTTATCAATAGCCAAAAGCACCTGCTTCACTTGATATGCCTTGGCCTTTCCTTTGTCATTCTGAATATTTACCCTTGGATCGCCCTGCCAAGGTGTTTTGTAAATTCGATGACTGCTTTTTTCCTGACGTGGTTCCCCAAAAAAATGGTCACATACCCTGCACAAATCCGAAAACCGAACATCCTTCGGATTTCGCTTCAAAATCAATAGCAGGTCATCAATTTTTGTCATGGCTATATAGTATCATTATTGGCACTATTGTCAAGGGGCAAAATCTGACTTACAGGAGCGCCCGGTTAATCACTCAACGTCAGCCTTCAGCCGCGCCGTGTCTTTGGCGTCGGCTGCAAGGCTTGGTTGGGCAAACAAATTCCTCCTGCGGCATGACCACTATGTCCGTGTCCTTAATCACCATGAGCATATCCTCGACAGTGAAGAGCTTCTTTTACCTCTTTTTCGGTTCTTACCCGGACATTCTGGCCGGGAAATTGTCCGCATGGCCGATTCGTCCCGCCAAGACGACGTCTATCCGGACATTCTGTCCGGGAAAATGTCCGTCTATGCACTATTTTACCTCGTACGACTGGGAAGGGCCGGAACCGGTCTTTTTCGCAAGCCCAAGCTCTTCCAAATGCCCCATGAAGTATTAGGGACGACCGTTAATATTCAATTATCTCACATTTCTAGTTGGTAATCCCTTTCCCTCGCCATCTTCTCTGCTCTCTGAACCGCACAACTGACGGCAGCAGACATCATGGCAAATTTCCTGGCAAAATCCATTGGTCAATGATGCCTTCACGCTACTTATCATCATTGAATATCTTCCGGCGTTCTATCCCTCTAATCATGACATGATGCAAGAGGCCGGGTGTATCTATGCGGGCTATTCTAGGCATGACGCATGCATACGCCCAAGCACACAATTCGTCAAGTTATTTTAATACTTACGGTCGTCCCCCATTCATGACTCATACACTCTCCACCCGAGTGTTCGGCTCAGTCAGCCTCAGGATCTCCTGAGCGAAGGACGTCCATCGCCCCATGGATTACCGCCACAACGTCAATCTGGTCTGGTTTGATGTGGTAAATGATGCGATAGGGACCTTCTATGACTTCTCGGATCTGATCTGCGTCATATTCCGGAACTCTGCGGCCTGATAATGGGAAGTCGGCGATCTGCTGAGATCGGCGGGTAAGGCGATCAACCATTCGCTTGGCGTACTCAGGAGAATCCAATGCAATATAAGCATAGATGGCATCCAGATGGCCCTCGGCTGTATCTGTCCAGTGAACTTTCATTCCGGCAAGCCGTATTTGGCCCGGACTTCCTTTACCTCTTTCGTCCGACCTGCCTTGCTGTCTGCCAGCCCACGTTCAATCGCTTCCCGGACGTATATCTCGCGCATTAGATCATCCCATGTAGCCTCAGGGGGCATACGATCAATAAGCCTGTGCGCTTCCTCCTTTCCCATAACCGTTGGCATTACTCAACCTCCTTCTTTTTATTAACAGCATAGCGCTAAATTGACCCGATATCAAATTTCCAAGTGGGGGTCGGGGACGCCCGTGTGGGGATGGGGACGCCCGTGACTTATAAACTTTCAAGCAATCCTTGGATAACGGCATGGTCCAACTCCCGCCGCCCGCGCACCGCCGATTTCCTTACCGCCGAGGGGCTTATGCTGATCTCCTTGAGATCTTTCACCAACCCCGCCCGAAGAGGGTTCAAATGGATATAGCGCACAAACTCCTGCAAGTACACATCCTCCTCGCACAAAATAAACTTGCAGCGGTTCTGGAAAAGATGTCCATGACGACGATATCGATGATTAAAAGTCACCGCATAGCCGGTCAGAAACCTTCTCATTATTCCGGCAAGAGGTATACTTCCTGTTCTCAAAAGCAGATGCACGTGTTATGTGAAGCCCGAAATTATGTGAAGTTGAGATTTTATCTGTTGAGATTTCCTCCAGTTTTCTGACCTCCTCTTACCATTTTTTAGCAAAATCAGTCCACATAATTCCATGCTATGACAATATGTGACCGCCTCGATGAATTTGACGTGGAAAGGAGGGTGTCATGGCATTGGAACAGGTATTTAAGTGTCCGCGAACACTTTGTAGACTCCGGAGTGGCCCATTAGGGAAGCTTCTGGAGGGGTTTTGCAACTGGCTGTTGAAGCATGGCTTCAGCCGCTCTGCGACTCGTCACCATCTCTTCTATCTATATCACCTTAACAAGCATCTGGGCGTTCCAGAGCGCGGAATGCGCAACAGCATTACCGTAAAAGACATTAAAACAGCATTGTCAGCTTACTCTCGAGAGTGTCAAAGAGCTGGAGCACGGGAAAAACATCTCCAGCTAGTGAGCTACTCGGTAAATCGCTTCCTCCAATATCTTCGTGAGTCAGGGCTTGTGACCCCTTTACCGCAACAGGAGATCTACAGGCTCCTTCTGGATGCCTATCTCACGTGGATGCGCCGTTATCAGCATGCTGCAGAGGGAACGGTTGAACTACGCCGCCAGTCGATCACTCGGTTTCTTGAGTGGCTCGGCCTTGAGGCTACTCCGGATGGCTTGTCAAGGCTGACGGGGGAGAGAATCGAAGGTTTTGTTCTGAGCTACGCTGAGGGAATGGGACGATCAGCGCGACGCTCCATGCAGTCGGCCTTGCGGACCTTCCTGCGCTTCTGTTTGCATCAAGGCTATATCAATCGCCCCCTGGATCTGGCAGTTCCTACACTGCGTACTTACAAGCTAGCCACGGTTCCGCGCGGGTTGAGCGACCCGGAAGCACAACGGGTCCTTCGGTGCATCAATCGTGACAACCATGTCGGCCGGCGGGACTATGCCATTGTGCAACTGCTTTACACCTATGGTGTAAGGGGCGGCCAAGTGCGTGCGCTTCAGATGGAGGACATTGACTGGACACAAAATCAGATCCTTTTCAAGGCCTCTAAACAAGGCAAAAATTCCCTGCTGCCTTTAACTGCCGAGATAGGTGAGGCTCTGTTGGATTATCTGCGACACTCTCGCCCCTCTTCTTCCTGCCCTCAGGTGTTTTTGACCTGCCGGGCGCCCTATCATCCTTTGTCTCACTCCAGTTCACTTTCGGCCATCGTAGAGCGGTACATGCGATCAGCGGGCATTGACACCCCCAGCAAGGGCGCACATGCTTTTCGGCATGGCTTCGCCACCCGAATGCTCCATCAGGGTCATTGCCTGAAAGCCATTGCCGACGTGCTCGGCCATCGCCATCTCAGCACCACCTTCATCTATGCCAAGGTGGAGG
>Ga0209498_1001068_pt1 | contig 16808 bp, 17 predicted proteins | sample WalLakDeSediment_FD_184131 | JGI IMG/M metagenome (GOLD analysis project Ga0209498, IMG submission 184131) | Lake sediment microbial communities from Walker lake, Nevada to study Microbial Dark Matter (Phase II) - Walker Lake 11/02/13 Deep... | ecosystem: Environmental > Aquatic > Freshwater >... | reverse complement strand
CTTCGTTTTCCACCTGCGCGCCGACGAGCAGGCCTAATCCCACGCCAAAGAGCACTAAAGCCAGCACTGCCAGCAGCAGCAGCCCCCACTGGTTGACCATAGGCAGGTTGAAGGCCAGCAGCACGGTCGCCGCCAGCAGGCCGTAGACGACGCCCGCCAGCCCCTTGCCCAGCAGCACCTGGTTGACGCTGGCCGGCGAGACGCGCAGCGCCTCCAGCGTGTGGCTGGTTTTTTCTTCGAGAATCAGGTACGGAACCAGGATGGACGTGATCAGCGTGGTGGCCAGCACCAGCCCCAGGGCGACCATGATGGTGTGGCCGCCACTTGCGGGGGTGGGGTAGACGGTTTGGGTGTGGATGGTCACGGGGCGGTGAGTAACGGCCGTTAACGCCGCTTCCGCTTCGGTAACAACCGCGTTTGTTGTTTTGGCGCTCACCCAGTGCGCCACGTAGCCGTCGAAGACCAGGGCGCCCGTTCCGTTTTCCCAGCCGGGCGGCAGCGTCACCGCCACCAGCGCGCCGCTGCTTTCCCGCGCCGCCGCCAGCGCAGCCTCCGCGCTGCGCATCTCAAAAATCTGCATCGCGCCCCCATGGCGTAGTTCGTCGGCCACGCCCGTGCGCGCGGCGTCGTAAATCGCCACGCGCGGTCGGTTGTCTAATTTCAATAGCAGGGGCAGCGCCTCAACAGTGAGCATCACCAGGAATAGTCCCAGCACCATGGTCAACGTGGTCTTATTCTTGAGCGCATCGACGATGTCCTTGGCGGCCAGCGCCAGCACGATGCGCCAGTAATCCCAGGTGGTGGGTGATAAACGCTGTGAGAGTTGCATGCTTACCTCCTTCAGCCACGATCCTGCCGGCGCACGACCCACACGACCAACGCCAGCAGCGCCAGCGTAGAGGCCGCTACCACGGCCAGCGCTGCGCCGTAATGGGCCAGCGTGGCGTTGGACGTGAGCGATAGGCGAAAGATTTGTGCGATCAGCACCGTCGGAATCCAATTCATCACGGCAATCGCGCCTTCGGGCACCAACCCTTCCAGCGCAACCAGGATGACGGGCATCAGCAGCGGAAGAATGACGAACCAGGCGACCAGTTGCAATTGTGCGCGCACGTTCACGCTACTGCCCAACAGCAGGCCGACGGCCGTCATGAAGAGAGTCGACAGCACGGCGGCGGTGATTGCCAAGTTCCACTGGATGATCAGGTAACGGAAGACCAGCAGCACGACTGCGCTGCCCAGCAGACCGTAAAACAGCCCGGCAATTGCTTTGCCCGCCACCAGGTGGGCGGCGGAAGCCGGCGACACCAGCAGCGCGTCCAGCGTTTTAGCTTGCTTTTCCTCAATCATCAGGTTGGGAATGAGCGAGATGCCAATCATCAGGCCGATGAAGAGCAGCGCAAACGTGGACGATAAGGTGAAGAAGAAGGTATCGGCGTCGAAGTAAACGTCGTGGCCGGTCAGGTCGAGCGTGACCGGTTGGCCGAGCTGCGCGCTGAGGTCCTCTTCGACCAGCGCCTTGATTTCGGCGCGCTTGTCGGCAGGGACCCAATACATCACGTAGCCGTCCAGGGTGACGGGTTCGCCGGCTTGCTGTTGGGCCACGGCCGTTTCCTCAATCACCACCGCCAACTCCACATCCTCCGCCCCTGGAAAAACGTCCATCAGCCGCGCGCGCGAGTCGTAGGTGTAGAGCGCCAGCGCCGGGCTGCGTTCCAAAGCCGTCACCAGCGCGCTCTGCGCCGCCCCGCTTTCCGTGTAGAGCAGGACGTTCAGGGTATCGCCGCTGGTCGTGAGCAGCGGGAAGTAACGGTAAAACAGGACCATCAGCAGCGAAATGACAATGGTCATCACCGTGGCCTTTGTCTTCAGCGCGTCGACAATATCTTTGGCGGCCAGCGCCCCTACCAGGCGCAGATGGCGCGTCCAGGTTGGTTTGTGGATTGTGGGTGAAGGTTGCACCGTGGTCATGCGAAACTCCTTCCGGCTAACGAATGACCGGTCAGGGTCAGGAAAACGTCTTCTAACGTGGCATTCTCCTGGCCAATATTGTGCTTGAGATTGGTGGGCGTGTCCAGGGCGACGATACGGCCGTTGTGCACAATCGCCACGCGGTCACACAGCCGGTCCGCTTCTTCCATGTAGTGGGTGGTCAGGAAAACGGTGACGTCCTGCGCCTTAAGCCCCTGCACGATGGCGCGAATCTCGCGCGCCACGCCGGGGTCCAGCCCCTTGGTGGGTTCGTCCAGGAACAACACCTGCGGCCGATGCAGCAGCGCGCGCGCAATCAGCAGCCGCTGCTTCATGCCGTTGGAGAAGTCGGCCGTCTTTTTGCGCGCCTGGTCTTGCAGCCCCACCTGGCGCAGCATTTCCTGCACGCGTTTGCCGTTGACGCCGTACAGACGGGCGCTAAAGCGCAGGTTTTCAACGGCCGTCATGCGCTCGTAAATATTCTGGTACTCAAAGACGACGCCGATAACCGGTTTGATCTGCTGCCGCTGCGTTACCACGTCAAAGCCGCAGATGCTGGCGCGGCCGCCGGTGGGCCGCAGTTGGCCGGTGAGCATCCTGATCGTCGTGGTTTTGCCGGCGCCGTTGGGCCCCAGGAACCCGAAGAGTTCACCCGCCTCGACAGCAAATGAAATATTGTCCACCGCGCGCACGCCATCGAAATCGCGCGTCAGGTTGTAAGCTTCAATCGTCAGCATGGTCATGGCCTTTTCCTTGCGCATAACGGCCGTTTAGTACGCCGTGACGAAAGTTTTTAGAAGTTCAACTTTTTCAGAAAAGTTGAACTTCTTCTGTTACGGAGTATTTAGCCGCTGCGTTCTCTATCTGTCAGGCTGTAGCTACAGCTTGGCTGTAGCTACAGCTTGGCTGTAGCTACAGCATAAAATAAAGGGCAAAGGCGCGCATTATTTTTCGGCCAAACGGTGTAAAAAGCGGTTCAAAACGCGCTAAAACGAAGCCAAACGGCGCGCGACAAACAGCAGCGAGCCGCGTGCTACGCGCTGCTAGCCGCCCGCCGCTTTAATAATTGAGGAGTTTACGTAATTCTTGGGCCGCTTCCCGGCTAAGAGGAATTTTGGAGCCGGCGGCGTCGTTCAGGCGCAGGCTGAAGCTGCTGCGCGTGTAGGGGATGACTTCGGTGACGTGCTGTAGGTTTACCAGGTAGGCGCGGTGGGCGCGGAAGAAGCCGCTGCGCGCCAGGCGCTCTTCCAGCTCGGCCAGCGTGAACTGGGTGGGCAGGCGCGCGGTGTGGGTTTGCAGGTAAGAACGGCCGTCTTCTACCACCACGTACAAAATATCTGCCGGGTTCACCAGCGCCACGCGCCCTTCCAGCTTGACCGGAATCTTGAAGGGCAGCGCCGCTGCGGCCGGTTCTGCCTGCGGCTGCCGCTGGGCCGCAATGCGCCCCTGGTCCAGTTCGTAAATCGTGTGGCATAGGTGGTCCAGGTACGTGTCCGTGTGGGCCAAAATCAGCGCTGCGCCGCCCTCGGCCGCGTGACGGCCGATTAGCTGGCTCAGCAGCGCGATGGATGCATTGTCGCAGCGGGCGAACGGCTCCATGAGCAGCAGCACGCGCGGCTAGTGGAGGATGGCCACGCCAAAAGCCAGCCGCCGCTGCAAGCCGGAAGAGAGATGGCCGAATTTGGCGTCGCCGTGGTCCGCCAGCCCAACCAGCGCCAGCGTCGCGGCGACGCGCGCGGCAGGCAGGCCGCGCAGCCGCGCGTAAAGGGCGAGATTGCCGCGCGGCGAGCGGGTCGTGTAGAGCGCGTCATCGGCAAAGAGGACGCCGGCCTGCCGGCTGAAACCTAACCGGTCGGCGGCCGGATCGCAGCCAGCCACGCGCACGCTGCCGCTGGTGGGGCGCGACTGGCCGGTGAGCAGCGGCAGCAGCGCCGCAATCCCGCTGTCGCTGGGACCCACGACGGCGGCGATTTCCGCCGGGGCGACGTGCAGCGCGTCGATGGCCAGCACGGTGCGCTGGTCGACCACTTTTTGGAGCCTTTCCAGGGTAATCATACTGCCGGGAATTGTAGCAGATATTTGCGTTGCGTCTTCCTCAGCGGACCAGCGCCAGCACGTTCTGCACCGCCTCCACAACCGCCTGGGGCGCGTCCAAATGCACGAGATGACCGCTGTCGGCCACGACGCGCTGCGCGCCGCGCGTGGATTGGACCGCCAGCGCTTCCCCGGCCGCCAGCCAGCTTGCCGCAGCGGGGATGGTCTGGGCGTCAAAGGGTGTGCTGCCCGGCGCGGGCTGCTGCCCGGCGGTGAGGACAATAAGCGGCAGATCGCCCAACGGCCGTTCCCCCACCAGCAACTCCTCCGTTTGGGCAAAGGTCTGCGGAAGCTGCCGCATCTCGGCGGCGGCTGTACGGTACTGCGCCGGGTCCAGCAGCAGTTCCAGGTAGGCGGCTTGCAGATCGGCGGGAAGTTTGACGGCCGTTTCCGGCAGCATCCCCTCGCCCCCCAGCGGCCCCAAAATGCGCAGCGCGCCCGAACTAACCAGCAGTCCCATCACCTGGTAGAAGCCAATCGAACTGCGCATTTGCGCTTCTAACTCTGGGGACACGGTCAGTGGGTAAGCCGTGTCCACCAGCGCCAGTCCGGCAACTTCCTGCGGATATTCCGCGGCAAACAGACGCATATGGACGCCGCCCAGCGAATGACCCACCAGGACGTAAGGGGGCGCTTCGCCAGCAGCGGCCAGGAGTTCGTGCAGTTCGGCGACGACCTGCGCGCCGTCGCGAGGATCGGGTCCGGGTTCGCTCCAGCCGTAGCCGGGGCGGTCAAAAGTACAGACGCGGGTGGTCAGGCTAAGCTGCTGCTGGATGGGCGTCCATTCCAGCGAAAAGCTGCCGTTGCCGGCGTCGATGAGTACGGTGGGCGCGCCGCGGCCGAGACAGTTGAGGTGTTGGGAACGGCCGTTTACCACAACCAACTTTCCCGGCGCCGGCAGCCGCTCGCGCAGCCGCGCCAGGGCCAGGCGTTGGTTGATTACCAGGACGATCAGCAGAGCGACAAGCAGCAGCGCCGCAATCCCTGCCAGACGCAGGATGCGCCGCCAACAGCCTGGAGCATGGGTAGTTTTTTCTGCCATGATGAATCCTTTTCCCGTAGGCGCGGTATCCTTACCGCGCTTGATCATCACGCGGCAAGGATGCCGCGGCTACGAACGAATCCTTTTCCCGTAAGTGCGGCAAGGACGCCGCGGCTACAAGTCGCTGCCTGACGTCACGGCACGTAAACGGGCATATCCAGTACACGAAATTGTCCATCCCCTCCTTGCACCACCCGATATTCAAACTCAAAAGCAGGCGGCGTGGTTGGCGTTTTGCCACAGCAAGCCTCGCGCACAAACAGGCTGGCGTCGGGGTTGCTGAACTGCACGGTGAAGATGGTTTCACCTGTGGCTGTTTCTTCATTGAAATTAGCAATCCGTACCGGCAGGCATTGCAGCCCATTCACCTGGCAGCCATTCCGCCACAGCGCGGCCACGTCATCCGGATCAATACCGGGGTTATAGTTCACGAGGGTTTCATAACTACCGCCATACAATTCGGCCGCTGCGTCATATTGGCCCCCGGCTAAATGGTCAAAGAAGGCCAGTAAAACCCGGTGCTGTTCACAAACGCCATGATAGAGCGCCCATTCGTCACATTCACGGCCGTCGGCAAAAATGCACATGCCGTATTCACCACCGTCGCCCTGGCGTATTTCCAATTCGCCGCCTTGCTGAAGGCAGTTTTCAGAGGCCGGGTTGGCAATCCCAACATCAAGCGGCGTGGTGCCGCCGCCACCCTGATCGCACGCCGCGAGGAGCGCCGTTATGATGGCCATCCAAAGGATAAATTGAACTTTCCTGGTCATGGTCGCCTCATGAATTGAACTGGAAGCTGTCCAGAAAGTGGTTGTACAGTTCCCAATCTTCCTTATCGCCGGCATGAAGGATGACGATTACGTACAGTTGGCCGGCATGCGCGATGAAGTATTTGTCGTAAGCGTAGGATTGTGGAGTTCTGGCAAATCGTGTGTGCACGGCCGTTTCCCCCGCAATTTGCACATCTTCCTGACGCGTTTCGCCAATTGGCTGCTGGTCTGGCAGTGGCAGCAGATTATAATCCATCAGCCACTGCGCCAGGTCAACGTTCTCCGGCGGGCGATACTCATCCCGATCCGCCGGATGAGAGACGTAAACAACAGGCCAATGTTCGTCCTCTACCAGGGGTCCCAGAATCGTTATCGTTTTTAGCGGATCGTCCGCCGTTTCGATGATGGCGTCAGCCGGGTAATGGAACGTATAGCCCAGGGTTTCGTTCCGGTAAATCTGCCAGCCCTCTTCTGCCTGGGCTGTGTCAGTTTCGGTTTCTGGGGTAAGCGCAGGCGTCGCCAGCGAATCGCCCGGCTGGCATTCTCCCCTGAAAAACGCCCACTCCTCACATTCGCTGCCGTCAGGAAAAATGCACATACCATACGTCCCACCATCCCCCTCGCGCATTTCCAGCCTGTACCCCTTTTCTTCGCAGAAAGCCGAGGCTGGATTGGGCAGGTCAGGCGTAGCATCCATTGTCGGAGCCACGCCCTGGCCGGTTTCGCTTCCGGCCCCTGGCGTAGGCGTCTCGGTGGGTGTATTGGTTGTACAGGCAACGAGAGCCAAACAAACAAAAGCGTAAATGACGGCTAAGGCGACAAAGACGGCCATGACGGTGGGTAAAGATTTTGGGGTTTGCGTTTGCATGGTATGCTCCTCTTAATAAATTAGCGCAAATTGACGCGGCTTTACCAGATTAACGGCTCATGAACCAAATCCAGAGCGGACCACAAATGAGCAGGCTACTCAGGAGACCCCCCAGCGCCGCATAGAGGCGGGCGTCGGCGTGGCGCGGTCGCCAACGGTATCCCAGGCGACCGCCCGGCAACGCCGTCAAAACGCCAGCCACAAACGTTCCCGGGCAGAGAAAGTAAAGCCCCATCAGCCCTTCTATCATCTGGCTGTCGCGCGACGACAGAACCAGAGAGACCCAAAGCGCGAGCGCGAACCAGTTGGTCAGCGCGCCGGGCAGAACAGCCCACAAGAAATAAGCATCAAACCCCTCAGGCTCCTCGCCTGTGTGCACTTGATTCCTACTCCCCATGGCGTTTCTCCGCTTCATCCGCCAGTGCACATGCCGCCGGCGACTTTTCATCGACAACATTGACCGTGAGCAGGGTCAGGTTCAAGTCGCGAATGCGGTTGAGGATGCCGTGCAGCGCCGCCTGGTCGGCCACTTGCCCGGCAAGCAGCGTGTCGCCGCTTTCCAGCAGCGTCAGCGTCAGCCCGGCAAACCAGTCCGCCCAGCGAACCGGGTCCAGATGCCCTTGTACGATAATGGCGTACTGCTGTGGCTGTACGGCCGTTTCTGCCTTCTGCTGCTCGTTCATCCCATCTCCACTCGCGCCGCAACAGCGGGCGCGGGGCCCCAGGCGGCTAACCAGGACCGTTTGCCCCGCGCCTGGCGTTTGCTACCCCGACTACATAACAGCATACCCCTAAACCGGGGGCGCTGTCATATACCAAAAGATGGTCAAGGGGGTTTATTTTGCTGGCTTCTCATCAACAAGTGCTATCATATTAACAAATGTGTCGTCATATGTTATGCAAAAACGTGAGGGGTTCAGGGTGAGAACGCAAATTCTTTGTGAACGGCCAATGAGCATTATTTCTGCGCAATCAAATCTAACTCCCTGGCTTTGGCGATAGCCTGGGTGCGGCTTGCCACCCCCAGTTTGCCGTAAATGTTGTGCAGATGCTTCTTAACCGTACCCGTCGCCAGGAACAGTTGAGCGGCAATCTGCTGGTTGGACGCCCCGGCTGCAACCAGCGCCAACAGATCCCGCTCCCGCTCGCTGAGCGGCTCTAACACATCCAGGCCCGGTTTCTTATGTCCGGCCAGATGCGTAATTTCCTGGGCTGCCCGCCGCCAGCCCTGACAGCCTTGCGTCTCGGCCGCAGCGAAAATTTGCGCCGCTAACTGCTGCACCTCGGCGTGGCGGCCCAGGGCCAGCAGCGTGTGGGCGGCCTGCAGGGCGACAGTGGCTTGTTCATACCCCAAACGGCCGTTTTCCACTCCCCACCTTTCCTCCGCCAGCCACGCTTTTGCCTCCGCTGCGTAGCCCAACTCCACCGCCAGGCGCGCCCGGTAAGCGGCCACCGGGCGCACAAACAGCGTCACCCCCTCCTGCTGCGCCTTGTCTGTCAGCGCGCGCAGTCCGGCGTACGCTCCTGGCATGTCGCCCTGAGCATAGCGCAGGCGCGCCTGTGGCAGGCCGGCCAGCAGCAGGGTCACAAAAAAGCCCGCCGCTTCCGCCAGTCTGATACCCTCCGCCAAATGCTCAGCCGCCGCATCCGGCTGCTGCCGGTCTAGCAGTACGTTGGCCAGCTCGATGTGCAGCAGGGAGCAAGAAGGTGGCTGGGCCTGGCCGGGTTGAACGGCCGTTTGCAGCGCCTCGCGCAAAACAGCCTCCGCCGCATGTAACCGGCCCTGGGCGTGCAGCGCCAGACCAAAATCGCGCGCGGCGTTGGCCAGAATAGCCACGTTGCCGCTGCGTCCGGCGACGGCTAACCCTTGCTGGCCGGCCTGCGCCGCTGCGGCAATCTGGCCGGATTCCAGCAGCGCGTAGCAGAGGGCGTTGTAGCCTGCCCCTTGGATAAAGCTGTCGGCGGCGGGGTGATGGATAATTTCCTGTGCCAGGGAGATGGCCGCCGGGTAACGGCCGTTGGCGGTGGCAATGAAGGAGGCCAAAATTTCCCCGTGCAGCGCCAGGGTCGCCATCTCTGCGTCGTCGGCGCCCACCTGTCCCGTCTGCACCAACTGGGCCAACATCTGCCCGGCCAGGTCAAGCGCTGCTTCGGCCGCCGCCACTTTGCCCATGGACCAGATGATCGAGGCCTTGGCCAGCCCCAGACCGGGGGCGCTGCGGACCACTGCGTCAGGAAATGCGCGCATCCAACCCTGATTTTGCGCTAACTTTTGCTCGGTCAACAAGGTGGCCCAATGCTGCGCAAACAGCCGCCCCGCCTGCTCCATATCCTGGGCGGCAATGCTGTAGTCAATCGCCTGGATGATCAGGCGATGCTCTGCGTACCATTGGGCGGCCTGCCGCTGTAGGGCAACTTCCTGCTCCGGGTACTGCTGACGCAGCCGCGTCAGCAGTACATTGGCAAACAGCGGGTGATAGCGATACCAGCGCCTTTCTTCATCCAGCGGCTGCAAGAATAGATTTTCGGCCTCCAGCTTTTCCAACATAGCCTGACTATCGCGGCGTCCGGTCAGGGCGTCACAGAGAGGGGCGCAGAGGCGGTCGAGCACGGCCGTTTGTAGCAAAAATTCGCGCACCGCCTCCGGCTGGCGCGCCAGCACCTCGTCCGTCAGGTAATCGATGACGTAATGGTGGCTGCCGCTGAAGGCGGCGATAAATTCAGCCGTGTCCCGCCGCCCCTGCAGCGAGAGCGCCGCCAACTGCAAGCCGGCAATCCAGCCTTCCGTGCGCGTCTCCAGGCGGGCAATCTCCTCCGGCGAGAGGGTTAGATTCATCACCTCGTTCAGGAAAACGGCCGTTTCCCGGGACGTGAAGCGCAAATCGGCGGCGCGCAGCTCGCGCAGTTGGCCGCGGGCGCGCAGCCGCGCCCGCGGCAGGGGCGGGTCGGACCGGGTAAGCAGGGCCAGGCAAAAATGGGGCGGGGCGTTGTCCAGCAGAAAAGTCAGCGCGTCGTGGACGGGCTGGGCGGTAATGGTATGATAATCGTCCAGCGCCAGCGCGCAGGGTTGGCGACAGGCTGTTAAATCATTCAGCAGGCTCACCAACAGCGGCGTGACGTCTGCGTCGGGCGCAAGCGCCGCCAGCAGATGTTGGGCCTCACGGCCGCAATCGGGCTGCGCCTTTTGGAGGGCGGTGATGAAGTAGGCCAAAAAGTGGAGCAGATCATTATCGGCCGAATCCAGCGTCAACCAGGCGATAAGCGGCGCGCCGGATTGAATCCATTCAGTGAGCAGCGTCGTTTTGCCGAAGCCGGCGGGAGCGGAAATCAGGATCAGGCGCGGCAAGCGTGCGGCGCCCAGCTTTTCCACGAGGCGGGCGCGCGCCACCCGTTTTTCCGGCAGCAGCGGAGGGGTGAGCTTGGTTGCAAGGATAGGAACGGCCGTCATCGTTCAAGTCGCGCAGTATGCAAATGATCACGTGGGTCGGTGTGGTCAGCGTAGCCTACATTATACGTTAATTTGGACGTGCGCTCCAGATCCCTGTGCGCTTGCTTTTTGGCAAAGCGGAACTTCTATTCTACAATGCGCCGCGACTTCAAAGCAGACGGAGAAATATGATGCAGGAACCGGTTATCCAGTTGCGCCAACTGCGCAAACATTACGTCGTCCACGAGCGGGAAGCGGGCGCCATGGCGGCGGTGCGCAGCCTTTTCAAGCGGCGCAAGCGCGTCGTGCGCGCCGTTGACGGCATCGACCTCACCGTGCAGCGCGGCGAGATTGTCGGTTTCCTCGGCCCCAACGGCGCCGGCAAAACCACGACCCTGAAGATGCTCTCCGGGCTGCTGCACCCCACCGACGGCGAGGCCAACGTCCTGGGGTTCCGGCCCTGGCAGCGGCAGCGCGAATTCCTGGCCAACATCACCCTGGTTGTTGGACAGCGTAACCAACTGGTCTGGGACGTGCCCGCCGCCGATTCGTACGAGCTCAACCACGTCATCTTCCGCATTCCCGACCGCGAATACAAAGAAACGCTGGCGGAGCTGGTTGAACTGCTCGATCTGGCCGAGCTGATCCGCAAACCGGTGCGCAACCTCTCTCTGGGCGAGCGCATGAAGTGCGAGATCGCCGGCGCGCTGCTGCACCGCCCGCGGGTGCTCTTCCTCGACGAGCCCACCATCGGCCTGGACGTGACCGCCCAACGCCGCATTCGCCGCTTCATCGCCGAGTACAACCGCCGCTATCACGCCACGGTGCTGCTCACCAGCCACTACATGGCCGACGTGGAGGCGCTGTGCGAGCGGGTTGTGATCATCGACCACGGCAAAATCCTCTTCGACGGCGACCTGGCGGCGTTGGTGAAGCGCTTTTCGCCCCACAAGACAATCACGGTGGAGCTGGCCGAGGGCCGGCGCGACCTCAGCGACTTCGGCGAGGTAGTGGAAACCAACGGCGCGCACGTTTCCCTGCGCGTGCCCAAGGCGGATACGCCCCACGTCGCCGGCCGCCTGCTGGCCGAGGTGCCCATCTCCGACCTGACGGTGACCGACCCGCCCATAGAAGCGGTGATTGACGAAATTTTCAACAAGGGGGTGCGTGATGATCACGCCGCGTGACCGGCCGGCCGCGCCCGTGACGCGCCTCTCCATGTCGCCGCTGGTGCTGGCGCGGGCTTACCGCGCCTACTTTCGCAAGACCTTTGCCGTGCAGCTTCAGTACCGCGCCTCGCTGCTCATCTGGCTGATCGGCTCGATCCTGGAACCGACAATCTACCTGGTGGTCTGGTCCACGGTGGCGCGCTCTTCCGGCGGCAGCGTCGGCGGCTTTACGGCCGGCGATTTTGCGGCCTATTACATCGCCATCATGTTCGTCGACCACCTGACCTTCACCTGGATCATGTGGGAATACGACTACCGCATTCGCATGGGCCAGCTTTCGACGATGCTGCTACGGCCGATTCACCCCATCCACGAAGACATCGCCGACAACATCACCTACAAGACGCTCACGCTGCTCGTGCTGCTGCCCGTCGCTGCGCTCCTGGTCTGGCTCTTCGACCCCGCCTTTGACAACACGACGCTGTGGGCCGCGGCGGCCTTCGCGCCGGCGCTGCTGCTCTCGTTCCTGGTGCGCTTTATGCTGGGCTGGTCACTGGCGATGATCGCCTTTTGGACCACGCGCATTTCGGCGCTGAACGACAGCTTTTTCGTCGTGGAGCTTTTTCTGTCGGGGCGCATCGCGCCGCTGGCCGTTTTGCCGGATGGGCTGCGCGCCCTGGCCGGCTTTTTGCCGTTCCGCTGGTGCCTGGCGTTTCCGGTGGAGCTGCTGCTGGGCCGCCTGACGCCGCGCGAAACGCTGATCGGGTTTGGCATGCAGGCGCTGTGGCTGGCCATCAGCCTGGTTTTGATGCGCCTGATCTGGCGCGCGGGCATCCGTAAGTACGCCGCATTTGGGGGTTGAGATGCAAACGTTGCGCATCATCCTGGCTTACCTGCGCCTGGGCGCGCTGGGCGAACTGGAGTACCGGGCTAACTTTTTCACCCAGATTCTGCAATCGATCCTGAGCCTGGCCGTGGGGCTGGGGGGTCTTTACGTCGTCTTTGACCATACCGATACGCTAGGGGGCTGGCTGCCGGCGGAGCTGCTTGCTCTGGTGGGCATCTTCACCCTCATGGGCGGGCTGATCCGGCTGGTGATCCAGCCCAGCATGCAGCGCTTCATGGAAGACGTGCGCCAGGGCACGCTGGATTTTAAGCTGACCAAGCCGGCCGACGCGCAGCTTCTGGTCAGCGTGCAGCAGTTCCAGCTCTGGCAGATAGTGGATATCGTCTTGGGGCTTGTCATTTTGGGCGCGGCGGCCGTACAGTTGGGCGGGCTGGTTGGCGGCTGGCAGGCGGTTGGCTTCGCTGTGGCCCTGCTTTGCGGCGCAGCCATCGTCTACAGCTTCTGGCTGATGCTGGCGACCGTCAGCTTCTGGGTGGTGCGCGTGGAGAACATCCTGGTTATCTTCCAGACGATGTACGAAGCGGGCCGCTGGCCGGTGAACATTTATCCGCTGTGGCTGCGCGCGGCGCTGACGTTCCTGGTGCCGGTGGCCTTTGCCGTGACCGTGCCGGCCTCGGCCTTTGTCGGACGGCTGGAACTACCGACGCTGCTAGGGGCCGGCGCCCTGGCGCTGGCGCTCATGGGCGCCGCGCGGCTGTTTTGGCGGATTGGGATCAAGCATTATTCGGGGGCCTCGGCGTGACGCGCCCAGAACCGAATAAGCGGTCGGATTGGCCGTCCAGGAGCAAGCGATGATTGGTATTGTGGCCGGGGCGGGCCCGTTTGCCGGGCTGGATTTGCTGGGCAAAATCTTGACGCAGACGCAGGCGACACGCGACCAGGAGCACCTGCCGGTGCTGAGCCTGTCGCTGCCGGAGGCAATTGGGGATCGCACGGCGTTTTTACTGGGCGAAACGGCCGTTAACCCGGCCTACGCCATCGCCGCGCAGTTTGCGCAGCTCGCGCGGGCCGGGGCCACGGCGGCGGCCATCCCTTGCAACACCGCCCATGCCCCGCCCATTTTTGACGTGGTTAGGGCCGAACTGGCGCGCCAGGCCGTCACGCTGCGCCTGCTGCACATGATCCGCGCCGTCGGCGACTTTTTACAGGCCCACTTTCCCCACGTGCGGCGCGTGGGGGTTCTAGCGACGACGGGCACGGCCGTAGCGCGCATCTACCCCCTGTACCTCGAACCGCTGGGCTACACGATGCTCACGCCCCCGCCCGGCGTGCAGCAGGGGCGCGTGCACCGCGCCATCTACGACCCGGATTACGGCATCAAGGCCTGCGGGATCGCCACGGACCGGGCGCGGGCCGACGCGCTGGCGGGGGCGCGCTGGCTGCAAGAGGCGGGCGCGGAGCTGCTCGTGCTGGGCTGCACGGAGCTGCCGCTGGCGATACCGGAAGCGACCCTGGGCCCCACGCCCATCGTCGACGCCACGCTCGTGCTGGCGCGCGCGCTGATCCAGGCCGTGGCGCCACGGAAACTAAAGCCGTGGCGCCACGGAAACTAAAGCCGTGGCGCCACGGAAACTAAAGCCGTGGCGCCACGGAAACTAAAGCCGTGGCGCCGCATAAGCTGAGGCCGTGGCGCCGCATAAGCTGAGGCCGTGGCGCCTCAGAAGCTGAGGCCGTGGCGCCACGGAAACTAAGGCCGTGGCGCGCCTGAACTCCCCGCGCGGGGCGCGCCGGCGGGTGAATGAAGAATTGAACGCAGATTCTCCTGATGCGCCTGCTGCGCCTGATGATAAAATCGGGTGCAGCAGGTAGAGTTGCGCCAGCAGGATTCTATTTTGCGGAGGTAGGGCAATGAACAGAAATGCGGGACGCGCCGCCGCGCGTAGTGAAGTGATTAAGTTTGGGCTGCTGACGGCCGTTCTGCTGCTGCTTGTATTGGGGCTGGCGCTGGCGCGGCCGCTGCTGTTTGGCCATATCCTGCCAATCGTGCTGGGTCTGCCGGCGGGCGGGCCGGCGCTGGATGCAGAGGTTGAACAGGGAGAAACGGCCGTTGACCGGGCTGACGCGGCCTATCCGGCCAACGCCGGTGGGGATGAGGACAGCGTAATCCTGCTGCCCATGGTAGGCGGACAGCCGGCACCGCCGGAAGGAACCTCCAACGACAACCCCGGCGCCGCAGAAGCGACTTCGATTCCAGAGGCGCCCGCGACTGCGGAAACGGCCGTGACGCCCCCCTCCGCCGACTTCCTCCACATCGTCCAGCCCGGCGAAACGCTCACGCGCATTGCCGAACGCTACAACGTCACCGTCGCCGCCCTCGTTACGGCCAACGGCATCACCAATCCCAACCAGATCCCAGCCGGAATGGCGCTGCGCGTTCCGCAGCCCTAGGCGCGCTTGCGCGTGCGCCGGGGCTTGACGCCGCCGCGGTAGCTGGGCGCCTCCAGCACGAAAAAGGTGCAGCGGCTGCCGTCCAGCATGCGCGTCGCCAATTTCGGGTCTAGTTCGTCAATCGGCGTGGCCGTGGTAATCACGGTGGGCAAACGCGCGCTGTAGCGGTAGTTGAAAAGCTGGTACAGCTTCTCGCGCGCCCAGGCCGTGGCGCTCTCCGTTCCCAGGTCATCGAGCACGAGCAAAGCGGCCGTTTTCACCTCGTCAAAGCGCTTGTCCAGCCGCGTGGCGCTGTTGGGATTGAAAGTGGCGCGCAAATGGTCCAGCAGGTCGGGCACAACCACAAACAGCACCGGTTCGCCCACGTTGGCGACGTGGTTGGCAATCGCCGCCGCCAGGTGCGTCTTGCCGTTGCCGAAGCCGGCGCTGTTGAACACCAGCCAATCCTGGGGGCTTTCGGCGAATTCGCGCGCCGTCTCGAAGGCGCGGCGCAAATTTTCCGCCTGGCTGCGCGGCAGCTCGCGCTCGCGCAGGTCGAAGCTCTCAAAGGTCTTATCCATGTGCAGGTTGAGTGAGGAGAGGTCCGACTGGTCCTGGTCCACGCCCGCGCGCCGGAAGTCCGGGGCGGCGATGTGGATGATCTGTACCAGGCTGGGGTCGACCATGCGCGAGCGCATGCGGATCTCAATCGCCTCCAACTCCAGGTTGGTGGTGATGACAGTAGGCAGGCGTGCGTTGTAGCGGTAGTTGAAAATCTGGTACAGCTTTTCCTGCGCCCACTCGGTGTTGCTTTGCGTGCCCAAATCGTCCAGGATGAGAAGCTGGCTGGTGCGCACCTGGTCAAAGCGCTGGTCGTAGCCCGTCTCCGCGTGGGGGCTGAAGGCGGCGCGCAAATGGTCCAGCAGGTCGGGCGTGTTGATGAAAAGCACCGGGTGACCGTGGTCCAGGCGGTAGTTGGCAACGGCCGCGGCCAGGTGGGTTTTACCGCAACCGTAACCGCCCTTGAAGACCAGCCAGCCCTGTGGATTTTCGGCGTAGGCGCGCGCCTGCTCAAAGGCCATTTGCAGGTTACGCTGCCGGGCGCGCGTCAGCCCGTGCCCTTCGGGCAGGAAGCTGTCGAAGGTGCAGTGGCGCAGGGCGCCTAGCTGGCTCATGCGCATCAACTGCTCCATGCGCGCCTGCTCCTGGCCGGCGGCGCGGCAGGCGCAGGGCACGGCACGGCCGAATTGGGGATGGTCCAGCGGCGCGTCGGGCACGACAAAGCCCAGTCCGTCGCAGAGCGGGCAGTCGGCGCGGCCCACGCCCACAACCTCGGCCGGGGCGGCGTCAGCGCTTGACGATGTCCCGGAGTTCATCCGGGATTTGTTGGCGAAGCTCTTTTTGAGAATCTCGGCGGCTAATTCCATCGGGTACCTGTTTTCCTTCCTGGCGCCAGCGCTCCAGGATGCTTTGGACGTAACGCCACTTGCGCACGTTGTTGGCCACGGCAAGTTTGATAGCATCCTCGATCCAGCGCAAGGGATAGGTCTGCTCGGCGTCGCGCAACTCGTCGGCGATGAGCGGGGTGAGCGCGCCGATGTTTTGCTCATAGAGCACGAAGACGTTCGGCCGTTCCACCAGCAGCGAAATAGGCTCCGCCTCGTCAGGCAAGGGGCGCCACTCCCCGCGCGTGATGCCCTCCACGGCGGCGCGCCCTTTTTCGGTGTTCAAAAAGTAGAGGTCCAGCTTGCCCTCGGCGCTCTCGATATTCACGTGCAAGAAAACGCCGCGCGCCACGGCCCGTTCGACGCCGTCCAGCAGCGCTTCGGCAGCCATCTGGGTGTTGGGGCCCAACGCCCGCAGGAAGGCGGCGTCATCGAGAAAATCGGCCAGCCGCAGGTAGCGCACCTGGCCTTCTTTTTGCGTCAGCGCCCAGAAGGCGTAGAGCGTCACCTTCAGCTCGGCCAGATTGTCGATAATCGGCAGCAGTTCGCTGAAGAAGAGGTTGGGAACGGCCGTTACGCGCTGTTTGCCGTCAGGAAAACCGGAAAAACCTTTCATAATTGAAAATGGTCAATCGTAAATGGTCAATCGCAAATGGTCAATCGCAAATGGTCAATCGTAAATGGTCAATCGTAAATAATGAACGGTTCTATGATTCCACTACAGGTTGATCTCCTGGCGCTGGAGGTT
>Ga0209498_1001067_pt1 | contig 16810 bp, 13 predicted proteins | sample WalLakDeSediment_FD_184131 | JGI IMG/M metagenome (GOLD analysis project Ga0209498, IMG submission 184131) | Lake sediment microbial communities from Walker lake, Nevada to study Microbial Dark Matter (Phase II) - Walker Lake 11/02/13 Deep... | ecosystem: Environmental > Aquatic > Freshwater >... | reverse complement strand
TTTACAATCACGGGTGGTATTGGCACAAGGGAGGCAACTGTTCAGCTGTTCGAAGGTGAGGAAATAACCATCGAGGGGACCTATGGCGGCGGCATTTTGGTAACAAATGGCAGTTCGCCGACTATCGAACAGAATTTTATCAAGGGTAATTCAGTCGATATAGACGGCGGGGGCATAGCGATCCTGGACGGATCGAGCCCACTGATCAGGAACAACACTATTAAAGGAAACAGAGCTTTAAATGGCGGTGGTATTTCTATATGGTCGTCCAGCCCAATTATCGAGGACAATAATATTTTTGAGAACATTACCCTGAATGTCGGTGCCGGTATTTCCCTTTACACGGAGGCATCAGCCAGGGTCAGCAACAATGATATCCATGACAATATGGCCGGCGAAGGGGGAGGGGGTATAGCTGTCATTGCTTCAGATCCCCTGATATCCGGAAACAACATCTATGAAAACAATTCGAGGGATTCCGGCGGCGGATTATTTATAGTTGCTTCTTCGCCTACGATTGACGGTAATGATATTAATAAAAATTCGGCGGTCGTAGAAGGCGGTGGAATCATGATAGTTGCCGGTGCCGCCCCCACTGTCAGCAGCAACACCATTATTGGAAACTATTGTGACGATAACGGGGGAGGCATTGCTGTAGCCGGCGCAGCGGAGCCGATAATTATCGACAATGTGATCTCTGGCAATGTTGTTCTGGCCGGAGGCGGAGGAATTTATGTCAGGGAAGCCTCATCGGTCATCGAGCGAAATCGCATTTCAGGCCATCGCGTTGCGCAGGATGGCGGAGGTATTGCCATTATTGACAATTCAACCGCCACGATAGTTGAAAACGTGATCGACGATAACATTGCCGGGCGCTATGGCGGAGGGTTGTTGGTTGGCAATGATTCATCGGTTGATATCAAGGATAATACTATCAGCAGGAATGTGGCCAGCCAGGGCGGAGCTGTATTTGTTTTGCGATCAACGGTTATTTTTGAAAGAAATGTCGTAAATGATAATCTAGCTGTTTCAGAATCAGGTGGAGGGTTAAGTGTTGTCAGCAATGCAACAGCAGTAGTCACCGGTAACAGTTTTGAAGGCAACAAAGCCTTTGAACTCGGCGGGGCTATAGTGGCTTTTGAAAATGTCCTGCTTATCTTAAGCGGAAATGACTTTATCGGTAACGAAGCAGATACCGGCGGAGCTTTTATCGGACTTGATTCGGTAGTGGAAATAAGCGATCCCGACGATAACACTTACAGCGGCAATGTTCCTGAAGATATCGATTCCGAAGATGAGGAACTTACTGAAAACGGAGCTCAAGATCAATAATTTTCAGGTGGGCTTGATCTTATAAGGTTTGGGAAGGAAAAGTCCCCATGTTTCCGTAATGATCCGCTGGGCGGCAAAAGAAGTAATGTCGTTATGATCAAGCGGTGGCGAGACTTCGACCAGATCCATGCCGATCAGGGGCAGGCTTGTAAAATGCCGCAGCAGACACAGGAGATCCCTGGTGCTGAAACCCCCTGGTTTGGGCGTGCCGGTTCCCGGAGCATAAGCAGGATCAAGAAAATCGATGTCAATGGTCAGGTAAATGGCCCTGCAGCTTTTTAAAAGAAAATCGATGTCAATGGTCAGGTAAATGGCCCTGCAGCTTTTTAAACCGGTCAACGCTCTCTCGGCAACCTGGGCAATACCCTGCCGGCAGATCTCGGCTGCCGTGATAACGTTGGCCGTGAGGCCTTTTAAAAATTGCAATTCCTGCAGTTCAAAAGAACGAATACCGATAAACCAGACCTGCCCCAGCGGCAGGTTATTTTTTTCGAGGACACGCCGATGGGTGCAGCCGTGAGAAAGAAGGTTGCCGTCTAATTCTGCGCAGAGATCAAGGTGAGCATCGAGATGGATAATGCCCAGGCCATCACCCCAGATAGCGGCGGCTGCATTTAACAGCGGTATTGTTACCGAATGGTCTCCCCCGATGAAAGTGGGAAAGGTTACTTCAAAAAGCTCAGCAGCCCGTTTTTCGATCAGGTCAAAGTAATCAGCCTGATTTAAACCGGCCGGTGATAAGTTGCCCAGATCGTGAACGCGCAGATTTTCTAAGGACCGTCCTTCTTCGGTTGTTGGCGGGATGTGGGTCGATATTTTTCTGATCTGGTCGGGAGCTTTGGCGGCGCCTTTACGAAAAGAAGTGGCTCCGTCAAAGGGAAGCCCGAGAACCATAGTATCGGTTTCCCGCGGTTCAAGATCCGGATTGTTTAACCCGTTCCATATCTTTAAACCGGGTTTTGATTGCATCATCTCAAAAATCCTCCCTCTCCCTTTGGTTTCTTTCTGTTGAGCATTCAACAGCCTAAAGCGCTTTCCTGCCGGGCAGCTGAGAAATAAGTCGCCCGGCACGACTATCCCGTTCCCAGGCTCCGCTCTTAAGTAAAGCCGGGATGGGGGAGGGCACTTTATTTTCAGCTGGACATTCTGAGCCTGCTATATTATAATATTAAAGCAATTATTAGAATGATTCGGGAGGGCTTTTACCGAATGGAAACAGGATCGGATAGAGTGGATAGATGTGAAATATTTTGCAGCGATCCGGCTAAAGTTGACCGGGTCAAAGAGCATCTGGACGGGCTTGATGTTATGGTCGATATTTTCAAGGCAATGGGGGATCTAACCAGGTTTAAGATTATCTATGCCCTCTGGCATGAAGAACTATGTGTCTGCGATCTGGCTCTTGCTGTCGGGATGCCGGTAGCGGCAGTATCTTACCACCTCCGTTATTTAAGAAGTCTCAGGCTTGTTAAATATGACAAGCGGGGAAAAATGGTTTTCTACAGCCTTGATGATGATCATATTGCCCAACTAGTCCGACTGGCTCTGGAACATACCCGTGAAAAAAACAGTTAAGGAGTTAAGAAAATGACAGGGCTGTTTGAAGCGAAGAACATCACTATGGTTTATGCGATTGCACTGTATGCCGGAGAACTGATTCTACGGGTAATGCCCCTGCTGGTGGCTGCCATATTTTTAGCTGAATTAGCCCGGCTTTGGATGGGTGACGAACGGTTGAGGTTATTCCTTGCCGGCAGGCACGCCTGGACCGGGCGTCTGAGGGCGGCTGCTTTAGGGGCGGTACTCCCGTTTTGCGAGTGTGGCGCTTTCCCGGTTATGCTCGGCCTGATTCGTGCCGGAGTGCCGTCAGGCGCTGTTCTGACCTTCTTTTTAATTAGCCCGGTGGTCAGCATGCCGGCTTTTATGATCTTAATCGGTGTTTTCGGCCTGCCCCTGGCAATCTCTTACTTGCTCACAACTACAACGGCAGCTTTGGTGGGAGGTGCCCTGCTCGAGCCGGCCGGCCGGCGCTGGGGTATGTTCAAAGAAGGCATTTCCGTGACTCAGCAAAGTGGAGGTTCTATTCTGCCCACAGCATGTGGAGCATCCTGCTCTGAAACGATTGGCAAAAGCCAGTGTTGTGGGGAATCAGGCGTTATGGCGGTTGGTGACTATAATCACAGGAGCATGGCTGCATTTGCAGCTCAGGCCTGGAACCATACCGCAAAACTGCTTAAGAAGATCCTGCCCTATATGGTGGCAGTTATTATTGTCTCATCCCTGCTGCGCAACCTTTTGCCTCCGCAGCTGATTGAAAATGCCCTGGCGGCAAGAGCGCCGTTCGATATTTTAATCGGAGCCCTTGCCGGTATACCGATCTATAGCGGTGACTGCGCGATGATTGCCCTGGCAGCACCGCTGATCGGTGCAACCGGTGCGGTTGGCGCCGGTATCGCTTTCATTATTGCCGGTTCCGGAACCAGTATCAGCGGGATTATCTTTATGAGCTCGGTTTTTAAGCGCCGCTTCCTCATTCTTTATGTCTTAACTGTATTCTGCATTGCCCTCGTTGTCGGCTACCTGATCTCAGCCCTGTTAATACTGGGCCTGATCTAAAGGCAGAAAGGCAAAAAAAATGATGGGGCTATTTCTCCACAGGAGATGTTTCCCCATCATAAAAAGATCATTTGCTTTTTGCTGACTACTGCATTTCAAATAAACAGATTGACGTCCGAGCTTTCGGCAGCGTCAAGGTAAGAAGCGACACCGGCAAGCTCCACACCATCGATAAGTTCCTCTTTAGCAATGCCCATTATATCCATGGACATCTGGCAGGCAACCAGCCTGACGCCTTCATCCAAGGCCTGCTGCAGCAGCAGCTCGAGCGAATCGACATTTTTGTTCTTCATGACCATGCGGATCATCTTTGGCCCCATCCCGGCCATATTCATTCTCGAAAGTCCCAGCTTCTTGCTTCCCCGCGGCATCATTTTACCAAACATTTTGTCCATGAAAGGTTTCTTTACCCTTACGTTTTCACTTTTCCGCAGGATGTTCAACCCCCAGAAAGTAAAGAAGAGAGTTACCTTTCGTCCCATGGCGGCGGAGCCGTTGGCTATAATCAGGGCTGCTAATGCCCGGTCGAGGTCACCGCTGAAAACAACAATTGTTTTATCATTTTCAACAGTCTGAGCTTTGGCAGCCGCAGTCTGAGCAAGATCGGTCACCGTCCCGTTTCCTTTGCGGATTAAAGCGGTAAACCCTTTGCCGTCATGGCTTTTATCGAGAAGAGTGTTTCCGGTCCGCTGGCACCACGAGGCGATATCTGATGAGAAACCGGGATCTGTGGCGCAGACTTCAAGAACGGTTCCGTGAGGCAGCTCGTTCATTTTGCGAAAAACCTGCATGATCGGTCCGGGACACTGCAGCCCGCAGAGGTCAAGTTTGATGGCATTTTCCGGAACCGGTGTTTTTTCTGCCTCAGCCGGCTGGTTACCGTGTTGTGTCAATGTTTCGTCTCCTTCACTATTTATTTCATTTTGTAAGGCCTGGTACATGCGATAACCGCCATTTAAATTGCGCACTTCTTTAAAACCTCTCAGGATTAGGATACGCGATGCCAGGTAAGAACGCAGGCCGACGCTGCAGTAGGTAATTACTACTTTTTGGGGGTCAAGTTCGCCCAGACGATCACGCAGCTTTCCAAGAGGGATATTTATTGCGCCGGGGATTTGCCCCAGTTCGTTTTCTTCAGGCTCACGGACATCGAGGATTTGGATGCTCCGTCTGTCTATATTATTTATTTCAGATGCTTCGATTGTCCTGTAATGGCTCTGTAATAAATTTGCCGCAACGAAGCCGGCCATGTTAACCGGGTCTTTTGCTGAAGAATAAGGTGGCGCATAGGCCAGTTCCAACTCCTGCAGGTCGTAGATACTGCTTCCCGTGCGCTGCGCAGTGGCGATAACATCGATGCGTTTCTCCACACCATTGTAACCAACAGCCTGGGCGCCCAGGATTTTTCCTTCGGGACTGAAGAGCAGCTTCAGGGAAAGGGGGCTTGCTCCCGGGTAATAGCCGGCATGGTTGTTGGGGTGAACAATCACATTGTGATATTCAATATCCGCTTCTCTGAGCATGCGCTCGTTTGCTCCGGTTGTGGCAACAGTCATGTCAAATATTTTTAAAACCGAGGTGCCCTGGGTTCCTTTATATTTCTCGCTGCCTCCGGAAATATTGTTGGCGGCAATGCGGCCCTGCTTGTTGGCCGGCCCGGCCAGGGGTATAAAAGCCGGCTTACCGGTAACCAGCTGGGTCACTTCTACAGCATCGCCAACTGCATAGATGTAAGGGTCGCTGGTCTGCAGATAATCGTTAACCTTGATGCCTCTTTCAATCTCAAGGCCTGCTTCACGGGCCAGTTTTACCTCAGGTTTGACCCCAATTGAAAGGATGACCATATCAGCTTCAAGAAATTCACCATCGGTTAATTCAACCTTTAGATCTCTGTTTGTTCCCTGGTGAAACTGCTTTACACCGTTGCCAAGCCGTAGCTTCAGGCCCACAGCGCGAAGGTACTGCTGCACGAGTGTGGCCATGTCTGCATCGATAGGCGGGAGCACCTGGGGGGCCATTTCAACAACGGTAACATCCAGGCCGCGGTGCTGCAGATTTTCAGCCATTTCCAGCCCGATATAGCCGGCGCCGACAACCACCGCTTTCCGGGGCATATTTTCTTGAAGGTAATGATAAATATTATCGGTGTCGTTGACAGTGCGCAGGCTGAAGATGCCTTCACTGTCGATACCGGGAAGCGGTGGGCGAAGCGGTTCTGCTCCCGGCGACAAAACCAGGTAATCATAACTTTCTCTGTATTCCTCGCCGCTTAAGTGATTAATGATGATCAATTCTTTTTGGTCACGGTCTATACTGAGGGCTTCATTTCTGACCCGCACATCTACATTGAGCCACTCTCTGAATTTCTCCGGAGTCATCACGAAGAGGCTGTCACGTTCTTCAATTGTTCCGCCAATATAGTAGGGCAGGCCGCAATTTGCATAGGAGATATATTGACCCCGTTCCAGAATTATGATTTCTGTTTCTTCACTTAAACGGCGCAGGCGTGCTGCGGTGGAAGCGCCCCCGGCCACCCCGCCTACTATTACAACTTTTAAGGCCATCTGCAAGCATCCCCTTTACTATTTTTTCGTTTATTATTATAACATAATATTAAGATATAGCAATATATTTTCCTCATATTTTCAGAGCTGTTGACAAAGAGCCTGCTGTCATTTACGATTATGCAGCATCAAGCTGCTGGCTGCTAATTTAATTTATTGGAGTGTTTCTATGTATATTGAAAACATCAGTCCGGTAATAGTTGAAATAGGCCCTCTGGCCATACGTTGGTACGGGCTTATGTTTGCCATTTCAGTCCTGACCGGTTTTTATTACATGCGTAAACATGGCATGAGCAAGGGTTTCAACGAAGATTTTATCTTTAACCTCTATATCATTCTTTTATTGGCGATTATTATAGGCGCCCGGGCGGTCTTTGTTGCTGCAAACTGGTCTTACTTCCTGGAGAACCCGGAACTGATCATCCGCATCGATCGGGGCGGGCTCGCCTTTCACGGCGGTCTGCTCGGGGGGATCTTAAGCAGCTGGTTTTTCTGCCGTTTTAAAAAGATGAACTGGCGGACCCTCGCTGATCTGGCCGTGCCCGGTATAACTGTCGGCATTGCCCTTGTACGCATCGCCAACATCTTCAACCAGGAAATACTCGGCCGAGAAGCAGCGTTATTCTTTTTTGACCGCCACCCGACCCAAATCTACGGGTCCCTGATCGGCGTTTTTCTGCTGCTTCTCCACAATTATCTGGCTCGCAGAAAAAATTTAAAGCCCGGATACCTCTTCTGGAGCTTTGTTCTCGGCTACTCGCTTTTAAGGGGCCTGATCGAAGAAACTTTCCGTGAAAATCCCCTTGCAGCCTGGGGGTTTGTCAGCGAAGCCTGGGGAGCAGGTTTTTTTACAACCGTTCACCTTTTTACCCCTCCACTGGTTGCCCTGGCCATGATCATGCTCTGGAGAATTCAACGCGACTAAGCTCCATATGCCATAGTGTAAAGTTGCTTTAGGATTTTGCAGGGGAAGAATTTTAAGGTACAGAAAGAGGATTCTTGTGCCGTCCAGTTGACGCCCAGGCTAAATGGTGATATCATAAACTTAGTTATTAAAATATTATAATATACTAATAAAATGCTTTTTAGGAGGGTTTTTCTGTTGAAGAGTAATTTGCAAAAGTACCGGCAGGTAGCCCTGGGAGTACTTTTATTATCTGCTTACCTGTTCATTTTTAGTGGGTGTCAGAGCGATCTGGTTTCTGACAGTGAGATTGAACAAACGGAAGCAGTAAAAGGAGAAGAAAAAGATATGGATGAATTGCGCGAACGTCTCACAGAACTGCAGTACGCCGTTACCCAGCAGGACGCGACCGAGCCTGCTTTTAACAATGAATACTGGAATAACAAGGAAGAAGGAATTTATGTCGATATAGTTTCGGGTGAGCCGCTTTTCAGTTCGCTTGACAAATACGATTCGGGTACCGGCTGGCCCAGCTTTACCAGGCCGCTAAAAGATGAAAACATTATTGAAAAAGAGGATACAAATTACGGCATGGTCCGCATCGAAGTGAGGAGCAAAGATGCCGACTCGCATCTGGGACACCTTTTTAATGACGGGCCCAAGCCGACAGGGCAGCGCTACTGCATCAATTCAGCCGCTCTGCGTTTTGTTCCTAAAAACAAGCTGGAGGAAGAAGGATACGGCGAATATTTAAGCCTTTTCGAATAGAAAAATGATCGGATAAATATTTAACTCAAAATCTAAAAATTTAGCTCAAAACCTATTGACAGGGCTTAAAAGCGGTGCTATCCTGTAGTTAGGATAGCCTAACAGGTGAGGGCTTTTTCTTTGCCCGGTAAGTTAGCCTTAACTAACAAAATTCAAAAAGGAAGTGTTTTTTTTGGTTAAATCCATGCCGGTTACTTCATCCCTGCAGGATTACCTGGAGGTAATTCTTAACCTGGTTCAGGAAAAAAAGATGGCCCGGGTTACCGATATAGCCGATCGCCTGAATATTGCCAAACCCAGTGTGATCCAGGCTCTCAGCCTGCTTAAAGAAAAAGGTTTGATTGTCCAGGATCGCTACGGGCCGGTAGAACTGACTCTGGAAGGGCGGCACTACGCTTTAAAAATAAGGCACCGCCATAATGTTATTTATGGTTTTTTGACACAGGTGCTCGGGGTTTCTCCTGCTGCTGCCGAAAAAGATGCCTGCCTGATGGAACATGATTTAAGCGGGGAAACTTTTGAGCGTCTGCTTCAGTTTTTACAGGGCCAGGATATAGATGCCGGTTTAGAAAAAGAAATCGGCTGGAATTATAAAGCTAAAAGTTAAGCTGCGGAGGTGTCAGTTTATGCAGGTAAATTTGGTTGAAATGAAACCCGGGCAAAGCGGGATCATCTCTGCGGTGCAGGGAGGCCATGGTTTTGCAACCAAACTGAGCCATATCGGTTTGCATGAAGGCAAAAAGATTAAAAAAATCAGTTCGGTTTTCAGGCATGGCCCGGTAATGGTTTGTGTCGATAACTTTCAGGTTGCAATCGGTTATGGTAAAGCAGTGCGCATAATGGTGGAGGTAACCAATGCTGAGAAAAATAGTTCTGGTCGGCAATCCTAATGTCGGCAAAAGTGTGGTTTTTTCACATTTAACCGGTTCAAAGGTAATGATTTCCAACTACGCGGGAACTACTGTTGAATTTACCAGCGGAGAACTCAATACCGAAAAAGAATCATTTGAACTGTTCGATGCCCCGGGTACATATAGCCTTACCCCTTCATCAAAAGTGGAAGAGGTCGCCTCTTCCCTGGTTGACCAGGCAGATCTTGTGATCAATGTGGTCGATGCCACCAATCTGGAGCGCAACCTCTTTTTAACAATGGAGGTACTGGAGCGGGATGTGCCGATGATCATCGCTTTAAATATGATTGATGAAGCCGGGCATAAAGGAGTCAAGATTGATATCGAGAAGCTGGAATCGCTGCTTGGAGTCCCGGTTATACCCACAGTGGCTGTCAGCGGTGAAGGATTAAAAAATCTAATCGATACCCTGCCCCGGGCGGTTAACAAAATAACAGAGCCGCTCGATACAGCTGCCCGTTGGGTTCATCTGGGAGCCCTGGTGGGTGAAGTGCAGGAGATTGTCCATCGCCACCACAGCTGGCTTGAAACTTTACAAGATGCCAGCCTGAGGCCTCTGACCGGCATACCGATCGCTGCAGCTGTTTTATACATCGCTTTTCAGCTGGTAATCGGCCTTGGTGAGCTGATGGCCGGATTTATTGAAAAGTATTTTTTCGAGGGGCTTTATGAACCGCTGCTTGCTTACCTGAGCAACCTGCTGGGAGGAAGCGGCTTTTTGCATGCTGTTCTAATCGGCAGGCTGATCGATGGTGAGATCGTTTTCGAGGAGTCGCTGGGTGTACTCACAACCGGGGTATTTGTTGAATTCGGGGTTGTTCTGCCATTTCTGGCTATTTTTTATCTCGTCCTTGGCTTTCTCGAAGATTCCGGTTACCTGCCCCGCCTGGCGGTAATGGTTGATCGCGGCATGCATCGGCTTGGCCTGCATGGCTATTCAGTCATTCCGATGGTCCTCGGTTTCGGCTGTAATGTACCGGCTGCCCTGGCGGTACGCAACCTGGAAAGCCGCCGTGAAAAATTTATTGCCTGCACCCTGATGGCGGTGGCAGTACCCTGTATGGCCCAACTGGCTATGATCATCGGCCTTGTCGGCCGTTACGGTGGAGCTTACCTGGCGGTGGTTTTCGCCAGCCTGTTCTTTATCTGGATTGTGCTCGGGTTGATCATTGACCGGGTAATGCCCGGCTATACTCCTTCAATGGTTGTGGAAATCCCCCCATACCGTATTCCCAGTTTAAAGGCCCAGTCTAAAAAACTTGGCATGAGGATAAAGGGTTTGATTGTCCACGCTACCCCTTACATTCTTGGCGGGATTCTTTTAGTTAACATTCTTTATACAGTTGGTTTTGTTGATTATCTGGGTTATATTTTTACACCAATTATCACGGGGCTGCTTGGCCTTCCCGGTGAAGCGGTTTCGACTCTTTTAATCGGTTTTCTGCGTAAGGATGTCGCCGTGGCCATGCTGGTTCCCCTGGGCCTCAGCGCCCGCCAGTTTGTGATCGGGACAGTTGTGCTGGCTGCATATTTCCCCTGTGCCGCCACCTTTACGGTTTTAGTCAAGGAGATGGGGGTAAAAGATATGCTCAAGTCGGCCGCAATCATGATTGTAACCGCTTTTACAGCCGGATTTGTTTTGAATCTGCTGCTTGATACTATTATTCCTGCCGCTTACCTTGCATTTGGCCTTGTTGCCATGGCTCTTATCCTGGCCCTGGTTTTGGGCAGTACCTCTGACCGCCGTGAACTCTCTGACATTGACAGGGTGGCCTGAATGAGAAGTGAGAAGTGAGATTTGCAGGGGCAAGGCGCGCCATGCCCCTGTTAACCAATCTCTGATGCTTAACTTCAAGAATCACATAAGGGTGAGGCGCCGCTGGAGGCGCTGTTTCCGGTGTTGCAGGGCGGCTGTGCTCAACTCACTGCTGACGGGGATATCCCGGCTGCCGGAGCTGATATTCAGGGCCTGTTCTGTTAGCTCTAAAGCAGGCCGGTATTTGCGGCAGCGGTGCTCATAGTATTTGGCCAGTTCGACATACGCGGTTGGGTTGGCCGATTTATTTTCCACCGATTCCTGCCAGATTGCCGCTGCATCTCCCCATTTGCCCTGCCGTTTGAAATAAAAGGATAGTTCCAGGGCTGCTTCTTCAGCAAGCAGGGTTATATTGCCGGAAGAAGCTTCGCGCAGGTAGTTAATACCTTCGTCAGTGCGTCCTGCCCGCAAACAAAGTTGACCTAAAGCCAGCGCTTCGGCAGGGTGCTCAACCCGCTCTCCGGCCGCAAGGCGTGCTATTCTTTCCAGCAGGGTTACCATAGAAAGTATATCTAAAACATTGTGTTGGAAAACTTGTTTTAGCTGTTCAGTTTTACCCCGTCTCAGGTATTCGAAGTAAACCGCCGGTATTTCGGCTCCGGGTATATCGTTGTAACGCTGCAGGCCGAGTAATTCCTCTTCCAGTGAGCGCAGAGAGCGGGAGGAGAGGCGTCTTTTCCAGAGTACGCGGGCGCATTGGAGCAGATCCAGGTGCAGGGGGGGAGTAATCTGCCTGAAGCCGGTCAGCATCTGTCGGGTTTGGATCAGCGGCAGGTCGAACATTTTACCGTTGAAGGTGACCATAGCCGGAAACCCGGCTGCCAACCCGGCAAAATGGCTCAAAACCGCTCTCTCTTCCGCCGGGCGGCGCAGAAAATACTGACGCAGCAGAAAGTGGTTTTCTTCAAGCCAGCCAAGGCCGATCAGGAAGGCCCAGGTACCGGTTCCTCCGGAAAGGCCGGTGGTTTCAATGTCGAGGAAAAGAGATCTTTGCGGGCTAAAGCTATTCAGCCCCAGGTCGCGTGAGGGCAGGGCCAGCTCCGGTCCACAGCAGAGGAATCCGGCAAGATTGCTGTTTCCGTGCTGATGGTCCAGGGGATATTTAAGCTCACGCATGTAGCAGCGGCCGAAGGCGGTCTCCTCTTCCCGTCCCTCACCCGGGAAAAGGTCATGACTCCTGCTGGCCTGCAGAGCATCGGCGAACTGCCGCCCTGTCTGGACTTCTCCGGAGCGGCGCAGTTCGGTAAGGCGCGAGCGCAGATCACGCTTCACTTCAGGATCACCTCGAGCAGCTGCAGGGCCGGCAGTTTACCCGGCTCTCCGTTATGCTGGATCGGTCCGATGCAGGAAGGACAGCCGTCACTGCAGCGGCAGTCGGCTATTACACTGCGGGCAGCCTGGAAAACATCATGATAAATGCGATAAATTTCCTGGCTGTAGCCCACACCGCCGGGAAAATTGTCGTAAAGAAAGAGGGTTGGCAGCTCGGTAAAGGGCGCCCTGACCTGGCTGACAGCGCGCAGATCCCGAGGGTCGCCCATTAAAAAGAGGGAGGCTACCTGGGGAACCACGTTGGCCAAACCGATCAGTCCGGATTGCACGGCTGCAGGGGTCATTCCACCGAGCGCCTCCGGTGCAAATGAAAGCCAGAAAGCAGTGGTGTGCATTTCCGTCTCCGGAAGGCTGACCGGGCCGGCCCCCAGGTTTTCGTGGGTGTTAAAGCGGATCTTTTTGAACATAGAAACCAGGGCATTGATGCGTACATCTCCACAGGCCCGGGTAACTTTGCCCGCTTCCTGTTCGGAAATATCAAGTACTTTCAGGTCAACCGAGAGGTTGGCATCGGTGAAATAATTAACCTCCACCTGGCGCACGTAGGCTTTCTTTTCGGCAAAATCAAGTTTTTCCACCTGGAACTGCTGACCTCCATGCATGTAAATAGCTTCTTCGTGAACCAGCATCGGGGCACTGAAGCGGTCAACCTCGCCGATTACCCGTGGCTGGGCATCCGTAATATCAACGATGACAACGTTTTCCCTGGTGGCGCTGCGCAGGCTGATTTCCTCCGCCGGGTAAGTGTCTTCCATCCAGTGGTACCGTCCGTCGCTCAGGTAAAGGACCTCTTCTTCCGCGAGAAACTGCAGGATATCAAGTATTTCTGATTTGCCGAATTTTTCATTGCGGTCAAATGGCAGCTCGAAAGCGGCACAGCGCACATGGTTGGTCAGGATAATCAGGTTGTCGGGGTCGGCCAGGGCCCGTTCTGGGGTTCGCCCGAAAAAATAGTCAGGGTTTGAGACAATGTACTGGTTCAGCGGTTCACTGTTGGCTACCAGTATGGCCAGGGATAGACCGCTGCGGCGCCCCGAACGGCCTGCCTGCTGCCATGTGCTGGCGATACTGCCCGGATAACCGGTCATGATGCAGGCGTCGAGCGCTCCTATATCGATACCCAGTTCTAGAGCATTGGTACTGACTACGCCTTTAACAGTCCCCCTGCGCAGGCCTTCTTCGATAGCCCGCCGCTCCCGGGGCAGGTACCCGCCGCGGTAGCCCCTGATAGCGCTGTCTTCGCCGGTCCTGGTTTTCAGGCCCTGGCGCAGGTAGGTCAAGAGCACCTCCACCCCGAGACGGCTGCGGGTAAAAATAATCGTCTGGATTTCTTTCCGGATTAATTCGGCGGCAATCTGCTGCGCTTCGAGCAGGGAACTGCGCCGCAGGCCCAGTTCAAGATTAATCAGGGGCGGGTTATAGAGGATAAAATGCTTTTCCGCCTGGGGGGCCCCGTTTTCGGTAATTACCGTAAGAGGTTCTTCAATCAACAGTTCAGCCAGTTCGCCGGGGTTGGCGATCGTTGCCGAACAGAGAATAAAAATAGGGTTCGATCCGTAAAAAGCGCAGATCCGTTTGAGACGGCGAATGACATTGGCCACGTGGCTGCCGAAAACACCGCGGTACTGGTGCATTTCATCGATGACAATAAACTTGAGATTTTGAAACAGCTGAACCCACTTGGTATGGTGGGGTAAAATGGCCGAATGGAGCATGTCGGGATTGGTTACCACGATATGACCGCTGCGGCGGATGCCCTGCCGCAGGCCGGGTTCGGTATCGCCATCGTAGGTATGGCAATTCAGGGTGGCATCAAGACCGGCGGTCAACTCGCGCAGCTCGGCTACCTGGTCCTGGGAGAGTGCCTTTGTCGGAAAAAGGTAGAGAGCGCGGCTGGTGGGTTCATTAATCATGGCGCTGACTACGGGCAGGTTGTAGCAGAGAGTTTTTCCCGAAGCTGTCGGGGTGACCACTACTGTATGATTGCCCTGCGCTATGGCAGCTATTGCCGCTGCCTGGTGGCTGTAGAGTTTTTCGATCCCGCGCCGTTTCAGAGCTTCGCAAAGTTGTGGTTCGAGGTAATCCGGAAAATCTAAAAAAAGTCCTTTTTCTGCCGGAACAACTTCCCAGCGGGTAATGTTACTCATAAATGAAGGATCTTCCTGCCACTGTTTCAGTATTTCAGCCAGTCGTGTCATTTGCAGTTTTCCGTCCTTAAACATAAGTTTGTTTTTTTATTAATTCGCCGCCGCTGCCGATTATCCTACTGTTTTTATGAAACGATCTGCCAAAGCGAAGGAATTATTATCAGCCTGGCGAATATGAAGAAGATAATATAAGCTGCCCCGGTGGGAGCAAATTGGAGGATAAATCGTGGGACATCTGACAGGCGGCAAGGAAGAAGCATATCAGGCCCTGGCGGAGCGTTTAAGCCGTTTCCCGGTCGGCGTGGTAATCAACGATACTTTAATGGAGATATTACAGCTTTTATATACAGAAAAGGAAGCTGTCGTGGGCAGCAAGTTTCCGATTAAACCGCGGCCGCTGGCCGAGATTGCCGAATTGACCGCGATGACTGCCGAACAGGCCGGCAAAATCTTAAGCGGCATGGCTGAAAAAGGCCTGGTTGTTGACATTCCCCGTAAAGGAACAACTTATTACATGTTGTCACCGGTTGTGGTCGGCTTTTTTGAATATAGTATGATGCGGGCTGAAGGTGCAAACATCAGCGAACTGTCGTCATTATATGATCATTATTTTCACGACAAAGTTGTAGCTGAGGAAATCTTCGGTTCAGATACCAAGATATTTCGCGCGCTTGTATACGATCGCTATATTCCTGAATTAATTCAGACCGAAGTGCTCGATTTTGAAAAAGCGGAAGCGGTGATCCGTGAATCGGGCGGAGGAGGGCTTTCTCTCTGTGCCTGCCGGCATAAGAACTACCACCTCGGCAAGACCTGCAGCTACCCGATGGAAGATGTCTGCACCTCCCTGGGGCGCCCAGCCGAGTGGCTGCTGCGGCGCGGTTTTGCCCGGAAAGCATCGGTCGACGATCTGCTTAAAAACCTGGAGCGCAGTTATAAACTGGGCCTTGTTCTAACCTGTGATAATGTCATTGATGAACCGGCCTATATCTGTCACTGCTGTGGCTGCTGCTGTGGGGTGCTGCAGTCTATCAGGGATTACCAAGTGCATTCCGTCCAGCCCAGCGCTTTTAAGCCGCAGATTGATCCTGATTCCTGCCTGAGCTGTGATGCCTGTGTCGACATCTGTCACATTGACGCCCTGAAAGCCTCAGAGGCGGCAGAACCGGTACTTGATCAGGAAATCTGCATCGGCTGCGGCGTGTGCGCCTCGGTATGCCCCAGCGAAGCGCTGCAGATGGTCCGTCAGGATAATATTTATAGGCCGCCGCAAAATAAAATAGCCCAGTTGATGAACATTGCTGTCGAAAGGAAGCGTTTTTAATAATCAAACCGCAATCCGGTAATAAATGAAGAGGTGTAAAGGCGGCTGACCGGGTTAAACCGACCGGGGGCCTGAGCCAAAAGGTTTGCTCCCCCAGCCGGCCGGTTGCTTCACCGGGCGCAGTGTGTCAGACCCCCGGATTGTATTCGTATCCCTGGCGGGTGCCGCGTTTTTTTAACTCCTGCTCAACCGCAGCGGCGATCTGGACGGCGCTTTCCGGCCAGTGCGGGGCGATTAGAAATTCTTTGGAGGTGACCTGGCTGGCCAGGCGGTGAATGACGATTTCCGGGGAAAGCCTCTCCAGGCAGTCGCAGAGAACAGGAATGTAATTTTCAGCTTTTTCGTAGGTCGAAACCAGACCCCGCTCGTATTCTTCAGCCAGGGTGGTATGTTTGATCACCTGCAGGTGATGAAATTTGACCCCGTTTACCTGCAGGCGGTTGAGAAAGTCTATTGTCTCAAGCATCATGGCCGTGGTTTCCCCCGGCAGACCGAGGATAATGTGGGCACAGATGTAGATGCCCCGGTTTCGGGTTAGCTTAACCGCATCGGCGAAAGCGCCGGCGTTATGTCCCCGGTTGATCCTTGCCAGGGTCTGGTCGTGAGCTGACTGAAGGCCATACTCAACCCATAGATGGCAGCGCCGGGCGTAATTCTCGAGCAGCTCAATTATTTCCTCCGAGATGCAGTCAGGGCGCGTGGCGATACTCAAACCGATTACTTCCTGATCGGCCAGCGCTTCATCGTAGAGGTTTTTTAACTGTTCAACCGGAGCATAAGTGTTGGTATAAGCCTGAAAGTAAGCCAGGTAAAGTCCCCGGCTTTTTTTCTTTTTGCCCCGGGTAATCTGTTCTCTAACCGGGGTAATTTTTTTGTCTCCGCTAAAGGGGGCAAACGAAGGGTTATAGCAATAAGTGCAGCCTCTGCTGCCAGTGGTACCGTCGCGGTTGGGGCAGGAAAAGCCGGCATCAAGAGGGATCTTGTAAATTGGCCGGCCAAACTTACTGCGGAAAAAAGAACTTAAACGGAAGTACCAACCGGGTTGTTTTACCTGAGCAGAGCTACTCATCACCTTCCGCCCCTTTTCCCGGTTTCA
>Ga0209498_1001066_pt1 | contig 16814 bp, 15 predicted proteins | sample WalLakDeSediment_FD_184131 | JGI IMG/M metagenome (GOLD analysis project Ga0209498, IMG submission 184131) | Lake sediment microbial communities from Walker lake, Nevada to study Microbial Dark Matter (Phase II) - Walker Lake 11/02/13 Deep... | ecosystem: Environmental > Aquatic > Freshwater >... | reverse complement strand
GCGCGACCCGCCCCGAGGAGTCCCCATGGTCGTCGTCATGCAGAAGGGCGCTGCGCCCGAGGCCCGCGAGCGCGTGCTCAACGAGGTCCGCTCGCTGGGCTTCACGCCCCACGTCAGCGAGGGCGAATCGCGCACGCTGATCGGCGCGATCGGCCCCGCCCCAACCGAGGAGATCCGCGAGCAACTGCGCGCCCTGCCGGGCGTCGAGACGGTCGTGCGCATCACCAAGCCCTACAAGCTTGCCTCGCGCGAGTTCCGCCACGACGACTCGGCGGTGCGCATCGGCGAGGTGATCACGGGCGCCGGGCGCTTCACGGTGGCCGCCGGCCCCTGCGGCGTGGAATCGCACGAGCAGCTGCAGGCCGCCGCCGAGATCGCCCACCGGCATGGCGCCCAGGTGCTGCGCGGCGGCGCCTTCAAGCCGCGCACCAGCCCCTACGCGTTCCAGGGGCTGGGCGTCGAGGGCCTCGAGCTGCTGGCCGAGGCGCGCCGCGTGACCGGCATGCCGATCGTCACCGAGGTGACGGCGCCCGAGCTGGTGGAGACGGTGGCGACGACGGCCGACATGCTGCAGATCGGCGCCCGCAACAGCCAGAACTTCGCCCTGCTGGCCGAGGCCGGCCGCAGCGGCAAGCCGGTGCTCTTCAAGCGCGGGCTGTCGACGTCGATCGCCGAGTTCCTGCAGGCGGCCGAGTACATCCTGTCGCAGGGCAACCCGAACGTGGTGCTGTGCGAGCGGGGCATCCGCACGTTCGAGACCAGCACCCGCTTCACCCTCGACATCGGCGCCGTGCCGGTGCTCAAGGAGCTGACGCACCTGCCGGTGTGGGTCGACCCGTCGCACGCCGCGGGCCGCCGGCCGCTGGTGCCGGCGCTGGCGCTGGCCGCGGCGGCGGCGGGCGCCGATGGCGTCATCGTCGAGGTGCATGCGTGCCCCGAGGAGGCGAAGTCCGACGCCGCCCAGCAGCTGAACGACGCCGAGTTCGGCGCGCTGATGGCGTCGCTCCGCCAGGTGGCCGCCGCGGTCGGGAAGCCCTTCTAGCGACCATGGCCAGCGTCATGACCGCCGAGGCGCCCATCGTCACGCCCTCCACCGCCCCCGACCCGAACGCCCGGCCGGCCCCGCTGATCGGGACCGTGGTGCTGGCCGGGGTGGGGCTGATCGGCGGCTCGGTCGGACTCGGGCTGCAGCAGCGCTTCCTGGCGCGTCGGGTGGTCGGCTTCGACCTGGACCCGGCCGTGCTCGACGCCGCCCGCGGGCTCGGGATCATCGACGAGGCGCGGCTCCAGGCGGGTCCGTGGCTTGCCGCCGCCGACCTGGTGGTGCTGGCGACCCCGGTGCGCAGCCTGGTGCGGCTGGCGCACGAGATGGCCCCCTTCCTGCGCCCGGGCTGCATCGTCACCGACGTCGGCAGCGCCAAGGCCGAGGTCGTCGCCGCGCTCACGGGCGAGCTGCGCTTCGTGGGCGGCCATCCGATGGCCGGCTCGGAGCGCGTCGGCGTGCTCCACGCCGACGCCGCCCTGCTGGAGAACGCCGTGTGGGTGCTGACGCCCACCGCGGCGACCGACCCGCAGGCCCTGGCGCTGGTCGAGCGCATCGTCGTGGCGCTGGGTGCGCACGCGATCGAGGTCGACCCCGAGCTGCACGACCGGCTCGTGGCTACCGTGTCGCACGTGCCGTACCTCGCCGCGGTGGCGCTCACGCACCTCGTCGCCGAGGCCGAGGAGCGCGAGCTGCTGATGCTGCTGGCGGCGGGCGGCTTCCGCGACCTGACGCGGGTGGCGTCCGGCAGCCCGCGCATGAGCCGCGACATGGTGGTCGCCAACCGCGCCGCCGTGCGCGACGCCGCCGCCCGCTTCGGCCGCGCCCTGACGGCGCTCGCCGAGCGGCTCGACGACCCGGAGGCCCTGCTCGACGCCGCCGAGGCCGCCAAGCGCACCCGCGACGCGCTGCCGGTGGTGCGACGCAGCCTGATGCCCGCCCGGCACGAGGTGGTCATCGCGGTGCCCGACCGGCCCGGCCAGCTCGCGCGCATCACCGCGGCGCTCGGCGACGCCGACGTCAACGTCAAGGACATCGAGGTGCTCGGCATCCGCGAGGCCGGGGGCGCGCTGCGGCTCGCTTTCGAGACGCTCGACGAGCAGCGCCGCGCCACCGAGGTGCTGCGCGACGCGGGCTACGAGGCACGGGTGCGCGGCAACGGCGGCTGACGGGTGGCGGACGAAAGCAGCGCGTCCTCCGGACGCAGCGCGTCCTCCGGACGCAGCGCGTCCTCCGGACGCGGCGATCTGTTCGACCTCGCCGTCGCCCGCGCCGACGCCTACCTGCGTCGCGCCCGGCCGCCGCGCTCGGGCGACCCGGCCGGCCTGCGCCGGGCGTTGGAGGTCTGGGCGCTCAAGACGCGCTTCGCCTCGCGCGTGGACCTCGACGACGTCGTGCGGGCCCTGCGCCAGCGGCCGCCGGACCCGGCCGATCCCGCCGCGCCGCGGCCCCGCTGGCGGGGCGGCCCTAACGGGTCCTGGGACTGACCCCCAGCGCGACCAGGGCGTCGCGCACCCGCTGGCCTTGCTCGTCGAGCATGCGCGCCGCCGTGGCCACGTCGACGCCGGCGAGCAGCGTCACGATCGCGACGCGCAGGTCGTCGTGCGCCTCGGTCAGGGCGCGGGCGGCGGCCTCGGGGTCGGCGCCGGTGGCGCGCGCCACCATCGCCTCGGCGCGCAGGCGCAGCTTCTCGTTGGTCGGCCGCATGCCCACCATCAGGTTCCCGAAGGCGCCACCGAGGCGCACCAGCACGGTGGTGGAGAGCGCGTTCAGCGCGGCCTTCTGGGCCGTGCCGGCGGCGAGCCGGGTCGAGCCGGCCAGCACCTCGGGGCCGGTGTCGAGCCACACGCCGACCTCGGCGGCACGCAGGAGCGGCGAGCCGGCCACGCTGGCGATGCCGACGGTGAACGCCCCCGCCTCGCGGGCCGCGAGCACCGCCTCGACCGTGTAGGGCGTGCGCCCGCTGGCCGCGATCCCGATCAACGCGTCGCTCGCTCCGATGCCGGCGGCGGCGACCGCCGCACGGGCCTCATCGGTGTCGTCCTCCGCACCCTCGCGAGAGCGCGACACGGCAGCCTCGCCGCCCGCCAGCAGCACGACCGTGCGCTCGAAGCCGAAGGTCGGCGGCAGCTCCGCGGCATCGAGGTAGCCGAGCCGGCCGGAGGTGCCGGCGCCGGCGTAGGCGAGGCGCCCCCCGTCGGCCAGGCGCTCGGCGATGCCGTCGGCGGCCCACTCCAAGTCGGGCAGCGCCGCCGCCACCGCCTCGATCGCGCCCCGCTGCCCGGCGACGATGGCGGCCAGCACGCCGGCGGTCGGCAGCGCGTCCAGGTCTGCGTAGGCGGTGTCGACGCCCTCCGTGCTCAAGCCGGAGATCGCCGAACGGAGTCGGTTGCGCTCGCTCACAGGTCCCCCTCCGCGCGCTGGTAGGCGCGCCAAACCCGAGCCCCGAGGCGCCCGTAGAACGCCGTCAGGGTCGTCCAGTCGATCACGGCGGCGCGCAGGTCGCGCGCCCGCAGCCAGAGCGCGGCGGCGGCCACCAGCGCCAGGCCGAGGCCGCCGCCGCGGGCGGCCGCGTCGATCCCCAGCGGCCCGAGGCCGCCGACGTGCGGGTCGAGCTGGCCCCACGGACCGAGCGCCGTCCAGGTGAGGGCAGGGCCCGGGGCCGCGTCGCCGGGCCGCTGGGCGAGGCAGAAGCCGAGCGTGACGCCATCGCGACGCAGCCCGAGCACGGCACTGCCGGCGGCCGCGGCGCGGCCGACCTCGTCGGCCCAGCGTCCGGCGAACGCGCGCGCGACGAAGCCCAGGGCGGCATCGGGGTCGTCATCGAACAGCTCGACGCCGGCCGGCAGCGGGTGCGCGTCGATCGCGGGGTCCGCGAGGTCGAGCCACAGGTCGGCCTCCATGCCGCCGGGCCGGACGCCGCGGGCCCGGAGGAAGCGCCAGGTAGCGACCGGAACGCCGAGCGGCACGCCGGGCAACAACCGCTCCGGGTCGGCGCCGACGCGCAGACGACGCCGGCCGCGGGCGCGCAGCTCGGCGGCGCCGGCGTCCCACAGGGCTGCGCCAACGCCGTGGCCGCGCGCGCGCTCCGCGACGGCGAGGAGCGACAGGTGCCCGAGGTCGGCGGGCGCCCAGGGTCGGTCGGGGGCGCGCGCCAGCAGGGCGCCGAGCAGGCGGCCGCGCGGGTCGCGGGCCCCCCACGTGAGCGCCGGGTCGGCGTCGGGCGACGCCCACCAGGCGCGCCAGGCGGCCGGGCCCAGGGGGTGACCGGCGACGCCGGCGTCGCGCCAGAGGAGCGCGACCTCGGCCCCCGCGTCCTCGCCAAGATGGGCGATGCGGACGCTGCTCACGATCCGTCGGGCGCCCGCAGGTCGAGCGCGACGCGGTAGCGGTCGCCACGGTAGGCGGAGCGGACGTACTCGAACGGCTGGTCGTCGGGGTCGAAGGTGGTGCGCTCCAGGGCCAGCACGGGGTCGAGGGCGCCGATGTCGAGGAGCGTGCGCTCGCGGCGGTGGGGCAGCCGGGCGCTGATCGTCTGGCGGGCGCGCTGCGGCACGACCCCGTAGCGCCGCTCCAGCGTGCGGTAGAGGCTGCCGTCGCGCTCGAGATCGGCGGCCGTGAGCCCGATCAGCGAGGGACGGAGGTAGGCGTACTGCAGCGACAGCGGCGCGTCGTCGGCGGTGCGCAGGCGGGCGATGCGCAGGACCTGCGCGCCGACGGCGCAGCGCAGCGCCTGCGCGACGTCGGCGTCGGCTTGCACGGGACCGAACTCCAGCACGCGCGCACCGGGCCGGAAGCCCAGGTGCCGGGCCTCGTCGGTGAAGCCGATCACGCGGTCGATCGTCTGCTCGAGCCGGCGCGGGCGAACGTAGGTGCCCGAGCCGTGGCGTGGCTCCACCAGTTCGTCTTCCTCGAGCTCGCCGAAGGCCCGCCGCACGGTCATGCGGGAGAGCCTCAGGGCGACCGCCAGGTCGCGCTCGCTCGGCAGGGCGGCGCCGGCCGGCCACGCCCCGTCACCGATCAGCGCCGCCAGCTGGTCGCGCAACTGCAGGTAGGCGGGGGTGGGCAGCGTCTTGTCGATGCGCAGGCGCAGCGCCACGTCGCGGGTGCTGATGTCGGCGCTGGCGAGCTCGGTCATCGGGTTCCCCCTGGGCGTTGGCGGTGCGGTCGGGCGGGGTGGCGCTGCGGACGGAGGCTGCGTCGGGGAGTATACCACTCATAAACCAATCGTCGCAACGCCGTTGGCGCCCGCAGGACGAAGGACGAGGCTCGAGCGCCGACCCAGGCGCACGTGGCCGGCGGCTCAGCGCGCCCGCCAGGGCCGCACGAGCGGGCGTACTGGACGGTGGTCCAGAAGTGGACTATGCTGGGAACGTTCACCCGAACAGGAGGTCCACGCATGTATCGACGCATCCTCGCACCGCTCCTCGTCGCCGCGCTGGCGCTGTCCGCCGTCGGCCTGGCCCAGAACAAGACCGTCGGCTACCCCGGACTCGGCATGGTCGCCGGCACCCCCGGCGGGACGCTGACCCTGGCGCTCGGCGACAGCCCGCCGCGCTTCTTCTACTACGGCGAGATCAGCGCGATCAGCCAGGCGCTCACCATGCAGATGTTCGACACGCTGATCGACTTCGACCTCGAGACCTACGAGCTCGTCCCCGGCCTGGCGCGCGACTGGACCGTTTCGGACGACGGCACCGTGATCACGCTGCACCTGCGCGAGGGCGTGGCCTGGCACGACGGCACCCCGTTCACCTCGGCCGACGTGATCTTCACCTTCGAGCAGATCGTCACCAACCCCGAGGCGCGCGCCGGCGACGCCGCCAGCTTCATCTACACGGTCGACGGCGTCCAGCGCCCCGTGGCCTTCGAGGCCCCCGACGCCAGCACGGTGGTCATCACCCTGCCGACGCCGGCGCCCGCCTTCCTGCTGTTCCTGCGCGCGTTCTACATCATGCCGAAGCACAAGCTGCTGCCCTTCTCGGTCGAGGGCGGCGCGCAGCCGGCCGACATCAACAACGCCTGGCCCACCGACGTCGCGCCAAGCGAGATCGTCGGGACCGGCGCGTTCCGGCTGAGCGAGTACGTCCCCGGCCAGGTCGTGCGGCTCGTCAAGAACTGGAACTACTGGCGCGTCGACGAGGCCGGCACCCGGCTCCCCTACCTCGACGGCCTCACCTACCTGATCGTCCCCGGCACCGACGCCCAGGTCGCCCAGTTCCTGGCGGGCAACCTCGACCAGCTCAACATCAGCGGCGGTCAGTTCCCCGACTTCAAGAGCCGCGAACTCGCCGGCGCCGGCTTCACCGTCGTCGCCGCCCGGGCCCTGTTCGGCTCGCCGCCCCACCTGGCGTTCAACTTCAACGCCGCCGACCCCGCGCTCGCCGCCGTGTTCTCGAGAGCCGAGTTCCGCCAGGCGATGGAGTTCGCCGTCGACCGCATGCGCGTGATCGAGGACGTCTACAACGGCCTCGCCGAGATCCCCGGCACCCCGACCGCCCCGGTGAACGGCGCCTTCTACGAGGACACCACGGGCCTGATGCGCATGTACGACCTGTCGGCCGCCGCCGCCGCGCTCGACGCCCTCGGCCTGGTCGACACCAACGGCAACGGCGTGCGCAACATCAGCCCGACCCGCGAGCTCGAGTTCACCCTGACCTACGGCAACGACTCGGCCACCTGGACCGACATCGCCACCATCGTCCAGAACGACTTCGCCGAGATCGGCGTGCGGGCGAACCTGCAGGGCATCCAGTCGAGCCAGCTGCTCGGCACCGGCCTCTCCGGCGACTACGAGGCGATCCTGGTCGCGCTCGGCAACCAGCCCGACCCCGAGCTGCGCAAGCCGATCTGGCAGCCCGGCGGCTCGCTGTACTACTGGCACCGCGGCACGCAACCCGCGGCTCAGGGCGAGCGCCCCAACTTCGACGCGATGGCGGACTGGGAACTGCGGCTCTACGAGATCTTCGAGACCGGCAGCGTCAACACCGATCCCGCGTCGCGCGCCGCGAACTACCGCGAGTGGCAGCGCATCAACGCCACCTACGTCCCCGTGATCATGATCGCCAAGCCCAGCAACGTGGCCGCCGTGTACGACCGCATCGGCAACTTCGCGTACAACCTGGGCGTGATCCCGGGCTACAACCCCGTTCCGCACTACTTCCGCCGCTGACCCTCGGCGCGGGGACCGCTCCCATCGGGGCGGTCCCCGCCCGCCTTACCGCGGCGTGGGCCTCGGCCGCGACCCGACCGAAGCCCGGGAACTCCCCCAACCCTCGACCTGCCGCCCGAGCCCCGGAGCCGCCCGTGTTCGTCTATCTCGCTCGACGCATCTTGGTCATGATCCCGACGCTGATCCTGGTGTCGGTCATCTGTTTCGCCGTCATCCAGCTGCAGCCCGGCAGCTTCGCCGACCGCTACCTCGAGGACCCGCGCTTCACCCCCGAGACGGTCGCGCGCCTCAACGCCCAACTCGGTCTCGACAAGACCCCGGTCGAGCAGTACCTCATCTGGGCGACCGGCATCGTCACCCGCCTCGACTTCGGCTTCTCCTTCTTCGCCAACCGGCCCGTCTCCGGCATCATCGGCGAGCGGCTGGCGTGGACCGTGGTCGTCGCCGGCGTCACGCTCGCCTTCGCCTGGTTGGTCGCCGTGCCGCTCGGCATCTTCGTGGCGCTGCGCAAGAACGGCTTCACCGATGCGATCGCGAGCTTCGTGGGGTACATCGGCCTGGCCGTGCCCGACTTCCTGGTCGCGCTGCTGCTGATCGCCCTGGTCCTCGCCTACGGCGGCACCAACGTCGGCGGCCTGTTCAGCGCCCAGTACCTCGGCGCGCCCTGGAGCTGGGGCAAGTTCGTCGATCTGCTGAACCACCTGTGGATCCCCGTGCTGGCGATCGGCACCGGCGGCATCGCGCAGATCATGCGCCAGATGCGCGCCAACCTGCTCGACGTGCTGAACGCCGACTACGTCCGCACGGCCAAGGCCAAGGGCCTGCACCCGCGCCGCGTCACCTACCGGCACGCGGTGCGCACCGCCATCAACCCGCTGGTCTCGATGGCCGGCCTGCAGCTGCCCGAGCTGATCAACGGCACGATCATCGCCAGCATCGTGCTCAACCTCCCCACCATCGGTCCGCTGCTCTACACCTCGCTGCTGAACAAGGATCAGTACGTGGCGATGACGCTGCTGCTGTTCGCCTCGCTGCTGCTGATGGTCGGCAACCTGCTGGCCGACCTCGCGCTGGCGTGGGTCGACCCGAGGATCCGTTATGGCTGAGGCGCCCCTCCCCGGCACCGGCCCCGTTACGGTTGCGGCCGCGCCTGGCGGCACGCCGGCAGGCGCCGGCGCCCCGGCCGGCGGTCACCTCTCGCGCGCCGCCCGCCGCGGACCACGCAGCAAGGCCTGGCGCCGCTTCACCGCCTCGCGCACCGGCGTCGCCGGCGCCTGGATCCTGATCGCGCTGTACCTGGTGGCGTTGCTGTCGCCGTTCCTCGCGCCCCACGGAATCACCGTGCAGAACCGCGGCACGGTATACCAGCCGCCCCACCCCCTGCGCATCTGGCACGAGGGCCGACTCGCCGCCCCGTTCGTCTACCCGCTGGTGGTCGAGCGCGACCCGGTCACCTTCCGGCGCTTCTACACCGAGGACCGGAGCCAGCGGCTGCCCCTGCGGCTCTTCGCGAAGGGCGACCGCTACCGCTTCCTGGGAATGTGGACGGTCGACCGCCACCTGTTCGGCGTCGCGGACGGCAAGTGGTTCCCGCTCGGCACCGACCGCTTCGGGCGCGACCTGCTGTCGCGCATCCTGGTCGGCTCCCAGGTGTCGCTGACCGTCGGCATCATCGGCATTCTCCTCAGCTTCTCGATCGGCATCGTGGTCGGCGGCCTCTCCGGCTACTACGGCGGCTGGGTCGACAACGCGATCCAGCGCCTCCTGGAGGTCTTGCTGTCGTTCCCGCGGCTGCCGCTGCTGCTGGCGCTGGCGACGGTGATCCCGCCCGCCTGGCCGTCGACCTACGTCTACCTCGGCATCGTGGCGGTGCTGGCGCTGATCGGCTGGGCCGGCCTCGCGCGGGTCGTCCGCGGTCAGGTGCTCGCCGCGCGCGAGATCGAGTACGTCCAGGCCGCCCAGGCGCTCGGCGCCCGCGACATGCGCATCGTGCTGCGCCACCTGCTGCCCAACCTGACGTCGTACCTGGTCATCGCCGCCACCCTCGCCCTGCCCGGCTATATCCTCGGGGAGTCGGCGCTGTCGTTCCTCGGGCTCGGGATCAAGGAGCCGATGACCTCGTGGGGCCTGCTGCTGGCCGACGCGCAGTCCTTCGAGGCGCTGTCACTCTACCCGTGGCTGCTGACCCCGGGCGCCCTGATCGTGCTCTCGGTCCTCGCCTTCAACTTCGTCGGCGACGCGCTGCGCGACGCCTTCGACGTGCGCAGCCGGTGACCCGCCGGCGACCCCCAGGAGGTGCCATGCACCCGCCACTGCTCGTCGACCTGCAGGGAACCGAACTGAGCGCCGAGGAGCGCGCGCTGCTTGCGCGGCCCGGCGTCGCCGGCATCTGCCTCTTCAGCCGCAACCTCGGCAGCATCGACCAGGCGCGCGCGCTGGTCGAGCAGACCCTCGCGGCCGCCGGCCGGCCGCTGGTGATCGCGATCGACCAGGAGGGCGGCGGCGTGGTGCGCCTGCAGCGCGTGGCCGTGCCGCCCTCGGCCATGGCGCTCGGCGCGGTCGACGACCCCGCCCTCACGGAGCGCCTCGGCGCCGCCACGGGGCGTGGCCTGCGCCGCATCGGCGTCAACGTCGACTTCGCCCCGGTCGCCGACGTGCAGTCGAACCCGGGCAACCCGATCGTCGGCGACCGCGCCTTCGGCGCCGACCCGGCCGCGGTCGGGCGCCAGGTCGCCGCGTTCGTGCGCGGCCTGCAGGCCACCGGTGTCGCCGCCACCCTCAAGCACTTCCCCGGCCACGGCGACGTCGCCGTCGACTCGCACCTGGCGCTGCCGCGCCTCGACGCCGACCTCGCTCGCCTGGAGGCGCTGGAGTGGCCCCCGTTCGCGGCCGGCATCGCCGCCGGCGCCGCCGCGGCGATGAGTGGCCACCTGCTGGTGCCGGCGCTCGACCCGACGCTGCCGGCCACCCTCTCGCCCGCAATCCTCGGCGGCGCGCTGCGCGGGCGCCTCGGCTTCCAGGGCGCCCTGTTCAGCGACGCGCTCGACATGCGCGCGATCGCCGACGGCTGGGGCGTCCCAGAGTCCGCCGTGTTGGCCATGGCCGCCGGCGTCGACGTGCCGATCGTCTGCAACGGGCAGCCGGACCTGTACCACGAGATGCTCGACGCCCTCGAGGCCGCGGCCGCCGACGGCCGGCTCACGGCCGCGCGCGTCGCCGAGGCGCAGACGCGACTGTCCGACCTGCTCCGGGCGTACCCCAGCGCCGCCCTCGACCTCGACGCAAGTGTCCTGGCCGCGGACGCGGCCACCGAAGCCGAGGCCGCGCGGCGCGCGGTCACCGTCCTCGGGGCGCCGGCGCCGCTGCGTCCCGGCGCCGCCGTGGCGCTGTTCGGTCGCGGGTCCGAGGCAACCTCGGGCGCCAGCGACGCCGCCCGCCCGGTGGCGGCGCTGGTCGACGCGCTGGAGGAGGCCGGCGTGCCGGTGCGCTGGGCGACGTCCGCGGCGGACCTGCCGCTCGCGCTCGCCGGCGCCCAGGCGCTGATCGTCGCCACCAGCGAGCGGCGCCCGCTCGACGCGACGGCGGTCGCCGGCTACCGCGCCGCCTTCGACCTGGCACGCGCGGCCGGCGTACCGGCCGTGCATGCAGCGCTGTGGAACCCCGCCCACGTGAACGTCGTGCCCGGCCCGGCGATCGTCCCCTTCGGCTTCCGGCCGGCCAGCGCGACCGCGCTCGCCGCGGTGCTGCTGGGTACCGAGGCGACCGGGCGCGCCCCGGTGCCGCTCGCGCCCTGGGGCGGCGCGTGAGCGCGAACGCCGCTTGGGTCATCGGCGTCGACGGCGGCGGCACCCGCGGCCGGGCCTGGGTGGCGCCGGCCGACCACGATCCGGCAGCCGCGCCGGCAGGTGCGGCCGAGCGCGACGAGCCGTGCAACGCCTACGCGGTGGGCGTCGAGCTCGCGTCGGCCGCCATCCTGAGCGTGATCGACGACGCCCGGCGCGCCGCGGGCGCCCCCGCGAGTGCCCTGGCGGACGCCTTCGTGTGCATCGGCGTGGCCGGCGTGGACCGCGCGCACGAGCGTGAACCGCTGTTCGCGGCGCTGCTGGCGGGCGGCCTGAACGGCGAGCGGCTCGATCTGCAGAGCGACCCGTGGGTGGCGCTCGAGGGCGCCCTGCCCGTCGAGGTGGTGGGCCGCGGCGCGCGGCTGCTGCTCGTGTCCGGAACCGGCAGCGCGGCCGTCGCGCTGACCCCGGAGGGTCGCCGCGTGCGCGTCGGTGGCTGGGGGGCGCGCGTGGGCGACGAGGGCAGCGGCGCCTGGCTGGGCATCGAGGCGGTGCGCGCGACGCTGCACGCGCTCGACGGGCGCGACCCGCCGGGCGAGCTCTCGGCCGCGGTCCAGGCGGCGTGGGGCGCAGGCGCCGACGCCCTGGTGGGCCGCGCCCGCACGGCCACGCCGGCCGACTTCGCCGCGCTCGCGCCACTCGTGCTGCGCGCGATCGACGACCCGGTCGCGGAGGCCCTGCGGGCGCGCGCGGTCGCGTCGCTGTGCGCGCTGATCACGACCGCGGCCGCGGGCGGCGCACAGCGCGAATGGACGGACGATGCAGGTGAACTGCCCGACGACGCCCGCGTTCCGGCGGGCCTGGCGCTGACGGGCGGCGTGGCGGCCGCGCTCGCCGACGACCTGCGCGCGATCCTCCCCCCATCGCTGGCGGCAGCGATGCGCCCGCCCGTCGGCCCGCCCGTGGCCGGCGCGTGGCGCCTCGCGCGCGCCCGTGCCCTCAGCTGAGGCCCGCGCCCACCACCCAGCGCCCGCTCAACGCGACGGCGCGTACCCGCAACTTAGGGCTCAGCAGCACCAGGTCGGCGCGCGCGCCGGGCGCCAGAACGCCACGGTCCTCGAGCCCCAGGTAGCGCGCCGGCGCCGTGCTGGCCGCGAACAGTGCCGCCTCGAGCGGCACCCCGGCCGCCACCGCGCCCCGAACGGCGGCGTCCATCGTCAGAACGCTGCCCGCCAGCGTGCCCTCGGGCAGGCGGGCGGCGCCCCCGACGACGGTGACCGGACGGCCCCCGAGCTCGGTGGCGCCATCCTGCATGCCGCTCGCGCGAATCGCATCGGTGATGAGGACCAGCCGCTCGCCCGCGGCCCGCGAGGCGGTGCGCACGGCTGCGGCCGCCACGTGGTGGCCGTCGCAGATCAGCTCGATGGCGGCGTGCTCGTCGCCGAGCAGCGCGCCCACCGGCCCCGGCGCGCGGCCGTCCAGGCCGCCCATCGCGTTGAAGAGGTGGGTGGCGCCCGCCCTGCCGCCCGCGGCCCGGACCGCGGCGAGGAAGGCCTCGACGGCGACCGCGTCGGCGCGCGTGTGGCCGACGTTCAGCCGCACGCCTGCCGCCGCCCAGGCGGAGACCGAGGCGAGCACGCCGGCCACCTCGGGCGCCACCGTGGCGAGCCGCACCACGCCCAGGGCGAGGACCTCCGCGACCCGTTCGGGCGTCGCGTCGACGGCGAACGGTGGCTGCGCGCCCAGGCGCTTGGGGCTGACGAAGGGTCCCTCGAGGTGCGCCCCGAGGACGGCCGCCTCGTCGTCGGCCGGCGCCGCGGCGACCGCCGCGACCCCGCGCAGGGCCGCCAGCACGTCCGGCCATGGGGCGGTCAGCGTGGTCGCCAACAGGGCGGTGGTGCCGTGCGTCAGGTGGTGGCGCGCGAGAGCCCGGACGCCCGCGGCGCCGTCCATCGCGTCGCCACCGCCGCCGCCATGCACGTGCTGGTCGATGAAACCCGGTGTGATGAGCGGCAGTGCGGCGTCGTCGCCCGCCGCCTCCGGCTCGACCCGGACCTCGAGGATGCGCTCCGCGAAGCGCACGCTGCCGCGTCGCACCCCCTCGGGGGTCAACACCCGTCCGGTGACCACGCGCTCGGATGCACCCGCGGCGTCGTTCATGCCGACCAAGGCTTCACGACGATCTGCCCATCCTGCAGGCTCGCGACCTCGTGCGTCCGGCGGGCCGGGTCACCGGGATCGGTCTCTCCCAGCGCCAGCGCGCCCGCGATGCGCAGCTGCGGCGACAGGATGCGCTCCGCGTAGATCACGGCGCGCTCGTTGCCCGCCGCGCCCGCGTGCGCGACGCCCCGCAGGACGCCGGTGACGATGACGTCGCCCTCGGCGACCAGCTCGGCACCTGGGTTGACGTCGCCGAGGACAACGAGCGAACCGCTCGACGCGAGCTGAGCGCCAGAGCGGACGGTGCCCGTCTTGATGACGGTCTCGCTGCGGACCTGCGCCAGCGCGGCCGGCGGTCGCACGTCCGAGACGCTGCCACCCGCTGCGGCCACCTGCTCGGCCACGGCCGCGAGCAGCTCGAAGGGCACCTTCTCGGCCACCTCGAGCGCGACCTTGCCGGTCAGCAACGCAGCGTGCGGCGCCAGCGCGGCGGCGACGTCGTCGATCGCGAGCGAGGCGTCGACGCTGAGCAGCACGCCGCCCCGGATGCCGCGCAGCCTCACGGCGTGCCCGCCGGACGCGCCGTCGTGACCAGGACGCCGGTCTCGACCGGCGCGTCCCAGAAGCCCGCGAAGAAGTCGCGCGCCACCGGGATCGCGACCTGCGTGCTCGATCCGCCGTATTCGATCAGCAGCGCGATGGCGATCTCGGGGTCGTCGAGCGGGCCGTAGCCCATGAACCACGCGTGGTTGTAGTCGGGACCGCGCGGGGTCTGGCCGGTGCCGGTCTTGCCCGCGACGGCGACCGGGAACGCCCGCGGCCCGAGGTAGTTGCGCGACGGGTAGTCGGTGAACATCATCCGCATGCCCTCCTGCAGGACGCGCCAGAAGCGCCCTTCGATCTGCCGACTGGCGGGTGCGAATGGCTCGTCGCCCAGCTGCCGCACCAGGTGCGGTGCGCCGTGGGTCCCGTTCATCGCCAGTGTCTGGATCAGTTGCGCCACCTGGACCGGCGTCGCCAGCACGTCGCCCTGGCCGATGACCGTGTTGAGCGAGAAGCCCGGCAGCCAGCCGTGGCCGTACTGCTCGCGGACCCAGGCGTCGTCGGGGATCCGGCCCGCCTTCTCCTCCCGCACGCCGATGCCGATGGGCGCGCCGAAACCGAGGGCGCGGGCGAGTTCGACCTCCTGGGCGATGAACGGCCCCCAGCCGCTGGTGGCGTTCGGGGTCGCGGCCACCGCCTGCCAGTAGAAGGTGTTGCAGCTGTCGGCGATGGCGTCGCGGACCGTGTACGAGCCGCGGTCGTAGGTCGCCCAGTTGTGGAAGGTGATGCCGCCGAGGGTGAAGCGCGGGGTGCACGGGTAGCGGGTGTTCGGAGAGATCCAGCCGCCTTCCAGGAGGGCCATCGAGGTGACCATCTTGAAGGTGGAGGCGGGCGCGTAGGCCTCCACCGCGCGGTTCTGCAGCGGCCGATGGGTGCCATCGAGCAGGATCGCGGCCACCGCGGAGGGGTCGATCGGGCGCTTGGCGAACACGTTCTGGTCGTAGCTCGGACTCGACGCCATCGCCAGGATCTCGCCGCTGCGCGGGTCGAGGGCGACGAAGGCGCCGTGGACCACCTCTTCGCGCGGCAGGCGCTGGCGGTCGCGCTCTGCGTTGACGTAGGCCAGCGCGCCGGCCAGCACGTCCTCGGCCAACCGCTGCACCACCGGGTCGATCGTGAGCACCACGTCCTGACCGGGCGTGGCCGGCACCACGACCTCGCTGCGCAGCGGCGCACCACGGTGATCGACCAGCACCTGCCGCATGCCCGGCGCGCCGAACAGCACCGACTCCCAGGTGGCCTCGATGCCGGACACGCCGGCCAGGTCGTCGACGCCGTACCCCGGGTTGCGGTCCGGGTCGGCCTGGGAGGTGTAGCCCACCACCTGCGCCGCCAGGTTGGTGGGGTAGGTGCGCTCGATGCGTTCGCGCAAGTAGAGGTTCGCTTGGCCGGCGATGCGCTCCTCCACGGCCGGCACCAGATGGTCGGGGATGTTCCAGGCGATCGCGGCGCCGTTGAGGCGCTCCTCGAGTCGGGCCGGATCCGGTGCGCGCGGCGCGCCCTCGATGCCGAGGAAGGCCGCGAGCCGCTCCCAGCCGTCGATGTCGCCGCCCCAGTACATCAGGTCGTAGGCGACGCGGTTGTCGGCCAGGACGGTGCCGTCGCTCGCCAGGATGCGGCCGCGCAGCGGGGCGATGCGCCGCTCCTGGATGAAGTTCTGCTCGCTCCGCGCCTGGTAGGCCTCCGCCATCGCGAGCTGCAGGTACATCAGCCGGCCGGTGAAGATCACCAGGACGGTGAGCATGACCGCCAGCACCAGCCGCATGCGGGCGGCGAGCCCGGCGTCGGCCTCGGTCTCGGGCTTGCGCTCGCCCGGCACGACCTCGCTCGCCGGCCGGCGCAGCGACAGCTCGCGCTTGCGCGGCCGCGTCGAGGCGCCGCCGGGTCGCCGCGAGGCGCCGGGCGGACGGCGGGTCACAGCAGCTCCTTGCGCAGCGCCTTGGTGCGCGCGAGCAAGGCGAAGCCCCACGGGAGCAGGAACAGCGAAGCCGCCACCGTCAGGGCCGCGTCGAGGGCAGCCACGGCGGCGAACGATCCCCAGGCCGAGACGCCGCCGGAGAGCCACAGCAGCAGCACGCCCATCACCGCCCACTTGCCGGCAACGGCGGCCAGCACCGCCAGCGCGCGCTCCATGTAGCCCTCCTGCGAGAGCTGCGCGCGCACCGTCGACGCGACGAGGGCGGCGCCAGCGAGCCCGAGGGCGTGCACCCCCAGGACCCCGTGGCCGATGACGTCCTGCAGCAAACCGGCGCCATAGCCGAGCAGGACGAGCTGCCACGCGGGCAGGCGGTACAGCAGCGTCAGCACCCCGATCAGGAACAGGTCGGGCGGCGGGACCGGCGCCATCAGGGCGCCGGCGAACCCTTGGGTCCCGACGAGGACGAGGTAGAAGGCCACCAACCGCACGCGGCCAGTGTATCCCCGGCCCATGAGGCGGTACCGTGGCCGCATGTCCAGGTTGATCGTCCATGGCGGCGCGGGCAGCATCGTCGAGGCCCGCCGGCCCGCCTACCGCCGCGGCCTGCGGGCCGCGCTCGCCGCCGGCTGGGCGGTCCTCGAGGCCGGGGGCGACGCCGTCGAGGCCACGCTTCGCGCCGTGGAGACGATGGAGGCCGACGCCGAGGCGTTCAACGCCGGGGTCGGCGGGTCGCCCAACCGCGACGGCGAGGTGGAGCTCGACGCCGCCGTCGTTCGCGGCGCCGACGGCAGCGTCGGCGCGGTGGGCGCCGTGCGCACGGCGCCCAGCGCGGTGCGCCTGGCCGACCTCGTGCGCCGCACGACGCCGCACGTGCTGCTCGTGGGACCGGGCGCCGACGCACTGGTCGAGCGGCCGATCGACCCGGAGCGCCTGCTGACCCCGCACAGCCTCGCCGCCTGGGAGCGTTGGCGCTCGCGGCAGGCCGAGGCGGACGCCGCGCCGCCGCCGCCGACCGGCTCGGCCACGGTGGGCGCGGTGGCGCAGGACGCCGCCGGCGACCTGGCCGCGGCGACCAGCACCGGCGGGGTGCTGGGCAAGTGGCCCGGCCGGGTGGGCGACGCGCCGATCGTCGGCGCC
>Ga0209498_1001065_pt1 | contig 16830 bp, 14 predicted proteins | sample WalLakDeSediment_FD_184131 | JGI IMG/M metagenome (GOLD analysis project Ga0209498, IMG submission 184131) | Lake sediment microbial communities from Walker lake, Nevada to study Microbial Dark Matter (Phase II) - Walker Lake 11/02/13 Deep... | ecosystem: Environmental > Aquatic > Freshwater >... | reverse complement strand
CCCGTCGCCTGTGCGGCTTGTGCTGTATGACGTTCTCGGACGGATTGTCGCGACACAATCCGGGGATGCGCTGACGCAAGGCAGCCACACGCTGACCCTGGACGGCGCCGGCCTGCGGGAGGGCGTGTATATCGTGGTGCTTGCAACACGCAGCGGGACTGCAGTGCGCAGGATGCTGCTCGTGCGATGAGTTGCTATCGGAAGCCGCCAATGCCGTGAGTTGCCAGTGTAAACCATCGAGGGTTGCGTGCTTCACATCGTACCGTAAATCAGGAGAGAATCATGAAAAGGACCACATACACGAGTATCACGATTGCGCTGTTCGCCCTGCTGCTCGCGGTTGACGCCACAGCGCAGTGGAAGCAACTTCCGATTCCCTCCATCCGTGGCAGAATATCGTTCAGGTCCGACGGTTCGCTCGTGCTGTTGACGAATGGAACGATTTGCTATTCAGATGCGAGCAGAACTTCTTGGTCCTATCAGCCCTTTCCTTATGATTTCAATTTTCACCAGGACTATCCTCCGAAACAATTGATGGCTGTCGCTGACGACACGCTCGTGTTCATCACCGACCACGGTGAACTGTATTCTCATGTTCGGGGGGAGCCCACTTTGCGCCGGGCGGGGGAGGGGTTGCCGACGAAGAAGTACTGGAATCCCGGGCCCTATCTTCTCACCTCCCGCGGCAAACTCGGCGAATTACTGTTGTGCCACGATGAATTCTATGCATCGACCAACAATGGCGAAAGCTGGGAACTCCGCTACAGTGATTCAGCCTATGGCGGGTTCAACCCGGGTGCCGTTGACGAAAGGAACAAGGATGTAATCTTCCTTTTCAAAACAAGAGGCAATACGGCCGTTCACAAATCCTCAGATGGAGGTGCGACATGGCGACTCACGACCACGCATACGGGAAACATCGATGCATCTGATATGCTCGTATGTCCCGATGGACAAATCCATGCCGGACCGTATTATTCGAAAGATTACGGTGCAACGTGGTCTTCCGGCTGGGGTGACAATATAAGTAAATTTATTTACAACAAGCAGGATAACTGCGTGTACGCACTGAACAGGTCATACGGAGTCTACATCCGTAAACTCGATGATCCCGCATTCCGGAGTACGCCACTGACGCTGGGAAATGGTTTCGATATGGCGTACGATTCGACTTCCGGCAGTATATGCGCAATCATCAACGATTCGCTCTATGAGTATCGTCAAGGCAGTGTCACACGACTCACCCATACACTCTCCGCGCCCGGCATCAACGCGCTGATCTCCTACAATGCGTCCGGCGATACTCTCCTTCTTGCCACGCCGACTAGGACCATGAAAAGTACGGATGCGGGGAGGACGTGGATCAGAACTTCCATGTACCATGCGGGCCCCTACAGAAAGGTGTTGATGGTCGCCAAACGGACGAATAAGCTTATCTACAACTATCAAAGGGGTGGTCCTTTTCCGATCTGGATTATCGAAAACGAGAAACCTACAGAGAAGTCTATTCGTTATGGTACATCCTGCAATCTCGTCTACGATCCGTTCAGCATGGATACCTTCTACGGTGGAACTAATTTTCTATGGAAAACAACCGATTCCAGCGTACTACTTGCGGATTCCAATGCTGTAATCGAGGTGGAGAGTCTTGCGAATACTCCCATAATCCCGATTCGTTGCATCGCGTTCGACTCCCGGAGAAAAGACGTTATGCTGCTGGCTGGGATCGATGAAGACTGGGTCCCGCACCTCTACCGAACGAATGACTTGTCTGTGAATTGGGAGCCGGTATCATCGATTTCCTTGCACGAACCGCCGATTGAAATGATTTTCGATCCCTCCGTGGAGAAGCGGATACTTGTATTCGAGCCAAAAGGTGTGCATGTCTCCACCGACGACGGCGTAAGCTGGGAATTTCGCGATCCCGGGCTGGGAGCGCGAAGGTTGACCTGCGTGGCGCTCGATCCCGACAATTCATCGCATATATTCATCGGCGTCACCTCGCCATCGAGACTCGACGCCATTCCGCAGTCACGCGAAGACGGCGGCGGCGTGTGGAAAAGCACGGACGGTGGCTATTCATGGAACAAGCTCCCAATCGACGGGTTGCACAACTATAATATTTCCCATGTACTGGCGTTTCGAAATCCCCGCCGCGTGCTCGTGGGCACACCCTGCGGCGCGTACGAATATCTGCTCGATTCGACCACTTCCGTCACGCCGCCGGGGCGGGCGCCGGCTGGCGGGCTGGAATTCGAGGTCTACCCGAACCCTGGCCGCGGAGTCGTGACCGTCCGCTACTCGATCGATGCCCCGTCGCCTGTGCGGCTTGTGCTGTATGACGTTCTCGGACGGATTGTCGCGACACAATCCGGGGATGCGCTGACGCAAGGCAGCCACACGCTGACCCTCGACGGCGCCGGCCTGCGGGAGGGCGTGTATATCGTGACGCTTGCAACACGCAGCGGGACGGCAGTGCGCAGACTGCTGCTCGTGCGATGAGTTGCTGGATGGAGTTCGGCGGACCGGACATTGTTTTCGGGATCAGTGCTGCAGTCCGCATACTGCCATCACGCACACCGCTCGGTGGAATGATGTAGTCATGGTTCGACATAGCTCGTCACGCCTTCGGCGGCTTGTTTTTCACGTATGCGATGCCATGCCCGGACGTAACGCTGGAAGCGTTCTGCGTCGTCGGCCGTGAAGTCAGTCATTCGCCGTGCATCCATGTTGTCCTCAATATCCAGCAGCTTGACCCGCATCGCGGCGGAATTGCTCATGACGCGTTCGATGTAGCTATCCCATTCCTCCTCGATCCCGTCGATGCGTCGTTTTGTCAGGCAATCCACGATGCCGATGATGTCGTCGGAAAAGCCCATGTGCCCGATGTCGTCGAGAGATACTTCTCCCTCGCTTTTCTCTATCACGTCGTGCAGCAGTGCTGCAATCCTGTCATGCTCATCGCGTGCACGCATGGCAACCCGCAATGGATGCAGAATATATGGAGCACCGTATCTGTCGGTCATACTCCGATGCACATCGAGAGCGAGTTGAAGCGCACGCTCTATCATGAAAGCCGTTGATGCAGACATAGCATTCTCGCATTCTGTTGCGTTGCGTGTTTCTGGAGCCGTGCAGTTGAATCAAACAGTGACGAGGCGAAGTGGCGATGTACTGCACTGACTGAAGAAGTCCGGCGGGGCGGGATTTTGCAGACTTCGCGCGCATTGCCTGCATCGTGTTTTCCCAGACGTGTTGTGCTCATTTCACCACACTGCATTATTTCACCGGAAATTCCGCCAAAGAAAATCCGCGACGCGGGGGAAATGATCGGATGCGCGGACGGCATCGTCGGCTTTCAATCCGAGCCGCTTCAATTGCTCATTGCTCATTTTTCTGGTATCGATAGTCATATTCCAGACCGCGTCTATGATATCGGAGGTGTAGAGAATATAATCAAGTTTACCAGGTGCGAAACTACTATTAGCATTGTACCATGTGTAAATAAAGCGTGAAGTGGGGTGAACTGATTCCAGAACTGTCAGTTCAGCACCGTTCCAGCCTGGCGCCCTGTCGGGGCCGAAGCGATTGTTGTCAAGGATATCTCCGGTGAGCAGTGTGGATAGTTGTCGTCTGTCGCCAACCAGATTCAGGTCCCCTGCGATGACAATCGGCGTGCCACGTGGTAGTTCCGCTCGACCGCCGGGAGTTTTCGCGTCGCGAAGAAAGGCGATAACGCCGTCTGCTTCCTTCTGCCTGTGTTCGTCCGCATCGCAGCAACGGAAATGCGCGTTGATCAGCAGCATGCGCTTCGCGGCACCCGCATTCAGCAGAAATGCGCTCCCCCGATAATTTTGTTGAATCAACCATGATTGGTCCACATCGAGATGTGTCACGAGAATATTGCCGGCGTCGATTTTGACTGCGTGCCAACGCCTTCCGATCGGAGCAGGTATTGCGGATTCGACCATACGCCGTACACGGTCGGCACTGAGCGTGAAGCATTCCTGAAAACACATCACGTCAGCTTTGATTGCTCTCAGCATTCGTTCGAATACCGGACGCCTGTTCGCATCGAGCAGGCCGTTGCGATCGACGTTCCAAGTGAGCACACGAACAACTCCAGAGCCCGGATCGAGCAATTGCCGTTCGCGCGGCTTCGGGGCATGTGAGTTGTGCCAAGCATACGTCACCCCGCCGTCGTCGTCCGGTATTCTGTCGCCGTGCTTTTCGTTGACCAACAGCGCCAAGCGTATGCTGTCCGATGTGTACAGGGGCTGTCCGTTGATGACAACGTCGCGCCGGAGAGCGAATTCAATACGTGACGAAGATATTGTCGGTGCGGGGACGAAGCCGATATCAGCATGTGATACTCTTACTGTTTTTCCTCCGAGTCTGACCACTCCGGAGCGTGAACCGAAGGTCCAGCGCAGTTCCGCGCCTACCCCGGCCCTTCGAATGCCGGTTCGCGACGATGCGTCGGCGTCGATGAGCAGTGTGATGTTGTTGTCACGCTGCAAGACGACCTCACCCTCGAAATCGATGTTGACGTACAAGAAATGCTGGTCATTGGTGATACGCAGGGCTCGGAAATCGATTCCCGAAGCTCCCGCGTCGCCCGCCGCATCGTACACGAGCACTTCACGCGCATCCCAATCATCGAAGTGACCGTCGATGGCCAAGGGTGGAACAGTCGTCTGCGCTGCAAGTAGCATTGCGCGAAACAACAAAATGAAGATACATTGGAGTGAAAATCGATTCATGTACGAATTTTCCGTGTACTGCTCTTATCGCAACCTCGGTGAATCGGTGACGCAGAGTTGACCCGCGTGCCGGAAATGATGTACACTGCAAGGTAGGAAAAAGCCGTTGCATGTGAAATGACGGGCAGTAGGGCGAGTGCGGGTTCAGAGGTAGTTGTCACGGTTACACAAGTTGCGTATTGTGAGCTGCACTACGAAATTGCTGCGTCGGCACTGAACTCTACAACCCGTCTTTTGTGTTATGATTCGAACATGGATTTCTGGTGGAATATTCTATGGAAAGACAGGATTTTGAAGTAACAGTACGCGAAACCTTCGAGGGTATCGAACGGGCGATAGACAAGCTCTCATTGGACGGTGTTGAAGCGTATCCACAGTCCAACGGGTTGAAGCTCATGTTCGATGACGCGTCCACATTCGAATTCACGCGCAACGACGGCACCTTGCAAATCGACGCTGATATGCTGCATACCACCGAGTCGTTCTATTGGGATTCGGTCGAGGAGCAGTGGTACGGCCGTGCGTGCGAGCAGCCGTTGGCGCGTATGCTCGGCGCAGCACTTTCCAAACGTCTTGCGCGTGATGTGAATTTGGCGGATGTGTTATGACTCAAGGAGAAGCGTATCCGGGGTCGATGTTTTCTCTGACCGATCACGAACTGTACATTGTGAGCGCACGGCACAATGGGTGTGACAATGGCCAGATTGCGACATGGATCATGCCTGCGACACTTGTTGTCGAACAGCCGCGCATTGTCGCACTGATATCACCGCAGAATTACACGTACAGTCTCATCGCGCCTACCGGACGCTTCGCCGTATCAATGCTCAGCGAGGAACAGCACGAGCTTGTGCCTCGCTTCGGTCTTTACAGCGGGCGGGACATCGATAAATTCCAGGGTGTGAAAACGGAGCGTACGGCAAGCGGCTTGCTGATACTTGTCGATGGCTGCGGTTGGGCTGACTGCGTCGTCGTCAGCACACTCGACGCCGGCGACAGAATACTCATGTTGGCGGACATTGTCGAACAGGAATTCTCCTGCGGTACTCGACCTCTGCGCAAGAACGCGGCGTTCGCTTTGCAGCCCCGGGAAATCCGCGATCTGCTTGATAAGAAGCATCGCGACGACGGCGAACGCGACAAACAATGGATACGGCACTTCTAAGGCAATCGAACATCATGGACTATCCGAGTTACAAGTGGAAAGGACTGTTGATAGCAAGTATTGTCCTCGTTTCGTGGGGTGCAGCAATGTTCTGCAGCCTTAGCGCAGGTACCGCAAGCATACCGGCAGCGCTCATCCCGCTGCTCGTGCTGTTCAACACCTTTCTGTACACTGGTCTGTTCATAACCGCACATGATGCGATGCATGGTACGGTTGCTCCAGCTCTGCCCCGGATGAATGCTTTTATTGGACGACTCAGCACAACGCTGTATGCGCTGTTCTCATTCAGCATGCTGCTGAGCAAGCATCGCGAGCATCATGCGAATCCCGCGAGCGACGGCGACCCCGATTACCACGACGGCACGCACACGGGATTGTTCCGCTGGTACGTGCACTTCGTTTTCACCTACGTCACGTGGAAGCAGTTGCTCGGTATGGCTGTGCTGTACAATGCGTTGAAATATTTAGCAGGAATACCTGATCATGATATCCTGTTATTCTGGGTGTTTCCGGCATTGCTCAGCACATTTCAACTTTTCTATTTCGGAACCTTCCTACCTCATCGAGAGCCGAAGGAGGGCTATAGCGAACCGCATCGTGCCGTTTCGAGCGGATACGGTATGCTATTGTCCTTCCTGAGCTGCTATCATTTCGGGTATCATCTCGAGCACCATGCATATCCTCGTCTTCCATGGTGGAAGTTGCCGACAGCGCTGCCGAAGCGGGATTGAGGTATCGATGGATATTTCATGCTTCACCGATGATCCGAAAGCACCCTACATCATTCGTATTCGGGAAGAACCAGTCGACTCAAGCTGAAAAGATATCGCACGTGTTCCAACCGGCATTATGGCGGGATGCGATGCCGCTCCCCGGCGATACTACAGTGCGTACTACAGAATGTGCAACATTCCCCAGTGGGATGTATAGTAGAAACATGGGTGGAGCCGGGTAGCAAGCAACACCATCCCGCAACGAATTTCACATGCGCTTCCGCTACTTGATTGCGTGGATTCTTTGTATATTGTATCAAGTAATCTGGTTCCACCGCCTGTATCCTGGTTTCACCATGAAAAGCAATCTTATATACGTTGTTGATGACGACTACTCGTTACGACGTCTCATGGAGTACACGATTCAGTCGTGGGGTTACAGAGTACGGTCCTTCCCCTCGGCGGAATCGTTATTGAAGAATCTTGACGAAGGGCCGGAAGTGATTTTGCTCGATCACATGCTGCCCGGGATGTCGGGATTGGAGACATTGAACGCTGTGAAGCGACGCTCGCCCGAATTGCCCGTCATCATGCTGTCCGCACAGGCGCGGATAGATGTCGCCGTAGAAATCATGCGTGCCGGCGCAACGGATTATTTCACCAAACCGGTTGATCTCAAGCGTTTGCAGTTTTCATTGAACAACGCTATCCACTTGCACGCATTGCGCGACAAGGTTCGTGTATTGCAGGACACGTTGGAGAGTTCGGTGAAATTCGACAACATCGTTTCAAGCTCCGGTGTGATGCAGGATGTGCTCAAACTTGCGGACAAAGCTCGTACGAGTGATATCACCGTACTTATCGAAGGAGAGAGCGGTACCGGAAAAGAACTGATCGCCCGTGCTATACATTTCAACGGACCTCGAAAGACCAAGCCGTTCGTTGTGATCAACTGTGCAGCTATTCCAAGGGATTTACTGGAGAGCGAATTATTCGGACACGAACGCGGTGCGTTCACGGGAGCCGTGGAAAGAAAAGTCGGCAAGTTCGAGGTCGCGAACGGCGGTACGATTTTTCTCGATGAAATCGGAGAAATGGATCATTCGCTGCAAGCCAAACTGTTGCGCGTTCTGCAACTGCGGGAATTCGAGCGCGTCGGCGGATTGGATACGATCACTACGGATGCACGCATTGTTTCCGCAACAAATCGCGATCTGCGGGCAATGGCGGCAGAGAAAACGTTTCGTGAAGACCTTTACTACAGGTTGTCCACCTTTCCGATCAAAATGCCTGCCTTGCGTGAGCGTCCTGCGGAAATTCCCCTGCTCGCCGAGCATTTTCTCAATACATTCCGCGAACGCGAGGGAAAACCAACGCTTCGTTTCTCATCGGAAGTGCCTGCGGCGTTGATGAGATATTCATGGCCTGGAAATGTACGCGAATTGCAAAGCGTGATCGAACGCGCGACGTTGCTCGCCGAGGGAGATGAAATACAAACGGCGGATTTGCCGATGAGTCTGATTGCTTCGAGTGTGAAAGAACGTCCGGAACTGAAAGACACGCTGTTTTCCACGAGAGAAATGGTGTTCCCACTGGAACGAGTCAAGGAAATCGCCGTTCGGCGCGCGTTGGAATTGTACGGAGGCAATATTTCCGAGGCTGCACGTGCTCTCGAAATCGGGCGTACCACCATGTACGATCTTTTGAAACGATACAACAGCCGCAAGTAGGCGAGGGATCGCGGCAGAATACGCGTAGTCGGCTACGGTAGAATTCCGAAGCCGAGTCAGGTTTCCTCCGTTGCCAAGGGAAGGCGCAGCGTTACGGTGGTGTACCTCCCTGTTTCGCTATCGATATGCATGTGGCCACCATGCAACTCGACGATGAGATGGACGATGGCCAAACCGAGACCAACACCGCGTTGTTCATGGTGTTGTCTGTCAAATTGAACATACGCGCCGATGCATGTGATTTGACGTTCGGTAATGCCGCGCCCGCGATCACGGAACTCCAGTTCATACCATCCGTCATGTGTCCTGCCACTGATGACTATCGGGGTATTCTCCAAACTGAATTTGCAAGCGTTATCTACAAGCTCCTCGACCAGCTTCTCGAAATTCTGCGGATGCATTTTCAGAACAGCATTCTCCACATCCACGGTGATATCATTGCAGCGATTCGATCGATCGCCTATGACATCCACGATTTCGCGTATGATGGTATCGGCATAGTCGAAACATTCATTCGTCATCGACGAGCGTCGTTCGGCATCGTGTCGCATGCTTTCCAGCTCCGCGAAGCGCAGGTAGTTCTGTACCAAACGGAGTAGCCGTTGCCCCGCCTGATTGATGTTGCGCAGCATCTCCTGCGTTTCGGTTTCCGAGAAATTCGCCTTATGATCGTGTAAAAGATCGCTTAGTCCCAGAATCGAATTCAACGGTGTCAGGAACTCGTGCGGCAGAGAGCGATTGAGCGAATCACGCAAGCCGTCGAGCTTCTCCTGGATGAGAATATCGTAGCTGGATTTCTTCTGCAAACGTGCCTCGACGGCATTGAGCAAATCTTCGCGACTGAAGGGCTTGGTCAAATAATCGTCTGCTCCCGAAACCATCCCCTTCCGTAAATCGCTGCTTTCCGACAATGCAGTGAGAAAAATAAAGGGGATAAGCTCCGTCGTCGGATCCTTGCGCACATATTCGAGAACACCGAATCCGCCGAGATTCGGCATCATGATGTCGCAGATGACGAGGTCCGGACGATGCTCGCTGATGAGTTCTATACCGAGCATGCCGTTCTCCGCCGAGATGACGTGATATCCTCCCTCGGTCAAACGTTCGATAATGTTTTCCCTCACCAGGGGTTCGTCTTCGATAACTGCGATTGTTTTCACTACTGCTCCATTACTCGTAGCAAGTGCGCGAAATGTATGAATATAGGTTCATTTGTACAAATACATGTGCAGGCAAGCCGTATAACAAGCCGTATAACACCCTTTTTGGTTACATGAATTATTAGGCAACCAACCAGAACAATTATCATTGAATCAAAAACATGGCAATGACACTCGTGAATCGATGAAAGGTCGCGAGGAGCCGCGTGCGGTGTAGCCGTTGAGGGTCGTCGGGCCTAGTGTATCACCAGGAACTTGCCGACGTGTGTGATTCGTTCCGAATATACTCTGTAGAAATATGTTCCGGGAGCTAATCCTCGCGGGGAGAAGCGAACGGTGTGCCGACCGGGTGCAAGGACAGCTTCCTGCAACGACCGGATATGACGGCCCAGTGCATCGTAAAGATACACCGATACGACGGAAGACACTCCGTCGAGCGAGAAACCGATTGCCGCCGCGACGTCGCTCGACGTCACAGGATTGGGGTGCACTGTTCCCGGTGCAACTGCGTGCGGAGAGGGAAGTGTATGCACACCGATTACTACTTCATCCACATTGAACATGCGGCTGGTCCAAACGCTGTCATCGCAAGCTTCGAGACGCAGGTCGATCCGGAGATTCTTCTGTATCGCATCGTTTGTCCGACGGACGAGTCGGTATTCGTCGTACTCCCGCTGCACATAACTCTCGAAAGCTTCGTAGTACGGGACAAGCATGTCTGTATCACTGATGACATCGTATCGACCGCCGGATTCCATACATAATCGCCGTAAATCAGCGGCCTCGAATTCTCCGAATGCAAGAATGAATATTCGTACGTCATAGTAGCGGGCAGACTGCAGGAGTTGGGAAACATTCCTCGAACTTCCGTTATCCCGTCCAGTCGTCATTGCGAATATGAGCCGCTGCGCCGCCCTTGCGTTGGTGTTGATGTCAATCATCGCGGTGAAAATCGCATCGTACAATGCTCGCCGCCCCCCCGCGTTCATTTCGGTGAGCGCCTCCTTCAGCGTACTTCTGTCCGTACCGAGAAAAGCGTGCACCGTCGGTCTGTCGGCGAAGGAGATAATGCCGGCGTTCTGACATTCCAACGTCATACTGTCGATGAACACGTTCGCGGCTTCAGTCACATGAGCGAGCGTCGATGTCGTGACGGTCGAAGAATTGTCGAACAGCAGCGCGATATCATAGCAGTTGTTTCGTGTCGGCGACGGTTGCCTGTCGAGCATGTACGTTGTAGTATCCACCGCATGTTCGCGCTCCTTCAGCAGCAGTTGATGTTTGGAAAGATCATAGATCGGCTCACCGTCGCAGTATGCGGCAAAGTAGAGTTGGTAGTAGTAATAATGAGGCGAATTGGGCTTGAGCAGGCGCAATTCAAGAGAAGGTTGCGCAGCCAGCGAAGCACAGAGTATCGGAAACAGCACGATCAGCATGCGTAGTATCATTGTGTATTCTCCTCCATCACGAATCGCAGCGAGTGTGATGCAACACTCCACGGAAACGGGAGCTTGTAGTGTTGATCGGGACCGCGTGCGTTGATGATGAAAATTGTAGCTAAGTAATCCGGCGAGGATCTGAATCGTGGATAATCGCTGTTGTCGGTACGAATCAACACATTGTTTCCGGAGAACACGCTCTCAAAGGGGACGGACGAAATCGTCCGCATATCGCCCTGCGCGAATGCGTACAGACTCTGTTCTCCCGCACCGACAATGCTTTCACCGGGTTGAAAGCGCCCGTCACTGTTTTCGTCGACATGGAGCAGTATGAATGCTGCGGCGAGTCGCGCGCAGTCGTATTGCCGAAAGTACTCGACGGGAATCTCGATCTCGAAAGGCAAACCCGCTGCTGGTATTTCCAGATAATCCGCGGAAATGTTGTACAAGTCGAAATACGGCAGAGTGTCTACCGGTGGTATTGCAACAACGGCGACGCGAAGCCCGCTGCCCGCAAAACTCCGCAACGGGTATACGCTTGTATCAAGTATGGCCTCGAATCTGATACTGCTCCGAATTCGGGCGCGCTCGTTGCGCCAAGGATCGATACATGGATTCGTGCCGACGATAATGCTCGGATCAGAGTCGTCGGGTGGTGAACATCTTGTTGCGGTGATCAGACACAGTACTAGCATTATCGCTCCTGCGATGCTGCGGCCGGCCTTACGCACTCTGCATCCGATGCGGTTGCGTATGCGGCGGAATCGCGTATTGTGCTCAGAACTGATAACGTATGCCGTATGAGAATCCGAGACTGTGACTGGTGAACAACTTGTCTTTGTATCGATATGCGAGCATCGTTCCGTTAGCGCCTAGAATGACGCTGATACGGTCAATCGGTGTGAGGCGCAGTGCCAAACGCGTCCCGAGCATGGGCCCGACATCCGTTCCACCCGCTTGCAGCATGAATTCCGGAACCATGCCCCGAGCGATAGGTATGGATAATCGATAGAATGCGCCACCATACAACAGCGTCGGCTGTTGCTGGTAAATATACAGCGAATCGTTCTCGAGTCGGTAATACTCCATCGCGAAAGATTGCTCTCCGAGCATTGCACCTATTGCATGTCTGCTGTCGAACGCGTATGACGCGAAGAGGGACACATGCCGCCGGGCCCGTTCCACACCAAATCTCGAATAATCGATGTATGGCCAGGTATCGATATGGTCTCGTTGAATCTCTATATCGAATCGTCCCGGGCGTGTCGTCTTCATGACTGTGCCTGGCGCTTGAATTATGGTGATCGAACGCTCGGCACTTGGAATGTACTGGACCGCCGCAGGAATCGGGATCTGCGAGTCGTGCTCGTTATCGAAAAATGCGAATGATGATGGTACAAAGAGCGTGTCTGTCTGCGTAATGTAGACGTTTCTATAAACGATTCTCGAAGCGGATGTTCCATGAGTCCCTGGTGGGTCGGAGCGATGCGCCATGTGTCCTGCGGAAGTGCCTCCGCTCGTGCTTGCCTCCGCGAGGCGTTGCTGGTCGGAATGATGTGCATCCGATTCGGACGATTCAATTCCTTCGAACACGATTGTGCTTTCGTCGACATGCTGATCGGTGCTTGCACTGTGCTCGACAATTTCACTGGCCTTGTTCGACACTTCATCGCTTGGCAGAATAGTCGCGAAATAGAAACCCGCACCGAACAGACTTAGCCCGATCACCCCGACGCTGAGTAAGCGACCCAGTGTCCACGAAAACCCGCTTGCCGCAGCGCCAACAGCAGTTTGTGCCGCAGCGGACGCTCCGGCGATCGTGAGCCCTGCGCTTCCGAGTATAGCAGCGTCGAGCTGACTCGGTACGGCGCTTGCTCGGGAATCGCTCGCGAACATTGTCCGCAAACGCAAGTGATCGTGCAGCAACGCGATTTTTTCGGGAGATACGGAAAGAATATGGAGGAGTTCGCTCTCGGCTTCGGTGCTCAGAGCGCCATCAATGAACGATGATATCTGTTCTTCGAAATTCATGATTTCTTCTAACGTTTGCTCACTGGTTCAACAAAATCGCACGCAATTGCTTTCGTGCGGAATACATTCGCTTGCTTACTGTTCCTATAGATACATCCGTCAACGAAGCGATTTCCTCATAACTGTATCCAGCGTATTCTCGTAACACAAAGGTTTCACGAATATTGTCGGATAAGCGTTGCAGGGCATTCTGAACGATTTCCTGTATTTCGTTCGCTTCATCCTGGCGATGGCAGGGGTGGCAATGATATTCATCGAGCGAACGATGATGTTTGCGGTTTCGAATAGCGTTCAGGCAGCGATTGCGCGCCGAACGCATGAGGTAGTGCGGAATACTCTCGATCTCCATCCCTTTGCGCACCCGCTCCAAAAATCCGATGAATACATCCTGGAAAATGTCGTCCGCATCGCCGCTCCGGCCAAGAAAGCGAGTGCAGTACATGTATACGTCCTGCTTGTATCGCGTGTAGAGCGTCGCGAACGCGGTATTGTCACCGTCGCGTATACGCCGCTGCAGTTCCATATCCAGCGATACAGTTTGACTCACTTCTCCATTCACGTCGTTCTCGCGCTAAGTTACGACATCGAGACATCGTGTCTATATCAAGACACATGAACAGCCAAATTCTTCCCTCTTCGAAAAAAATTCCGACACAGTCGTGTTCGCAGCTACGAAAATCCGCCTTGGGGAGTTCGGCGCAACATGGAAATCATCACGCTGCTCGTGGAATTCGGAAAGCGGACGACGCTGTTCGCTGAAACTTAGGAGATAGTGCGACAATAATCAATGAGTATCGTTTACTGCCCGACATGCACGGACTGCGTACAGAGTGACGTACGCTCGGGACTGAAAGCACGACGTCGCGATTCATGACCCCCTTGACGCGGTTTCTTTTCGGTAAAGCGGAATATGACAAAGCCGAAGTACGCAACTGTCAATGGTACAGATACAACAAACGATGGCGCCGTTGTTCGTCACACCGCAGCAACACGGAGTACGTCCCGCGAGGGAGGACGGGCAAGACGACGCGTGACTGTCGCATGCCGTTGCCTGCGATACCGAGTTCATGCCGGTACAGCTCGCGGCCAAGCAGGTCCACAATATGCAGCGATGCACTCCGCCCCTCGGGACCGGACCACGAGACGAGCAGTGGGCTTCCACTGCGTAACGGGTTCGGCGATAATTCCACATGTGCAGTCCCGGGTGCATGCACACGCTCAACTGCCGATGCGATAGCGCCGAGTTCGAAATACAGTGTGTCGCCGAGCGGAACCCTGGTGACCCAGCCTCTGTTGTCGCCGGCCGTGACGTACCACTGGAGCCACGAAGCCTGGTGCGGTATCGCAATGCTTGCCATGTCGTCAACACCGGGGTGCAGTTGCACCTCATGCGTGGAAAAACGCAATCCAGGATCGCTGCGGTAGTGTATCGTCACATGTTCAAGTTCCCAGTCCTCATCCCACCTGTCTCCTTCGATGCGAAGGGGAAAATACATGTCCTCGCCCGGTCGCAGAACATTCGGCGGAAAATGGTAGATGTACGGTGCGTGATTCCACGCGTAATCGCCGAAGGCTTCAAGATGATCGTACCTGGATGCCCACGTTGTGTACATCATGCCCTCCACATGCGGTATATCACGAAGCCACTCCTTCCAAATCCGAATCTGTTGTTCATCCTTATCGTAGTATGGTGCCGCTGTCTGGCGAAATCCCCTGTCACTGAAATAGCGCAAGCTCTGTTGCACGATTCCATCCCGGCCATTCCAATTTACTATACCGAGGTCTGTCGGAATACCATCGGCACTGCCGCGCAAATCGCCGCGTACAAGATAGTACGGACCGGCCACGGCATTGTGGAATTCATCGAACATATCCGACCAAACCATGATCTCCGCTTCGGAACTGTGCTTCCTGATGATATCGACGCAGCGATGAACGTTGTCCACGATGATTTCCGCAGGCCGCAACCCGCGAATCTCGTCACCGGTATCCCAGTTCAGTGTGCGTATCTCGTCATGCTGCATGAAGTACGTGTCAGCCCTCAAGACGCTGTCCAGTACGGCAAATTCCCTGTCCAATATATCGTACACCTCCGGATGCGACATCGTCGCCATCACCTGTCCGGAATGTATCACGACGGCGTGATGATATGACATGAGAATCGTATCACCGTTGTTGAGCGATCCACCGTCAAGTCGCCGCAACGTCGGGGGAGTATGCCAGCTATCGTAATTCCCGGACCAGGCACGGTTGCCCATCAGTGGATCACGAAGTGTATCGTAATCGATACCCTCCGTATATGCGATGTCGAGTTCTGGGTGCATCATGACGAGCGGCGCTCCCTCGCGTCGTATCAAATTGACGAATGCCGTCTCGTGGACCGCCAAATCGTCCCACCATATTCTGCCGGAACGCGCCCCCCACAAACCCCAGTATATGCCTGCCGAGTCGGCTTCGAGGGAATTGAACGTGAAATCGATTCGCGTCCATTCCTTCGTCGATGGAATGGCAAAGCGGTTGTACGCCAGATTGTAGCTGGCATTGCCAAGCACACTGATATTGATTGAAGTGGCTGGTTGCAGGTCCTCCGTGCGAACCCAGGCGCTGACATGGTACTGTGTGAACGGCGTTACAGGAGTCCAGTACGAAATCCGTCCGTGTCCATGAACAGGAGAATGATCGGCGAAATTCTCGAATCGGATGCTGGCGGAACCGGAACGTCTGATCAGCGTATCTGCGAAACTGAGCAGTCCCGGTTGGTCTATGAACCGAAATCCCGGGAAGTGATGGCCGTTCCGTTGCTCGAAACCACCGTTGCTCATGCCCACATCCACCCTGGAAATCGCGCGAGCCGTATCGTCCTCGAACACCAAGCGCTGCGTTCGAACGGGGAGACCGGATGCGAGATTGGGATTGTGAAACAGAAGACCGTTCGAGTATCCGAAGGGCATGACTCCGGGGATGATATTCAAGCGACGCTCCGCCGCGTAGTCCCGCAGCGACGCAAGGGAGTCCAGATAGCGTTGCGGCAAGGTAGTGAGTCGTGAAAACTTCGAATCGTTGAAATGTACGCCGTTCAATCTGTGACGTAGCGCAGTATCCCACAACGCTTTCGATGCCGTCACATTGTCGCCTACGAGTACATTCGTGGAATGATAGAAGCAGCGTCGGGGATACTGAGGAAGATCGATGATGCGACAGGCCTCCAATCCCCACCAGTCGGTCGTGGGAAACAGCAGTTGTTGCAGCGTTTCCACACCGTAATGCAAACCCGCTTCATCACATGCATTGATCAGTACGCGCATCGGAAGTGCATCGAGTACGTATCCTTCGGGACCCGGATATGTGGAGGTGACACGTACAGGCTGATCCGGAATGTTATTCAACATACCATTGATGAAATCCGAACGAATTCCCAAAAAAATTCCCGATTCAAGAGAATCCGCCAGCCGCCATATACGGACGTTCAACGTGTCTTGTCCCTTGCTCCGCAAATGCGTGTTGATGCGAGCTGCGGCGTGCTTCATGGGTTGCGCGGGGTCGAGCAAGATTTCATGTCCGGGTCCAGGAATGAATACAGCACTGAAAAAACGCATGTACGCCTGACGAGGTTGCGGGTGCAACTCGTGCAACAAGGTCTGCGCGGTCAGTGGAAGTATCGAAACATAGAACAAGAGCGGTAGTACAACGACGCGTTTCATGCCACACTCCAGCAGGGAAACAATACCGGAAGTTACTACATACAGCGTCGTGGAGAAAGCCGTTGTGAACGCTACCGGCGAAACGACTCGCCGTTGAAAAAGCGCCAGGACGATTTGATCTTGAGGCA
>Ga0209498_1001064_pt1 | contig 16834 bp, 46 predicted proteins | sample WalLakDeSediment_FD_184131 | JGI IMG/M metagenome (GOLD analysis project Ga0209498, IMG submission 184131) | Lake sediment microbial communities from Walker lake, Nevada to study Microbial Dark Matter (Phase II) - Walker Lake 11/02/13 Deep... | ecosystem: Environmental > Aquatic > Freshwater >... | reverse complement strand
GCTTCATGTTGTTATAACGAATTGTTTCAGAAAAGTTACAAAGGGATTAAGAGTAAAACACTCTCAATTCCTTTGTTGCATCCATATTGTTAACCACAAGGTCGAACTTCTCAATCATCAATTTGTGGTTTCCGTGATTTGACGGCAAACCCAAGTCTGTTGAAATATCTGCGATTGTAGTTACAAGTGTATCATCATCGCCAAACTTAAAGTGCAACTCACCTTTTAAGTCAATGTTCTCACTTGCGTGTTTCTGAACTCTTTCAAGGTCTGCAACTAACTTGTCCAAGTCATTATCTTTTAAGAAGTTGAACATTGCGTTTGTGCAACTAAATGTGTATTGTGCTAAACTTTTCATATCTCTAATTTTTTTGGTTACAACCTTATAACGAAACTAATCAGAAAAGTTACAACTCAATTTCCTTATAGAATTTCCAATCGTAACATCCGTGTCCGTGGTCGGTTGTGTACTTATATCCCAAGGAAGTTAACTTATCAATAATCTTGTGAGCATATGATTGTATAGTATTATCATACTTATCACCATCGTTTCCACCCATATAGCCTTTGCATACATATGCGTAGTTTCCATTCTCTAAGTCCTCAATGCACTTGTCAACGAATGCTTTTACTTTATCAAAGTCTTTTTGTACTTGTCCCATGTCGTGTTTTTTAATTGATTTATACTACTATAACGAAACTAATCAGAAAAGTTACAACTTTCTCATTGTTTGTGAATACTCATGCGAATGTTGAACATCGCCAAGTTGATTTCCTCGGTATCGAGATTGTTCTTGCGTTGTGACAACTAGGTGGGAACCAATAGGCTCCCAACCCTCTTCAATCATTTCTTTTATCTTAGAGTTCAATCCGTGTGCTGAACTTGATGTGATTACTTTCTGTTCCATATTTCTATAACGATTTGTTTCAGAAAAGTTACAGAAGTATTTCTGCAACTCTCTCAAGTTCTTTGAATGCACTCTCTATGTCTGTGTAGAACTCTGCTCCAAAATTTCCATTATATACTTTAATGATTTTCCCCGAAAATCCGTTATCACTAAATTCTATATAATTTCCATCTCTTAGAGAATTAACCTCACCTTGCTTTGTGAATTCTACAACATACAAAGTTTTATTATGCTTGTTTTCATACACTCTTAAAACAGACTTACCTTCTTTTAGCCTTTGTTCAAGTCCTTCTTTTCTTGAAATCTTTTCATCAAAGAAACCTCTTAAATCTCCTATGTTTGCAATAACTCTGTTTCTATCCCTCGTTGGAATACAACCCCAGCTATGACCTTCTCCAAGGATAATTTCAACTCCTCGTGGAGTATTTAGTGCGTCCTTTAGCGTGGTTAGACATAACTCAACTACTTGCCCTCTTGAGTACCAAGTTGAATCTGCAAGAATTCTTTGGTTTAGTTTCAAATCTTTCATATCTCTAATGTTTTTTGGTTACAACCTTATAACGATTCAATTCAGAAAAGTTACATCAGTCTTGAACCAATGAAAAGAATCCTTGCAACTCTATATCTCCAACTCTCTCGGATAAGAATTGTCCGCTATCAGTTGAATCTATTGCTCTCATGATAAGGGTTTTATGGTTTTGAGTAAGTTGTCTTTCGACTTGCTTTCTCTTTTTGGTCTTATGGTTGTACTCATTGAATACTACTTCTGCCATAATGCCCCATGCTTCATTGATTACTTCTAATGCCATTGTGTCGTGTTTTTATTTGATTTATACTACTATAACGATTCAATTCAGAAAAGTTACAAGTGAGTGGTTAATCCACAATTCATACATTCACAATAAGGCTTTCCTCCTTCTTTTACCGCAACACCTTCTTTAGGGAGAAGTATCCATTCATTGTCTCCACAATCGGGGCACTTAGCGTCTTTGTCGCCCATTCTCTCTTCAAGGGAGAGTTGTTCCTTGCCTTTAAGATGAGGATAAACATGGTCTAATACATTGCCCTTAACTTCCTTAAGGACTGCTTGGTAAAATTTTGGCTTACTCATAATATTCTTTTTGGTTACACTACTATAACGATTTGTTTCAGAAAAGTTACAACCCCATTTTTATAAGGGAGAGTTTTATTCGCAGCTCCCTGGGATTATATGTGTATAACGATTAAGTTCAGAAAAGTTACATCGCCATGCTCGTTCCGCTTCGCTTACACTCCATTTCATTACATGGCGTAAACGCACACAAACAAAAAAGCCACCTCCGAAGAAGTGGCTTTCATATCTCTCTTTATTCTTTAGCTATTTGTAATTGGCTTTGTAAGCTTTCCCACGTTGGCTGAAATCCGACTGACAATATCAGGGGCTTCATAACCATTTGTATAAAAGGAACTTTCGTATTTACTTAAAGTCAATGTAGTATTAAAGCTTTTTGCAGACCAACCGACCTCAAAGGGCAAAAACACTTTTTCATGACCAAACGAAGCTTTATTATATTTACCTACTACTGTGGCTGTATGTTCATGCCCTGTAACAATTTCAGTAATATCAACGCCCTCCCCACTCGCAATGCTACTCACAGACACGTCTGCTACGTTAAAGACTTCGGTTAAAGTAGACACTTTAGCTACTTCCATATCAACCACTGCAGCCGCAATAAAGTCGGGTGCATCAAGCGAGGCGACATACTCGGTGCTGACATTATCAGCTTCACTCGCAATTGCCTTTGAGGTGAAGGCTACCGTTAAAATCGCAATGAGCGACAACATTCCAAAGATTTTTTTCATTCTTTCTTTTTTTTGGTTTTGTGGGTTATCCCTTTTTCTATTACTATAACGATTCGTTTCAGAAAAGTTACAAGGCTTCTTGTTTTTTGCTAAATTTCTTTTTTTTAGCCGTTTTTACATGATTTCAATTCCTTGTTTTCTTGTTCGTCTCGTTTGACTTACACTACTATAACGATTTGTTTCAGAAAAGTTACAGACTTAATCTTCAACTTCAACATTCATTGATATATCTCCACTCAATCCCTCAAGCAATTCCGCTTCCGCTTCTGCCATGCAGTCCTCAATGGTTTCTAATACCTTACCCGTCTTGAAGCCTTCTTCTCCAATGGTGTAAGTAAATGGTACGTTAATCGTAACCTCTTGTCCTTCTTTTAGTTTTCCTGCCATAGTATAATTGTTTTTATATGAGTATAACGATTGGTTTCAGAAAAGTTACACCAATTTTACAAGCTCCATTTTCCCAACCTTTTTTAAATCTCTCTTAACAAACAACTCAAAAGACTTAATGCTACTCTCACTTAGTTTATAAGCTTCCCATCCAACTTGCTCTTTAACAATACGTCCATGCTTTTCAACATCTTCATAAACAGCTTGCTTCCAAGTTGGGTGCTTTCCAGTTTCTGCAGCTTTTTTATTAACCTCTATACCTCTTAAAATTCCCTCCTCCCAAGACTTCATCATTTCTGAAACTGTCTTATTTGGCTGAAACTTATCTAATTCTTCACTTTCCCATACTACTGTATAGTCTTGTCCGTTAGAAAGTCTAATTACATATAGAGCATCAATTCCAGACATCTCCATTCTTAGTTTGTCCAACCCTTTGGCTGCTTCTATTTTTGGCTCTACATCTATTTTCATTTTCCCTTTTTTACTTATAACGATTGGTTTCAGAAAAGTTACACTTAATTACATGGTGTAAACACACAAAAAGGGAGAGTTGTAACTTTTCTAATATTATTCGTTATACGCATATGAGAGGGAGAGGTAATAAAAAAACCCACAAGCTCTTGCTTGTGGGTCATCTTTCATGTGTAACCAAAAAAGATTTAATCTAAGTGAGGGAACGGATATGCGGTCTTGCATCCCTCCATGCTTAACACCCGCTAGGATTTTATTATACGAAAAGAATTTTATTTTGTTTCAATTTCTCCTTCTTTATTTCCGTACTCTATAATGTTTTCTACTTGCTTAACGTTTTCGATTTTTGTATTTCCTCCAAAATCCATTTTGAATTTTAATAAGGAAAATTTAAGGTCTTGCTGCTCAAGGTTTAAACCTTTCTTTTGAGTCAACTTATCGAGTGCTTGATTGATTGTCATACTAAAAAAGTTTTTGTTTTATAAATGTAAATAATATTTTTAGATTTCACAAACTTTTTAGTCTGTTTCTACATAATTGTCAATTGTTTCGATTAACATATCAACGTAAATCATTTCCATCTTCTCCTTGATTTTCCCTCTTGAAGTTGTGAAGTACAAAGTAAAAGTATCATCCCATCCAAGTGCTATGTAAACGTGTCCATGATGTTTTCTTCCCTGAACCATAAAGCGAACGAATTGGTCTTTGTGGAATACGAAGGCGTGTGCGCCCCATGATGCCACTGTCCAAAATGCACCCCTTCTTATGTTAACTAGCAAGTCTTTTGTGTCAAAACTTCTTTCTCCGATTTTCTGAATATCAATTTTTTCTCCTACGTTGTTCATTTTGTTTCTTGTTTTTTGGTTGCATCTATATAACGAAAGGAATCAGAAAAGTTACAATTTAATAACTCACTTCTTTTACTTCCCCAATGATTGAGCGAGGTCGCAAGTGACGAGCCAAAGCCTTAGCATCATCTTCATCAATCGCTGAAACTAAAATTGTTGGGTGACAAAATCCTTTATCCCCTCTAAATGAAGGTAGTGCTATAAGGAACTTCTTTTTTTCTTTGGTTGCTTTCATATTTTTATAACGAATATTTTCAGAAAAGTTACAGAATAGCCGCATACCCCAGTATAGAATTCACTTGAAGTGTTATAGAAAGTTCCATGCAACGATTCTTTCTTTTATCATTGCGCTCATCCTTTCTCTTTTTTTCCTTTATTTTCTCGATTCTCTCGATTAATCGCTCTTTTTTTTCTGTCAGTGTTTTCATATACTTATAACGATTTGTTTCAGAAAAGTTACAAAGTGAATACATATTCAATTGCCGAGTGTCGAACCATGTAGCAAGGCTTACCGAAAAGTATAGACTTAAAATATCGAACGCTCCAATCTGTTTCAAGTGTGATAGGCAAATCTTTATAAAAAGGAAAAACAGAGTCCAATTCTTCTTGAGAAACATTTGCAGTTAATTCCGAGTACTCAATTTCCACCTCCTTATCAATTAACTTCTCCAAGTCCTTTAGATGCTGTGGATTCCAGCTTACACAATTTCCGTAGTATGTAAATGCTTTGTTCATATGTGTATAACGATTAGTTTCAGAAAAGTTACAACAAGGGAGAATTTAAAAAGGGAGACCTTTCGACCTCCCTATTTCGTAAAACAAACAAACAAACAAACAAACAAACAAACAAACAAACAAACAAACAATTTTTATAAAGATTCAACAAACTCCTTGTACTTATCTTGTGGCAATCTATTTTGAAGTTCATCCAATACTTCATAATAAACTTGCTTAGAAGGCTTACAGTCTGCACCGTGAAGGCTTATTACTATATCCTTTAATTCGCTTACTCCAATAGTTTCTATCATATCTTTAATGTTTTTTGGTTACAGATATATAACGATTCGTTTCAGAAAAGTTACATAGTTAGAAGTTGCCCACCTCTAACTCAACTGTAACTTCATCAAGCTCAACTCCTATGTAGTTTTTAAGAGCATCCTCAACAACTTTTTTTACATACTCCTTATAGGCTTCAACCCCTTGTTTTTTTGACTTTACAAAGTAGTGCTTTACGCTTGTTTCCGAGGTAAAGTAACTATGTTCTACCGACTCATGAGTTTTAAACCCTTCAACTGCAAAGTTAACTCCATTTCTACTTTGACCTATTTGCATAGAAGTGCTTATGCGTGTCTTTGTTTCATGCGAGGCAATTACTCGAACAGTTTTTGTTTCTTTTAGCTTTTCTTTGTTTATTCCCTCGAACATTGTAAATTCTGAAAACTGTGGTGTCGGTACTTCTATAATATTTACTTTCATGTCTTTTGTTTTTTGGTTACAACCTTATAACGATTCCATTCAGAAAAGTTACACTTTGTTTAATATTCATCTAAACCTTCTCCACAACGACAATAGTCATAACGTAAATCACAAACATCACATATTCCTACTGTACATTGGTGTGCATCCCAACTCCCATCATCATTAAGTTCGTGTTCCCTCATTGATTCAACATCAGGAAAACCCCTTTTCCTTGCTTCATTAGGTACTATAACACTTGCATAATAACTTGCATTTGCAGGAGATATGCGTGTTGTGTTATTTCGCTTGCTAGGGTCAACGTTATTCCAATAATTATCTTTACACTTAGTCTTACCCTTAGTCTTACAAAAAACAGATTGATATGACTTCTTTACGTGCTCGGTTCCACATGAAGGACAAACAATTGTTTCGCCCACCTTAGCATCCATACACTTCTGACGTGCTTCGATTAATTTTTTTTTGTTCTTGTTCATATGAGTATAACGATTCGATTCAGAAAAGTTACAATACAATAAAATTGTCTTTTCCTGCTGTACACCAAGTGTGAAAGCCACTCATAGGATGAACTTTAACACTTAGAATAACAACCTCACCACGCTCGATGCAACGAAGAAAGCAACCACGCAAGTCTGCAACATCATTAAAAGACTTCTCCTCAAAGAAGTTTGCAACATCTTGCTCATTCTCGATGATGATTTTATCTACAATGTTATCATCTACTTTTACCTTTCCGATTTTTAAAGCCATCTTGTTTGTTTTTGGTTATATGTGTATAACGATTAAATTCAGAAAAGTTACATTGACTTTTCCTCTACAACATCCCAATTTATAGTTCCGTCCTTTTCGATAAATCCACTATCTAAAAGTTGACTTGCAGTTCTCCCAAAAAAGCCTTGCAAACTCCAACACACACCTGTTTTAATTAAACAAGCCCAGCCCTCCATTTGCTCTTCTAGTGTTGAATTTTCTCCTTCACAAAAGCCTTCTGTATAGGCAGTTGCTAGATAGGAAGTCCACTCAATATTAGTTTTTTGATTTGGTAATTTAATTGTTACATTTGCAGTACTCATGTCTATATTTGTTTTTTGGTTACAACCTTATAACGATTCATTTAAGAAAAGTTACACACCCATTTTTATAAGGGAGAGGTTAATTTGCAACCCCTGGGATTATATGTGTATAACGAAAAGAAACAGAAAAGTTACATCTATTATAGACCAAGCAAACAATCCCCCCCTAAAGGGAGAATTGCTGTGCCATTTCGTGATTAGATTTTACAAATTCACGCATCATATCTCTACCACGCTTTATGTTAACTCTAACTGTGCTATCATTCATGTTAAGCTTATCTGCAACTTCCTTAAGACTAAGCTGTTCTACATATCGCAACTTCATTATCTCTAAAAGGTTCTTGCCTACAACTTTTTCTGTAAACAACTCATTTAATAATTCGCCCTTTTGATTTTCTATAAATTCTTGCTCTGGATTACGAGAAAGGCTGTGAACATTAAACTCCTGCTTTTTATCATCTGTGTAATCAAATGTGTGAAACAATTCGTAGATAGCGTAAAACTGCTTTTTAGTCTGCTCTCTTCTAACGTAGTCGATAAAAACATTTTTAGCAATACTATAAACCCATGTAGAAACTTGAGCCTTAATGATGTTGTGTTGATTTGCGTTAGTCCATACTTTAGACATCACTTCATTTGCCAAGTCACCTGCTGTATAGTCATCACAATCTCTCTTTAAGATAAAAAACCATTTAACATTTTCATAAAAAGCATTATACAAAACTCTAAACGCTCTGTGATTTCCTTGTGCCGCTTTTTTAATTGCAACATTTATAGCTGACTTTGGCACTCCGCCTATTTTTTCTTTGTTCATGTCGTGTTTGTTTTTGTTACACTCTTATAACGAAAGGAATCAGAAAAGTTACATTTGCAGCTAATTGTAACTTTTCTGAATAAAATCGTTATATAAGCATATGATAGGGAGAGGTATAAAAAAAAGAGAGGGAAACAACACCCTCTCTCTTTAACCATGCAACCATAAACAAGCAAACAAACTTTATCTTTAGTAATTTTGGATAACATCCAAAACAAACTCTTTTGAAAACCTACCTCCATTATGCTCTCTGCAACACTTACCACAAGCACTCTCTCTTGTTGGTCTTCTATGCTTTTTTGACTCTTTGCCACAACTACCACAAACAAGTGTATATTTTGATGGCTTTTCATCGCCAATTTGGTTGTCTGTAAAAGTTCTCTCTCCTGTGGATAACATCGCATTTGCAACCGCTACCCAATGTCTATCGTGATTAGACTTTTTTCTTAACTCAAAGTCAACTGCGTGTGCTAACTCATGTCTTATTACCTCCTCCCACTCAAAGGCTTTACCCTCTCCTAAGTTTTGTTGTAAAAAGTGCATTGATAGTTGAACCTCCTTTGCATACGCTTCTTGTATCCCGAACCCAACATTTCTCATTTTCCACATACAAGTACCTGCAGCCTTTTTTGCGTTATTGTACGATATTCTCCAACCTAAGTCCTTTAAGTTTATCTCCTTTGGCTCTTGATTGCGGTAGATGTTAATTACCCAAGTTGTTGCCAATAGTTTCTCAAAAAGCGCATGAACCTCTCTCACGCTCGTTGCATCGTTCTTTGAAAAGTAAAGTTCTTTTGTTAAATTCTTCGTTGTCATGTCTTTTGCTATTTGGTTACACTACTATAACGAAACAAAACAGAAAAGTTACAACACAACTTCAATCATCATAGGATTTGGAACTCCTAAGATATCGCTACCATATTGAGCAATAACAAGCTTATACATCTTATTGCTCAATTTGCTATTTCCACCAACCCTACCGCCAACGCATACCCACTGTGTTTTCCTTGCTTTCATATGTTTATAACGAAACATTTCAGAAAAGTTACAAAAAACATTATTCCCTTCTTGTTTTAACTCTTATCATAAACCCAGGTTTGCCTTTGAATTTATTTCTAACATCAGGGAATTTAACTCTCCACAAATCTCTTGCGTGTTTTGTTCCTAATGCGCCCTCAATATCCCGCTCCCAATGAACAATCATATTTGCATCCACTACTTGCGCTGTGTAAATTATCTTACTTTTTGCCTTAGAGTTTGAGTCTAAAGTAGGAAACCCAAGACCAATACAACTATCCTGTTCCTCTCGTGTCATGTCCGCCCATTCTTTGGTTTTTTTAGGTTTCCATTCTTCTTGTGAGCCATTTATTAAGTCGTCTGCAAAATCTCCCATTGTTTATTTTTTAATATTGGTATAACGATTAGTTTCAGAAAAGTTACAACTTCGCTTACGCTTCAAAACCCCCGATAAACAAAACCCCATCTTGAAAACTAGGCTCATACTCCCCATGCTCCGCCACCATATCATCAGTTTCAAAGAAAGTGCTATATTGCGCCAACTTCAACTCGTGGCATACACAAATAACCTCTGCTTCATCGCCCTTTAAAGGATGCTCGTAAAACTCAATCTCTTGTCCAATTGAGTTTGTCATCTTGCCGTAGCTCGTGGGATTGTGTCCCATTAATTTTTCGTAGTTCATATTGATATAACGATTTGTTTCAGAAAAGTTACAACTATTCAAACTCCCAACCTATCTCTGTGATAAACATTGTAGCGCCATCAAAACCCTCTCTTCTCATTGGTAGCATATAGATATCGTAATAACCACTCAACTCATTATCTTCCCCCTCTATATTGAACATGAGGTTGAAGTCAACCAACTCATCATCATCTTCTCCGCTGTCTATTCTACCCTGACTTGAATTGTAAACCTCAATTTCTTCTCCAAAGTGTTCTGAAATTTTCTTATTAAGGCTCTCAATGGATTCTCTACCATATACCAAACTCTCAAGGAATTCTACTGCTTCTTTTTGCTTTATTGTCATAGTGTCTTTGTTTATATTGGTATAACGATTAATTTCAGAAAAGTTACACTTAAAACATATTGTAAACCTTGAAGTCTGCTCTTGGAATGTAAGGAAGTGAATGACGGTCTACCATTTCTGCAACTGCAATAACCTTTGCCCTTGCATTCTCAATATCAAAACTAGATACCTCTCCTTGCTCTTTTAAGTCAACAATTGCTTCTCCACAATATGTGCCGTTATACCAAAATCCTATTACTGCTTTTTTCATGACTGCTTGTTTATATTGATATAACGAAACAAAACAGAAAAGTTACACAAAGTAATTTAATGGATTGCCGAATTTATTACACTCCGATATGTAAATGCTATCATTTGTGTCAACAGATAACTCCCCATCAACCTCAACAACTCCATAGACCCCAATGCTCGGCTCCTCATTTTCATTGTCCTGATGGAAATTAATGTCTTTTAAAACTCCGTCCTTTGTTGTGAAAGAATGCCAAAAATCCCCAACATCCCCATCGTTCAAGTCAAAGTTAAAAGATTCTCCCTCAAAGTTAAGCTGAAGTGCTTTATTATCATAGTCTATTACAAAGTTGTCCATGTCTTTCGCTTATTGGTTTATATAGATATAACGAAACAAAACAGAAAAGTTACAACTTAACTTTTATAAAAGCCTTTTTTTGAGATTTAATAAACATTAACAGCTCTTCACTCTCTTTGTTATCAAGAACTTGCTTCATTTCCTCGCTATTCAAATTGCAAGTCCACCCCAAAGTAAAAGGATTGTCAAAACTCCTTGTCTCTCTGATTAATATTCTTCGACCATTGATTTTATTCTCCCAAACCACATCTCTACTCCCAAAAGAAACATAAGAGGAAAGTATTGGCTTATAAAATATGCTTATTAGTTTTGTCATATTGATATAACGATTCATTTCAGAAAAGTTACAGAACAGAGTCTGCAACTTTTGAGTAATATGCGAAGTCCATTAAGATTTGCTGTCTTTGATGCGCTGAATACTTCTGAAAATCATCGCTACAAATAACGTCACCAAGCTTTGAGAGTCTTTGGATTGTCTCCATTTTAAGCCGTTCCATATTCAAACCCATATCTGCCTGAATAGACTGCGCATTATTATTTTGCTTACCCTCTTGCTCTTGCATTGCACTTCTCTTAGAAGGCGTGTCGAATCCGATTACGTTTCTCATGTCTTTTGTCTTAATTGGTTACACTACTATAACGAAAAGAAACAGAAAAGTTACAGTCGCAGCTAATTTTATGATTTGTTGCCACGAAGTGTAACTTTTCTAAATTTATTCGTTATACACATATGAGCAGGGAGAGAATAAAAAAAAGGGAGAGCCTACGCCCCCCCTTATCTCGTAACAAACAAACAAACAAACAAACAAACAAACAAACAAACAAACTAATGTATTCTCGTTGATAGTGCTGTGAAAATTTCTGCCTTATTCTCTACGATGAACTTGATTACCGTGTCCTTGTCCATCCCGTTGTAAAGGTCTTTCTCCACCATCTCCGTGATTTTATTCTTTATGATGATTTTTTCCTCGTGAGCATTTGCTTCGTGCTTTGATGTAAACACCTTGCCATCACTCGTCTTAAATGCTTCTATTTTTTCTACTGCCATGTCTTTCTTAATTGGTTACAACTATATAACGATTCATTTCAGAAAAGTTACAAAGGTAGATTCTCGATTTTCCTTGAAACCTCATCAATCCAACTTGAGATTTTAGACTTCCTTGCTTTTTTCATTTCAGCCCTTAGCGTCTTTATTGCTTCCTTTTTCATATTGATATAACGATTAAAATTAGAAAAGTTACACAAAACAAAAAGGCTTTCGCCCCTTTGCTAGTACTCGATAACTTTACAACCTGCCCTGCTAGTCCACCACAAGGTTATCTGAACGCCATTTCCCATTGTTACTTTTACTCTATCTTCCTCAACTGAATCAACTTTGTATTCAGTTCCATAAAAACTTATCGCTGACCCACTTCTTACCTTGTTTAATCCGTTCATGTTTTTGTCTTAATTGGTTACAACTATATAACGATTGCTTTCAGAAAAGTTACACCTTTTTGCCACACCCAAAACAAATTTGATTGAAGGCTTCTGCATCACTTATTGCATTATCACAATTATCACAACTTCCATTGGCTAGTTTAAGCGTATTCTTGTTTACCAAGCAAGGGAGAGAGTATTCTTTACTTCCATGAGAGATTTTTACAATTGCATCCCCACCCTCTAATCTATCAAGTATCCCAACTACAATTACACCATCAGTAATTCCACACACACCAAGTGCTTTTACTTTCTTGCCAATCATCTTTTTTGCCTGTTCAATAGTTACTAGTCCCATAATATCTCTGTTTGTTATATGAGTATAACGATTCTATTCAGAAAAGTTACATTAAGGGAGATTTTAAAAAACCCAACCCACACAAAGAGTTATATAATCCATTAACTCTTTTTGAGAAACTTCCCCATTCATATCATCATCTAAGTTAACGAGAACTATGTCTTCATCTTCACTAAGTGCTGATGATAAACTGATAAGAGAACCATAGCGATTCATTATAGCCGAAAGCATTTTAGTCTTATTGTTCATAGCGTCTTTATTTATTACATTACTATAACGATTCGTTTCAGAAAAGTTACATTAAGGGAGAGTTTTTAGAACATCATTAACCTCAAAAAAACCATACTGACTAAACACATACTTCCCATCATTAGCAAGGGAGACTTTGCCGCCCTCTATAACGACTTCTCGCTCGCTATAACCCCACTTTGGACTTGTTAGGTATCTTCCATCGGGGAGAGTTTGATTCATCGCCTTAGCGTTCAATTCTGCGTTTGGTATTTGTTTTGCTTTCATATGCTTATAACGATTAGTTTCAGAAAAGTTACAACAAAAAAAGGGAGAGTTTAAAAACCCCCCCTTTCTTTTTTAGTCAACTATGATGTAAGTTGTTCCGTTGAACGTTAGTCGCTTTAAACTTTCTACTTTAAAACTTCTAACGATTACTTTGTAGTTATCGCTCAACCCCCCTTGCTTTCCATTGCTTGTGCTTTCTTTTAACCCCTCGATTTTTTCTTTCTCGATTAGTTGGTTATCCAAAAGGTAGTCGATTCGTCCGAAAGGAGTTTTATATCCTACTACTTTTTGTTTCATTGCTTCAAGCAACTCGCTATCTTTTTCTGTAAAAGTGATTCCAACATTCTCGCAAAACTCGTCAAGTTTCTCTGCAGTTTGAAACTGTATCGTTTGTAGGTAGTAGTTACCTTTATGCTCGATACAAGCAGTGTTCTCGATTTTTGTACCCCATGGTAACTTTCCTGCCTCAAAGTTAGCCTCTAAGCCTTCTTCGCCTAGTCTTTTGTTTACCATTGTTTCGTAAGAGTTCTTTACCGCATTGTTGAAAACCATTGTCAAAAAGTGTGTGTGAACTTTAGATACACGCCCTTGCATTGGATTCTTTTTACCGCCCGATAAGGTTTCTTGAGTTAAGGCATCGTACCCCATTAGAGTACAACCCTTTGCGTAAGTTTTTGGGTCTTTTAGCATTGCTACTAACTCGTTTCTGTTGATGTGCTTTACATTTTTCATATTGCTTGTTTTTTTTGGTTACACTACTATAACGATTCGTTTCAGAAAGGTTACAAGAAAGTTTAAATTTATTTTTGCTTGTTTGTGCTTGGCTCGTTTGCCTTACATTACTATAACGATTCGTTTCAGAAAAGTTACAAATTAAAAACTATGGTTTTTATTTATTATACGCAAAGAAAATAAAAATGTTACAAACGTAACTTTTCTGATAAAATTCGTTATACACATATGAAACGAAGAAAAAAAGATTATCAAAGTTTATAACCACTTGTAACTTTTCTGATTAAGTTCGTTATAACAATACAAACAAACAAAAACAAATAATATGGAAATCAATAGCAACACCGAGTTTTTTATAGTAGAAAAAAACGACTTGAATGGTCAATACATGGTTCACTCTAAGTGCAATCAACTTGTACAATGCTTTGCGTTTAAAAGCAAGTCAGATGCAAACAAAGCCAAAGATGAGCTTAATAAAAAAGCCTTCGAGGACTACCAAAAACATAACATAGAAAATACAATGACGCTAACTTGGAAAGGTTAGCGCTTGTAACTTTTCTGTACTATTTCGTTATATACATATAAGCAAAAAGCAATGGAAAGGAATAATACAAATAATGGTTTGAAGTTTCAGACAATCACTCTGACACAAGGCGAAATACAAGACGCTATGAAACATAGAGTACACAAGTCGAAAAAAACGTACACACGCAAGGATAAGCACAAGGGGAGAGAATTTTAGCCCCTATGTGCCTATTTAAGGGGTCTAATCCTATAAGGCAGGAACAAGCCCCTTAAGGGGTATTAGGGGGCTTAAATTAGGGGTCTATTTAAGGCTCGTGCTAAAAGTAAGCCCCTAAAACTGCTGTGCCAAAAAGGCCGCCCAGGGTGCCTCAAATTTTTTTTACCATTTTTTTTCCTAAATTCCTCAACCAACATATAACCATATAACGTTATAAACGCCCATTATAGCCCAATAAAAAAGGGGTACCCCCAAAAAAGAAGAGGGGGGTCGAAAAACGCATCTGAAAAAATTTTTTCCCAATATTTTTTTGTCAAATTTTGGACCTCTATTCTAGGAGTGTCCTGTAACCATCACCTGTCTCTTAATAAACTCCCTTGGCACCTCGCACTCCAGGGCCTCCTCTACTGATTCATAATAGCTATCTGGGTCTCTGGTATCAATAAACCCATTATCGTACACGCTAGGGCTTGTATAGTTGCCTCCTCGTGTCTCAGAGATGACAATATCACTGTCATCATATTTCTTTAATGCTTTTCTAAGTTCTCCTACTGTCATAATTATACGTACTTCATTTTAATCATTACACCTCTTCTTGGACAGAATCCACTTGGGTCAATATTATATATTGTTGGTGTAATCTCAAGCTCAGAGACAATAAGCTTGGTTATATTGTCCTCTGGGTGTCTCTGCTTATACGTATGTAAGCTCCACTGTAGTTCAAATATAATTTCCATAACTGAGAATCCATTTTCGCCTTGCGCTGTTCTTAGCTTATAAGTTCTCATGTCTTCAGCTTCTCCTATTTCAACAAATGGAGCTGCTAAGATATATTCTCTAAATGAGTTGTTTAGTTTCTCTATATAGGAGCTTATCTCCTCTTTTGTCATTTTCTCTAAATCCATAATTTTCTTTTTGATTCGCTGCTAATCTGAATGAGCTGCGTATTAACAAGTTTGTTTCTAAAATTAATAATAAGAAAAATAATCATAAGGAACAAAAAAATTATAATAACATTAAGAGCAGTAGTCTCTAATAATCTTCTTATTTCTCTCTTGTATATTAAATCCTATAGAGCGAATGGCCCCCTTAGTGTTATTATTCCTTAGGTTAAATTCAGTCGCCATATCACTACATTCAATCTTACCCTCAAGTGTGAGTTCTGCTACACTAACTTCCCCTCTCTTGAATCCTGCTACTGCAGCCCATTCCTTAACTATTCTTGCTTTCTGGTTATCTAGTCTATCATTCATATGCAATACTTTTTAATGATTAATCCTGACTTAAGATTAATGATGCTTAACAGGTCATCTCCTTGTAGGTTGATAGCTGTTCTATGTCCTAGTTCATTAAGGAGTCCAGACTTCCTCAAGGATTCAATAATACTTTGTCTAAGCTCAGCCGTGTCTAGGGTGCTTATTCTGCTATTTAGTAGTTCACTCACAGTATTTCTTTTTAATATCCTCAGCTTGCCAGCGCATTATCTTAAGCAGCATTCTTCGCTCGCTTTGAGTGTTGTAGGCATCATGACCAATATTGGAGCTAAAGATTTCAATCTTTTCTCTTAATGGTCTCTTCTCAAACTCTAGTATTAATTTATTTATGATATCACTCACAGTAGTCTCTTAGTATTTTTATTGTATATAGCTGCAGGGCAGCAATCTTAATGGCAACTTGCCCTGAATCATCACTAAAAATAGATGATTTTGCTGAAACCTCAACTATTCTTATTATTTCATCTAAGTTATCTAGGTCAATCTTAACTTCCACAGTAGTCTCTTAGTATTTTTTGTGTTCGAAATCGAATAGAATTTAAGAGCCCATTCTCGGCCATATGAATAAATGCGCTGGAGTCCTTATTTTCCTTATACTTATTATCGTAGAAAAATATTTTCCCTTCTATGGTTTCAATTCTACCCATTTCAATAATCCTATTGACTATTTCCCTATCAATAGCTCTTGCGAGGTCATCAACAATTTCCCTCTCAGTATTCTCATCAAAGCCGTATTCTGATAAATCTATATTTGTGAATTCAACCTTCAATTTAATTTTATTCTTGTTATTTTTATTCACAGTAGTCTCTATTAATTATATCTGCCTTAACCAAAAACCAAGCAAGATATGATTCAACATACATTTTAATATCACGGTCTTTAAGTGTAAATTTTTCCTGATAATCAATTTCTCTGTTAACCAAAGAAATCCAATCTTCAAGTGTCCAAGGCTTGTCTTCTTCTTTCATGAGCAGTGGTTTCTTTTAATTATATCAGACTTAATGTTTATCCAGGTGGCAAAATGATTCAAAATATCGCTATTAATTATTTGTTTTTCATTATATTTGTTCCACTCATCAATTTTAGATTCTGCAATATCAAGCCAGACTTCGGGTTCTACTTCTATAAAAAACATAATTTACAATTTAAAATTAACACTTTAGCAAAAATTATTAATTATATTCTCCGCTCTGTACTTAATTGAATTGGCTATATGTAGCCTAGCTGCCTCGTAGAATTGATTCTTTAGTGCATTAGCAGCTCTGGCATCACAAAGGCTTATTCTATCCATAAGAGACATATCTACAGGTCCATCAATATAATGTCTAGGAATCTTAAGCT
>Ga0209498_1001062_pt1 | contig 16873 bp, 17 predicted proteins | sample WalLakDeSediment_FD_184131 | JGI IMG/M metagenome (GOLD analysis project Ga0209498, IMG submission 184131) | Lake sediment microbial communities from Walker lake, Nevada to study Microbial Dark Matter (Phase II) - Walker Lake 11/02/13 Deep... | ecosystem: Environmental > Aquatic > Freshwater >... | reverse complement strand
TGAAGGGACGCTGCTTTTCTCCCTGACAAACGTTGTGTCCGGCCGATTTGTCCAGGAGTACTTCCATTTCATCACCAAAGCTCCCGTCAAGACTGCGACTTGAATTCCTTGTCGTTCCAGGCTATAAAACACGTTGACACAGGCTTTGCCAGGATCAAGATTGACGGTCTCGTAAAAAGTCTCCTCAGTCGTCACTCCCGCGAAGGCGGGAGTCCAGAAGCGCTTGAAAAGACTGGATTCCCGCCTACGCGGGAATGACAGAAAAGGGCTGTCTCGGACTTTTTACGAATTCATCAAGATTGATGCATTAGTAAAAAGTCCTACACGGTCATTGCGAGGCGCAAGGCGCCGTGGCAATCTCTAAGTGATTCGATGAGTTATGAGCCCGCCCTGGCGCGACATCGCGGAAAGAGCCAACGTCGTGGGCGACTCACAGGATTTCACCTTCGAAGCCGCGCTCTCGTTGTCAGGTCTGGGCCAGGGATTGCCGCGCTTCGCTCGCAATGACATATCGGCCTTTTTCTGACTTTTTACGGGTTTATCAACATCGATGATGTTGAGGATTGCGTAAATAGTTTTTGCCATGTACCGTGCGCCGTGAGCCGTGCGCCGTTTCATGACGTCAATCCGAGTCTGACCCTCCAAGGATAATGGAGCGTTGCAGGTTAATCAGTGCTCAGAGGTACACAATTTGCCTTCCCTTCCGATCATCGGCATTACCATGGGAGATCCGGCCGGAGTGGGGCCGGAAATCATCATCAAAGCTTTGTCCGACCCGGCCATACACGAAATCTGCAGGCCCGTCGTGTTTGGAGATCGCGGGGCCCTGGCCCTCTGCCTCAGAACAGACGAGCCATGTTCATTTCAGGAGATCTCACACCCCTCGGAAGCATCGGGCATTTCAGGTCAAATCGATCTGATCCCTGTGTGCCGCATGGATGGCGACTGTCTTGTTCCGGGTTTTCCAAGAGTCGAGGGAGGAGCCGCCATGGTGGACTGCATCCTCGCGGCACTGGATATGGCCCTTCAAGGGGAGATCGCTGCGATGGTCACATGCCCGATCAGCAAAGTCCTGATGCAGCAGGCCGGGCATGCCTATGAAGGCCATACCCGGTTCATCGCCGACCGGACAGGAACGCAGGATTACGTGATGATGCTGGCAGGGGAAAAGCTCCGGGTGGCCCTTGTGACCATCCATTGCGCGCTCAAAGACGTACCCGCCCTTCTCAGCAAAGAAAGCATCCTGAAAACCATTGCCGTCACATCCAAAGCGCTGGCTCAAGACTTCGGCCTAAAATCCCCTCGCATGGCCGTGGCCGGCCTGAACCCTCATGCAGGGGAAGCGGGGCTTTTCGGAAAGGAAGAAGCGGAAATCATTGAACCGGCCTTGAAGGAAGCAAGACAAAAAGGTTATCCCGTTCAGGGCCCCTTCCCTCCGGACACGATTTTCCACCGCGCGGCGTCCGGGCATTTTGACGCGGTGATCGCCATGTATCATGATCAGGGATTGATTCCCCTGAAACTTCTTCATTTCTCCGACGCCGTCAACGTCACCCTCGGGCTTCCGATCATCCGCACCTCCGTGGACCATGGAACCGCCTACGATATTGCAGGCAAGGGAGTGGCCGATCCTTCCAGCCTTAAGGCGGCCGTGAGGATGGCGGTGATGATGGCGAGGAATAGGGAGCGGTGCGGTGGCACGGACAAACGTGTTTGTCCGTGAGTGATGGGAACTGGAGAGGCACGGACAAGCTCTTGCCCGCCGCCGGCGGGTCGCTTGTCCGTGGCACCTCTCAAAAAAAAACAAGGAACTCAAAACAAAAAGACAATCTTGAAAACAGGAAGGAAAAATATAATCCGGGGTTTTTCGTGCTTTCTTCCTTTCGTGTTTTCGTGGTTTGGTCTTCGTCTTTCAGGCATTTTAGCCACTTCTTCCCATGACCACTGATTACATCAAAATCCGCGGAGCGCGGCAGCATAACCTGAAGAACATTTCACTGGACATCCCCAGGAATCGTCTTGTGGTCATCACCGGTCTTTCCGGCTCGGGCAAGTCATCCCTTGCCTTTGACACGATCTATGCCGAAGGCCAGCGCCGCTACGTGGAGTCCCTCTCGACTTACGCCCGCCAGTTCCTTGAGCGGATGGACAAACCGGATGTGGACAGCATCGAAGGCCTTTCTCCCGCCATTGCCATCGAGCAGCGATCGGCCGGCAGCAACCCGAGATCGACCGTGGGTACAGCCACGGAGATCTACGACTATCTCAGGCTGCTCTTTGCAAGAATCGGCCGTCCCCACTGCCCCCGGTGCGGTCTTGAGATCGCGCCTCAAACCACGCAGCAGATCGTGGACCGTATCATGGGCCTCGCCGAGGGAAACAGGGTTCAAATCCTCGCCCCTCTCCTGGAAGGCAAGAAGGGAGAACACGCCCACCTTCTTCAAAAACTCCGGAAAGACGGGTTCACCCGGGTCAGGATCGACGGGGACTTAAAGCTTCTCGAAGAGGAGATCTCGCTGGACAAGAACAAGAAGCACACGATCAGCGTTGTGGTGGACCGCCTGGTCATTCGACCGGATATCGGGCGGCGCCTTACCGATTCCGTGGAGCTCACCCTGAACATCGCAGACGGTCAGGCCCTGGTGGAGGTCGCCGAGGGGGAGGAGATTTTTTTCAGCCGCCACGCAGCTTGCCGGAAATGCGGCATCAGCATGCCCGAGCTCACACCCCAGATGTTTTCCTTTAACAATCCCCAGGGCGCCTGCACGCAGTGCAGCGGCCTGGGCACCAGAAGATACTTCGACCCCGACCTGATCGTACCGAACCCGACCCTCCCTTTGCGGGAAGGCGCCCTTGCGCCCTGGGCAAGTCGCCACTCCGTCTACTTTCAGCAGATGCTCGATTCCATCTGCCGCCATTATCAAATCGACATCTACACGCCTTTCAAGGACCTGCCCGGAAAAGCGCAGGACGTGCTCCTTTACGGCTCAGGCAAGGAAGAGATCAAGTTCTATTTTGAAAGGGACGACCGCCGTCACTATTTCAAACGCCCCTTTGAAGGCATTGTCCCGAACCTGGAAAGGCGTTACAGGGAAACGGATTCCTACCCGATCCGCGAAGAGATCGAGAAGTACATGAGCATCCAGCCTTGCCCGGAATGCGCGGGCGCCAGGCTCAAGCCCATGTCCCTGGCGGTCACGGTGAAAGACCTCTCGATCCATCATCTCACTGCTCTGTCCATTGAAAAGGCCGTGCGGTTCTTCAAGGATCTTCCCCTTGAACCCAGGGAACAAGCCATTGCCGAAAGAATTCTCAAAGAGATTCGGGAACGACTGGGGTTCCTCCAAAACGTGGGCCTCGACTACCTCTCCCTTGACCGGGCTTCCTCTACCCTTTCGGGCGGTGAAGATCAGCGAATCCGGCTGGCGACCCAGATCGGATCAGGGTTGGCAGGCGTGCTTTACGTTCTGGACGAACCGAGCATCGGCCTGCACCAGCGGGACAACCAGCTCCTTCTTCAGAACCTGAAGCGGTTGCGAGACCTGGGAAACACCGTCCTGGTGGTGGAACACGACGGGGAAACCATTCTCTCATCCGATCACGTCATCGACATGGGTCCCGGAGCAGGCGCCCATGGAGGCGAGATCGTCTTTCACGGCTCACCGCAGGACATGATGAAGAGCGACACTTCCCTCACAGGCCGATACCTTTCAGGAAGGCGGACGATTCCCATCCCCGATGCAAGAAGAAAAGACCACGGTCAAAGGCTTGTCATCGAGGGGGCGACACACAACAACCTCAAGGATATCACTGTGGAAATCCCGTTGGGGACCTTCACATGCGTCACCGGAGTTTCGGGCTCAGGGAAAAGCAGCCTGATCAACGAGATCCTCTACCCTGCCCTCACCCAGAGGCTCTACCGGTCGAAAGCCAAAGTGGGTCCCGTGCTCTCCCTGCGCGGCATCCATTACATCGACAAGGTCATCAGCATTGACCAGAGTCCGATCGGAAGGACGCCGCGCTCCAATCCTGCCACCTACACCGGCATGTTCGGCTTTATTCGCGAGCTTTTCTCCCTGCTCCCTGAATCCAAGATCAGGGGTTACAAGCCGGGAAGATTCAGCTTCAATGTGAAGGGGGGAAGGTGCGAGGCTTGCAACGGGGACGGCATCATCAAAATCGAGATGCACTTTCTCCCGGACGTCTACGTGACCTGTGAAGCCTGCACGGGCCTGCGCTTCAACCGCGATACCCTGGAGATCCGTTACAAGGGATACCATATTGCGGATGTGTTGAAGATGACCGTAAACCAGGCCTTGGCCTTTTTCGAAAACGTGCCCAACATCCGAAACAAGCTCAAGACCCTTATCGACACGGGCCTCGGGTACATCACCCTGGGCCAGTCCGCAACCACCCTTTCAGGCGGAGAGGCTCAGAGGGTGAAGCTTTCCAGGGAATTGAGCAAGCGCGGCACCGGGAGGACTCTGTATCTCCTCGACGAGCCGACCACGGGGCTCCATTTCGAGGACATTAAAAAACTTCTCGAGGTTCTCAACCACCTTGTTGAGTTGAACAACACGGTCATCGTCATCGAGCACAACCTGGATGTGATCAAGGCGGCGGACTACATCATCGACCTGGGCCCGGGCGGCGGAGACCGGGGCGGGTATCTTGTTGCGGCCGGAACCCCGGAAGAAGTCGCCGGGATAGGCGCCTCCTATACAGGGCAATTCCTCAAACGCATTCTGACGGCTTCGTAAAAAAAAAGAGGGGGTCATTTCGCAACCGAAACAACACCCCCCTTACCTTAGTTCGTTTAATGCCCTAAGCCATTTTGACGTTCACTGCAGCCGGGCCTTTCTTGCCCTGCTCTACGTCAAATGTTACCCTGTCCCCTTCTTTCAGCGTCTTGAAGCCCGATGAATTGATGCCGGAATAATGAACAAAAACATCCGGGCCGTCTTCCTGGGTGATGAAGCCATAGCCCTTTTGCTCATTGAACCACTTCACCGTTCCATTTGCCATAGTGACAACCTCCTTTCTTCTAGTATTTTTGGTTTCCACCTTCAGGTTGCCACTCTTAACAAATGGACGATCCTTTGAAGCGAAACCTCTCCAGCAGCGGGTCCCCACCCTTGCTACTTAAGACCTAATTTTATAGAAACGCCCCACAAAATCAAGTTTTTTCTTTAAAAGATCCCTTTTTGCCGAGCCGTTGGTCACAGGACCGGTGAGGAGTCGGCAAAGAGAGCTTTTTCCCCTCGTGGGCGGATCAAAACAAGAGCATACCGAAGAGACCGGTTCACCATGGCTTCAGGTTGAGATTGAACCCGGGCATAGCCCACCCGTTTTGATGACGTTATCCGGTGCTAAGCGCCGAAGCCCTTGACGATCGCATCGAGCATGGGCCCAAGATCCGGAATTTTGAAAACAAGGATCAAGCAAATCAGAAGCGTGTAAATACAAAGAGCTTCCAAGAGGGCAAGGCCGATGATCATGGTGGTCATGATCTTGCCGCCTGCCTCGGGGTTTCTGGCCGTGCCCTGAAGGGCGCCGTTGATGGCATATCCCATGGCAAGCCCTGTAAAGGCCGCCGCAATCGCTATGCCAAACCCGGCGGCAGAGGCAATCGCCACAAAGGCCCGCAGGCCTTCGGCCTGAGCAGAGGGATCCGCAGCAAAGGCTTTTGAAGTCATCGCGAAAAATATTCCCATACCCAACACAGTCATTACACCTTTCTTCGACATAGCAACCCCCTTTTTATTTGTTCTTTTTTCTTTTTGATCATCATAAAAGATATGGTCTCGGGCAGCCGCCCGGTCTTGATCGCCACCCCGGCCCAACGGCCCTCAGTGAGCCTCCTCCATGGCGCCTGCAAAGTAAATGATGGATAAAAGGGTAAACACAAGGGCCTGTATAAGGCTCACGAGAATGCCCAGGAAAAGCAGTGGAAGAGGCGCCAGGTACATTCCGGCAAGGCCGAAAAGAATGCCGATGATTTTCTCTTTGCCGAAAATGTTCCCAAAAAGCCGTATGCTCAGAGACATCACCCGCGCAAAATGACCAATGAGCTCTATAATGATCATCAGCGGAGCCAGAGCCCACGCAGGACCAAGAAAATGCTTGATGTATTTCACGCCGTGGTATTTCACGCCGATGTAATGGGTCAATCCGAAGGTGCAAAGGGCCAGGGAAAGGGTGGTATTGAGATTGGCGGTGGGCGAGAAAAACCCCGGTACGAGCCCAAGCAGATTGGAGATGAAAATGTAAAGGAACACCGTGGCGATATAGGGGAAAAAAGCCCGTCCTTCAGGACCGGTGATCTCCACCATAAAGTCTTCAAGCCCCTGCACAATCATTTCCGCCAAGCTCTGTCCCTTCCGGGGGATGAGCTGAACTTGCTTGGTCAGGAGCAGGGCCACTGTGACCAGGATGAGCATGACCAGCCAGGAATGAATCACATGGATAAAATCATGGGCAAAGTGCCCGAACCCGAGGCCGCTCAGGATTTCCACAAGAAAATAATAATGATGCTCCATGCGCTAGATCGCCTCCCCGGTCCTCATTTTAAAAGCCAGGTGAATCCCCATCCCCACGATGCTGAAAACCACCGTAGAAAGCCCTAAACCCAGGCCTACCGGGTGAACCAGCCCCTTTGTGATCAGGATGTAAAGGATCGCACCCATCCCCAGCAGGCGGAGGTTGAATTTTGCAATAATCGAAATCCTGCTCTTGGTGAAACCCCTTGCTGAAAAAGCACCATAAATCGTGTGCTGCAAGAGATTGAAATTGCCTATAGCCGTCAGCCCCCCGAGAATAACGCCGGCCGTGAAAACAGGCGCCATGAGCAAATAACTCACGAAGGACAGAACCAGAAGAATCAACCAGTTCAGGCTTTTGCAGGTCTTTATAGAGCGTTTTCCAGTCCATCAAAAACCCGAGAGCCCTCAGAGATCCCTGGCTTTCTTATACATGATGTGCAGGCTTCTGAAGGCCGCTGCAATCCCAAAACCCAGGAAGATCAGGAACAGCCAGGGTTTTGTATCGAATTTCCCGTCCAGGTAGTGCCCGATCAGCGCCCCCAATCCTATTGATAAGGCCATGGCCAGACCCACCGAGCTAAGGTAACCGAGGGTCCTGAATAAGTTCTTGGTTTCCTTATCCATTGAAGGTAATCAAGGTTAGGCGCCCTGATGAAGGCGACGGAGCAATTAGGGGTTTTCATCTATCACAGGTGTTTTATGGAAGTCAACGAATTTTTCTCTTTTTTAGGAGCGTGAACGTTCTTTCGGCGCAGGCAATGGTTTTATCGATGTTCCGCTCATCGTGGGCCGTGGAAACAAACCAGGCCTCGAAAGCGGAAGGGGCAAGATAGATTCCCTGATCGAGCATGCCCGCATAAAAACGCCTGAACATCCCTGTGTCGCTCTTTTTGGCGGATGCGAAATCCGTGACCGGTTCCCGGGTAAAAAAAAGCGTCCCCATGGAACCGACCCGGTTCACCCTGACGTCCAATCCCGCAGACTGAGCGGCCCCTTCCAGACCTGTGAAAAGCCGCCTGCCCTTTTCTTCCAGTTCCCTGTAGACCTTGCCCTTCCGAAGTTCTTTAAGGGTTGCGAGCCCTGCCGCCATGGCCAGGGGATTCCCTGAAAGGGTCCCGGCCTGATAGATGTTCCCCTCCGGCGCCATACTTGCCATGATTTCTTTTCGGCCTCCATAGGCGCCCACCGGCAACCCTCCGCCGATAATCTTGCCCAGGCAGGTCAGATCAGGCTTGATGCCGTAGAGTTCCTGAGCGCCCCCGGGCCCGACGCGAAACCCGGAAATGACTTCATCAAAAATCAAAAGGGATCCGTGCTGAACCGTAATCTCCCTTAAGCCTTTGAGAAAACCCTCCTTGGGCGGAACAACGCCCATGTTTCCCGCAACGGGCTCCACAATGATCGACGACACCTCATGCCCGAAACGGTCCATGGCTTCCACAACCTGACCCAGGTCGTTAAAGCCAAGGGACAGCGTGTGCCCTGCCAGTTCCGCCGGCACGCCCGGGCACCCCGGGATGCCCAAGGTGGCCACCCCGGAACCTGCTGAAACAAGCAGGCTGTCTGCATGACCGTGGTAACACCCTTCGAACTTGATGATTTTGTCCCTTCCCGTGTACCCCCTTGCAAGCCGGACAGCGCTCATGGTCGCCTCGGTCCCGGAGTTGACCATGCGCACCATCTCGATGGAAGGCACCATCTCGGTAATCATCTGCGCCATTCGGACTTCCAGTTCGGTGGGCGCCCCGTAGCTGGTCCCTTTGAGAATCCTTTCCTGGAGGGCCTTGACGACTGAAGGATGGGCATGGCCGAGAATCATAGGCCCCCAGGAGCAGATATAATCAATGTAGCGCCTCTGATCCACATCCCATAGATAACAGCCTTTGGCGCGGCTGATGAAGGGAGGATCGATCCCTACCGCCTTTCCCGCCCTCACCGGGCTGTTCACGCCCCCGGGGATGAGCCTTCTCGCCCTTTCAAAAAGCTTTTTGGATTTTTCTCCCATCAAAAATACTCCATACTCGTCTTCTTGAATTCCTTTTCGCTAAAAAGCAGGACATACTCGGTCATGCCGGTTTCGGCCGACATTTTCTCGGCCATGCGGTAACACTGCTCGTCGTTTTCTCCATGGACCATGGTGTAGAGGTTGTATTTCCAGTCATCATAGGATTGCCGCTGGTAGCAATGGGTCACCTCGCGAAACGCCGACATGGCGGCGCCCACTTCTTCGATTCTTTCTTCCGGAACAATCCAGGCCACCATGGCATTGGCGCTGAACCCGGCCTCCTGGTGCCTCAGGGTGGCGCCGAATCTTCTGATGATTTCCCGCTGTTTCAAGGACTTCACCCTTTCAACGAACTCCTCTTCGGAGATGCCCAGCCTCTCCGCCAGAATGTGGAAAGGCCGCAAATCCATGGGAAGGTCGCCCTGGATAAGCCCGATGATTTTTTTGTCTCTATCCTCGATCATGGGTGATTCTACCTTGACGGCTTTTTAAGAGGGGATATCGAATGGGCATTTACGTGTCAAGGAGAAAACAAATCACCCTTGCAAAGTCCCGAGATATCTTGTATCTTGCATTTCCAGCGGACTTCTTTGACCGCAACCATCTTTTATAGGTGAAGGAATTGCTATCCGGTTATCTGAGAATTGTTGAGCGGAGGATTATGGAGGCTGTCGAAAAAGGCGCGTTTGACAACCTTCCGGGCAAGGGAAAGCCCCTTGTTTTTGAGGACGACAGCCATGTCCCCGAGGACCTGCGGATCGCTTACAAAATCCTCAAAAATGCAGATTGTCTTCCCCCTGAGATCCAGGAAAGGAAAGAGATCATGCAGATGGAGGACCTGCTCGCTTCGATCCCCGATGATCTGGAAAGGTACAAACTCATCAAAAAGATCAACTTCAGAATCATGAAATTGAACATGTCGGCCAAAAGGTCTCCTCTTCTTGAGGAAAAGCAGCTCTATTTCAAGAAACTGATTGACAAGTTCGCTAAAAAATAGGTATGCCCACCCTTTAGGCTTGGCCCGGAGAAACCGCTTATGGACATGAAAAGGGACTACTACGAGGATGTCCAGTTCTTCTCGTCGGGCGTCAAGTTTTTCTGGTTCATCCTCCTCATCCTTTTTCTTGCCCTCTACCCCTTTCTTTTCAAGAACTATTATGTATATGTGGCCAATTACGTGGCGATTAACATCATTGTCGCCATCGGCCTCAATCTGCTGGTGGGCTACACCGGTCAAATATCCTTGGGGCATTCCGGGTTCTTTGCCATCGGCGCCTTCGGCACCATCGTTCTGATGACGGAAGCACATTTCCCCTTTCTTCTCGCCCTCTTCGCTGCGGCCCTGTTGACCGCGCTGTTCGGTTTTCTCATCGGCCTGCCGGCCCTTCGCCTTGAAGGCCCCTACCTTTCCATCGCCACCTTGGGCTTCGGTCTCAGCATCACCCGCGTTATCGGCCGTATCGAGCTGTTCGGCGGTCGCCAGGGGCTCCATGCGCCGGACCTTGTCATCGGGCCATGGCATTTAAATTCCGACAGGGATTTCTATTATCTCCTGATGACCATCACGGTGATCCTGACCCTTGCTGCGCGCAACCTGGTTAAGACCAAAGTGGGACGCGCCTTTGTCGCCATTCGCGACGCGGATATTGCGGCCCAGACCATGGGCGTCAACCTGATGTATTACAAGACCCTGGCCTTTGCCGTAAGCGCTTTTTACACAGGCCTTGCAGGCGGTCTTTATGCGTTCGTGCTCCGCTTCATCGAGCCCGAGCTTTTCAGCCTCCTCATGTCCATCCTTTTTCTGGCCATGGTCGTCGTGGGAGGGCTCGGCTCCATTTTCGGCGCCATTGCAGGCGCCATTCTTCTATCCTGGCTGGATCTGGAACTCCGAAGCATTCTCAGCATCCCCTATTTGGGAGCATGGCTGGAAGTGCTGTCCAGGAGCTATTTCTCCATTACGGGAGTCTCCAACATCCAGTATATTCTCTATGGCTTTATCATGGTTCTGATCATGCTTTTCGAGCCCCTGGGCATTTTCGGCCTCTGGATCCGGACCAAGATTTATTGGCGAACGTGGCCGTTCTAAATCAGTAAGCAGTAAGCAGTATTCAGTAAGCAAGGGAACACAAAAGGGAGTAAAGATCACGAAAGCGCGAAAAAAGCGAAGACATGCAACCGGCAACGTGCGACATGCAACTGACAACATGCAACCCACAACGGACCCCGTAGGCCTATGACCGATTTCCTTCAAATGATTGCGAGCGGCATTGCGGTGGGCAGTTCCTATGCCCTCATGGGCCTGGCGATGGTCATCATCTACAAGACCTCGGAGGTGGTCAATTTTGCCCAGGGCGAAATGGCGCTTCTTTCCCTGTTTCTCACTTACATGGTCCTTGAATTTCACGGCGTGCCCTATTATGTGGCCTTTCCCGGCGCCCTTCTTTTTGCCGTATTTCTTGGATGCTTCCTGGAGTTCGCCGTCCTGAGAAGGGCCAAGGAGCCGAACGTGCTGGGCATGATCATCATCACCATCGGTCTTGAGATGATTCTCATGGGGTTTGTGTCCTGGAAATTCGGGGCCGACCAGAAGACCATGCCCTTCCCCATCGGCCCTTATGAAAGTGTCGCAATCGGGGAGGTTTTCGTCAGTTCTCTCGAAGTCTTGACCTTTATCACGGCCATTGTCCTGATGACCATCTTGTTCCTTTTCTTCCGGTATTCCAAGCTGGGCGTGGCCATGAAAGCCACCCAGCAAAACAGCATGGCGGCACGCCTCATGGGCATCAAGACCAAACGCATTCTCATGATCACCTGGGGAATCTCTTCGCTGGTGGGCTGCACCGCGGGCCTTCTCATCGCCCCGACCACCATGCAACCTTACATGATGTGGGACCCCATGCTCAAAGGCTTTGCCGCGGCCGTGATGGGCGGGATGACCTCGCTCCCCGGCTCGGTCTTCGGCGCTTACCTGATCGGCATTATCGAGAACCTCTTCGGAGGCTATATCTCCATCGAGTTTAAGTCTGTTGTGGCCTTTTTCATTATCGTGCTGGTCCTGTGCGTGAAGCCGAGCGGGCTCTTTGCCCGCCACTTTGTGAAGAAGGTTTAGGCCGGGGGTTTTTTGTCGCCACTTTTTTTTTGAAAGGAGAGCACTATGAAAAGGAACGGGATTTGGATCATGTCACTGGCATCGGCGCTGCTTCTAGCCTTGTCCTTCGGGGCTGCCGCGGAGGAGGGGGTCACGGACACCACAATCAACATAGGGCAATGGGGACCTCAAACGGGACCGGCTGCCGCTTGGGGTTCCGTGGCAAGAGGGACGGGGGTTTACTTCAAAATGATCAATGACGAGGGAGGCATTAACGGCAGGAAAATCGAATACCACATGTTCGATGATGCCTACAACCCCGCCAAGACCAAAGCCGGTGTCAAGGAACTGCAGGAAGGCAAAGGGATGTTTGCATGGGCTTGCGGCGTGGGAACCGCCCCCGGACTATCCGTGAAAGACTATCTCATGGAAAGACAGATTCCCTGGGTAGGTCCGGCAGCCGGGTCTCTTCACTGGATCTCTCCGCCTCAGAAATACCTCTTTGCCGTGTACCCTCTTTACTATTCCGAGGCCCAGATTTTGACCAAGTATGCGGTCGAGACCCTGGGCAAAAAAAAGGTGGCCATTGTCTACCAGAATGACGATTACGGCAAGAACGGCTTGGCCGGGGCGGAGAAGCAGCTTGCTAAGCACGGGCTGAAGCTCGTGGCCCAGGTGCCCGCTGAAGTCGCGGATACGGACATGAAACCCCACGTGATGCAACTAAGAAAAGCAGAGGCCGATGCAGTTCTTCTCTGGGTGGGACCAGGGCAAGCAGCTCGTATGGTCGGAACGGCCACAGCCATGCAGTACCAGACCCGGTGGATGAGTACCAGCACCTGCTCAGATTTCCCTTTCATGTTTAATATCACCAAGGGACTCTGGAAGGGTGTCATTGCAGCGACCTTTGGAGAGCTTCCGGACTCGACCTCTCCCTTGATGGTGAAGTACAAGAAGGCGTTTGACGAATTTGCAGCCAAAGACGAACGATGGGGGCTTTTCTTTTATGCCGGGATCGGGTTCGTGGAGCCCATGGTTGAAGGCATCAGGAGAGCAGGCAGGGACCTGACCCGTGAGCGTTTCGTCAAAGAGATGGAAGGGATCACGAATTTCAAGGGCATTCTCGGTCGCATCGACTACGCGCCTTTTGAGCCGAGCGACGTGTACTCAAGGCAGGGCCAGAAAGAAGTCTTCCTGGTTGAGTGTCTGGATAACGGCGGTTACAAAAAGCTGACGGACTGGATGGAACCGGATTGATGCACAGCTTCCTACGCTCGGCCTCTCAAAGGCCGGCATGAGAAGGATGTCATTGCGAGCCCGGAGGGCGCGGCAATCCCTGGCCCAGACCTGACAACAAGAGAGCGGCTTCGAAGGTGAAATCCTGTGAGTCGCCCACGACGTTGGCTCTTTCCGCGATGTCGCGCCAAGGCGGGCTCATAACTCTTCGGATAGCCAAGAGATTGCCACGGCGCTTTGCGCCTCGCAATGACGGACTGGGACTTTTTGCGAGTTCATCAAACTCGACGGTCTCGTAAAAAGTCCCCCGAGTCGTCACTCCCGCGCCTGTCCTCCGCAGTAGCTCTGCTACGGAGGGTGGAAAGGCGGGAGTCCAAAAGTGCTCGAAAAGACTGGATCCCCGCATTCGCAGGAATGACAGGAAAAGGCATTTTCCGAGTTTTTACGGGACCATCAAACTTCACTATGTTATGCACAGACCTTTATGACCTATTTCAAAGTTGAAAGCCTTTGCATATCCTTTGGAGGCATTGAAGCTCTCCGGGACATCACCTTTGAGATTAAAAAGGGGGAGATCTATGCCATCATCGGCCCCAACGGCGCCGGCAAGACCACCCTTTTTAATTGCATCAACGGCATATACAAGCCCGGCAAGGGATCCATTGTTTTCAAAGACAGGGAAATCCAGGGGAAAAGGCCGGATCAGGTCGCCAAACTGCGGATCGCCCGCACCTTTCAGAACATCGAGCTCTTTTCCCACATGAGCACCATGGAAAACCTCATGCTGGGCCGCCACAATTTCATCAGGACCGGCCTTTTCCGGGGCGCCCTGATGTGGGGCAGGCGGTCCTTTGCCGGAAAAGAGGAAGCTTCCCACCGCCGCAAGGTGGAAGAGATCATCGACCTTCTTGATCTTCAGTCCGTGAGGAACAAAATGGTCAGTTCCCTTCCCTACGGAATCCAGAAGCAGGTGGAACTGGGCCGGGCGCTCGCCCTGGAACCTGAAATCATGCTCCTTGACGAGCCGTGCGCCGGAATGAACTCAGAAGAGAAGCAGGACATGATCTTCTGGATCAAAGATATCCAGGACACGCTCGGGGTCACGATCCTGCTGATCGAACACGACATGAAAATGGTTATGGACATATCGGATCGCATCCTGGTCATTAACTTCGGCAGCATGATCACGGAGGGCTCTCCGCAGGAAGTTCAGCAGAACCCCGAAGTTCTCAGAGCGTATCTGGGAGAGGATGATGGAATCGGCGCCATTGCTTGAAATCAAGAATATTGAAACCTACTACGGCCTGATCTATGCAATCCGGGGCGTCTCTCTCAGCGTGGATGTGGGCACGGTCACCGCGATCCTTGGAAACAACGGGGCCGGCAAATCCACCATTCTAAAGACCGTGGTCGGGCTCATTGACGATCAGCCTGACAAGGGCGCCATCGAGTTCATGGGAAGGCGCATCGACGGCAAAGACACGGAAGACATTGTTCGCATGGGGATCTCCTATGTCCCTGAAGGAAGAGAAGTCTTCGAAGAGCTGACCGTGAAAGAGAATCTTCTCATGGGCGCTTACTTGAGGAAGGATCGCCTGGGAATCAAGAGTGATTTTGATACCATTTACCGGCATTTCCCGGTCCTCAAGTCGCGTGAAGATCAGTGGGCCGGCACCCTCTCCGGAGGCGAACAGCAGATGCTGAGTATCGGACGGGCCTTGATGAATCGACCCACCCTCCTTTTCCTCGATGAACCGTCTCTGGGCCTCTCCCCTATTTTGGTCCGGGAAATTTTCAGCATCATCAATAATATTAACGAGGAAGGGGTCACCATTCTCCTGGTGGAACAGAATGCGAGAATGGCCCTCGGCATTGCGGATCAAGGCCTCATCCTCGAGAACGGCCGCTTTGTGATGAAGGGCAAAGCCAAGGAGCTCATGGAGGACAAAGACGTCAAGGAGTTTTACATGGGCATCCGATCCGAGGAATCCGCCAAGGGATACCAGCGGTGGAAAAGAAAGAAGAGGTGGAGATGAAATCTGCAACGCAGATTTCATAATGCGATGGAGACTGCGCCGAGCATTTTTAGAGACACCGTCCGAAAACGAGGGGATGCCGTGGCCATGAGGAAAAAGGAATTCGGCCTCTGGCATGACATCTCGTGGAAAGACTATTACAGAATGGCCGCCCATGTCGGCTCCGCCCTGATCTCCATGGGTCTTGAGAAGGGCAACTGCGTGTCCATCATCGGGGACAATTGCCCGGAGTGGGTGGTTATCGATATGGCCGCCCAGTGCGCAGGCGGTGTTGCCGTCGGCGTTTACGCGACAAACGCCTGGCCCCAGGTGGAGTATGTGATTGAAAATTCCGAGTCCAAGTTCTTCTTTGTGGAAAACGAAGAACAACTCGACAAATGGCTAAGCTTCAGGGACAACGTGCCGCACCTGAAAAAAGTCATTGTCTGGGACCTGGAGGGCCTGCGGCATTTCGAAGATCCCATGGTCATGACCTTCGAAGAAATCCTCGAACTGGGCAAGAAGGTATACGAGGAGAACCCGACCCTTATCGAAAAAAGAATGGACGAGGTCAAACCCGAGGATGTTTCCATGCTCATTTACACCTCGGGTACGACCGGGCCTCCCAAGGGCGCGATGCTCACCCAAAGGAACCTGACCTGGATGGGCCGGGCGATTACGTCGGACAATCCCATGTACCCCAAGGATGAGGTCATGTCCTTTTTGCCCCTCTGCCACGTCTTTGAACAACTCTTCTCCGTCCTGGGGCACATCACCCACGGCTTTACCGTGAATTTTATCGAAAGTCTCGACACGGTGACGGACAACATGATCGAAATCTCCCCGACCGTAGGCTATGCCGTGCCCCGGATCTGGGAAAAATACTATTCCGCCATTTACATCCGCATGTCCGACGCCACCTGGTTCAAGAGAATCGTCTTCTTCCTGGCCCTCAAAATCGGGCGCCAAAGGGCCACCCTGAACATGAATTTCAAGCCGGTCCCTTTCCACCTGGAACTGCTCTACAAGCTGGCTTATGTCACCGTCTTCAGAAAGCTCAAGGAGAGGCTCGGTTTCGAGAGGATGCGCATCGCCTACTCCGGGGCCGCTCCAATCTCGCCGGACGTGCTCCACTTCTTTCAATCCATCGGCGTCAATCTCGTTGAAGGCTATGGCCAGACCGAGGGGACGGGTGTCACCTGCGTCTCCCGTGTCGGGCGGGTGAAATTCGGCACTGTCGGGCCGCCCCTGACCGGCACGGAAGTGAAAATTGCCGAAGACGGCGAAATCCTGGTCCGCTCGCCCAGTGTGTTCAAGGGGTATTTCAAGAACCCGGAGGCAACGGCTGAAACCGTAAAGGACGGATGGCTCTATTCCGGGGATGTGGGCGAAATCGACAAGGACGGCTACCTCCGGATTACGGACCGCAAAAAGGATATCATTGTCACGGCGGGCGGAAAAAACATCACGCCCCAGTACATTGAGAACAAGCTCAAGTTCAGCCCCTACATCAATGACGCCGTAGTCATCGGAGACCGCAGGAAGTTTCTCTCCTGCCTGATCATGATTGATGAAGACAATGTGGTCAAGTTCGCCCAGGACCACAAGGTCCAGTTCTCCACGTACAAGGACCTGACCAAGGCGCCCGAGATCGTGAAGCTCATTCAGGGGGAAATGGACAAGGTGAATGAAACGCTCTCCCGGGTCGAGCAGGTGAAGAAGTTCACCATTCTCCCGAAAAAGCTCTACGAAGAGGACGGCGAGGTCACCCCCACCATGAAGGTGAAAAGGAAGTACGTGAATGAAGCCTTCAAAGACCTGATTGAAGGGATGTATAAAAGAGGCGGCGACTAGGAAAGAGAGTGTTCAGTGTTCAGCGTTCACTGTTCAAGGGATATGAAAAGTGTTCAGGAGTTCAGGGTTCAGGAAAAAACATTCTCTCTGTGCTTTTTACCGGCGCTCTGACTCCGGAAAGTTTTTCTCAAGC
>Ga0209498_1001060_pt1 | contig 16887 bp, 19 predicted proteins | sample WalLakDeSediment_FD_184131 | JGI IMG/M metagenome (GOLD analysis project Ga0209498, IMG submission 184131) | Lake sediment microbial communities from Walker lake, Nevada to study Microbial Dark Matter (Phase II) - Walker Lake 11/02/13 Deep... | ecosystem: Environmental > Aquatic > Freshwater >... | reverse complement strand
TGGTCTCCGTCTACATGCTGGCCTATGCCCTGGGGTTCACCGGGGATGTCATGTGCGGAGTGGGGGATTGCGAAAAGGTGCAGAGCAGCCCCTACGCCTGGATCGGTCCCGTTCCGGTTTCGGCGTTGGGGGTGGCCGGTTACCTGGCGCTCCTGGTGGTGAGCCTTCTGGGCCTTCAGCCGTCCATGCAGCACTCCCGGACCGTACCTCTGGCACTCCTGGGGGGAACGGTGGCGGGAGTCGGCTTCAGCGCCTACCTGACCTACCTGGAAGCCTTCGTCATCCATGCCTGGTGCCAGTGGTGCGTGATCTCGGCCATCCTCATGGTGCTGGCGTTCCTGGCCTCCCTCCCGGAACTTCGCTCCCTCCGTTCCGCACCGCGAGCCTGAGGGAGTCAGGGCTCCCGAGCCCTCTCAAGGGTCCACGTCTCCACCACGTCCGGAGGCCATTCTCCGGCCTCGTGACCCCTCCGGATCCGCTCCACCTCCCGCTCGGCCATCTCCGCATCATTGGAGGTAATCCACCCTCGAGCCACAGCGTCCCGGAACTGGTCCTCGTCCAGGACCGAAAGACGCCCCTGGACGTCCACCCACACGTCCAGAAAGAGATCCGTGGTCTCCCAGATACCCCCCGGGCGAATCACCGGGGGAGTCAGGATGTTGGCGTAGATGCCCGTAAACGTCCCGTCGGCCAGGTGGAAGCGGCCGATGTCGTGCCAGCGTTCCGGAAAGGTGAACCAGACTGCAGCGGATCCCTTCTCCAGGGCCACCTTCCCCAGGATCCGTATCGGGGGGTCGAAGGGAACGTCCTCCGCCAGGGTGATCTTCACGTCGGGGGCGTCCCAGAGAAGACGCTGTGTGAAGACCTCCTGACGGTCCGGAGGGCGGCGGTAGTGGATGTGGACCAGGGGGTGAGGGGGCGTCACAGATTGTCCGGCAAGATGGGCTCCACAAAGACATCCAGGATGCCTCCACAGATGGAACCGCTCCAGGAGAGGGGATCGTCGGTGAGGTCCACGCGGACCATGCGGGGTAGACCGGTCTCCATGGCTTCCTTGGCCGCGGCGATGACCTCGGCCTCGCCGCAGCCGCCGCCCACCGTTCCTACCAGACCCCTGTCGGGGTCCACCAGCATCTTGGCTCCGTTCTTCCTGGGCGTGGAGCCCCGGGTGGCGACTACGGTGGCCAGGGCGCACGGCCGTCCATTCCTGCCGGCTTCCAGGATGCCCCGGTACACGGCCAGATCCTCCTTGGTCACGGGCCCTCCCCTCTGAAGTAGCGGTCGAGGACGCCCTCCGCCTCCCGCATGGGCTGACAGGAGCCTCCTCTCCATCGATGCACGATCTCGGCCGCCACGCTCACGGCGATCTCGGCGGGGGTCTCCGCCCCGATGTCCAGGCCGATGGGTGTGTGGACCTGTCGGAGCAGGTCCCGGCCTATCCCCTCCTTCATGAGGGCTTCGAAGGTGGCCCTGACCCTGCGCCGGCTTCCGATCATCCCGATGTAGCCCGGAAGAATCGGGTACATGAGGACCCTCCGAAGACACTCGTAGTCGTAACGGTGCCCCCGGGTCACCAGGATCACGTGACTCCAGGGGTGAAGGGGCACGTCGGCGAAGGGGTCGGAGAAGTCCACGCTCCTGAGATCGTGGGCTTCGGGGAAGCGTTCCCGGGTGGCGAAGCGGGGGCGGTCATCCATGACCCTGACCCTGAGGCCCAGGAGAGCTCCAAGAGTGCAGAGGGGTTGGGCCACGTGGCCTGCTCCCACGATGACCATCTCCGGAGAGGGATGGTGGAGCTCGAGGTAGACCACCATCTCCCCTCCTGCCTCCAAGGGGAGGGTGTGCAGTCCGGGAAGGATCGAGGGGTCTCCGCCGATCCCTCTCTCCGCCAGCCTTCCTGCCGCCGCCTGGGCGCTGGCATCGGGGAAGGAGCCCTCGGCCTGGGCGCTGGCATCGGGGGAAGGGGCTGGCGCCCCCGGTCCCGGATCGGGAACAGACCCCGCCGCAGACCGCTGGTGAAAGAGGATCCGCCCTCCAATCTGCGCCGGGTCGGGGTGGGAAATCACAACGAACACCGCGGCCCGTTCACCCCCTTCCGTTACGGCCAGGAGGAGAGGCGCGAGCTGGGACGGGGAGAGAAAGCCGGAGTGCATCGTCGGCAAGGGGGTCAGGGGAAATGGCTCCGATAGTCGTCCGGAGTGTCGATGTCGACCAGGATGCCGGGATCGTCCACCGGCACCTGAAGCCTCTCTTGAAGGTAGCGGCGAACGACGGTTCTGGCTCCCTCCGGGAGGTTTCCCTCCAGGAGCTCGGGAAAGACCTCACGGCCCAGGAGCACGGGATGACCCCTGCGCCCCTGGAAGACCGGTACCAGGAGGGGAGGGCGAGCTTCCAGGAAGCTCTGGATCAGGGCCCGAGCCGTGGAGGGTTCGAACAGCGGATGATCCACCGGGCAGAGGAGTACCGCCGCCACCTCCCGGGAGAGGGCCCGGAGCCCCGCCCGGAGGGAAGTGATGGGCCCCTCGGAGGGATCGGGGTTCAAGACCACCACCCCACCATGACCAGAGGCCTCCTCCGCGATGGGACCGGCCAGGTCGGCCACCACCACCAGGAGGGGAGACGCTCCGCCTTCCCGGAGGGCGTAAAGGATGCGTGCCAGGAAGCTGGCTCCACCGGCGTCCAGAAGGGCCTTGGGAGATCCCATGCGGGAAGAACGGCCGGCGGCCATGATCACCCCGGCGACAGCATCCGGCATGGGCAGTGTGCCTGGGTCACGGGTGGAAACAGAGGACCGCTCCGGAGGTCGTGGACGAGGCCTCCGGAGCGGTGCGGTACGTCGGGGGGACTGAGGCGGAGATGATCCACCCCTTCCCTTCGAGCTATGCCTAGAGCTTGGGCCGGACCTGGGCCGTCTGCCGGTTGAGGAAGACCTGGAGCGGATCGCCCCTCTCCACGTTGATCTCGGTGTTCCAATACAGCTCGGAGAAGGGAAGCTCGTGACGGGTGTGAACCCACCAACGGCCCGGGGGAACGGAGGTAAGCGTCCGTCCAGTGGCATCCGTCGTGTCCACCACCATGTCACGGCCGGCTTCCCTGAGCTTCGCGAGAAAGACCGCACCGGCGGCGGCGAAGGCCTCGTCCTCCCACCCCTCCCGGATCAGTCTCATGGAGTCTGCCCGCTCGATGTAGCCCTCCTGGAGCTCGGTGAACCTCCGGAAAGCCTCGTCCTTGACCCGGTCGGCGCGTTCCACCTGAACCTCCACGTCCTCGTACTCACGATACAGCGTGATATACTGGCCCTGGGTCCGGCTAAGGCCCTGCAGCTGCTCGTTGATACGAACCAGGCGGTCCCGGCCGGCAGCCCAGCGGGCCTCCGCCTCCCTCCATTCCTCCTGGGCCGCGGCGATGGAATCCTGGATGGCCAGGAGATCCGGAGGAATCGGTGGCTCCGGCGTCCCGAAGGCGGCGGCGAGAGAGTCGAAGACGATATCGCGGTCGAAGGGAAGGAACTGAACCTCCATGCCGGCCAGGGGTCGGATCACCGTTCCCTCACCCTCGGGATCGGGGATCTCCATCTCCGCGATGACGGCAACCTGGCCCGGCCCGCAGGCGGCGGCCAGGAGGGGGCCACTAAGCACCAGAGCGAGCCAACTACGCCTCATAGGATACTCCCGGGTTCACTGTGTCTGAGTCCGACGCTCCGGACCTCGGGATCAAAGACGACGCCGAGGCACGGCCTTCAACCAGCGGGACGGGATCCTCAAGGGATCGCGTTCCCGATGACGTAATTCATGGGGTTCACGGCCCTTCCGCCAACCCTGACCTCGTAATGGAGATGTGGCGAGGTCGAGATCCCGGTGCTCCCGACGTGGGCGATGACCTCTCCCCGCGTCACTCGCTGGCCCCGGCGCACAAGAAGCTTCGAGGCGTGACCATAGCGCGTCAAGTACCCGTACCCGTGGTCGATCTCCACCGTATATCCGAGGCCGGCCAGCCATCCGGCATGGACGACGGTTCCCTTGGCAGCCGCAAGGATGGGCGAACCGCTGGGGGCCGAGATGTCCACCCCTTCGTGGGGAAGGGCGCGGTGGGAAATGGGGTGGATCCTGGAGGTGGTGAAGCGGCTCGTGAGCACGCCTGCCACCGGCAGGATGGACGGCGTAGCCTCCAGAAGGTCGCGATGGGAGCTCAAACTTTCACGGGCCTCTGAAAGGCTGGCCGTAAGCACCCGAGCCCTCCGCTCCAGGGCACTCAGGTCGTACTCCACCGCGAAGGCGCCCTTGCCCACGGCGGAATCGAACTGCCAGAGGGGATGGGCGTCCGGAGTCGTGAGGCCGGGCCCGCCGATACCGGCCTGCAATACTTCCTGGTCCACGGCGTCCAAGCCCGCCAGGAGGCGGATCTGGCCGTCCTGCTCGCTCAGTTGGTTCAGGACATCCTCCAACCCCATGACCCTCTCCTGGAACCTGCTGAGCTCCCGGGTGAGAATGGCGTTTTCCCGGGCCGTCTGCGTGGCCCTGAGGTGAGCACCGCCGTTGAGGAGAAGGAAGCCCGAAAGGGCCAGGAGGACAACGGAAAGGGCCGCGATTCCCCCGATAAGAAAGGTCACGGCGCGAGGAGAGAGAGTCATCTGCCGAATTCCCTCGGGGTTATCCCCGAGAAGCAGAAGGGTCCATTTCTTCTCTCTCATGCGGAATGCCATAGGCCTCCTCGGCAAACTCTCCGACACGGGAACTTGGGTCTTCCCGGGGCAGTGATGGGGCTGGGCCCTCTCATTTTTCAGTGGCCCAACAACCTAGGAGGGGGGTTCCGGCTCTGTCAACCAGGGGCTCCGTCATCTGCCCAGAAGGTCCGCTCTGGGGAAGAGAGGACTTCCCTGGACGACCTGGCGTCCGGCGAGTTCCATCTCCAAGGACTCCTGGAGTGTAAGCACGTCCGGAATCCCCAGGCGGGAAGAGAGCTCCATCATCTTTCCTGGCATGATGGGCTGGAAAAGGGTAGCCAGGACCAGGAGGGCCCGGGCGAGGGAGGCCAGGGTGGCATCAAGCTCCGCCTCCCTCGCCGGGTCCTTGGCCAGACTCCAGGGAGCCTGCTCCTCCACGAACACGTTGCCCAGGGAGGTCAACTCGAGAGCTGTGGCGATTCCCTGGTGGATGAGTCCCGCATCCATGGCCTCCATGTAGGTGGCCACGGCCGTCCTGGCTGCCTGGTCCAGGGACAGGGGTTCTCCCGAAGGAATCGTTCCGCCCCGATACTTCCGGATCATAGCCAGTGTGCGGCTGGCCAGGTTGCCCAGGTCGTTGGCCAGCTCCGTCGTATACCGCTCGTCGAAGCGTTCCCGTGTGATATCGCCGTCGCCGTTCCACGGTACTTCCCGGAGGAGGTAGTAGCGGAGGGCCTCCGGGCCGTGCCGTTCGATGGCCTCCGGTAGCTCGAAAGTCACTCCCGCCGACTTGGACAGCTTGCGACCTCCATAGGTCACGAACCCGTGGGCCCACACCGTCCGGGGGAGCTCGATACCGGCGCTCATGAGGAAAGCCGGCCAGTAGATGCAGTGGAAGCGAGTGATGTCCTTTCCGATGACGTGGACATCTGCCGGCCAGTGATTCAGGTAGGACTCGTCGGGGAACCCCACGGCCGTGAGGTAGTTGGTCAGGGCGTCCAGCCATACATAGACGATGTGGTGGGGATCGTCGGGCCAGGGAACTCCCCAGGGCAGACGGGCACGGGAAACGGAGATGTCTTCCAGACCTCCCTCCAGCACCTTGCGAATCTCGTTCCTCCGAATGTCCGGTAGGACGAACTCGGGCCGCTCTTCCAGGAGCCGAAGGAGGGGCTCGGTGTAGGCCGAGAGGCGAAAGAACCAGTTCTCCTCCTCCATCCACTGGATGTCCAGGGACGGATGGACCGGGCAGGACAGGGCGCTGTCCTCCTCTTGCAGCAGCTCGTCCTTCGTCTTGTACCCCTCGCAACCAACGCAGTAGTAGCCCGCGTAGGTGCCCAGATAGAGGTCGCCTCGGGAGGCGATGCGCCGGATGATCTCCTGGACACCCCGGTGGTGCCGGGGCTGAGTGGTCCGAATGAAGTCGTCATGGCTGATCCCCAGGAGCTCCCATGCCTGGAGGAACTCCCGGGCGATGGCATCGACCCACTCCTGGGGGCTCGTGCCGGAGGCCTCGGCGCTCTGGAGGACCTTCTGCCCGTGCTCGTCCATCCCTATGACGAAGTGGACGTCCTTTCCCCTTCGCCGATGGTATCGGGCCATGACGTCCGCGCCGATCTTCTCCACAGCGTGGCCCAGATGAGGCGAGCCGTTGGCATAGTCGATAGCGGTGGTGATGTAATAACGCTCAGTCCGAGGCACGGCGCTTCCGTCTCACCGATGAGTTCTTCTTGCCCCCGTTCCCGGGGGTTTGGGGGTCTCCTTGAGGGGCTTGGGAGCCTTCGGAAGGTGAGGGCGGATCTCCGGACGGGGACCCGGGGTCTCCGCCGCGGGCCACCTCATGCCGGAGCTCGGCCAGGGTGACGGACCTGCGGCTCCCCTCTTTGTCCTTGAGTACCACTCTTTCCCTCCAGATGTCCACCGAAACCACTTGTTCCAGGCCCTTGGCCGTCCGGAGAGATCGTCCCTCACGGGGAAACCTCCGTCTCGCCTCCACATAGGTCTGGTGCTCGTACATGAGACAGCACATGAGGCGACCGCAGCACCCGGAGATCTGGGCCGGATTGAGGGAAAGGCGCTGATGCTTGGCCAGCTGAAGGCTCACCGGCTTCAACTCCGGGAGCCAGGTGGAGCAGCAGATCTCACGCCCGCAGCGTCCCACTCCGCCCAGGAGGGCTGCCTCGTCCCGGATGCCGATCTGCTTGAGCTCGATGCGGGTGCGGAACACCCGGGCGAGGTCCCGGACCAGTTCCCGGAAGTCCACTCGGCGCTCGGCGGTGAAGTAGATGATGAGCTTCTTGCGGTCGAACTGCCACTCGCTCTCGGTGACCTTCATCTTGAGACCGTGACGGGCCACATGGGTCGCTGTCTCCAGGCGCGCCCTCGTCTCGTCTGCCCTCATTTCCTCCAGACGCTGGACCTCCCCGGGCTCGGCCAGCCGAAGGATCCGCCTTTCGGGAGTGGAAGTGGCGCACCCCGCAGAGGACGCGGCGCACTTTCGCTCGGCGATGGTCCCCAGGGCTGTGACTTCCCCCAGGTCCTCACCTCTGTCCGCTTCCACCACGACATAGGCGCCAGGAAAGACCTCGACGCCCCGGGAGATGAAGCACTCCCTCCGTGTGCCCTTGAAGCGGACCTCCGCAAATCCATTCACTGTGCGCCGTCAGCCCTCTTCCGCCCACTCGCCCATGGCCTCGAACTTGGACTGCCGCTCCCGGACCAGGGCCTCAGGATCCATCCTCTTCAGCTCGTCGAGATGCCGCGCGAGAGCCTCCTTGACCCTGACGGCCGCGTCGTCCCAATCCGCGTGGGCACCGCCGGGCGGCTCGAGGATGATCTCGTCGGCGATTCCCCTCTTGAAGAGATCGGCCGAGGTCAGCTTCAGGGCCCGGGCCGCCTTCTCACGCTGGTCGGCGGTCCGCCAGAGGATGGCTGCGCACCCCTCCGGGGAGATGACGGAGTAGATGGCATGTTCCAGCATGAGGATGCGGTTGCCCACACCCAGAGCCAGAGCCCCTCCCGAGCCACCCTCACCGATGACCACGGAGACCACGGGAACCTTCAGGCGGGCCATCTCCCTGAGGTTCCGGGCGATGGCTTCCGCCTGTCCCCGTTCCTCGGCCCCCACGCCCGGGTAGGCCCCGGGTGTGTCGATGAAGGTGACCACGGGCCGACGGAACTTTTCCGCCAAGTACATGAGACGAAGGGCTTTCCGATATCCCTCGGGATGGGGTGACCCGAAGTTTCGCCTCAGGTTCGCCTTCATGTCCCGACCCTTCTGGTGGCCAATGACCATGAGGGAGTCCCCGTTCAGCCTGGCCCATCCGCCCACGATGGCTCCGTCGTCCCGAAAAGCCCGGTCACCGAACAGCTCCACCCAGTCGCTGAACAGTCGTGGGATATAATCCAGGGTATGAGGCCGCCGGGGGTGCCTGGCCACACGAACCTGCTCCAGGGGGGTCAGATTCCGGAAGGTCTCCTCCCTGAGGACTTCCAGCTTACGTCCGAGGACTCGGACTTCGCTGGACACGTCGATCCCCTTGTCTTCCGCCGAGCGGAGGAGGCTTTCGATCTGTTTCTGGAGCTCGATGATGTCGCGCTCGAACTCAAGATGCTGTGGAGTTGCCAAACCATGCTCCTGATGGAGGTCCCGAACCGGGGGGCCCGCCGGGGTATTCTAACGGATGTCCGGGGGCCGGGAGAAGGTTTCGTCAGAGGTACCGTCGCACGACCTCGAATGGCTCCACCTCGGTATACCCCAGGAAACGGCCCCAGTACCTGGCCGTTGCCCCCGCCAGGCCGGGGTCCAGATGTGGACGCCCGAGGCTCTGGGCCTGGTAGCGGGAAAGGGCGGCCATCTTACGGTCCAGGAAATCCGAGATGTCCTCGAAGTGGCTGGGCCGGAAGTCCAGCGTGGTCGTGGCGGCCTGGTAGCAAAGAAGATCCTGTGTACCGAAAGCGGCAAACTCAGCCGCCTTGAAGGTGTTCTGCCGACTCTCCCGCACGTCCCTGGCGGACGGGGCGTAGATGACGTGGGGCCTGATCTTGTGCACGGCGTCCTGGAGTCGCATCACCATGGTGTCCAGGTCCAGGAGCTCTCGGGCGTCTTCGGCAGGCAGGAGAAGCTCTGTGCCGAGGTCACGGGCGGCTCGCCGGGCCGCGCCCCGGACTTCCTCCGCATCGGGTCCCACGGCCCCCGTGGCCAGGACCAGAATCCTGACGGAATCCCCCCCAAGAGTCCGTTTGAGGAGGCTGCCCCCGCAGCCCGCCTCCACGTCACCCGGCAGGATCCCCACGGCCAGGATCCGGCGGCTCTCATCGTGGACGAGGGTCTTGAGTCGGAGGAGTTCCCGGACCGTGGCCTCCAGTTCTTCGGGTTCGATGGGCTTGCTGATGAGCTCGTTGGCTCCTGCTCTGTAGGCGCCGTCCTGTAGAGAGGGCGCTGTGTAGGCCGAAAGGGCAAGGACGGGAGTGTCGGCTTGGTGGGTCTTGCAGGTCTGGATGATCTCGATCCCGTCCCTCCCAGGGAGATTCAGGTCGGTCACCACCAGGTCCCAGCGTTGGGTTTCCACCAGTTGGCACCCCCGGATCCCGTCCTGGGCCAGGGTAACCCGGACGTCCTCCTCACGCTCCAGGAGGGTCCTGATGAGGGTGGCGTCGGAAAGGTTGTCCTCCACCAGGAGGACCTGGGCCCTTCTCTTTTCGCCTTCAGTCATAGGATGCGGCTCCCTGTGGCTCCGGAACCATGAACCAGACAATGAGTCCCATCCCCAGAACGGAGACGGCACCGAGGAAGGTGTTGCTGGCGTACCCGTACGCCCCGTAGAGCGGGCCGGCCACGGCCCCGCCGAGGCCGAAGCCTACCTGGCCCAACGCCACCGTGAGGCTCATGAGAGACCCGCGGTTCCGGTCCGGCACCAGGGCGGTGAGGAGAGCCGAAAAGGGGCTGATGCGCATAGCTACCAGCACCATGGTAAGAAAGAAGAGGGGGTAGGCTACCCACAGGCTCCGGACCAGAAAGGTGGTTCCCAGCATGACGAAGAACAACCCGACACAGGAGAGGAGGACGATGAGCTTTCTCCCGATCCGGTCGGAGATCCGGCCGGCCTGGGGACCTGTGAGAACATTGGCGATTCCCCCCACGAAGAAGAGGCTGGCGATCTGGTTGGAAGAGAACCCGACGGTCCGCTCGAGCCAGGTGGGAAAGTACACGACGTATACGGACACGCCCAGGAACATGAGAAAGAACGCCACGGCGGCGGCAGCGATCTCCTTTCGTCGCAGCATGGCCAGGTAATCCCTGACGGCGCCCCCGAGGGAAAGCCGGTCGTCCCGCTTCACCAGGGGCGGCTGGGGGAGATGATACCAGATCAGGATGAAGGTCAACGCCATGGTCAGGGCGAAGAGGTAGAACGGCGCCCTGAAGCCCAGGCGTCCGGCCAGCACGACGCCCATGGGGATTCCGAAGATCTGCCCGAAGGCCGACCCGCTCATGATCCACCCCAAGGCCCATCCCCGTCGGTTGTATGGGAAGTAATCTCCCACGAACGACACGGCTGCTCCGCTGAGGATGCCTCCCCCGATCCCCGCAAACACCCGGACGGCCAGGAACGAGACGTAGTCCGTCACAAAGAAGTGGGCGGCCAGCGCCACCGTCATGAGCCCGGTGCCCATCAAGAGGATACGGCGTCGGCCGATCCGGTCCGAAATGGGGCCGGAGATAATGGCAAAGATCCCTACCATCAAGGAGTAGGCAGTCACCAGTGTGCCGAGGAGTGTGTCGGCGATGGTGAGCTCCGCCCCGATCTGGGGGAGGATGGGCGAAATGATCATGATCTGGCTGCTGGCGGAGAAGACCAGTAACCAGAGGGAGAGTACGATGAGGTAAGGATCAGGACGAGCGCTCTTCAAGGTACGGCTTTCCGTGTCCCCAGATGGCCGGGTTCCAGGATCGCTCCCGGATGTCTCCAGCCAGGTCACTTCACCCCTGCGGCGAATCCTTGTGGACCATGTGGGCACTCCGCTGCGCTGTGGGAAGCACCACGAGATCGAGAATGTTCACATGGTCGGGGGTGTTCACCGCAAAGGTGACGATCTCAGCGATATCCTCGGGCATGAGGGGCTGGTACCCCTGGTAGACCGTGTGGGCCCGGTCCGTGTCTCCGTGGAACCGGACCAGGGAGAACTCCGTCTCCACGAGACCTGGATCGATACTCGTCACCTTGACGTTTGTGCCCAGGAGGTCCAGGGCCATCCCTTCGTTCAGAGCCCTGACCGCGAACTTGGAAGCGTTGTAGACCGCTCCCTTCTGGTATACCTGATGTCCGGCGATGCTGCCGATGTTCACCACATGACCCGCGTTACGTTCCACCATGAGAGGAAGGATGGCCCGGGTGAAATAGAGGAGCCCCTTCACGTTGGTGTCGATCATCTCCTCCCAGTCTTCCACAAGGCCCTCATGGAGGAGGTGGAGCCCCCGGGACTTCCCGGCGTTGTTCAGGAGCACGTCGGGGATCAGGCCGTCCTCCCTCAGCTCCGTGGCGAAGGCCTCCACCGCCTCTCGATGCCTGACGTCGAGGGCCTTGATCCTCACCATGCAGCCGTATTCCGTCTCCAACTCCTGCTTCAGGGCGGCCAGGCGGTCCTCCCGCCGGGCACAGAGGATGAGGCGGGCGCCCAGGGAGGCGAAGGCCCGGGCGGAGGCCTGCCCGATCCCGGACGAGGCTCCCGTGACGAGAATAGTCTTTCCTTGGATGCGGTTCATGGTCGTCCGGTGTGGGTCGAGTGGTACTGGAAGCACCGGCTGGCAGGGTGCCATCCGGGGGATCCGGGCGTTGATGGCCACAATGTCCCACAACCCAACCGGAACCACAACCCATCCGGAGCCACAAGCCGGACGGGGAGCGCAGGGTCGGAGAGCCTTGGCCCATAGCTACCCGCCTGGGGCTGGCCGGTGTGGTGGTGACGAAACAGGCAGGGAGCCGTCAGGCACTCGCCGAAGCCAAACCGTTCAGTCCGCCAGCAGGACCCCAGGGTGGAGGGAACTGCAGGTGAGAATGGGGAGGAGGGCGTCGTCCGGGTCGGGCTCCCAGGGGTAGTGGTTCAGGAAATAGTCGTGGAGGCGGCGGACCCGGCTGGCCCACACACCCTGGGCCTGGAGGCCCACGGAGGCGGTGAGGTTGGTGATAGCCAGGAGGTTGGTGCGGAGGGGACCGCTCCACGGCTCCGGCAGGTTCCTCCGGAAGTAACCGGGAGGATCCACCCACCTGGCGTCCAGGGCCGCCAGGGCCCGCTCCCTCAGGAGGAGAGACCAGGGCTCCCCGGGAAAGAAGTGCGTGATCCAGAGGAGAAGGCCCAGATCCACGCCGTGGTCCGGAGCCAGGGACTGGAACGTCTTTCCCACCATGCCCTCCAGCTCCTCGATCTCGGGTCGGAGGGCTTCGGCGCCGACCTGGTGGTACACCGCCAGGCCCATAAAGACTTCCAGCTTCCCAGGCCCCGAGTTCGGGTAGGGGCGGGACAGATCCTCCTCCATCCGGTAGAGGATCCCGCCACCCGGACGGACGAAGGGTGCGTGGATCTCCCTGATCAGGGAAAGAGCCCGGCTGTGGAAAGGGGGACGGTGCTGGCCGAGCCGGTGAAGGGCGAAGATCCAAAGGGCCAGGGAGCGGAAGGTCTGCCCCCGGGCGTCGGAGCCCTCGGCAATCCGGATTCCCCTTCGCCGCCCCAGGACCCTGTCCACTTCATGGGCTACCCACTCGGCTTCGTCAAGGAGGCTCTCGCCCCCCTCCTCCCGGAACAGGGAAAGGAGGCAGAGCACCCCGAGAGCATCTGTCCACAGGTCCCGGGACCCCCGAGGCCAAACGCCCCGGGTCCGGATCCGGCCTAGGCGTTCATTGACCCATTCGAGGGTCTGGTCGGTGGGTTGGGCCTGAGCTGCCAACGTCTTCCCCTTGCGCGCGTGACTCCGACATCCTCCAAGCCATCGGAGAGGGCCGCCTGCGCATTCGTCCCGGACGGCCTGTCCCAGGTCGAGACAGAGTGGGGCTAATGCGCCTCATCCGATGGGTTTTCGTCGGCTCTGGCTGGAGGTTACCGCAACTCCCGTACCTTTATACTGTTCTCCCGTTGAAGGTTGTCCCTGGACCGTTCTCCTGCCCCGGGCAGGAGCCTGACCCCGGACCCGGATCCACTCGTCCCACGGATAGCCCCCTTCGGAACGATGCAGGGAGAAGAGGGGTTGCGGGGAAGGAGACGGCGGCCGCTATTCTGTCGACATAGCTGAAGTCCGATAGCCGGGAGGCTACGGTTGACGCCTGGGCTCCGACCTTCGACGGAGGAAACATGGACGAGCATCCATCGGTTGGCCGTTTTCGCTGGGACGATATGGAGAAGGAGCGCATGACGGACCTCATCCATCGCAGGGTGATCTCCGGGGAGAGGGCCATGGTGGCCCAGATCTTCCTCCAGAAGGGGGCCGTGGTGCCCACCCACTCCCACGAGAACGAGCAGGTCACCTATCTGCTGGAGGGGGCTCTGAGGTTCTGGATCGGAGAGGACCGGGAGGAGTTGCTCCTCAGGGCCGGGGAGGTTCTCCTTATCCCTTCCGGCGTTCCCCATGCCGCCGAGGCCATGGAGGACTGTGTGGACCTTGACGTCTTCAGCCCGCCTCGGCAGGACTGGCTGCAAGGCACCGACGATTACCTCCGGGGAAAGTGAGGAACCGGCCATGGATCTTGGATTGAAGGGAAAGGTGGCTCTGGTGGCGGCGTCCAGCCAGGGGATCGGCCGGGCCGTGGCGGGAGCCCTGGCGGCGGAGGGGGCTGACCTGATCATCTGCTCCCGAGGGGAAGGGTCCCTCGCGAAGGCACGAGTAGAGCTGGAGCGGCATGGTGGTCGGGTGGTGGCTGTCACGGCGAACCTGACGGAACCTGCGGATGTGAAGAGGCTCGTGGACTCGGCTCACGAGGCTTTCAGTCGGGTGGACGTTCTGGTGACGAACACCGGGGGGCCCCCGGCGGGCCCTTTCGAATCCCACTCCCCCGAGGCCTGGGATCTGGCGGTGCGCCAGATCCTCTTCAGCGTCCTCAACCTGGTTCGGGACGTTCTCCCGGGGATGCGGGAGCGGAGGTGGGGGCGCATCATAAACATCACCTCCATCGCCGTGAAGCAGCCCTCCGACAACCTCATCCTTTCGAACGCCGTGCGGGCGGCTGTGACCGGATTCGCCCGGACCCTGGCCACGGAGACGGCACGGGACGGGATCACGGTGAACAACGTCATGCCAGGGTTCACCCGGACCGAACGTCTCACGGAGCTGGCTGAGAAGCGAGCCCAGATCAAGGGATGCTCGCCGGAGGACATCTGGGCCTCCTGGTACGATGAGATCCCAATGGGCAGGGTGGGGGAGCCGCACGAGTTGGCGGCCCTAGTGGCTTTCCTGGCGTCGGAGCAGGCCGGCTACATCACCGCCCAGTCCATGGCGGTGGACGGTGGGTGGATCAAGGCGTTGCTGTAGCCAACCGTGGCGGTAGGGCGAGCGCCTTCCAGTCCGTTCACGTTGCCGGCGGCTTCGGTGGCCAGGGAATGAAGGGGCTCGTCCGCTCCATGTACTCCCGGTAACCGTCTCTCCTCTGTGCCAGAGCATCTTCCAGCATTGGGACCCCTGAGACCTTGACCAGGAAGTAGGTCATGAGAAGGGGGCTGAACACAGTAAGCCACCCTCCCGGCGTCGCCGCCGCCACCAAGAAGATCCCCCACCAGATCAGGGAGTCACCGAAGTAGTTCGGGTGGCGGGAGTAACGCCACAGTCCCCGGTCCATGACCTTGCCCCTGTTGGCCGGGTCGGCAAGGAAGGCCCGTAGCTGGCGATCCGCCACGGCCTCGAGGGTGAAGCCCAGGATCCAGACCGCCGTACCCAGCAGGTCGAGGAGCGTGAGCCCCTCCGGTTCGGCGGCCATCTGTCCCACCTGGACGGGCATAGCGATGGCCCAGATCAGGCCGGCCTGGAGGAGGAAGACGGTGAAGAGGCTCCGGAGGGGAAAGGCTTTACCGTGCTCGGCCCGCATGGCTGCGTAGCGGAAGTCCTCTCCCTTCCCCTTATTTCGGACTCCGATGTGGAGGGCGAGGCGGAGCCCCCACATCACCGTCATGGCCGTCAGGAGGAGGCGGCGGGAGAAGGGGCCCCCCGCCATGAAGAAGGTGGTGAGGGCGATGAGGGCCCCGGCGGGGCCCCAGGCGATGTCCACGATGCTAACGTCCCGGATGCGCACGCTCACGATCCAGAGGAGAAGCATGCCCGCCGTCACCAGGACTAGGTTGAGCCCAAAGAGAGGCAAGAGGGATTCCACGATGCCGTGATCCTGCGTCAGAGGGTTCGGAAACGCATGGCTCGTGGGTCGGAGTCCGCCCGTGAACCGCCGCGGCTGGTCAGGCTTTCCCCTTCCATCTGCTCCTCAGGTCCACTCCCACCTTCACCAGAAGCAGGCCAAGAGGAGCACTGTGGAAGAAGAGGTCGAAGATGTCGATGGGCCGGGAGAGCTCTCCGGCCAGGAGCATCCGTGTCTTCTCCACAAGGTGGGGTTCCGGCACGAAAGGGGCCAGACCCAGGACCAGGGCGACGGGGACGAGAAAGGAGTAGGGTGGGAGTTTCATGTCGTGTTTATGGTCTGTGCCCAAGAGAAGGTTCCAAGGGAGACGGACCCCGCCCTTCGGGGCGCAATTGGACTTTCCGGATCACCCAGGGCCCTCACGACGACCAGGTGGCCGCCGATCCCAGCCGGCCAGACTGGGCAGGAGCGACCCGGGCCCTCCTTGGGTTGCCGGGGGTCGCCAGTGTGAAAGAGTTCTTTTACCTTGCTCCCCCGGGTCGGAGCCGGGCCAGGCGCCCCCGAAGCCTAACTTCGGAGGGACGGGAGAGAGGCGAACCATCAGCTTCCTCGACGGTACTGGAAGCCAGGTGTCGGCCCATCGATTCAACTCTGGAGGGTCCGGTACGGAACGGGCCACAACGAAAAGGAATTCATGACGCCGTGGGTCTTGCGCCTTCTGGTCGCCAACGTGGTGTTATTCTTCCTCACTGCCGCCCAACCCCGCTTGGCGGGTCTCCTGGCGCTCTGGCCCATGGGCATCCTCTCCCAGCCCTGGGGGATCATCACCTACATGTTCGTACACGCCGGCTTCTGGCACCTCTTCTTCAACATGCTGGGCCTCTTCTTCTTCGGGCCCCGCCTCGAGACGCAGCTCGGGGGGAAGTCGTTCCTGCGGCTCTATCTCCTGAGCGGCCTCGGGGGAGCGGCCTTCTCGTTCATCTTCGCCCCTCAGGCAGCCGTGGTGGGGGCCTCCGGCGCCGTGTTCGGGGTCCTGCTCGGGTTCGCCTACTTCTGGCCCAAGGCACCCATCTACATCTGGGGGGTGCTGCCGGTGCAGGCCCGCTGGCTCGTGATTGTGCTGGCAGCCGTTTCCCTCTTCGCCGGGATCTCGGGCGGTGGAGCGGGGATCGCCCACTTCGCACACCTGGGCGGCTTCGCCGCCGGCTATGCCTACCTCCGTTGGCAACGGCGGAAGTACTTCCAGCAATGGAAGCCCATGCCGACACCCAAAGAGCAGCTGGCCAAGAGCATTTCCCGGACGGGTGACGAGGAGGCTCTCAGGCGCTGGAAAGCCATCCCCCTCGATCAGCTCCACGAGCTCAACCGAGGGGAGGTTGAACGGATCCTCGAGAAGGCCGTGAGCTCAGGGGTCTCATCCCTCACCTCCGACGAGCGGGCCATGCTGGAGCGCTTCGCCCAGAGCAACTGAAGGGCCCGCCGCTCCCGGCGTCCGCAGCTCCCCTGTAACGACCAGGACGCGGCGCTGTCCTTTCCCTCGGCGCTGCCCATGCGCACTCGGGGCCCCATGCCCTCGGCGCTGCCCATGCCCACTCGGGGCCCTGGCGCTGTCCTGTCCCGCGCTGCCCCCATGTAGAGAGCAATCCTCCGGAGTGCGTCCACTTCTGCCTTTCGCTCGAAGCGGAGGGCGGAGCGCCTCCACTTCCACCTTTCGCCCGCGGCCGAGGGCGATACGCGCCCTGGTTGGGCTGGCCGCCCGGGTTAGGCTGGGCCGTTCGGGCCCGGTTGCCGGTCCCCAATCGGGCCTGGTTGCCGCTCCCCATTCGGGCCCGGTTGCCGCTCCCCAATTCGCGCTGAAGCCGAGAAGAAAGCAGATAGCGACGTTGGCTCGCCCAA
>Ga0209498_1001058_pt1 | contig 16908 bp, 16 predicted proteins | sample WalLakDeSediment_FD_184131 | JGI IMG/M metagenome (GOLD analysis project Ga0209498, IMG submission 184131) | Lake sediment microbial communities from Walker lake, Nevada to study Microbial Dark Matter (Phase II) - Walker Lake 11/02/13 Deep... | ecosystem: Environmental > Aquatic > Freshwater >... | reverse complement strand
TCAGAGCGAAGTGATTCTTTGAGTAACTTTCCATTATTTCCCCCTGAAAAGAACATAGCACTATTTTTAATTCCGAGCCTGTTTAATTGACGGTTAATATTTATACCTTTTCCACCAGCTTTTATAATCAGCTTTCCATTTCTGTTAACTGAAGATAGATCAAGGCTTTGATAATAGTAACGTCTTTCAAGAAGAGGGTTTATTGTAACGGTAAGGATCATTTATTAATATTGTTAAATTGTTTAGGATGTGAGATAATTAAATCAGATGATATATTTTTTTTATATTACTATCTCACGTCCTGAATTGCTAAATTGTTAAATAATAATATTTTATTAAAAGCAATTTAACCCGTCTTTGACGAGGTCTCGACTATGTCGGACAGTTAAACAATTAAACATTCCCACTAAATTTAATCTTTCAACGCAAGAGAAAGTGAAGGCTTTCTTAAATCAATATCTGAACCGATAAAGATCCCCATAAAGCGGTGTACTTGGATCAAGCCGGTAATCTCCGAAACCAGTATAATCAACAAATATAAATCTTTTGTTCAGGTTGTAATATTGCCAGACTTCATAGGGTTTTGAATGATACTCAAATGGATGCCGGTCAATATTATCTGGTGCCCCGAGAATAATTATAACCATTCCTCTATCAGACCTCCAGCCTTCCAGAGAATAGCTTGTAAAATTCTGATTAGCGTAAGCCACACGATTATAATATTCATTAAATACAGGATTGTATGCGTCCGCAGGATTGGGGTCTTGTTTTTTCCAGAAAGCAACAAACCGCTTAGCTTTTTCCTTTCGTTCTTCTGCATCCTTAATGAATTTAAGATCTTCCGGGCTTGCTAAATAAACCATCTGCTCTATTGCTTTATCCAGATCAGTAAGTGAAGCAGGTACACCAGCCCAGCGTGAGAGGAATGCTTTAGTTGATGAGTCTAAAATTTTTCCGGAAGAATCTTTTATTGTTACCTTTACATAATTTTTCCCCAGATCAATCATCAGAGAATCAAAATTATGAAAAATCTGATTTCCGCCCCCGCTTAAGTTGATTTGCTCAGACGTTGATTCAACAATGTTCTCTTTTTCATCAATAATTTCGTAGTCGATTGTGTAAATTGCAGAAGTATCAGAATACACTTCAAAAAACAATGAGAGCAAATCCTTATCAGTAATTATATTACGTGAAATATTAGGTAGAATTTTTGTTTTACCTTCTACCATAGTCCTTCCAGAAATTAACATTATATCACTAACAGCCGCAGAGGAACTATATTGTTTAACAAGAACTTTACTTTCCGATGTATACTCATCTTTCGAATCTTTATCATACAATGCTGTTTTTATGGAGTATGTTCCCGGAGCTAACTCAAATGAACGTGAACCAAGATTGAAATTATCGGGTGATGTGGTTAATTCAAAGCTAATTGCTACGATTTTTTCATTCCAGACTTTTTCGGTGATTAAATTTTTATTCTCCTCATCATATACAGAAACTGTAACGGAATAAGCAGCTTCAAATCCCTGTCCGGTTTTTACAAATTGTACTGCAGTATACGGGACCTGAATATAAAAATCCAGTCTTGGTTTAGTTTCTCCTTTGAATGAAATAAAATCCTGGTAGTACTTTACTCTGTTATCGGCGCCCCTGGAAAAATTAGAACCCTGAGCAAGAGCCACAATTGAATAAAAGCCAATACAAAAAATCAAAATCTTTTTCATTTTTTAACTCCTTCTGTTTTCTTTAAACTTGCAAAAAGATCATACTCATCGGAATCATAAACTTCAACATCAATGAACTTACCTAAAATAATGTTTTCAGAATTAAAATCAACCAGAACCTCGCCATCCACTTCGGGCGCATCTCTATAGCTGCGTCCAACATAAATATCTCCTTCAACAGATTCAACCAATACTTTGAGTGTTTTCCCAACCATATTACTGTTAATTTCGGCTGAAATTTCCTTCTGAATTTCCATCAACCTGCTCTGCCGGGCTTTTTTAATTTCCTCCGGTACCGGATCACCCAATTCATAGCTAAATGTATTTTCTTCCTGCGAATATGTGAAAGTTCCTACTCTGTCAAATTTAATTTCTTCAACAAAATCGCATAGTTCCTGAAATTCTTTTTCAGTTTCACCCGGATATCCAACAATAAAAGTCGATCTAAGTACCAGATCAGGAATACTTTCTCTTAATTGAAGTAATAGCTCTCTTGTCTGCCTTGCCGTAATACCTCTTCTCATTGATTTAAGAATATTGTCCGAAATATGCTGAAGCGGAATATCGATGTATTTACAAACTTTCTCGTTGTTTTTTATTTCATCTATCAGATTATCAGGAAACCGGGAGGGATAAGCATACATTAGTCTTATCCACTCAATACCGTTAACTTCACTTAATCTCACGATAAGTTCAGAAATATTTCTTTTATTGTAAAGATCTTTTCCATAATCGGTCGTATCCTGTGCTATGAGAACCAATTCCTTTGTATTGTTGGCTGCGAGGAATTCAGTTTCAGCAACAAGTTCCTCAATTGGCTTTGAACGATGCAGTCCACGCATCAATGGAATAGCACAGAATGAACAAGGATGATCGCAGCCTTCAGAAATTTTTAGATAGGCAGTATGAGATGGTGTTGATATAACTCTTTCACCTAAAAGATTTTTTTTTAATTCACCGCCAAGTTCTTTAACTATTCTCTCGTAATCTTCAGTTCCGAAGAACAAATCCACTTCAGGAATTTCTTGCTGAAGATCGTCCCTGTATCGTTGAGACAGACAGCCAGCGACAAAAATTCTTTTTGTGATGCCTGATTTCTTGCTCGCAACTGCATTCATAATTGTGTTGATTGATTCTTCCTTTGCAGCTTCAATAAAACCGCAGGTGTTAATTATAACAGTATCTGCTTCAGAAGGATTTGAGCGTAGATCAAGATTATTAAGCTGAAGCTGTCTGAGAAGTCTTTCCGAATCAACAGTGTTTTTTGCACAACCTAATGTTATTAAGCTTACCTTTTCTCTCGTTTTCATATACGAAATTTTCTAACCAAAATATCTAAGATAAATCCATATTGCCGGGGCACTGAAAAGAAGTGAATCAAACCTGTCAAAAAAACCACCATGCCCGGGAATAAGTGAAGATGAATCTTTAATTGCTGAATCTCTTTTTAATAATGACTCAACCAGATCACCAATTTGCCCAACGAGACCAATAATAACTCCGATAATAATAGCATTCGTCCAGCTCATAAAATCTAATATTAAAACTTTAGCCAAGATTAGCGTTCCAACAGAAAAAATAAAACCAAAAACTGCACCCTCCCAGCTTTTCTTTGGACTAACACGCAGGAATAATTTGTGCCTGCCAAAAGTTATCCCTCCATAGTATGCTGCTGAATCACCTAACCAGATTGAAGCAAGAATCGATATGATAAGGTATGCGCCATAAATATTTGTTTCAGGATTGCCGGAGTAAAATTCTCTGAGCAAAATCAGGGAAGATGAAAATATTCCGATGTAGAATATTCCAAGAAAGGTTGCACCAAGATTATAAATGGCTGAACCTTTATTACGAAAAAGTTCGGCAGCTAAAAGCACCAGCGATGAAAGAAGAATTAATGTGAACTGATCTGTAAAATGTTCATAAGAATTAAGCAGCAAGACAAAGATTATGATACCGCCAAGGGTAAAATTTGCATTAGCATTTTTTTGTTTTGCAAGTAAACTGAATTCGTAAAATGAAAGCAAGCCAATCAACAAAACAAATGCAAAGAAAAAGTATCCGCCAAAATAACCTGCAGCAATAATAACAGGAATTGCAAAAATTGAAACGGCTACTCTTTTGAAGTTCTCACTCTTCGACATCTTCACCTGAGTCTGATTCTTTTTTCATAACATCCTGTATAAATTCAAGAGCTTCTGATACATCAGTTTTTTTAACGAACAGCTTTATTGTGGACAAACCTCCCGGTGCAGGAAAATTTGAATCCTTTTGTGAAAGTACGGAAGCAGTAATCCCGGCGCTCTCAAAATTTTCCTTCAGCATACCAATTTCTATCTCGTTGAAAGAAGTATAAACCAGCACCCAGTCTTTCTCCGAAAGTTCTTCATATTTTTTAAGTTCAATTGAATCAACAAGGGGTGAATTACAGTCAGGACAAATTGTTATTCCCGGAACATATTCGTATTTACAATTAGGACATACAGGCATTACACTACCTCCTCTTTTCTTTTTCTGCGATAATAATTTCTAATTAGAAACATTAATGCAACAAACATAAATAGTAATAAGAAAAAGTAAATTAAATTCGCATCAAGAGATTCAGCATCTGAAACATTACTTTTGAATAGCTCATCATCACCAATAATGAAATATAATATCACTGCAAAGAAATTGTTAAGAAAATGAATGATTATTGGTATAACCAGCGATTGACTTGTGTAAGCGGCAAATCCCAAATAAAATCCTATAATCGCTAGTGGTATAAGCCCGTACGGATTAAAATGATATAAAGCAAAAAACAAAGCAGTGAAAATCGCAGCTATGTGTGGTTTGAACTTAAAACCAAAACTGCGTTGGATGTATCCTCTGAACATCACTTCTTCGCAAATTGCTGGCACAACAGAAATAGTAATTATAACCAAAAGCATTTCAGGTACATTATCAGCCCGAATCAGATTGCCGAATGTTTTTTCTATTAATTCATTTAACGAGTCAAGTAAGAATTTTATTGAGTTGATGAATGGTGAAACTTCTGCCCATTGCTCAATAAAGTAATTCTGAATATAAAGATAGCTTTGAAGAAGAGGAGTAAGAATTATTATTCCTAACACGAATAGAACTAATTCTTTCCAATTCGGCAATTTGAGAGAAATAATTTTCGAAACATCTCCGTAAATCCATTTACTGAAAAGTAACGCTGGAAGAAAAATGAATAAAATTTGTCCAATAATGGTCATAAATCTTAAACCATTGACCGGTGCTGCTTCAATATCGAAGCCGAAAATCAGCAGAGTCAATAATCCACCTAAAAACTGGTAGAGAATAAATCCGCCAATTAGTCCAAGGAATGCCGCCGCAACAGGTGAAATAAGCGGATAAGGTGAATATGCGGGAGCGTTATTATCAACATCCGCAGATTTTTCCGGCTCAGTTTGATTTTGTTGATTGTTTAATTCTTCCAATTTAATCTTTTAGTTTTCTGTATTAATTGCTTTAAACAAAGTTAACAAATTATGGACTGATTTATAAAAAAAGAGGAAGCAAATGCCTCCTCAATTCAATCAATTTAATATGGTATCAGCGTTTCGAAGTCAGCGTTCCTGCAAGACCTTCATAGTTTGTAAGTTTTGCTTCAACGTGTCCGATAATGATTTTAGTTCTAACTTTTACCGGCATTTTCAAATCATCATCTGTAAGCCAGACAATGATATTGCCTTCGTGCTTGAACAAACCACCTTCTTTAACCAATGGCTCAACAATAACGCACTCAAATTTTCCAGCGGGCACTTCGATGGTTTCCTTGCCCAAATATTTTACATCGAGGTCATAGACTTTATCTTTATAAAAATTCTGGAGATGAATCAGATCATTTACCTGCATATTTGAATAATCTATTGTTCTGGCAAAATAAAAAGCAGAGACAATATCATTTACATACAACGGAATTTCATATTCACCCTCACTTGTCTTTGCTTTACCCTTCCTATGGTCGAAGAATGCAGAAAAGTCGCGGGTATATCCGCCTTCCCGAATATGCTGCTCAAATCGCCAGGGAAATAATCCTTCAACATCAAGGTAGCTTTCATAACGGTCTCTAACTTTATAAAACATGTCAAAGCTCGGTACCGAATTAACTTGGAAGTTAATGTGATAAGCATTCCTGCCGGATATTCTTTTAATTCTTGGAATTTCCATTACGGCAATACCGGCAGTTACGAAACCGTAGTTCAAATTAAATGTGAGTTTTTCACCTTCTTTGAAAGCCCGGTTTTCAAGCACTCTGAATTCGTCTTTTCCACGAGATGATTGTGGAGCAATAAAAACATTGCTGATAATAATGATAACTAAAACATACATCCACTTATTTAAATACATTTAATAGCTCCGTGTTATTACTGATTTTTCAATACGGTCTTAGTTTCGTCAAATACTTTGCCAATATCAATACTATTCATACAGTCAAGTTTTTCACACTGTTCGCGGGTACAATTGCTACAGTCAATTGTTGGAGTGTAAATTGTTTTCTTTTCTGTATACGGACCCCATCTTTTTTGTGAACAGGATAAAATTTTTGGGAAAAAGCCAATTACGTGAACTCCAAATGCTGCAGCTATATGCATTGGACCGGTAGAATTTGAAATAAAAACATCTGTTTTTTTTATCAAGGCTTTAAGTGAACGTAAATCGAGTTTTCCTGATAAGTTAATTACAGAATTATTTACTTCAAATTCTTTACAAAGATTTAATTCAGATTTGGAACCAGTAATAATAATTTTCACATTATGAAGGCTGCTTAACATTCTTGTGAGCTCTATTAATTTTTCTTTAGGCAGATCTACCGAGCTACCTCCGCTGCCGGGATGAATTATTACTATTTTATTTCCAGGTCTGTATCCGGATTCTGATAAGATTGAATCAACCTCGGTAATTTTCTTCTCATCAATCCTAAGAGGAAAGCTTAGATCATTGGATAAATCTATACCCTCGATACCTATTCTGTGCAGCAAATTAATATTGTACTCAAGCTCATGTTTGTCTGCATACTTACGGTGTTCAAAAACTTTCTGATTGAACAGAAAAGAATACCACCTATAACCAGTACCGATTCTGAATTTAATTCCAGCTAAAAGCATCATCACTGAAATTCTGAATGTGGGATTTACAACAATGCAGGTATCAAAGCTTTTTATTCTTATTTTTTTGAGATTTGCTGTAAAGAGAATTTCCCCATCTTTTTCCTGAGCGGTTATTATTTCATCTATGAATGGATTGCCGTCGAGCAGAGGACTTGTATATTCTCTAACGAAATATCCAATCTTACAATCTGTAAATTTTTTTTTGATGATTTCAGCAAGCGGCAGAGACAACACAACATCGCCGATCCTGTCAGTTCGTACGATAAGTATTTTTTTGGGTGAGATCATTTCCGCGATAAGTAAGGATTATTTATAATATAAAATCTCCAGGGTAAATCCACTGACTTAGTTATTCCTATCCTCTTAGAAACTCCAATATTTTTTTCACTTAGTTTAACGCCACTCGAAATGAAAATATTATCTCCTGTTAAATCTATTCCTGAATGCGCTCTATTAATTCCAAAAGCTTCGCAGGCTTTACCTGGCCCGCTGGTAAGATTAAAAATTTCTTTTTCGTTTTTTAATTGCCTTCCAAAGCGGTTTTTAATCATCCTTTGCACGCCGCTAACGGGTTCTACACCACGAATAAGAACAGCAGTTCCCTCACCTTTCTTTCCCGTAACAACATTACAGCAGTGGTGGGCACCATAAGTAAAGTAAACATATAAATGACCGCCTTCTTCAAACATTATTTGATTTCTTTTAGTAATGCCTCTGTAAGAATGAGCAGCTTCATCCAAAACACCGTGATATGCTTCAACCTCAACAATTTTTCCGGCAAGAATTTCTTTTCCAGCAGCTCTTACTAATACCTTACCCAACAATGAACGAGCAACAATTAAAACATCTCTCCGGTAAAAACTTATTTTTAATTTTTTCTTGAGGAGATTATTAGTCATAGTATCTAAAAACAAAAAGAGAATACTCCACTAAATAAAAATTTTATTGCGCCTGTATCTGACGGATTTTCCCAAGGTAATATTCTCGTTTATCCGGATTACGCTGCGCAAGCAGCTCATAAATCTTTAAAGCTTCGCTCTTCTGACCTTGAGAAAGAAAAATATTTGCTAATGTTTCAGAAGCCAGCTTGCTTTTATCGGGAGAAAATTCCTGGTGATTTGTGCTTTGGAATTCAACATCATTTGTTCTCTCAGGTTTTCTGTTCATCAGTTCTTCTGCAATCTGCGGCAATCTTTCATCAACTGAATCAATTTTCCCGGGTTCAGCTTTTAATATTGTAATCTCAGATAATTGTTCATCGTCCGATGAATTAAAAAAAACACTTCCCCTCGATGAATCAAATGGTGAGAACTTTTTATCGGGCAATCCAAACTCTTTTTTATAGTGAATAAAAGCGCGCTCGCTGTTTAATATCTCACATGCTTTTTTAAGCCACGATTCAGCACCTTCATATTCACTCATAGCCGCATAGGCTTTACTAATTAAAATCATTGCTACTGGATGGTCTGGAAAAACTTTCAAACCGTTTTCAAGGATTGATATCGCCCCGGTAAAATCTTTTTTCCGGATGTGATCGTCAGCTACTCTTAAAAATAACGGGGAGTTGTTATCACGTTCATAAATCAGCCTGGCTCTTGCAGTTAATTTTTCATCCACGATTCACACACTATCATTTAACAGCTGTTTTAGCAAAAGCATGTCTGATAGAAGTAATCGAGACAAATGAAAAACCAATAAAAAATAAAAGCTGGAATGGAAGACTGGCAATTTCCATGAAATATATACTCGATACAACACCGATTAAGCAATAGAATGCAAGGACTAACTCAACATAAACCGCAAAACCAATTTTGCTTTTGGAATATTTCTTCCCGACCCATGTGTCTTTTTCAGATACTAGTTTGAATTTTGGGGTTCGTACAAATTCGCTTTTCTGGTTTCGCAGACCTTCAAAAACCGCACGCGAATTATTAAGAGCAAAGCCCATGCTTCCAGCCAAAAAAATCGGAAAGAGCACTATTCGTTTTCGCCAGTCCGGATGAATATCTTTTTGCGAGTAAAGATAAAACATAAACGAGCTGATGAATGCTAAAACAAAAATTGACATAAAAGCAAAATAAAGCTCATGACCACCACTGTTCTTAACAAAAATAAGAGGAACGTTCAGTATTGCTGCTAAAAGTATGAACGGAAATACAATGTTATTCGTAAGATGAAATGTGCTGTAAAGTTTTATTCTCAGCGGAACATCTGAATTCCAGACAAGAGGAAGAATTTTTTTCGCAGTTTCAATTGCTCCTTTTGTCCATCTGAACTGCTGAGACTTCAGAGCATTAATTTCCTGGGGCAATTCTGCTGGTGAAGTAAAATCTTTTAAGAAAACAAACTTCCATCCATTAAGCTGAGCTCTGTAGCTGAGGTCAAGATCTTCAGTTAACGTATCGGCGTGCCAGTTACCTGCATCCTCTATGCAGGATTTTCTCCATACTCCACCAGTCCCGTTGAAGTTAATGAAGAACCCAGCTTTGTTGCGAACCGTTTGCTCAATAACAAAATGCCCATCGAGTGCAAGTGCCTGTGCTCTTGTAATTAGTGAATGGTCACCGTTTAAATGCTCCCATCGTGTTTGCACCATTCCAACTTTTTCATTGGTAAAGAACTTTAATGTTTTTTGAAGAAAATCAGGATGAGGAATAAAATCAGCATCAAATATTGCTACGAATTCTCCTTTTGCTGTTTTTAATCCTTCCTTTAATGCACCAGCTTTAAAACCTTCGCGATTACTTCTTCTTACATGCTCAATATTGAAGCCTTCGGTTTTCTTTGCTTCAACTGCTTTAGCAACAACTTCAACAGTTTCATCGGTTGAATCATCCAGCACCTGAATTTCCAGTTTATCTTTTGGATACTCGATTTCACAAACTTTGTCTATCAGTCGTTCAACAACGTAAAGCTCATTGTATAACGGAAGCTGAATTGTAACCAAAGGTGTTTCATTAAATTCTTTGGTTAGGTTGTAAGTTACATCTTTATACTTACGATGATAGAAAAGCAAAAAGAATCCGTGCAAACCGAAAATGAAAAGTATTGAGAGCGAAAGAAAATATCCAATTAAAACTATGTTATCCATAATACTACCCTTTTTTTACCATCCTGAAACTACTGCAAGCAGAATATCCTCTGATAATTTAGCAATTGCAATAGCTATGGCATCCTCCCGTTTATTTGCTTCCTGACCAGGTTCGTAATCACCGTGGTTGGAAAAATTATTTTCAAAAATTGTTCTCTTCTGTATAAGATCCTTGTAAATGACTTTTACATTTATTGTCAGGCGTCTGGTTGTAATCTGCTCGCCAGCACTAACAATTGCAGGTGCATCTGTTACAGAAGTAATCACACACTCCAAAGTTGCATCTGCTGTTGAACGTTCGGTTACCTGCAGAGAATTATCACTGATAAACTCCTGAATAATATTGTCAGTCAATGATTCCCTTAAACCGGGGATAGCTGCGGGGCTTTTATCATCCGCAACCGGAATTGCAATTGTTTTAAGGTGCGATGGCACAGAAGCACCGGTAAATGAATAAGAGCCGCATCCAAAATTACTTACTGCGCTTATCCCGAACAATGCGGCAAAAAACAACGATTTGAGAATGCTAATAATATTTCTTCTAATAAGTTTCAAATTTAGTCTTCTAATAAATCGTATTGTTTTATTTTTCTGTAAAGAGTTCGTTCACTGATATTAAGCAATTTCGAAGCTTTTCTTTTATTACCGCGTGTTTTATCAAGAGCAGCTTTTATTGTATCGCGTTCGATGACATCCAGAGAAAAAAGATTCCCTTTTTGCTCCTCACCTTTATTTACTGTTTCCCTGCCGTTTTGAAGAACCAGATCTTTAAGTTCAATCAAATCCTTTTTTATTTCAAAGAGAGCCCGGTATAAGATTTCTCTGTCTGCGTCTTCCGGAGTTTTTCTTAAAAATACAGGAAGATTTCTCATTGAATAATTTTCTTCTGAATGATCAACTAAATTCAGAAATGCATCAGCATCAAGGATACCGCTTCTGTTAAGTGCAACAGCAGTTTCAATTGCATTTTTAAGTTCCCGTACATTACCCGGCCAATTGTATTCCATCAGAATTGCCAAAGCATCCTCTGTTAATTGAGGCGGAGTGATTTTGTTTGCCGAAGCATAATTTTCTAAAAAATGATTTGCTAACGGCTCTACATCACCTTTCCTTTTTCTAAGAGGAGGGATATTAAGACTTACAGCTTTCAATCTGAAGAATAAATCTTCTCTGAATCTTCTGCTGTTTACTTCTTCCTGCAAGTCTTTATTAGTTGCTGCAATTAATCTAACATCAACTTTGGTTACTGTCTCTGCACCTATTCTCATAAATTCTTTTAACTCAATCGCTCTTAAAACTTTTACCTGTGTCGTTAGCGGCATCTCAGCAATTTCATCAAGGAAGAGAGTCCCGCCATCTGCAATTTCGAAATATCCTTTTCTGCCTTCAAAAGCTCCTGTAAAAGCTCCTTTCTTATGTCCGAACAGTTCACTCTCAAGGATTCCCTCAGGGATTGCACCACAATTTACAGTAATTAATTCTTTGTCAGCCCGTTTACTCGAGTTATGAATTGCTCTTGCAAATACTTCCTTCCCAACACCGCTCTCACCATAAACGAGAATAGTTATATCTGACGAAGCTATTTGCATGACAACATCAACCAGATCATTAATTTCACCGGACTGGCTGATTATACCGTGTTTATTTTTAAAATCTTCTCTGTTCACTGAAATATTATAAAGATTAGAATGACAATCTGTCGCAGAGGCAAAAATAGCTAATAACGGACTGATTTGAAATAGAAGAATTGGGGGCTGAAAGTTCTATTTTCATTTAGATTTCAAAAGAATATCCATCCCGGGCAAGCTTAATCTTTTCCTTAACATTATCTGGTAAGATTGCCAAAATTTCATCTATCTTCTGCATATCATCGTCTGAATAATGAGTCAGATAGATTCTACCTGAGGCTAAACTTTCAATTTTTTTAATGATGGATTCAAGTTGAATATGAGTTACCTCTGTAATGAAAACGTCAGGAAGAATTTCACTAAATAAATTCAGGTCATCTGCTGAACCAATATCGGACGTGTAAACTACTTTCCTGCTTTCAGCTTCAAATAGAAAACTTGCACTGTACAAACTCAAATCAGGGTAGCTGTCTCTGTATTTTTCTAACTCATTTAAATGTGAATTTTTCCTGGCTATAAACCTCAGCTTGTTGATTACCTCATAAGGTTCGTTATCCTTGAAATTTCTATATACAATTTTAAAACCTTTTCTCTCTGCCAATAAATATGATTTTAATAAAGATTTCTCAATTGCTTTCTTCAGACTTTCATGAACAAAAATATCAAGTGGAGTAATTCTGTTCATCATTTTCATTTGTACGATTAAAGCAGGCAAACCGGAAAAATGATCGGGGTGGAGATGAGTGAAAAGTATTCCGTTCAGAGAATTAAAAGAAATTTCATTGCTAAGTAAAGCACGTGATATTCCATCACCGGCATCAATAAGCAGGTTATACGTATTATATGAAACTAATATAGATGAATGAAAACGAGTTAAAGAAGTTTTTCCTGATGAGGTTCCAATGAACTTGATTTTCACGGTTACTTAAACGGAAATGAAACGATACTTCCATTCACCTTATAACGCGAATTCACAACCTGCAGAAAATTTTCTGCGTCTTCATGACTAACAAACTTACCTGTATAAACAACGTGAAATGTTGTGCCGCCAACAATTTTCTGATCCATGCTGCAAAATATTCCTGCAGCTTCAAATTCATTGAATAACTTCTTAGCATTATCGGAATTTGTAAATGCACCCGCCTGGATTGTAAACTTATAATCCTCATCAACTGCTGGTTTTACTTCTTCAACTTTTTGTTCGGCTTCTTTCTTATCCAATTTCTCAAGCTCTGTGAGATTTTGTTCTGCAACCTGAATGTAAGGCGACTTTGGATATTCAGATTTCAACTGCTGAAGTTTTTCCTGCGCTGTTTCATAAAGACCGAGGGCATAAAAATATGAGAATATTCTGTAGAGAGCAGCATCTGCATATTTACTTTTCGGGTAATTATCAACTATATCCTGGTAGATAACAACCGCTTCCTGTCCGTTTTCTTTCAGCACAGCATCGAGGAACATCACTGAAGGATCATTGGGATTTTTTTCTTTTAAATCGAAAAGACCTTCCTTAGCTAAAGCAAGATTTCCATTTTCAATTGCTTTTAAATAAGGAACTATGTCTGCTTCCTGCGAATAGATTTGTCCGACGAATATAATTGAGAAGAGTACAACAAGAAGTGGAAAGAAATTTATTTTAAGCTTAAGCATTTTTTTACCGTTATTAAACGGAATAATTTAATATTCGAATTCAACCGGTTAAAGATAAGCTTTCTTCAACCAAATTTACGAAACCAGTAAAATCACCGAATAATGTTGCCGAAGTTGCACGGTTTATTTTTACCCGAACGTATTGACCAACTTTAATTCTTTCATCAACCGGCAATATTACTACTTTGTTAGTGTCAGTCCTTCCTGAAAAAAATTTGTCCGACTTTTTACTGAAGCCTTCTACAAGAACGACTTCTTCCTTACCAATCAACTCCTGGTTGAGTTCAAAAGAAATCTGCTGCTGAACATTTATTATTTCCTGCAGTCTTTTTGCTTTTGTTTCCTCTGATACATCATCGTTCATTCTGAATGCTTTGGTTCCCTCTCTTGGAGAGTACTTAAACATAAAAGCTCCATCGTATCTAACCTGTCGCATCACATCAAGAGTCATTAAGTGGTCTTCAAAAGTTTCAGTGGGAAAACCTGCAATAATATCGGTCGAAAAACTAACCCCCGGAATTATTTTCCTTGCCTTTTCAACAAGCTGAAGATAATGTTCGATTGTGTAAGTCCGGTTCATCAATTCAAGAATTCTGTTTGAGCCGGATTGAACCGGAAGATGAATATAATTACAGATGTTAGGATGTTCAGCAATCGTATAGAGCAATTTATCGGAAAGATCCTGCGGATGCGATGTTGTGAAGCGAATTCTCATTGAAGGATCAACCTGTGCACAAGATGCAAGTAAATCAGCAAAATCTCCTCCGCTTACAGATTCTTCATCTCTATAAGAATTAACATTCTGACCAAGGAGTGTTACTTCTTTAAACCCTCTGACCGATAATTGTTTTACTTCCTCAATGATAGAATTAAGAGAACGGCTGCGTTCCCTGCCGCGGGTAAACGGGACTACACAGAAAGTACAGAATTTATCACATCCACGCATAACTGATATCCATGCTTGCAAGCCATCTTCTCTGTGCGGAATTATATCATCATAAGTTTCTGTTTTGGAAAGCTTAACACCAATACCTTTATCGCCGTTGAAAGCTACGTCAATAAGTTCGGGCAATCTTCTGTATTCATCTGGTCCAACAACCACATCAACTATCTTCTTCTTATCAACAAGATCTGAACGCAATCTCTCCGCCATACAGCCGAGAACGCCAACAACTAATTCAGGCTTCTGGTCTTTTATGGTTTTGAAGTTTCCGAGTCTGCCGTAAATTCTTTGTTCAGCATTTTCGCGTATGCTGCAGGTATTAACAAGAATAACATCTGCATCGTCTGATTGTTTAGTTACGGTGTAGCCATTGTTCTGCAAAATTCCGAGGACAATCTCAGTATCAGCGAGATTCATCTGGCATCCGTAGGTTTCTATGTATACTTTATTTTTATTCATAATGAGCTGAAAAAGCCGGACTAATATAAAATATTGCCGCCTGCGGTTCAATCTAAAATCTGATAAAAAAGCTGGCTGAGGAGTTTAGTTTGAAGAAAGAGCGTGAAGCACAAAGTTTAAAATCAGGAAGCCCATTGTTCCATAAACTACATTAAAAATAATTTTCCTGACCTTTTGATCGCGGCGGATATTTCTTTCCAGTTTATTCCTGCCGTTTAATTTTACAAAGCCTAATATCATTTTCTCTTAATTTATTAATTACTTGTTTAATCTAATTAAAAAACAGCACATAATCAGTTACAATCTGCGTGCCCGGTAGAAGTCAATCTTTACTGTCAAAGATATTTCAAATTCGAACATTTAGATAGGAACCAGGATTTGCCAAGCACATTTTTACCTCTCACTGAAACCGATATGTAAAATCTATCAATAAAAAACCTCTCCCTTCAGTCATATTTTAAATCTGACGACAGGAGAGGTTGAAAATTGAGTTGTAAATTTTATTTGATTAAAGTCATTTTCTTAACTTCAGAAAATTGACCTGCATCCAATCTATAGAAATAAACTCCGCTGTTCAGTTCGCTTGCATTAAAATCAATTGTATGAATGCCGGCTTCCATATTCTGATTAAGAACGGTACTAACTTCCTGTCCGAGAGTATTGAATATCTTCAAAGTTACATTTGAACTCTGCGGAATAGAGAACTTAATCGTTGTGCCTGGATTAAATGGATTTGGATAATTCTGAGAAAGTTCAAACTGAACGGGTGCTGTAACATCAGCATTCACTTCATCTGAATATGAGAATGTTCCGTTAAAGTCTACCTGTTTCAGTCTATAAGTATAATTTCCGGCAGTGAGATTAGCATCAACAAATCTGTAGTCCTTTGCTTCTGTAGTAGTGCCGTGACCATTTACAAAGCCAACAGTTGCAAATTCATTTCCTGCAGTTGATCTCTGAACCTCAAAACCAAGATTATTCAGTTCTGTTGCTGTTGACCAGTTTAATATTACATTATTGCCATCAACCACAGATGAGAAAGATGTGAACTCAACAGGAACTACATCTGTCCAGACAGTTCCGATACGGATACCATCAAGTGTTAAATTAGGAGCTATAGCAGAAGAGCCTTGCCTGATATAGACTCCACCAATGTTAGCAGGATCATTGCCGGAAGTTAATGTTCCATGTGCTAAGTTTGGTAAAGGTTCAACCGGGCTTATTGCCGGATTGATAAACAAGTAAACGCTGTCATCAGTAGTACCCGGATTAAATTGATATTTCAGAACCAGCAAATAAGTTGTTCCTGTTGTGTAGATGGAGTCACTATAAACTGGTTGCACGGTTGCGCTTATACTGGATTTGGATAAACCAAATTGTAAATTTCCATTAGAAGCAACCTTGACAAAGACTCTGCCCATATAAATCGATGTGGTATTTGCTAAACCGAGATGGAAGAAATAATCACCTGTTTGTGCACTCGCTACATTCACCATTAGTGAAGCATAAATATTACCCGAAGTTAGCGGAGTAAACTGCTGATTTACATCCTGCCCAGTTACAGTGAGTGTTGCTGCATTACCAATTCCAGAAGATGCATAACCGGGATAAGTTAACCCCGGAGAAGTGACAAAAATTGCGTTAGATGTACCACTATGGGCAGCCCATCCATGCTGAGTTAAGCTGTCGCCAACTGGATAATCAAAATCCTCAATAAAAAACTGTCCATAGGAAAAATTTAATGACAGAAAAAAACATAATAAAAGTAAATATGACTTTTTCATATTTGCCCTCCGATTAGAATTGTTAGAAATAATTTATTTAAACTGGATTGATGTTTGAAAAATAACAGAAAAAAAAGAGAATGAAAAGTGTTATCTCCTCATTCTCTTAAAATTTTATTAGTCGGGTATAATTTAATGATTATTTAATATTGCAATTTTTACCTGACAAGCGTCATCTTCCGGGATTGAACAAAACCGTTTGCTTCTAATTTATAAATGTATAAACCGCTTGGTAGTGCATAAGCATTTCCGCCGAAGGCGGATCCGCCTTTGGCGGAGAAATTAATTGTGTGAACTCCTGCTTCCTTAAATCCATTTACGGGTTCTGCGATCAGCTCCCCGAGAAGATTGTAAACAGTTAACTTTACATTTCCGGATTGAGGAAGTGAAAACAAAATTGTTGTCGCAGGGTTAAAAGGATTTGGATAATTCTGACTCAACTCAAATTTTGTTGGCGAACCCAAATCAATTTCAATTACTTTTGAATA
>Ga0209498_1001057_pt1 | contig 16910 bp, 18 predicted proteins | sample WalLakDeSediment_FD_184131 | JGI IMG/M metagenome (GOLD analysis project Ga0209498, IMG submission 184131) | Lake sediment microbial communities from Walker lake, Nevada to study Microbial Dark Matter (Phase II) - Walker Lake 11/02/13 Deep... | ecosystem: Environmental > Aquatic > Freshwater >... | reverse complement strand
GATGGCAGCCGCCGTCCGTTGGGTGACCGTCCAGAGGTGCCGGCCAGTCTCTTCATCGAGGTCGGCAAGATAGGCCGCATGCCGCTTAGGAATGACCAGGGCATGCCCCCTCGTCACTGGCTTGATGGTCATGAACCCGAGCGCAAGCTCGTCTTCGTAGAATGTGCTGGCCGGGCTTTCACCGGCAACGATATGACAGAACACGCAGTCAGGCATTGTTCGCTCCCTCAGCGCCAGCAGTCGGTCTCAACTGCCGCCTATCCCGTAGGACATGCCCATGGCCTGTCGTACGTCGGCAAGGGTCTGCTGTGCGGTCTCCCTCGCCCGGGCGATACCATCCTTAAGCACACGACCCACGAATGTGGGGTCCCTTTCCAGGTCTTGCCTGCGCTGACGGAAGGGGCGTAGATACTCGTTCAGCGCTTCGGTGAGCAGCGACTTGAGTCTAGACGCGCCCGCATCTCCGATCTCTAAGGCCAGGGCCTCCGGCGCTTTGCCGGTGCATAGCGAGAGAAGCAGGAGGAGGTTGGCAACCTCCGGCCTTCTCTCAGAATCGTAGGTGATGAGACGGTCCGCGTCTGTTTTCGCCGTCTTGATGTGCGCGGCCGTCTGGTCCTCCGAGAACGAGAGCTCAATGGCATTGTTGCGGCTCTTGCTCATCTTGGTTCCGCCGTCAAGGCCCAGGATGGCAGGGGCACTGCTGAGTAGAGGTTGAGGTTCGGGGAACACCGGGCCCTCCGCTCCGAAGCGCGCGTTGAAACGGCGGGCAATGGTGCGGGTCAGCTCGAGGTGCGGGAGCTGGTCCTTGCCTACAGGGACGACCGAGGCCTTGCAGAAGAGGATGTCGGCCGCCTGATGGACAGGATACGTGTACATGCCGGCGTTGATCTGCTGCTGACCCGAGGCCTGGATCTCCTCTTTCACGGTTGGATTTCTATTCAGTTCGGCATTGGTGACCAGAGTCAGGAAGGGAACAAGCAGTTGATTCAGTTCAGGCACATGACTGTGCGCAAAGATGAAAGTCCTGCCGTTATCGGGGTCTAGGCCCGCAGCCACGTAGTCCAGGACGAGCTGATCAACTTTGTCCGCTATATCGTCCGCACAGTCCCTATCGGTGAGGACCTGATAGTCGGCGATCACCACGAAGATGGGAACGCCCATATTCTGGAGGCGGACCCGGTTCTCAAGCGAACCGAAGAGATGCCCGATGTGGAGTCTGCCCGTGGGACGATCTCCCGTGAGCACCAGGAAACGGGCAGGTTCGGCCTGCAAGGCCATTTCCAGGCGATTGCTTCGCTCAAGCGTGGCCTCAAATGTTCCGTAATCTATGGTCTCTGTCATTGTGTTGACTCCTTCTTACAGGCTTTGTCGCACCAGGTGAGGCTGAGGATCCGTATCCTTGCGTGCCACGACCATGATTTCGATCTCGTCCAGATCAAGGGTTCTTCTGCCCCAGTTCCCCGCAGTCCCGCCCCAGATACTAAGTACCGACATGCCGGCCGCGCAGAAGAGCAGGCGAAGCTCCGTGGGGACGAAGGCTCGCTCTCGTACCGGAATCGGCGGCAGTCCTTCCTGGGGTGGATATCCGTATGATTCCACCATGGTTAGGGGATCGAACCGCCCCTCAGCCACATCCTTATTGTGGTACCTACGCAGCATGGCAGCCCCGTTAAGGACGGTGAACACAGCCTTCGCGTCCGGCTTCAGGCTTCGCGATATGTTGCAGAGGATGGCCAGTGGCTGGCCGATGGGATCGTCAAGCTGACCCAGGAGTCCGAACGCCCCTTCGCATAGACAGATGGCGGCATCGTACTTCGCCGGTAATGTGAACTCGGTCGCGTTCGAGCGGATCCATTCCGCCTCGACGCCCGCTGCTCCGGCCGCGCTCGCCGCCCTGGCCAGCATCTCCTCAGACAGGTCCAACCCGGTTACCCTGTAGCCGCGCCTGGCCATCTCGATGGAATGCCGCCCCGTACCACATCCCACATCGAGAATCGACCTTCCGGGGTGAAGCTCCAGTTCTTCAAGAAGGAAGTCGACTTCGGCAATCGTGTTCCTGGTGAAGTCATTGCCGTCGTACATAGGCGCGTGGGCGTCGAAGAACCGTTCCCATGTCGATTTCTCTGGCATTATGTACTCCCCCTCCTCCGTGTAGCACTAACTCCTGATCAGGCTTCAGTGCTGCTTGCGGGACGCACGTACTGTATAACGAGGCAATATGGCATGTCAAAGGTGTTAGCGGTCGAAATGTGACCAGACGGCGGGTATGGCTTCGTTAAGGATCTGCGGCGAGGCGGATCAGGAGGCAGTGGTGCTCTGCTGGTCTTCCTCAACGCCTCCTCTGTCGATTATGCCGTAGAGGATCATGGTCTGGTACTCGCCGTCCTTTGCCACGTGGTCAACCAGAGTGCCTTCTCTGCTCATGCCGGCCTTCTGCATGACGCGACCCGATGCCTGATTCCATTCCATGTGACTCGCAGTGATCTTGTGCAGCTTCATAACCTCGAAGCCGTACCTGAGCGTCTCGATTGCCGCTTCGGTGCAGTAGCCGTTGCCCCAATATGGTACACCGATCCAGTATCCGACTTCCGCGCGATGGTGTCCCTGACTTACGCCTAGACCTACGGCGCCGATCAGGAGGCCGTCGGCTTTCAAGGTTATCGCCAGATTCACCCCATTGCCCTGATAGAATGTGGCGGCATGCGTAGCGATCCACTTCTCCGCCATCCCCTCTTCATAGGGGTGCGGGACATTGAGGGTGGGCCTGTATATCTCGTACGCCCCGGCCAGCTCCTTCACCCTGGGGGCATCGCTGATCTGGAATGGTCGCAGGATCAACCTTTTTGTCTCAAGAGTGGGTGGGTGGTTCATTGTTCTCATCTCCTCTCATCTAGTCCGCAGGTGAGCGGTGCTGCTGTGCTCAAGCGTCAGCAATCGTTCCTTAAGCGACAGCCCCCCACCATATCCAACAAGACTGCCGTCACTGCCGATGATGCGATGGCAGGGGACGATTATGCCGATCGGGTTGGCTCCGCAAGCATTGCCCACAGCGCGGACTGCCCTCTCTCTGCCTATCGCCCCTGCTATCTGTCGATAACTTGCTGTACCTCCGTAGGGCACCTTCAGCAGCGCGTTCCAGACGCTTCTCTGGAAATCGGTCCCTACCAGCAGCAGGGGAATGTCAAACTCCTGTCTGGTTCCGCTCAGATACTCGTCAATCTGCCTTCTCGCCTCTTCCAGAATCTCATCATCCTCTTGGACGAAATCTGCGTCCAATCGCTTCCTGATCCTGGCATCGATCACCTGTCTCATATCGCCGTTGCCGAAGCCGAGTAAGCAGAGCCGGCCGCGAAACGAACCCAGTACGATCTCGCCAACTCCAGTGGTGCGACATTGAATCTTGATGCTGTTCATCTACGGTATTCCGGGTCCCATAATGTGCCAGTGCATGTGGGGCGTGACCCCGGGCGCCGCGGCATTGGACCTCACATAGAAGCCCGTGTGGTCCAGGCCCAGTTGTCGCGCGACCTCCTGGATGGCCCGCACCATTGAGGACAACAATGCGCCGTCCAGTGCCATCGGGTCCAGGAGCGATGACACGTGCTTCTTGGGAATGACCACCGCATGTATCTGAGCTGCCGGGCGCGGATGGTGGAAGGCCAGGACAAGCTCGTCCTCCCAGATCCTGTCTATCTCGAGTTTGCCTGAGAGGACCTCTTCGCAGTACCAGTCACGGCGTGTCATGTCTGGCTTTGCTCCCCCACTTTGGCAAGATAGGCCTGCATTGCCTTCTGACTTCCCTTACGACGATCCGAGATAGGCGGGAAGCCGTTCAGAGGGAACATTCGGGCCGCACCCTCATCGCTGCCCCTCAACTCTCCACCAGTGATCTCCGCCTCATACATCATCTGTACCATCGGGCCCGGCCATGTTGCGAGGTTGACAAAGACCCAGCCCAGACAGTCGACTATCCTGACCCGGAGACCTGTCTCCTCGTGAACCTCCCTGATAGCAGCTTCAGCTGGATCCTCGCCATATTCGACCAGACCTGCCGGGAGGCCGACGCCCTGTTCGCCAGGCGGCAGAATGGCCGCAAGCCCCTGTTCGTTTCTGGCCACCACGACAACTCCCACCACATTGGACGAGAGCTGAATCCATCCACACTCGGGGCACTTGAGACGAGGTACGTCATCGTCAAAGACGATCTCCCGCGTTAATGGAACGGTACACATCGGACAGAATCGGAACCGTAGCGGGGGTATGACGCTGTCTGGATAGCTCAGATTAGGTTCCATATGGGTCGGCCTTTGCGTTGACAGTGGCGGGACAGCGTCATGACTGGTGCCAAGTATACCAAAGACGGTGTGTCTTCACACGGATCACGGTCTGACGCCGCATGCCTGTCAGGGCTTCCGAGCTTGATACGCGGCCAGTATAGCTCGGGCTTGCCGCGTGTGTTCACGCTCGTGCTCCACGAAGCGCCGCAACACTTTGCGGGCCGTCCACTCCTCCTCGGGGTGGTCGGTGTAGTGAGTGGGGCGGAAGACCTCACAGCGTTGCCGCTCATCGAGACGACGGAGGCAGCCAATGCAGCCACGACGCTCAAGGTCCAGGAACTCGAAGACGGGGAGGGTGCGGTCTGCTGCCCATTCTTGAGGGAGTTGATCAGGTTCAAAGAGTCGAGAGATGTACCACTGCTCTGCATTGCCGATGTGACGGAGCACTATTCGGAGCGAGAACTCAGTTCGACTCTGGCACCAGTCGAGCACCTTGTCAGGCAGACTCCCCGCCAACTCAAGCAAGTCGGAGCGCGAGTAGGACATTAAGCGGAGGCAATCCTCGATCTCGCCAGGACTTACAGGCGAGCGCTCAACGGAGAAGAGCGCGGCAGCATCTCCAGGATTGAAAGGTCCCGTACCGACGACATCCTCGGCAACGTCAAACGAAACCTCAGTGCCTTCTTCCCCAGGGCCTTCGCCGTGTCGGTCAAGCCACTCTCCGTGCTCGCGCACGGCTCCGGGCAAGGAGCGGAGGACTTCAGCACGGGTTCTCCCGCGGGCGCAACAGCCCGGAAGCGCGAGAATGTGACCCATCCGGTGAGTGCCCCTGCCTTCGATGTAGACTTGATATCGCAACGCTGTGCCCAAGGGTCCCTGGCCCCAAGAGCCCATGCTATCAGCTGAGTGCCGTTGGATAGATGCAGCCCTGGGTGCCCTTTGCTGCCGAGCATATCTCAGGGCGCCACAATGCATTCTACCATTTTTTTGGCCGAATGCCCTCGTGCACCGCAGCAGAGACGCCGAAGAGCAATGCCGTGAGAAGGCAGTGGTTCTTCACTTCTGCCTGGTGGCCCAGAGGTCGGAAGCGTCGAAGGCCTCTCCCTTGAGCTTGGCCTCCAAGATTGCGTTCAGTTCCGTCACGGGAACCCTGATCTGTGCCAGGCTGTCTCTATCACGAATGGTGACCTGGTTATCCTCAAGAGACTGAAAATCAACGGTCACGCAGAACGGGGTGCCGATCTCATCCTGACGCCTGTATCTCCGGCCGATGCTTTGAGAATCATCGTAATCGGTCACAAAGCTCGAACACAGCCGCTTGTTAACCTCTTTGGCCAGCGGGGTCAGCTTCTCGTTTCTGCTCAGGGGCAAGACGGCCACCTTGATGGGAGCCAGGGCAGGATTCAGATGCAGGACCGTCCTCTTCTCGCCTTCGATTTCCTCTTCATCGTAGGCATCAATGAGGAAGGCCAGCACAGAGCGATCGACGCCGCCAGAGGGCTCAATGACATAGGGCACGTACTTCTCGTTGGCCTCAGCATCGTAGTAGGTCAACTCCTTGCCGCTGGCCCTGGCGTGCTGGGTAAGGTCGAAGTCGCCCCTGTTGGCGATGCCTTCCAGCTCCGACCAGCCCATGGGGAAGAGATAGTCGATGTCATAACAGTCCTTGGCGTAGTGAGCAAGCTCATCCTTGCCGTGCTGGCGCAGGCGCAGGTTTTCCTTCTTGACACCCAGTTTGACGTACCAGTTGAACCGCTCCTGGATCCAGTAGTTCAGCCACTGCTCATCGGTGCCCGGCTTCACGAAGTATTCCAGTTCGCACTGCTCGAACTCCCTGGTCCGGAAGATGAAGTTGCCAGTGGTGATCTCGTTGCGGAAGGACTTGCCTATCTGGGCGATGCCTAGAGGCAGCTTCTTGCGGGAAGTGGTGACCACGTTCTCGAAGTTGACGAATATGCCCTGGGCCGTCTCGGGTCGGAGGTACACCGTGCTCGCTTCCTCTTCCAGGGGACCCATGAAGGTCCTGAACATCAGGTTGAACATGCGTGGCTCGGTTAGCTCGCCGCCGCACTTCGGGCACCTCTGTGTATCCAGTTCGTCAGCGCGCCACCGGAGGTGACAGGACTTGCAGTCGACCAGGGGATCTGTGAAGCCGTCAACGTGGCCGCTGGCCACCCAGACCTTGGGGTGCATCATGATGGAAGTATCCAGCCCGACCACATCATCCCGCTCGTGAACTACCGCCTTCCACCAGGCATCTTTGACGTTGCGCTTGAGCTCCGCCCCCATAGGGCCGTAGTCCCAGCAGCTACCCAGGCCGCCATATATGTCGCTGCTGGGGAAAACGAACCCCCTGCGCTTACAGAGGGATACGATCTTGTCCATATCAACTTTTGCCAGCATGTTCAGGTCTCCTTTGAGCCTGTTAGCTTATCAGCTTTGACGGCAGGCGTCAAAGTGGACGATAACGAAACTGACGGCCTGGAGCGACGAGCGTGCCGTTCAGGATAGGAGCAGACTACGGGACAGTCCTACTTGGCCCTCTTCCTGCTGGCCTTGGCACCGCTGAAGCTCAGGTTGTCCTCCTGAAGCCCGATGGCTATAGTGTCCCCTGCCTTGTACTCGCCCTGCAGTATCTTTGTCGAGACGGGGTTCTCCACATGCCTCTGAATGGCCCGACGCAAGGGGCGGGCTCCGTATACAGGGTCATAACCTCTATGCGCCAACCAGGCTTTGGCTTCTTCGCTGATCTCGAGCCTGATGTCGCGTTCGGCCAGTCTGCGTTCCACCTCACGGATAAGCAGGTCCACGATGCTCCGCAAGTGCTCTTCAGCGAGAGGATGGAATATGATGACGTCGTCTATCCTGTTGAGCAACTCGGGCCGGAAGGCGCGCTTTAGTGCGTCCTCTATGACGGCTCTCATCTTTCGTTCGGCGTCTTCGTCCTTGCGGAGGAGGCCGATACCGGAGCGGTGGAATTCCTCGGTTCCGAGGTTACTGGTCATGATGATCACGGTGTTCTTGAAATCCACTGTCCTGCCGTGACCGTCGGTAAGCCTGCCGTCCTCCAGTATTTGTAGCAGTATGTTGAACACGTCGGGATGAGCTTTTTCCACCTCGTCGAAAAGGACAACCCGGTAGGGCCGACGGCGCACTGCCTCGGTCAGCTGGCCGCCCTCCTCATAGCCTACATATCCCGGTGGCGCACCGACAAGACGGGACACGGTGTGCTTCTCCATGTACTCCGACATGTCCAGTCTGACCATTGTCTCTTCGTCGTCGAAGAGGAACTCGGCCAGCGCGCGGGCCAGCTCGGTCTTGCCCACCCCGGTGGGTCCCAGGAAGATGAAGCTGCCGATGGGACGTTTTGGATCTTTGAGCCCGGCCCGACTGCGTTTGATTGCCTCCGAGACGGCGGTCACCGCCTCCTCCTGGTTCACTATGCGCTGGTGGATCCTATCCTCCATGTGGACCAGCTTGTCGGTCTCAGTCTCCATCATCCGGGATACAGGTATACCCGTCCACTGGGCAACCAGTTCAGCGATGGTCTCCTCATCTACAACGCCGTCGATCTTCTCGTCCTGCTGCCACTGCAGCTTGGCCTGATTGTACTCTCGGTCCAGTCTCAGTCGTTCGGCCTTCAGCTCGGCTGCCTTCTGATAGTCCTGTCGTTGCGAAGCGGCATCTTCCTCGTCACGCAAGTGTTTTATCTTGCCTTCCAGGTCTCTTACTCCCTGGGGAGCGCTTTCCATATCGATGCGCAGCTTGCTGGCTGCCTCATCGATCAGGTCTATCGCCTTGTCGGGCAGGAACCTGTCGGAAATGTATCTCTGGCTGAGCTTGGCAGCGGCTACCAGGGCGGAGTCCTCGATCTTTATCTTGTGGTGAGACTCATATCGCGGGCGAAGCCCTCGCAGCATCTCGACGGTCGCTTCGATACTGGGCTCGTCAAGGTAGACCGGCTGAAAACGCCTCTCCAGCGCTTTGTCTTTCTCTATGTGCTTACGATACTCGTCCAGCGTGGTGGCTCCGATGCACTGGATCTCTCCGCGGGCGAGTGCTGGCTTGAGCATGTTGCTGGCGTCGATCGCTCCTTCGGCTGCCCCTGCGCCGACCACAGTATGCAGTTCATCGATGAACATGATGACTTCGCCTGCAGCCTGACGGACCTCGTCGAGGACGGCCTTGAGCCTCTCCTCGAACTCCCCGCGGAACTTGCTTCCTGCCACCAGCGCCCCCATGTCCAGGGCCACGACCTTCTTCCCTTTCAACGAATCGGGAACATCTTCAGCGATGATCTTCTGGGCTAATCCCTCGGCAATGGCCGTTTTGCCCACGCCGGCGTCGCCTATGATCACCGGGTTGTTCTTGGTGCGTCGGGATAGGATCTGCGTCACCCGCCTGATCTCCCGGTCCCGCCCGATTACGGGGTCAAGCTTGCCTGCCCGAGCCAGTTCGGTGAAGTCGCGTCCGTACTTCTCGAGGGAGCGGTACTTGCTTTCGGCCTGGCGGTCGGTGACCCGATGACCGCCACGTATCTTCTGCAGTGCCTGGTAGATCTTCTCCTGGCTGACGCCTGAGTCGGACAGGATCGCCGCCGCCTCGCCCTTTGTTTCGGAGGACATAGCAATAAGCAGATGCTCGGTGCTAACGAACTCATCCTTCAACCTGTCGGCCTCGCGATTGGCACTCTCTAGAAGGGCCGAAGCCCGGGGAGTAGCATAGATCTGTCCTGCCTCGTAGCCTATTCTGGGAAAGCGCTCGAGTGTCGCCTCCACCCTCTTCTTGACGCCCTGGATATCCACCCGTAACTCACGCAGTATCTCCTGCGTTACTCCCTTATCCTGCTCCAGCAGCGCCAGCAGGACATGTTCCACGTCCCACTGGTTGTGATGGTAGCGGCGTACCATCTCCTGTGAGGCAGCCAGGACCTCCTGTGCCTGCTCCGTGAATCTGTCTTGTCTCAATCCTCTATACCTCCTTCCATTCTGCGTCCTCGATCGTCTCCTCCGCTTCAGCCTCGGCAATCTCCCTAACTCTGCTCTCCATCTCATCAAGCCTGCGTCGCAGTTCGTTCATCGTCTCCATTAGCTTCAGTGCCACCTCCACACCGGCTACGTTTACGCCGCAGTCGCTGACCAGTGTCTTGACATAGCGCAGCCTCTCAATGTCGTCCTCCGAGTAGAGGCGGATGTTGCCGCGTGAGCGCTCAGGCTGTACCAGTCCCAGCCTCTCGTAGTAACGCAAGGTGTGGGCTTCCAGGCCCACTATTCTCGCGGCCACGCTTATCACATATCTTGATTCGGATTCCCAGTACACGGTCATTTCGCCTCACTCTCCGCCGGCCGCAGGGATCGCAGTTTCTCGAATAGCTTCTGCTCCTCGTCGGTCAGATTAGTGGGCAGGACTACCTTTGCTCTGGCGAACATGTTGCCATACCCGTCACTGCCCAGCACCGGCATGCCCTTCCGGGCTAGACGGAAAACCCTGCCGTTCTGCGTCTCGTGGGGGATCTTAAGGGAGAGACTGCCGTCCAGCGTAGGCACTCTGACCTCACCACCGAGCATGGCGGTGATCAGCGGTATCGGCACCTCGGTGTGAATGTCATCTCCTTTGCGCTCAAAGGTCCTATGGGGCAGGACCTTAACCACCAGATACAGATCACCTTTGCCGCCACCTACACGCCCTGGGCCGCCTTCGCCTGCGATTCGGATCCTCGATCCATCTTTGACCCCGGCCGGGATCCTGACCTCCAGTCGTTTGGGCGCTGCTTTGCCACCGGACCCGTTGCAGATGGTGCACACTCTATCGCCCACTCTGCCCGTGCCCCCGCATGCGGCACATGGCTCGTTCGTCTGAAGCTGTATGACTCGCTTGGAGCCCTGGTAAGCCTCTTCAAGAGTGACCTCAATGGTTGATTCGACGTCCTGGCCCCGTTGTGGCCCACGCCTCATCCTGGGTCCCGCTGCGGCATTGCCAAACAGGCTTGACAGAATGTCTCCGAAGCCATCTACGTCTCCGTACTCGAAGGTCGTGCCGCCTTTACCGAAGTCCCACCTGACCCTCTCCTGTCCTCCTGACTTGGCGAACTGGTCGGCATATTCCCACTGGTCGCCGTATTGATCGTATTTCTTCCGTTTGTCGGGGTCGGAGAGAACCTGATAGGCTGCATTCATCTCCTTGAACTTGCCCTCAGCAGCCTTGTCGTCCTGGTTAAGGTCAGGATGATACTTGCGAGCCAGGCGGCGGTAGGCCTGCTTGATCTCCTTCTGGGAGGCATCTCTGCCTACGCCCAAAACCTGATAGTAATCGTTACCTTTCATCTCTCTGAGAACAGCCTCCATTATAGATTTATTGAGATGTCCTGTCAAGTATCATCACACAGATGATGAGGAGACTTGACAAAATACGTTAACTTTCCTATAAAGTCTCTGAAACTGAGAGTGGGGCTCAGTAGCATAGAGAGAGGAGGTGAGTCAAATGTCTATAGAAAGGTGGTATCCCTTTACCGATCTTATGAGTCTGCGGCAGGCCATGGACAGGTTGGTCGAGGACAGTTACGTTCGGCCTTCGCGGGCGCTGGCCGGACCCGGCGAAGCCGGAGGTCCCGTGCTGGATGTCTACCAGACACCGAACGAGATAGTGGTGAAGGCTGGTCTGCCTGGAGTCAAGCCCGAGGACGTGAACATCGATGTTACAGGTGACACCCTGACCATGAAGGGGGAGACCAAGGCCGAACAGGAGATCAAGAAGGAAGACTACCTGTACCGAGAGAGACGGTATGGTGCATTTTCGCGAAGCGTGATTCTTCCCGGCGGGCTTCGCTCGGACAAGGCTGAGGCGACGATGGAGGACGGTGTTCTGACTCTCACTATACCCAAGGCTGAAGAAGTGAAGCCCAGGGTGATCAGCGTAAGAGCCAAAGAGAAGAAATGATCATAACCGGGTCCCACTCTCAGACTTCAGCAATTCGATAAACTGCTTCAGGATCTGCGCGGTGGCTCCCCAGATGATGTGCCCCTCGTATTCGTAGGCGTAGTGGTCCGGCCTGATATTTGCTTCGTCCATCAGGAAGGACAGGGGCACCGAGAAGGTTTCCTTGACCTCTCTGCCACTGGTCTTAAGAGTATGAGGATGCCGGACGAGGCCGACAAAGGGAGAGATGACGTAATTGCTGGTCAGGGTTATGCTGTCGTCGAGTTCGCCCAGGATCTGGATCTCCTCGGCCTTCAACCCCAACTCCTCCTCAGTCTCGCGGAGGGCGGTCTCAAGCAGACTGGTATCAGATGGCTCCCGGGTGCCTCCAGGGAAGCAGACCTGGCCCTTGTGGTGGTTGACCTCATCGCTCCTGACCGCAAAGAGCACATGATACCGTCCCTGATCATAGAAGAGAGGCATGAGCACCGCTGAACCTTTAAGGTCCTCATCGGTGATTCTCTTCTTCTTGTGTCGACGAAGTACTGCCTCGATCTGCTCCTGCAATGCACCGCAATTATAGCACCTATCCAGACGGTGGATGGACCATTCGACACGTGGAAGTTGTCGTCTATCAAGCCAAGAGCTATACTTAGAGGTTATGGCGATAAGGCAGGACCTCTACGATGTGCTGGGGGTTCCCCGAGACGCCAGCGATGACGAGATCAAGAGGGCGTTTCGCAAACTGGCCTTCCAGTACCATCCTGACCGCAACAGAGACCTGGGAGCCGAGGACAAGTTCAAGGAGATAAACGCAGCATACCAGGTCCTTTCCGACCATGAGAAGAGGAGCCGGTACGATCGCTACGGCCAGGCAGGGGTTGAGGGAGGCTTTGCCGGATTCGGCTCGAGTGGCATGGGGGCTGACTTCGAGTCCTTTTTCCAGGGATTTGCCTCTGTTTTCGAGGGGATGGGCATCCCCTTTGCTCAGACTGCACAGCGGGTTCCGCAGAAAGGGGACAGCCTGCAGAGTCACCTCACGCTCTCCTTCCAGGAGGCCGTCTTCGGCTGCCGTAGGGAAATCGAGGTTCAACGTATCGAATATTGCTCATCATGCCGCGGCACCGGCAGTGAACCGGGCACCAACCCTGAAACATGCCCCGATTGTGGCGGCACAGGGCAGATGAGGAGAGTCCAGCAAGGCGTGTTTGGCCGTTTTGCTCACGTCAGCAGTTGTTCCAGGTGTGCAGGCAGCGGCGCGGTGATAAAGAACCCGTGCTCCCAGTGTCAGGGCAGGGGCAGGATAAGAATCAAGCGCAAGGTAACGGCCGATATCCCGGCCGGCGTGGATGACGGCAACAGGCTGCGCCTGGATGGAGAAGGGAATGCGGGGGTGTATGGCGGCCCGCCAGGCGACCTGTATGTCGCATTCTCGGTGGAACCGCACGACCTGTTTCGTAGAGACGGCAGCGATGTTCTCTACCAGCTACCCGTCAATTTTGCCCAGGCGGCGTTGGGCGATGAGGTGAAAGTGCCGTCTCTGGATGGTAGGGTGGATCTGAAGATACCATCAGGCACTCAAGACGGGAAAGTCTTTCGTTTTAAGGGTAAGGGCATACCTCATGTGGGTGGCAGGGGAAGGGGAGATATGCTGGTCCAGGTGAACATAACGACTCCACAGCGTCTGGACAAGACCCAGCGGCGCCTCTTCGAGGAACTGGCCAGGACATTGCCTCGGACCGAACCACCTGGAGATGCCTGGTCCAGCGGTTAGGGATGGCTGGCCGCTAACTCACTGAACTTGATCGACGCCCGGCTCAGGGGCAGGCCTTCGTGAAGAATCCCGTAGACCAGATCCATCACCGGCAATTCCAGGCCCCGGCTTTGTGATAGCCGGTGTACCGCCATAGTGGTGGAGACACCCTCGGCGACGTTTTGCATAGAGGCACATATATCGGTTAGAGCGCGCCCTCTGGCCAGTTCGTAGCCGACATGATAGTTACGACTCAGTGCACTGCCGCAAGTAGCAATTAGATCGCCCAGTCCGGCCAGTCCGCAAAGCGTGCTGGCCCTGGCTCCCAGAGCTGCCCCCAGAGAGATAACCTCACTCCATCCCCAGGCCATGAACGCACCCTTGGCGTTGTCGCCTAGCTCCAGGCCGTCTATCACACCGGCGCCCAGTGCTATGGTGTTCTTCAGGGCACCGCCCAGTTCAACTCCGACAACGTCATCTGTGGTACATAGGGCCAGCCGGTGACACTCCAGGAAGCGCCGGGCCCTCTCCGCTACAGCTGGATCCCGGGCGGCGATGACCGACGCCGCGGGGAGGCCTTTTGAGATCTCTTTGGCGAGATTGGGGCCGGAGAGCACGCAGATCTGGCCCTCAAGAGACGGGGCAACCTCCTCGGCCAGCACCTCTGACATCCTCTTTCCGCTGCTCACCTCCAGACCCTTGGCGGCACTCATCAGGAGCATCGAGTCCGTAAGGTAGGCTCTGGCCTGGCGGACATTCTCTCTCAGAGTCTGAGATGGCACGGCCCAGATCGTCAGGTCGACGCCGGCCAGGGCTTCCGCAATCTGGCTTGTGCAGCTATAGCTGGGTCGTTCCTGGTTAAGGACATCAGCCTCGGCGTTGCTGCGCGCCCACACTTCTACCTCCAATCCACTGTCGCCCAGCAGGGCGCCCAGGGTCTTGCCCCAGGAGGTGTTGCCTATGATAGCGATTCTGGGCATGGCCTCTAGCGCTTGTTCACCATAGGCGGCGCTCTGTGCCCTGTCGCAATCGTTTGATATTGTCCTGGTGCTGGTAGACCAGCAGTGCTACCACTGCTGCATTATAGGCTAGATAGATGACAGGAAAGCCGTACAGAAGAGTCAAGGGTATCATCAGGCACAGCGCAGCCAGGGCTCCCATAATGGAGCCCAGCGACATGTGCCGGCTGCGTAATGCGGCTATGGCCACAACTTGAGCGCCGAATATGCCCGCCGGAGGATAGATGGCGAACAGCGTGCCGAAGTAGGCAGTCACTCCCCTGCCACCTCTGAACTTGGCGAATATGGGCCAGTTGTGCCCTGCCACTGCAGCGAGGCCCGCTACCACCTGGCCTATGTGGTGCCAGTGAACCGATACGCCCGCGACCGTGGCGATGCCGCCGCCGCCCCGGAGAATCACAGCCGCCAGCATGACCGCGGCGGTAGCTTTGAACACATCGAGCCCCAGGGTTACAAAGCCAAGCTTGGTCCCCGCCGTCCGCATCACATTGGTGGCGCCGGTCTTGCCGCTCCCGTGTTGTCTGACATCAACGCCGCTCTTCAGCTTGCCTATTATCAGGCCGAAGGGAATAGAGCCCAGCAGGTAGGCAACCAGTACTATAGTTACGAACTCAGCTATCATGCTGTCACCTCCGTTCGTCTGGTGAGCTTGCGGCCGCCCCGTGTGAAGACCAGCTTGAGAGGAACGCCGCGAAAGCCGAAGCTCTGCCGGATCCTGTTCTCCAGGTAGCGTTGATAGGAGAAGTGAACCAGTTTCGGATCGTTGATCGCGAGCACGATGGTTGCCGGCTGAGCATCGTCCTGATGTACTCGAGTGACGCGCAGTCGCCTGGACCCAAGGCGGGGTGGCGGATGGCTGCTCAGCGCCTCTCTGACAACGCCCTCAAGCGCCGATTGAGGCAGTCTCTTCTGTCTCTCCTGCCAGATCTCCCAGGCCTGGGGCAGAATCTTGCCTGTTCCCCGGCGCAGTTGTGCTGACACGTAGGTCAAGGGGATGTAGGAGCCAAATCTGAGTCTCCGCTCGGCGGCACGCTTGAACTCCTGCCTCTGTTCTTGAGGCACAGTGTCCCACTTATTGACAACCAGCAACATGCCTTTGCCTGCCTCAGCAACGTAGCCGGCGATATGCATGTCCTGGGCCGTGATGAACTCACCGGCATCGACCAGCAACAGGGCAACATCGCAGCGGTTAATAGCCTGGAGGGAGCGGAGCAGGCTGTAATAGTCCACTCCGGCATCAACTCTCCCCCGTCTCTTAATCCCGGCGGTGTCCACGAGCAGAATCTCCTTGTTGTCCCATCGGACGATGGCATCAAGCGAGTCTCGAGTTGTGCCCGGAGCCTCATCTACGATGGCCCTTTCGTCCTTCAGCAGTGCGTTCAACAGGGTCGACTTGCCCACGTTAGGCCGGCCGACAATGGCCAGTTTGGCCCGATCTGGCTCGATCGTACTGACAGGTTGTGCGGGCAGGGCCTCCAGGACAGCATCCATCAGTTCCTCTATCCCGCGATTATGCAGCGCGCTGATAGCTCCAGGCTCTCCCGCCCCGAGCCGGTAGAAATCCGATGCCTGGCTTTCCTGTTTGGGAGAGTCCACCTTGTTGATGGCCAGGATTACGGGCTTGTCGGCTGCGCGGAGTATATCAGCAATCTCCTCATCGGCGGCGATAGCCCCGTCCTGGGCGTCTGCCAGGAAGATGATGGCATCGGCCTGGGCAATGGCAGCCTCAACCTGTTGCCTGACCTTCTGCTCCAGGGAGGACGATGGCTTCGTCTGCCAGCCGCCGGTGTCAACCAGCGTGAACTCCCTGCCCTGCCAGGAGGCGGAGGCAATAACACGGTCTCTGGTGGTTCCAGGCAGGTCCGCAACCACCGCTATGCGCCTGCCTGCCAGGCGGTTAAGCAAGGTGGACTTGCCCACGTTGGGCCTGCCCACTATTGCTATGATGGACCTGGTCATCTGACTCATACCCCTGGATTCGCCAACAGCTCGGCCAGCAGCGCCTTCTGCAGGTGAAGACGGTTCTCCGCCTGAGGGAACACCACCGACCTGGGGTCGTCCAGCAGTCCGGCGGATATCTCCTCATCGGGATGGGCAGGCAGGGGATGCATGAACACCACATCCGGTTTGGCCGAGTCCAGCAGCTTCTCATCCACCTGATAGCCTGCAAAGGCAAGCCGGCGTTTCTGAGTTTCGGTCTCCTGCCCCATGCTGGTCCACACGTCGGTATACACTACGTCAGAGTCCTTCACTGCCTCATGAGCGCCGCGCATCAACTGGATCTGGCTGCCGCTCTGAGCCGCAAATCTCTTTGCCTGGTCCAGTATCTCTTCAGCGACATCATAGCCTGCAGGAGTGGCGAGGCGGACATCGATGCCCACGAGACAGGATGAGAGGAGCAGGCTGTTGGCCACGTTATTGCCATCGCCGACATATGTCAGAGTCAGGCCGGCAAGCTTGCCCTTCTTCTCAAAGATGGTGAGCAGGTCGGCCAGAGCCTGGCAGGGGTGTTCCAGGTCGGAAAGGGCGTTGATCACAGGCACTGATGAACGGGCGGCCAGCATGCGCAACGTCTCATGGGAAAACGTCCGGGCGCTAATGCCGTCAACATAGCGGCTGAGCACCCTGGCCACGTCAGCGACCGACTCCCGCTTACCCAGCCCCACCTCTTCCGGAGACAGGTAGATGCTGTGCCCGCCCAGTTGATACATGGCCAGGTCAAAGCTGACCTTGGTGCGCAACGAAGGCTTTTCGAAGAGCAGGGCCAGCGTCCTGCCGGCAAGGAGCGTTGGCGTACCCTCTCGCTTCATGCGGTACGCCTGTTCTATGAGATGCTCGGCCTCCTTGCGGTCGAGATCGGCTACGGACAGGAAGTCTTTCTTCATCTTGCGCCTCTCCTGATACTACTTAAGCATACCATATTTGTCAACCCGCCTGTGGACTCTC